>OOCP01000835.1_pt1 | contig 36002 bp, 32 predicted proteins | sample 1671511 | NCBI WGS metagenome assembly OOCP01 (sample SAMN06348164, study PRJEB24527) | human gut metagenome | biome: human gut; feature: ankylosing spondylitis patient; material: feces | host: Homo sapiens | place: China | collected 2015-10 | reverse complement strand
TGGGGACGGTTTCTCAGATACTCCTCATACAAGGACCTTCTTGTTGTTCCACGGGATTTAAGTCGTTTAATGTACTCTGGTATATGTTCTTGAAGATACTTATATTCTGCAGATCCTGTTGATTCGTTGTCAGTCTCCGTACCGAAAAGTTCATGCAGATGATGCTCGTCCATTTTCAACAGGCGTTCCAGCTCTATACCCATATCCTCGTATATTCGGATATACCGTTTGACTGTATTGCGTGAAATCAGAAGAGAAGAACTGATACTTCGGATACTCATTCCTGACTGATAGCAACGAAGGATGTGTTTGATTCTTATTTTCATACTTAAAAAATATTTGGTAAATTATACCGGGTTAAAATGCTTTTTAATGTACAAAAACAAGAGTAAAATAAGATGTCTCTATAGGGTCAAATTCTATTATAATCTCAATGGAGCAGTTTAGATTATAAAGGTGGGTCAATAGACTTTTATAATAGTGGGTCAACGGGCTTTATATTTTCCAAGCCCTCCTCTGATACGCAAATCGCGGAAGAACGGCGCAATCTTTTTTCGTTACCGGATTTTTTGCGTGAGTTGTCAGTAACTCACTAATCCTTAAAGCCTTGTTTCGTTATTCGTGTCCATTTCGTCACCTATTGGGCGTGGTTACGAACAAGTAACGTAGCTCCGTCTTGATTTGGCTTCGGTGTGGATTGTAATGGCTCTCGGAATAATTGGCAGCGTAAATGAAACCCCTGTAAATCAAATCCATTACCATATTCTTCCGCATTTCACTTTTTTGTAGTAACTTTGCAGTTAAAACAACAAAAATTTGTGAGTTTAGAATGGATTTATTAGGACGAATAAATGGGAAAGAATATGGTGAAATGCGATATATTCAACAATCACCTTAAAATGCAATGATATGATCAAATCTGATATTTCTATCGAAAAGACTTTAAGAATGGATGAGAATAACAGAAGATTTACAATCGTTTATTCTGTCTATGCTAATGATGAATACGTGTACGACCTTTCTTTTAATCAACTTAAAACCTTACATTCAATGTTAGGTACTTTTATAGAAAATGAAGAAAGATATAAGAAGAAAATCGAATCATCGGATATAACTAATTAATATTAATAGAGCCTGTCTGTTTTGGACAGGCTCTTGATAGTACGTTCTGGAAAATATACTCTAAAGTATTAATTGGTTTTGACTACCATTCGTAGATTTTCCGGAATCTTCTCGCAACGAATCACCAGTAATCCATCCGATACGATAATTTTGGCAAAATCCCCGACTTCAAACCCCGCTTCTTTCAACCACACCCCAGTCAGGGAAATGGAAGGTAACTTTCGCTCATAGGTAGACCTTGGTGAATTTAGACACCTGATTCTCCGGGTGTCCACTTCATTTGTTTTTTTCTTGGGTGTCAGATCAACGGTCCTCATAACTCATAATATTAAGAGTGAGGGCGGAAATTAAAAGACGGTTCCGCCTTTCCCGTTGATCGACACCGCAAAGGCAGTCGGGGGCACATTAATGCTCCCCACGGGGGTACGGAACCGTGTATCAGGTCAGCAGGCATGAAAAAGCCCGCCAAACAATAAGGCAGGATTTCCAACCTTTGCGTATGTCGATCACTCCAAATATACAACTTTATTCTATCATCCCAATACCGTACAGTAACAAAATTGTAAAACGGGATTGATTATATAAGAAATAGTCCCTATCTTTGTACATATAACACTCAACATCATCTATATGAAAAAAGGAGATAAAGTACTAGTTTCGCCAAATGTCACCGGACTTTCCGAATGGATTGAGGGCGTTATCATTGATATAGAAATGAACCCCATACGTGGTGTCGTCATTACTGTTGAAACTAAAGAAGGACAATTCTTCGACGTGCAGGAATTTTTCAAACCGTGTGCCTGATTTTTCTTAACTTAACTGACATGCCATGTACGCTATAACTTTCGACCTGAGAATAAACGATCTCAAAGAACATTACGACAAACAACCGCCCAACGCCTACGTTGAGATAAAAAACGTGTTGAAAACATACGGTTTCTCATGGATTCAGGGTAGTGTTTACGTGTACACCAATACACAACAGAATGACATCGGACTCGGTTCTGTATTCCTGGCGATGGAAGCTTTGAAAAAAATAGACTGGTTCGTACAATCCGTGAGAGACATCCGGGCTTTCAAAATCGAAGACTGGTCAAACTTCACCCCGATAGTAAAAAACAAATAACACCTCATAGAGCCGCCTGAACAGACCGGCTCTTTTTTTACACCTGTCCACCCGTCAGGCTCTGCCCCTTTGCCCCTTTGCCGCTCCTCCCGTTCCGCTCGTCGCTGTGCGGGACCCCAATACACCATCCACCGTAAAAATGTCCCGCAGTCGGGTCGCCTCCCTGCATCCGGCATTCCGTTGAAAGAAGGAGACAGCACCCTGTCAAAAATTACTACCCTTTACCCACCATCCCCCCGCTTTTAAGTAACATAATCCCATCGGGATTATGGAACAGCCCCACGGATCACCCCACGACCCAAGCCGTCCCACAATCCGGATTATGTTAAATAAAAGCTCCTCGCCATCCCTGCCAAACCCGCAAACCCCTGATATCCCACTCCGCCAACCTTGCCATACCCATCCGCCACACCGTCCTATACACACCCCTGATACCCCGCCTCCATCACAACACGCCCTCTGCCGCTTCTGCCAGTCTCTCCGGAAATGCCCGACAGCAACCCGGTCTCTTTTTCCACTGTCCTCTCACGGGCACACCCCGCCCCCCGCTGAGCCTGCGGCTACGGCTTCCATGTCTCTGGCGGACGAAGCCGTCACCGTCCCTCTCTCCCCGCCGCACCTCTTTTGCCATTGTCCTGATTCACGCCCGACAGCAAACAAACCATTCTTCCCATCCTTTTCTCACGGGCGTTTCACCCACGGCCACGTACTCCAACCCTCTATTTATTGTGACTATTCCCACAACCCTCCCACGACCAAAAACAGTCACAAAAAATCCTCCTTTACTCCATATCGCTCCATCGCTGCACTCCATCCACCCGTCCGCAAAAATGGGAGCCTTTGAACCCACATCCCGCTTTTCAAAAACTCCCATCTATGCGTCCCATGCACCACACCTCGCAATCCGTTCCCGTCCGTCCCGTGCTTGTGCCTGGTGATTCCTCCCCCTTCTGACAATAGAACAGACCGGTTCCCCCGCATCCTCTCACACTTCCGGTCCGTTCTATTGTCCCGGGCTTCGCCTCCCTCCATTAATCACTAGGCACCGCCGCCACCTCACACCCGCAAACACGCCCTTCCCACCGCTTTTCCCGTCGCCCTGCAAAGCGCCGACAGAAACATCATCACATTTGCCATCGTCATCTGCGGCGCCAGTATCTCCATTCGAAAAATGTACCAATTGTCACCGGCATATCTTCGGCATACTGCCGGCATACGTCATACAAAAATTAAAATACACGTTATCCCATCACTCGTGTTAAAGCCTTCATTTGAATATATAATGATCTGCAAATAAACATATATTGTGATAAATCATCGATCCATCACATAAAAATTACAGTCATGAAAGCAAAAACAAACGAATTATTTGAAGATTTCACCGGCTCAACTGGTAACATTACCGCTGCCCATTCTGCCGGTCATTTGGTTGTACGCAACAAAGTTATTCCAACCTATACGGATACAGAGTATCAGCGGGTTTTACGTCACAATTTCAGCCGCTTTGCAAAGAACTGGCAGGATTTAACGGATATACAACGGGCACTCTGGGCTGAAAAGTCAAAAACCGTTTCAGCTTCCGGTTCTTATTACGGGATATCCGGAAAAATCAGTGGGTTTAACTTGTATGTCCGTTGCAATATGAACCTCGAACTCATTGGTATCACCACGCCATTGACCCAACCCGCAGACGATCTGACCAGTCCATTGCCTGGCTTCGCTTCCTTGACACTGGCAGATTCAGCCCTGAAAATTTCATTTGACGGAAACGTGAGTGAAAATGATGTGTTGCTTATTCGCATTACTCCGTTATCGGTAGGGCAGAGTACTAACATCAACGGACTTAGACAGGTTGGAACTGTTGCAGGAGGAGCCGCCGAAGCAACTATCACCGAAAAATGCACCGCACAATTTGGTGTACCGGTAGTTGGTGAAAAGGTACAGGTGCAGATTTATGCCATTAATGCTATCAGTGGTTATGCTTCGGCACGACAGATTTTTGTTTCTAACATAACCGGGGCATCTGCCGGTTAATTAAACTCAGGCATGGCCCTGTAAGAAAGGAGGTAATTATGGCAACGAATTGGAAAAAGACATTTTGGGACATTATTCTCACGATTCTTTCCCTGGGGATTTCCCATATCCAGAAACGTAAAAAAAAATTAGAGGAGGAGAGCAAAAAATCCACAAATACGCCCTCCGGAAACTGATCATTTACCTTTATTGTGCATATAAGCGGCTCTAAAAAAGCCGCTTTTTTGTTTCATGTTTCATAAATGTTTCACAATTATTAAAAGCGAAAGAGCTAATTAGTTGATTTTTAACTAATTAGCTCTTCTGAAAAGTGGTCCCACTTGGGCTTGAACCAAGGACTCCCTGATTATGAGTCAGGTGCTCTAACCAACTGAGCTATGGGACCTGCATTTTTCATGCACCAAAAAACCGCGAATCTTTTGACGGGTGCAAATATAGGGATAAATTTCTGTTTTATACAAAAGATGTAGGAAAAAAATGTTATTTTCGTTGGATGGAAATGGCTTGGTCGGTGGGTTGGAATGTTTTATCGGGTAGATTTAGAGAACTATGAAAATTTGTTTGCTGGTTATTGGGAAAACAGATGCGGATTATATTCGGGCGGGAATTGAAGAATACGAAAAACGGTTGAGGAAATATGTGGGGTATGAGATGAAAGTCTTGCCGGATGTCAAGAATACCAAACATATGAGTGAGGCATTGCAAAAGGAGAAAGAAGGTTTGTTGCTATTGGAACAATTCTTGCCGACCGATTATGTGATTTTGCTGGATGAACGGGGAAAACAGTACGGTTCCGGCGAATTTTCTGCTTTTTTGGCACAAAAGATGCTGAATGGGATAAAGCGGTTGGTTTTTGTGATCGGAGGACCTTATGGTTTTTCGGAAGCGGTCTACCGAAAGGCTGATGAGCTGTTGTCTTTATCGAAAATGACTTTCTCGCATCAGATGGTCCGGATGATTTTTGCCGAGCAGATTTATCGGGCGATGACCATTATGAAGGGAGAGCCTTATCATCATGAATAAAACCGGGAAGTAGAATAAATGAGCATATGAAGCGGAAGGCGTTTATCGTTTTGTTTGGTGCTGTGTTGTTGCTGATGGCGACAGCGCTGACGGAATATCTTTTCTATCGGCAGGATGAGAATACCTGGGTGGAACGCTTCGAAAGCCGTTTGCATGAACAGGAACGCAAAGCGGATCATTTATTGGCGACTTTTAGAGACAGCGTAGATATCGACTCCGAGGAATGGGAGGAGGATCTTATCTTTGTCGGGATTCGGGAGGGCAGGGTTTTCTTTTGGACGAACGAAATTATCGGAGATCGGCATTTATCCGAATTGCTGACCAGTGGGAGAAATTTTACGAAGATCGGAAATACCTATTACGAAATCCGGAGGAAAAGATATAAAGATATCGATTATTATGCCTTATTGCGGATCAAAGACGACTATCCCTATACCGGTAAATACATCAAAAACAATTTCGGAAAGTTTCTGAATATTAGTGAAGAGAATATCGGGCAGGTAGAAATCTCTACAGTCACCGTTGAACAGGGACATTTGATCACCGATAAGGACGGTATGGGCTTGTTTTTTATCGTTTATGGCGATCATTACAAAGAACGGGCTTCCAATTATCTGTTGCTTTCTTTCTATCTGCTGTTTTTCCTGAGTTTGTTTTATGTGTATGATCTGGTATTGAAACATACGGATTGCTGGAAAAGACAACTCCTTTATTTTGCCGGATTTATATTATTTCTGGCCGGTTTGCGCTATTTTATGCAAGCCTTTCGTCTGCCTCCTACTATTTATCGTCTGCCGATTTTCGATGAGACTTTTTCTAAAAAAATATTTATTACTTCTATCGGTGATTTATTATTGACTACTTTCTGTATTTTTCAGGTTTGTTATATCACTTTGTCGAATATCCGGATTAATTACCAGGATGAGAAACTGTTGCATTATCGTTACCTTTTCACTGGTGGGATTATTTTTCTGATTTTTCTATATGTCGATTTCTTCAATTTTTCCATCGATCTGGTGGTGGAAAATATGGATATTCATTTGAATATCGCGCAGTTGGTGCATGTGGGGCTGTCTTCTATTCTTTCGTTTGTCGCGATTATTATGGGAGGATTGGTGATCGTGATCACTATCTATGGTGCTGTTTCTGTTTTCTGGCACATGATGTCGTTCATAACGGTGATTAAAGTCGTCACTTACATGTGTGTTCTGTTGAGTCTGGTCAGTTATATGTTCAGTTTATATACGAACTTCTGGGATTGTTTTTTTATCTGGATCGTTACGGTTTTACTGGCTGTTAACAGGTATTTATTGAAGCGGGATATACAAAGAAGTATTTATATCCTTGTCATATTTTTATTATCCATCTACGTGGTGATGGTGACTAAAAAATATGAAAGCTATAAAGAGCAACGCCAGCGTATGAACTATGCCACCGAGCTGATAGAAGAAAGGGATTATAATTTCGAAAAGCGGTTGGTGGAGATCGATCGGGTCATACGCGGTTCGGAGGAACTGAAAGGATGGATCGAGGTTGGTGAGGAACAGGAGGCAGAAGCTTTGTTGAGTGGAGAGCTATTGGATTTGAGAGGATATAATTATTCTTGCGAAATCACTTTTTGCCGTGCCGGTGACAGTCTTTGGCTGACCGATACCCGCGAACAATGGGGATGCCGGGAGTATTTCGAATGGATTATACGTAAAAACGGGCACCGGATCGACGACTCCGGTTTCTATTCCATCGGTGTTTTCGATGGATATGTCACTTATATCGGGCGATATCGTTTCGGGGAAGTAAATCTTTATCTTCGTTTCGATGCAGTCAAGGATGACGAAGGCATAGGGTATCCGCAAATCCTGTCCCGTAAATCTGCCGATGGGAAAGAGGACGGTTATTTTTACTCCTATGCTAAATATAGCTACGGGGAGTTGGTGTCTTCTTCGGGAAATTTTGTGTATTATAAAAAATTATCGGCATTCGGTAAAGATGCCCGTAATTTCGACCTGTTCAATAAAGACAAATATTCGCATATGCTGATCCCTGTGGACAACAACAGTACCCTGGTCATCAGTTTGCATGAGAATACTTTCGCTCTTTATTACATGAATGTGTTGTATGCTTTCTTCGTTTGTATATTGATTTCTTCCTATGGTTTGTTTTTTAATGTTAACCGGAATATCAATTTCAGGCGAGGTACATTGAGGGCCCGGATAAAAAACAGTATTATATCTTTGATTTTTATCCTTTTTGTTATCCTGACAGCCTTGAGTATTTATATGAATACCGTGAGTTTTAAAGGGCGGCATAATGCTAAAGCGATCGAATTGCTGAAATATGTCAATAAAGAATTAGAGCGTTTGCCTTGTGTGGATGCCCGTAAATGTCCCGAAGTTACGGGCCGGCTATCCGATATGTCCGAATTACTGCTGATCGATATCAATATTTATTCCAGACAAGGGAAATTGATAGCTACTTCGCGCCCGGAAATTTTTGAATATGGATTCGAGGGTACTTTGGTCGATCCTGAAGCCTTGAAACAGATCGAAAAGCTCGGGGTGACCAGTTATATCGCAAACGGGAAAGTGGGCGAACTGACTTATATGTCGGCTTATATGCCGCTGGTATTGGACAATGGAAAATCTTATATACTGAATATCCCTTATTTCGCTCAAAATGACGAACTGAATCTGGATATTATTATTATGGTAGTCATCACGGTGAATATCGCTATTGTGATGATGGTCCTGGCTTTTATTTTATCCGGTTTGGTGGCGGAACGTGTTACCCGGCCTTTGCAGATGCTGAACGATAAATTGAAGAAAATGCATGTCGGAGGGAAAAATGAGAAAATTGTTTATAACCATGCCGATGAAGTCGGCCGCTTGGTGGAAGAATACAACAATATGGTGGATAAGCTGGATGAAAGTATTGTGCAGCTGGCAAAATCGGAAAGAGAGAGTGCCTGGCGTGAAATGGCGCGGCAGATTGCTCATGAAATTAAAAATCCGCTGACTCCGATGAAGTTGAATATCCAGTTTATGCTGCGTTCTTTGCAAATGGAAGATACGGAGAAGTTTAAGGAACGTTTCAGAGCCGTTTCCGGCATGTTGATCGAGCAAATCGATAATATGGCTGCCATTGCTTCTGCTTTCTCTGATTTTGCCAAGATGTCCGAGGCACATAATGAGACTTTCGAAGTAGATGAGTTGGTACGCAACTGCTCGTTGCTTTTCAAAAATAATACAGAAGAATTGGAATGTGATGTGGAGGAAGGGATCCGGATATTGGCCGACAGGGAACAGATGAGGCGGGTGTTGATCAACCTGTTGAAAAACGCAGAACAGAGTATCCCCGAAGGCCGGCAGGGAGTTATCAGGATCACAGTCCGTAAAAAAGAGGGGAAAGTGGAAATCCGTATCCGCGATAATGGGCAAGGCATACCGGAAAATCTTCGGGAGAAAATCTTTCAGCCGAATTTTACCACCAAATCCAGTGGCATGGGATTGGGGTTGGCTATCTGTAAACGGATTATCGAAAGTATGGGCGGGGAGATCGGTTTTGTGAGCGAAGTAGGGGTCGGTACGGAATTTTTCATTATATTGGATATTGTAAGAGCATAATTTCAAATTGGTGTCGTCTATGATTTGGGTGTGGATTTTGATTGGATTTGTCGTGGGGGAAGGGAGTATGGCCGGAGTGTGGTATTGGATGGAGAAAAAACGGAAACGGCAAAAGGAAGTTCAGGATAAAGGCAGGGTAGTGATTCCGCTCCGGGATATGGTACAGTTGGCTAATATCAATACGGCGATGGATGTCGGTTATCTGATGCTGGAGTATAAAATAAATCTGAAAATTCCTGAGTTTTATGACAAGTATATGAATCTGGTCAAGAAGCAGAAAGAATTGTATTTTAGGGAACTGATCGAGATTTTTAGTCACAATAAAAAAGAATATGTCCGGGATTTATTGGATAAATACGCCGGATTTTCTACTCAGGATGTGTTGTTATTACTGATGTGTGAAATGCAGTTGGATAATAAAACCATGGCCCGGATTATGGGGCTGACTTTGGAAACTCTGAAAAAACGCAAAACCCGGATGCGGATAAAAATGCGGACGGCCTCTCCTGTCACTTTATAGGCAGGAGTTGCCGGATACGGGTTGCGATGGTTTCCGGGCGGATATCTACCATACATTGCTGGTAAACACCTTTTTTACATTTCCCGCTTCCATCTTTCGTACATGGCCGGCACGACAAGGCGGTCTCGAATATCTCGGCGGTCGGACCGGTGGGAAAACCGAAAGCGGTCGGGCCGATAAGGGCTAGAGTCGGGATTCGGAAGAGATCGGCGGCATGCATGAAACCGGTGTCGGCACTGACGACGATATGGGAACGGTGAATTAGGTAGCAGGATTCCAATAAGGTTGTTTTACCTGCCAGGTTTTCTACCCGTTCAGGAGCTTCGGTCCTGATTTCTTCGCAGAAGGTATCGCCCGGACCCGCCAGGATCAGAAAGTGGTATTCCGATAGTAAGGTGATCAGCTTTTTCCAATGTTCGACCGGCCATCTTTTCTTTATCCAGTTGGCAGAAGGGACAAGGGTAATCGTATGGGCCTGTATACGGGAATTCAGCTTTTCCGGGAAATTTTCCGGGAAATACCAGTCGTCGTAAGTATCCGGGAAACGGTCGATCCCCCATTTTAAAAGTGGTTTCCGGTAAGAAACGACACCCCGGAAAGGCCAGGGAAACCGATTGATACCCCAATTGAAAAGTAAAAACCTTTTCCAGCGTTCTTTGCTACGCAGAGTGAAATGCGGACCTTTGCTCCACCAGGGTAATAATTTTAGTCTTAAGATATTAGACCGGATATTACTATGGGCGTCATAAATATAATCGTAATGCTCCTCCCGGAGTTGCCGGGCGATTTTTAACAGGCCTTTAAGGCCGAGTGCTTTATCGAAAGCCCATATCTTACCGATGCGCTTGTCCATGGCCAGGAAAGAAGACATATCTTTTCGGGCGATCCAATGGATTTCTGCATCGGGAAAGTGTTCCCGGATACCGTCGATGATTCCCATACATTGAATGATATCGCCTATCGAGCTAAAACGGATGATCAGAAATTTGGGCATAGTTAATCGTTATTAAGAATGAGCGAACATAAAGTACGGATGCCGGTTTCCAGTGCAGTTAAGTCCGGGAAGAATTCGGGTGTATGCAGTTTCCCCGCCGGGTGGGTAGTCGAACTTACGCCCAAGCGGATGAATGTTGCAGGGAGGAGCTGACTGTAACGGGCGAAATCTTCTGTGGTCATGCGCCGGCCCAACCGGATTACCTGCTTTTCTCCGAATTCTGTTTTTAATATGCCGATCGCTTGCTCTGCTTTTTCCGGTTGGTTATAGAGGCAGGGATAGCCATCGGTTATTTCTATCGCCGGGCGGGCTCCCATACTTTCGGCAATAGCTGTGGTTATCCGGCGGATACGGGTTTTAGCCTCCTGGCGCCAGGTTTCGTCGAAAGTGCGGAAAGTCCCTTCTAGCCGGACTTCTTTGGGGATGATGTTCATCATGCTGTGGCATCTGAAATTACCGAAAGTCAGGACGGTAGGAAGGAAGGGAGAGGCATTCCGGCTGGTAATCTGCTGGAGAGCCACGACGATATGGGAAGCGATCAGGATCAGGTCTGTCGAGTGGTCGGGTAAGGCGGCGTGTCCGCCCGGACCTCGCAAGGTGATGGATATCTCATCTCCCGAGGCCATATATTGACCCGGACAGATACCGAGTTGGCCGACCGGAAGGTCCGGTTCTGCATGTAAAGCGATGATCCACTCCGGAAGGTGGGTTTGAAAAAAAACATTTCCGATGATATCCCGGGCTCCGCCGGGCAAAACCTCTTCTCCGTGTTGGAAGATGAACATCAGGTTAAAGGGCAGTGACCGGGTGGCCAGTATTTCTGCCGTTCCCAATAAGACGGCCGTGTGCAGATCGTGCCCACAGGCATGCATAATGCCCGGGTTACGGGAAATAAGAGGATGATCTTCCTTTTCGGAGATCGGCAGGGCGTCGAAGTCTGCCCGTAAGGCAATTGTCCGGGAAGTGTCTCTACCGGGCAGAAAACCGATGATCCCTGTCGGGCCTGCGTTGGTATACTGAATTTGCAGGCAGTCAAGAGTACGGCGGATATAGGCTGCGGTCTGTTCTTCTGCAAAGCTTAGTTCCGGATGTTCGTGCAAATAGGTATAATGCATTCGGGCATTCGTGAGCAGCTCAGGGGGTATATTTATCATAAAGCTTTATTTACAATTCAAACTATATTTTCAGGTGGTTTTGAGCTAACGAAGTTAAAATTTATTCTTGAATCATCGAAATCCTCGGTAAAAAGAATTATTTTCGTATTCCAAATTCATAAAAGAAAAGAGAATTTGATGTATGTATATTTTTGAGTGAGTGTATGTTGTTTTATGCTAATTTTTGTGATATGAAAGTGCTTTTATCGATTGTTTTTCTGTTTGCCTCTTTGGCAACTTTTTCGCAAGCAGTGATCAACTTCAGTAACCGGGCACATGATTTCGGGACGATTAAGGAAGTGAATGGAGCTGTTTCTTATGATTTTGAGTTTGTGAATGCCGGAACTGCTCCGATATTGATCAAAAATGTAGAATCTTCGTGTGGCTGTACTTCTCCGCAGTGGAGTAAACAACCGGTTTTACCCGGACAGAAAGGGTTTGTGAAGGCTACTTTCGATCCGAAAGACCGGCCGGGATTTTTCGATAAGACAATAACGGTATATTCGAATGCTAAACCGACCTTAGTGGAACTGAAGATTAAAGGTACAGTCGAGGGGAAAGCCTGGACGGTGCTCGATGATTATCCTTATGAGCTGGCTTCCGGTTTACGTTTGCCTTTGGAGCATATCTCTTTGATGAAAGTGCACAAAGGAGAGGTGAAAAGTATGTCTGTGGGAGTTTTCAACAATGCCGGTAAATCAGTTGCCGTTTCTTTTACGGACTTACCGGCTTATATTAAAATGGCTATCGAGCCTCAGCCTATTCCCGATAAAGGGAAAGCGACGATCAAGGCGGCCTATAATACGGCGATGAACGGTGAATATGGATTGAATAAAGAGCAGGTGACGATGGTGGTCGAGGGGAAAAAATACACCTTGCCGGTTTCGGTCTTCATCGAAGAAGACTTTAAAAATATCGATCCGGCGACAGCCCCTCGGATTGAAGCGGACAAACGATATCATAACTTCGGGCATACTTCTGCTGCTCAAGTGGTTTCCTGTACTTATCAGATAAAAAATACCGGCCAAACTCCTTTGACGATTCATCGTATATATTCCAACGATGAGCGGGTAACTGTCGAAATGACCCGGAAGGAACTGAAACCGGGAGAAGCGGCTGCTTTGAAGGTGAATACGAAATCAGGAGCCGATGCCGGGAAGGTGACTTGTTTAATCAGTGTGATTAGTAATGCACCTGCCAATCCTGAGTTGACTTTACGTTTTTACGGAAATATCGATTGAAATTATTAATATATTAGTTATGAGAAAACAAATCCCCAACCTGATCACTTGTATGAATGTTATTTCCGGTACGCTGGCTATCTTTCTGGCTATGTACGGACTGTTGACCGCTGCTGCTATCCTGATCCTGGTGGGGATGGTTTTCGATTTTTTCGACGGGATGACCGCCCGTCTGTTGCATGTCAAGTCGGAGATAGGGAAAGAACTCGATTCGCTGGCCGATATGGTCAGTTTCGGGGTTGCTCCTGCTATTCTGGCGTATTTTCTGATCGTTAGAGAATTACCGGGAGGTGATTTCCTGCATTTTGCCACCTGGACGCTGGGGCAGCAGATTACAGCTGTCATGCCGGTCGTGATCGCTCCTTTCTCGGCTTACCGCTTGGCTAAATTTAATCTCGATGTACGTCAGGCCACTTCGTTTATCGGTATGCCTACGCCTGCTAATGCATTGTTTTGGGTATGTCTGGTTTTCGGAAGTTATTATACTCCGGAACTCTATATGACCTTGTTCGGAAAGCCGGGGGTATTGGCAAGCAGCGCCCTTATCCTCTCTATTCTTTTGATCAGTGAATTACCGATGTTTTCGTTGAAGATTTCGGGATTCGGCTGGCGGGAGAATAAGATTCGTTATTGCTATTTTATATGTTTGATTATATCGGCAGGTATTTGGGGAAAGGGGATTCTCATTTTTATCATCCCCCTATATATCCTTTTTTCTGTCGTAGAGGCTTTGATAAAAATTACCACTTCAAATCGTTGACCGGATCGTAGTCGATGTAGTCTTGCGAAGGGGAAATTACTTTGTTACAAGTGATTTTTCCGGATGCAGATGACTGAATAGCAGGAATGACCGGTTGTACGCCGGAACTATTCACATCCCGGTTCGGATCGGAAGCCGTGTGGAAGAAATCCAGTTGGGTAATGATGACGATACCTGCGATAGCTGTCGCTCCTAGAGCATATTTCAAAAGACGGTGCAGAATATTACCGGAAGATTCTAAATTGATATATTTGGGAATATCCGGGGTTTGGGTTGACCTGCTGGTACCCGATACGGCGGGTTTTATTTTATCGGATAAACCGACCTTCGCCACTGAAAGTGGCTCCATTCCTAAGGTTTCTGCAAAAAAATTATGTTTTCCGGGTTCGAAAATGATATTAAAACGGCGGTCTGTAAAAAATACACCGATGTCTCCGAAAGCGATCCGTTGTCGTTGGTTTAGCCGAATTTTCAGGTCTTCGCAGAAAAGCATCAGCTGGGAAGTAGCCTTCTCATAGCTGATATTTTCTTTGCCGGCAATCCAACTGACCAACAATCCGTCATTGTGGGTCAGGTTACGGTTGAATAAAATATCCTTAGAGGGTGGGCAAATCAAACCACTCTCGTCGTCGATATAAGCACTTTTATAGTTGCAGATAAATCCCCCGAAGTCCGGAATGATTACGCAATCGTGTAAAAATAGCAAATCGGATATGTATTCAATAAATTTATGCATAGTACAAAAGTAAGAAAAAAACGGATATCCGCCAATAACCCGAAAAAATTAATTTCACCCTGTTGAAGCGACCAATTTTAATATTTTATTACTTACTTTGCATGAAATACAGAATAAAACAATAAATTTTTAGCCTTATGAAGATTTTTGTAACAGGGGGGACCGGCTATATCGGTTCGCATACCGTGGTGGAGTTGCAACAGAATGGATATGATGTCGTTATTGTGGATAATTTGTGTAATTCCAATATCGGCGTATTAGACGGAATTGAAAAGATTACAGGCATCCGGCCTGAGTTTGAACAGATCGATCTGACAGAAGGAGAACAGGTGCGCGATTTCTTTCGCCGGCATCAGGATATAAAAGCGGTTATCCATTTTGCCGCTTTGAAGGCTGTGGGCGAATCGGTGCAGAAACCTTTGGAATATTACCGGAATAACCTGAATTCATTAATGAACGTCATTGCCGGAATGCGTGAGTTCGGAGTAAAGAATCTCGTCTTCTCCTCTTCCTGTACGGTGTACGGACAAGCCGATGTTTTGCCGGTTACCGAACAAACACCCCGTAAACAAGCCGAATCTCCTTATGGAAATACAAAAGCGATGTGTGAAGATATTATGCGGGACTTTGCGAAAGTAGAGTCTGGCATGAACTTATTGGCACTGCGTTATTTCAATCCGATCGGTGCTCATCCTTCTGCTCTGATCGGGGAATTGCCTAACGGTGTACCGAATAACCTGATTCCTTTCCTGACCCAGACGGTGGCAGGTATCCGTCCGCAATTGAGTGTCTTCGGGGATGATTACAATACGCCCGACGGTTCTCCGATCCGGGATTATATCGATGTGGTCGATTTGGCGAAAGCTCACGTTGTGGCTATCCGGCGTTTACTCGACGGAAAAAATAAAGCCAATTACGAATATTTCAATATCGGAACAGGAAACGGGCTTTCGGTATTGGGTTTGATCAAAGCTTTTGAAAAAGCTACCGGCGAAAAAGTAAACTACAAAATCGTAGGACGACGGGCCGGAGATATCGAGAAAGTATGGGCAGATACTACCCTGGCTAATCAGGAATTGGGATGGAAAGCCGAAGTTCCTATCGAAGAAACCCTGGCCAATGCCTGGAAATGGCAACAAGCGTTGATGAAGAAATAAAAAGAAGGTAAAAATGGGGAAACGATCGTTTCCCTATTTTTATAACTGATAAAATTATTTTTTTGCCGGACTTTCCAGAATCTGATCGAAGAAGGTGGCGTAATTTTCGATGTATTCTTCCGGAGTGGTATATTCTGTCACCGGTTTACCGCTTTGTGTCGCATAAGCCTTTAGTTCCGGATCGACATTAGAGCTATTGAAAATAATTCCATCCGAATAATCGAAAGCCAGTTTATTGACGTTCGTATGGGTCGGTTCGCTCAGGATACGTACATCTTCCGAAGTAATATTTTCACTCAATACTTTCTTTTGAAAATCCTGGTCTAAGGTGCCACCGAACTGGTCATTATAGGTAGAATATACTACTTTAGAATGAGCGAATATCGGATCTTCGTTGTATTCCTTTTTCAGATACAGAGGCACTAAAGCGGTGAACCAGCCCTGGCAATAGATCAGGTCCGGAGCCCATCTTAATTTTTTTACCGTTTCGAATACTCCTCTGGTAAAAAAGATCGCCCGTTCGTCATTGTCCGGGAAGAAAGACCCTTTTTCATCGGTAATCACATGTTTCCGTTGAAAATAGTCTTCATTGTCGATAAAATATACCTGCATCCGGGCAGATTGGATAGAGGCTACCTTGATAATCAACGGGTGGTCTGTGTCATTGATGATCAAATTCATTCCCGACAGGCGAATCACTTCGTGAAGCTGGTTACGTCTTTCGTTAATACATCCATAACGCGGCATGAATGTCCTGATTTCTTTGCCTTTTTCCTGAATCCCCTGAGGTAAGTAACGGCCGATATGGGCCATTTCCGATTCAGGTAAATAAGGCATGATCTCTTGAGATATAAAAAGAATCTTTTTCTTCGCCATAACTACTTTTTCCCAAAAACCTTACAAAGGTAGTCATTTTTGTTCACAAATCAAAAAGCGTTTGGCTAAATTTGAATTTGTACTCTTTTGTAAATGAAAGAGAAGACGGTATTGTTTTTTTGTTTATATTTGGAAAAAGTAAAATAAATCATGGCAGCTCATAATGATTTGGGGCGGAAGGGAGAGGAGAAGGCGGTTGAATATTTGGTGCGGGAGGGATATGTTGTTTTAGAACGCAACTGGAGGTTAAAACACCGGGAATTGGATGTTATTTGCCTGAAAGGGGATCTGTTGGTGGTTGTAGAGGTGAAAACCCGTGATTTGCCGGAAGAACATCCCGAGGAACTGTTGGATTACCGCAAGAGAAGAAATATCCGTATAGCGACGGATGCCTATATTAAAGCGAAAGGGATTCGGGCTGAGGTGCGCTTCGATTTGATTTTGGTGATCGGGCCTGATTTAAAGATTGAACATGTAAAGGAAGCGATTCAGGTGTTTGAATAGAAAGAATAACGATTTAATGAAGGATTCGTTAAAAAGATAAGGATTGGATTAGACTAATTTCAGTAATAATATAAAAAGAATGTGTTATGGCGACAATGAAAGCAAAATATTTGGGACAACTCCGTGTGGAGTGTGAACATGTGGCGAGCGGTACGAAGATGATGACCGACGCTCCGGTCGATAATTGTGGTAAAGGGGAAGCTTTTTCACCCACCGATTTGTGTGCTGCTGCTTTAGGTTCTTGTATATTGACTACCATGGGGATTTATGCCGGTCAGCATAACATCGATCTGGAAGGTACAGAGATGGAGATAACGAAGACTATGGGGACAGAGCCCCGGCGTATTGTAAGAATCGGAATCGATATTTTTATGCCTGCGAAAGCTTATTCTGCCAAAGACCGGATTGTTTTGGAGCGGGTGGCACAGACTTGTCCCGTTTATTATAGTCTGAACGAACATTTGGAAAAGTCGGTTCGTTTTCATTGGTCGGTATAGTTGTTGAGTCGTCGACTCGATTATTCAAATAAGTAAACGTATGGTTTTTGTGACAGGTGCAACCGGATTATTGGGTAGCCATTTATTGTATTTTTTGGCTGTTTCAGGCCATTCGGTTTCGGCATTGCGTAGAAAACAGAGCCGGCTGGAAGATTCCCGGGCTGTATTTTTACAGTATCCTGACGGTGAAAAATATTGGAACACGATCAATTGGGTCGAAGGGGATGTGGTGCAAAAGGAGGGGCTGGCCGAATATGTCCGGCGGGCTGACTATGTTTATCACTGTGCCGCTGTGGTGTCTTTTTCGGGGACGGATCGGATGCATCTGATGAATACCAACCTGCAAGGGACTGAAAACGTGGCGGCTCTGTGTCTGGAATATCAGGTGAGGCTTTGTTATGTCAGTTCGATCGCAGCCCTTGGTGATGCCCGGCAACCGGAAGATTTGATAGACGAGGATACACCTGTTATCGCCGGTAGAGAGCATTCGGTTTATTCTCAAAGTAAAACGGCTGCTGAAAAACTGATCCGGAAATATATCGGTTATGGATTGAATGCAGTTATCGTATGTCCGTCGGTGATTCTGGGGGCGGGTATGTGGCATCGCAGTAGTGCACGATTGTTTTTTACCGCTGCTAAAGGAATTCCTTTTTATACGCGGGGTATGACCGGATATGTGGATGTCCGGGATGTGTGCGAATTGATGATCCGGTTGTGTGAAGATCCTTTGGTGAGTGGGGAACGTTTTGTGTTGAATGGAGGAAATTATACTTATCAGGAACTTTTTACAGCTATAGCCCGGGTGAATGGAGTACAGCCTCCCTGGTGGAATCTTGCACCCTGGATGACCGAACTGGTATGGAGGATGCTGGCCTGTTGGGGATACCTTTCCGGATCTAAGCCTGCTTTTACCCGTGAGACTGCCCGGTCGTCTCAACATTGTTCACGATATTCGAACGCCAGGATACTCAGCCTTTATCCGGATTTTCATTTCTATCCTCTGGTAGAGACGGTAGATCATATGCGGCTGATGTGGATTTCAGCATCTGCAGATCCGAAGCATAAATGAAAAATCGGGTTGGCTTTCTAAACTTTATGAACTTTCTAAACTATTTCTTACTTTTGTGCCAAATCATAAAAAAGGGTAAATGAATCATCCATTATTAGAAAAATTAGAGACTTATTATATCCGTTTTAAGGAGATCGGACAGTTGATCACCGATCCTGAAGTGATTCAGGACATGGAGCGCTATGTGAGGTTGACCAAGGAGTATAAGGAGTTGGAGACAATCACCCGAACTGCCGATAAGTTTAAGGCGGCCCTGCTTAGTGTCGAGGAATCGAAAGATATTCTGCTGCACGAAGAGGATAAAGAACTTCGCGAAATGGCTGAAATGGAGATCGAAGAGCTGGAAGATAAATTGCCGGGTATGGAGCAGGAATTGAAGTTGTTGCTGGTACCCGCAGATCCGGACGATAGTAAGAATGTTATACTCGAGATCCGGGGAGGAACGGGAGGAGATGAAGCCTGTCTTTTTGCCGGCGATCTATTCCGGATGTACGCAAAATTCTGTGAACGTAAAGGGTGGAAAGTCGAGGTGACCAATGCCAATGAAGGGACTGCCGGAGGATACAAAGAAATCGTGGCCAGCGTTACCGGTAAAGGTGTGTACGGCATTATGAAATATGAATCGGGAGTGCACCGGGTGCAACGGGTTCCTGCTACGGAGACACAGGGACGGGTGCATACTTCGGCAGCTACCGTGGCGGTATTGCCTGAAGCCGAGGCTTTTGAAGTGGAAATCAACGAGGGGGCGATCAAATGGGATACTTTCCGTTCGGGAGGAGCAGGAGGACAGAATGTGAATAAAGTGGAATCCGGTGTCCGGCTGCGGTATGTCTGGCAAAATCCCAATACCGGTGTGGCCGAAGAAATCCTGATCGAATGTACCGAAACCCGGGATCAACCGAAGAATAAAGAAAGGGCACTTTCCCGTTTGCGTACTTTTATCTATGATAAAGAACATCAGAAATACATCGACGACATTTCGGCTAAACGCAAGACGATGGTCAGTACAGGTGACCGTTCTGCTAAAATCCGTACCTATAATTATCCGCAAGGACGGGTAACCGATCACCGGATCAACTTTACACTTTATAATTTACAGGCTGTGATGGACGGCGAAATCGACGAGATTATCGAAAAACTGCAGATCGAAGAAAATACCGAGCGTTTGAAAGAAAGCGGACTGTAGAAATGTACGATTTATCATTTACAATTAAATCATATGGATTATAATCAATTATTTGAACAGATAAAGGCAAAGAAATCCTTCCTTTGTGTCGGCTTAGACTCGGATATCGCTAAGATTCCCCCGCATTTGCTACAGTTGGAAGATCCTGTTTTTGAATTTAATAAAGCCATTATCGATGCGACGGCCGAGGTGGCTATCGCCTATAAACCCAATATCGCTTTTTATGAAAGCCGGGGTGTCGAAGGATGGAAAAGTCTGGAGAAGACGGTACACTATATCCGGACGAGTTACCCGGATATTTTTACTATTGCGGATGCTAAGCGGGGGGATATCGGAAATACTTCGCAGATGTATGCCAAAGCTTTTCTGGAAACTCTTGCTTTCGATTCGATCACGGTGGCTCCCTATATGGGAGAAGATTCGGTGACTCCTTTCCTGCAATATGAGGGAAAGTGGGTTGTACTTCTGGCCTTGACTTCCAATAAAGGAGCTTATGACTTCCAGTTTTTTGAAAGCGAAGGGATGAAATTGTATGAAAAGGTACTCGAAAAATCACAGGACTGGGGGAATGCCCGGAATATGATGTACGTTGTCGGAGCGACAAAAGCCGAGATGCTGGCCGGAATCCGCCGGATCGTGCCCGATCATTTTCTGTTGGTGCCGGGAGTCGGAGCTCAGGGCGGAAGTCTCGAAGAAGTGGCGAAATATGGAATGAATGCACATTGTGGCTTGATAGTCAATTCTTCCCGGGGCATTATTTTTGCCGACCGTACAGAAAATTTTGCCGTACGTGCACGGGAAGAAGCGTTTAAACTGCAAAAAGATATGGAGCGGTTGTTAGTGGAAGGGAAAGTATTATAGGCTGGCTTCTTTTGTCATAGTCGGGTGAACCTTGAGTTCGGTCTGGCAAAAAAAACTCCGGATTCTCGGCAGAGAAGCTGAATCGGAAAACTAAAGTTTTACCGGTAGAACTGAAAGTTCGTTCGGCTATGATAAAGTGAATTTTTTCTGACAAAAAGTTTCGGGAATGTTTCTGGAATTATAATACTTTGGATATAAATTCTGTAAATCCTTCTTCTTTGTCCGATCTTACTAATTTATAGTGTCTTTGTAAATTAACCGGGGCATTGGCTACCAAATAGGCTTCGGCACAAATATCCAGAAAATCGATATCATTATAATCATTGCCTAGTCCGGCAACCTCTTTACAATTGATATTCAGTTTTTTTAAAAGAGTTTGACAGCTATTGCCTTTATGGATACCGCCGGCAAAAATTTCCAGCCAGATCGCCCGGTTGTCTAAAGGCGAAGTGGAGCGTACTACGGAATAACCGGCTAAATCCGAACGGATTTTTTCTAGTAACCGTAATTGCAGGGTATCGAGAATCATTACGAATTGGGTGGCTTTACCCTGTATGCCGGCCGGTGAATCTATCGGGCTTCCGAAAGGCCGGTAGGTGGCCAGGCGTTTTTGGTAATCGGGATGTACCGGATAAAGGGTTGTGTAATAAAAATAATGGTTATCCGGGATTTCCCGTTGGATGGTGAAATTGATATTGTATTCCCAAAGATAAGAGGCTATTTCCCGGGTCTCGGACATACTGAGGTGATGAGCCGACAGCAATCGGCGATCGCTCCAACGTAGTGTACCGGCACCGGAAGAAAAAACCAGATAATCTATCGGAAAACCGGCAGGTAATATTTTGAGGGCGGAATACAGGTTGCGGCCTGTGGCAATGATCCGGATACATCCTTTATTCCCGGCTAGCCGGAAGGCTTCCAGGGTATCGGCACTGATGCTCCCGCCTCTGGGAAGAAGTGTACCGTCCAGATCGGTAATAATCGCTTTGATCATCCGGGCAATAGTTCGTAAGTGAAATAGGGCAGGGATTCATTCAGGTAGTGAAGCACTTTTTCCTGGTTCATCCCGTCTAAAGGATTGTGGGCATACCCGAAAGTAGCCTTGATTCCCATGTTGATGAAGTGTACAGCCCGTTCGATCGCTTCAGGTAAACTGTCGCCGTTGAGCAGACAACCGGTGATGACACTTGCAAAAGCATCACCGGTACCCGGATAACTGGCTGCAACGTAATCGCTGCTCACCCGCCACAGGCGTTCGTCGTTCTTATTATAAGCGAGCGTAGCCACTTTTTTTTCATTTCCCGACGGAGCCGAAGTGATGATAACATATTCCGGCCCGAGTTTACTGAGGGCTTTACACCATTCGAGCGCTTCGGCCGGGGTGGTGTGAGGAGATGGCGCCGTATCTAAAAGAAAGGCCGCTTCCGTCAGGTTGGGTGTGATCACATTCGCTTTTTTACACAGTTCGCGCATCCCTGTTATCATGCCGGTATCCATCCCCGGATAGAGTTTACCGTGGTCTCCTAAAACAGGATCGACTAAGATGAAATTGTCGTCCTGACTGAAATCATCGAAAAATCCGGATACGATATTCATTTGTTTTTCCGATGCCAGATAACCCGAATACAAAGCATCGAAATGTAAGTCCAGTTCTTTCCAATGATCGATGATCCCCTGCATCTGGTCGGTCAGATCGAAGCTACGGAAATCTTTGTATTCGCTGTGGGCGGATAAAATAGCCGTGGGGAGAGGGCAAACCTGATACCCCATATAAGAAAGAATGGGGATGGCGACTGTCAGGGAGGCCCGGCCATAACCTGACAAATCGTGTATTGCGGCAATTTTTTTCATAGTCGAGAATATCTGTTTGTGCAAAAGTAGGATAAATAAGTCGAAAGTCCATAAGGTTTATGAACTCCCTGAACCTTGTGGGCTTTTTTTAAACTTTATAAACTAAGTATATCCGGGATTTTGGCTCCACCGGACTGAAGATCCGTTCCGCAATTTTGTGTAGACTTTCGATAATTGAAGTGTTTGTGTGTAATTTTGAGGGGTGTGTGTAAAAATATAGTATTATTTTCTATTTTTGCCCCTGAAAAATAATGGTGTTATATAAAAAATTAATCTTTTATCGATTGTATGGCAAAAATAAGATTCTCGGCATTAGAAGAGCTGGCTCATCGGAAACCTTTAGAAGTCCCAAAACGGCGACGGGTATCTGAAATTTTCGGATGTGATGTACTTACCATAGAGAAAATGCGTCAGTATTTGTCTATAGAAGCTTTCAAGAAATTGGAAAAGGTGATGATAGAAGGTGGGACGATAGACAGGGGACTGGCCGATCAGGTTGCTGCAGCGATGAAAGCCTGGGCTGTAGAAAAGGGAGCAACCCATTACACTCACTGGTTTCATCCCCTGAACGGAGCTACGGCAGAAAAACACGATGGGTTTATTGATTTGCAAAAAAACGGAAGTATGATAGAAGCCTTCGACGGCCGGATGCTGGTACAGCAAGAGCCCGATGCATCGAGTTTTCCGAACGGCGGTATCCGGAATACTTTTGAAGCCAGAGGATATACCGCCTGGGATCCGGGATCTCCTGCTTTCATCAACAACAACACCTTGTGTATACCGACGGTATTCGTGGCTTATACGGGCGAAGCCCTGGATTATAAAACGCCGATGTTGAAGGCCTTGGCGTTGATCGACAAGGCAGCTGTCGGCATTTGCCAGTATTTCGATAAAGATGTGGAAAAAGTGACGGCAACCTTGGGATGGGAACAGGAATATTTTCTGGTCGACGAAGCCTTGTTCAATGCCCGGCCTGACCTGAAATTGTGCGGCCGTACTTTGATGGGCCATTCGGCAGCTAAAGATCAGCAGCTGGAAGATCATTATTTCGGGGCTATTCCCGAGCGGGTAAATGCTTTTATGGATGAACTCGAATACGAGTGCCATCGGCTGGGCATTCCGGCAAAAACCCGTCACAATGAATGTGCTCCGAATCAGTTTGAACTGGCACCGATTTTCGAGGAAGCGAACCTGGCTGTGGATCATAATCAGTTATTGATGTCTACGATGAAGCGGATAGCCAAACATCATAAGTTTCGGGTATTGTTGCATGAAAAACCTTATAAAGGAATCAACGGTTCGGGTAAACACAACAATTGGTCTTTACTGACGGATACCGGAGTGAATTTGTTGTCTCCGGGGAAGAACCCGAAGTCCAATATGCAATTCCTCGTTTTCTTGGTCGCTACTACAAAAGCTGTATTGGAACAGGAGGCCTTGTTTAAAGCTTGTATCGTTTCTTTGGGAAATGAGCGCCGTTTGGGAGGGGATGAGGCACCACCGGTGATTATGTCCGTATTCCTGGGACAACAGCTCGATTCTATTCTGGACGAAATCGAACAGAAAGTGAGCAGTAAGAAGATGAGTCCTGATGAAAAGACCGAATTGAAGTTGAATGTCGGTAAAATTCCTGAAATCATGCGGGACAATACCGACCGCAACCGTACTTCTCCTTTTGCTTTTACCGGTAACCGTTTCGAATTCAGAGCGGTAGGTGCTTCTGCCAATTGTGGTGCAGCGATGATCGTACTCAATACCGCTGTGGCTGAACAATTGATTGCTTTTAAGAAAGAAGCCGATGCATTGATCGATAGAGGGGTGAAAAAAGACGAAGCGATTTTTCAGGTCTTGAGAAAGTATATCATTGCTTGTAAAAAAATCCGTTTTGAAGGTAACGGATATAGTAAAGAATGGCAGGAAGAAGCTCAAAGGAGAGGGTTGTCGGTCGATAGTGATTGCGTGGGGGCGCTCAAAGCTTACTTGGCTCCGAAAGCCAGAAAATTGTTCGTAGAGAACGGGATCTTTACCGAACGTGAACTGGAAGCCCGTTTTGAAATCAAGAACGAGATCTATCTGAAAAAACTACAGATCGAATCCCGGGTATTGGGGGATCTGGCCTTGAATCATATTATCCCGACAGCGATTACTTATCAAAATACCCTGATCGAGAATGTGAAAGGGTTGAAAGAGATCCTGCCGGATGTATATAATGAAGTGGGCGAAGTGCAGTTGAAAGCGATTAAAGAGATTTCTACCCATATCAAAGAGATCCGTACTTTGGTCGACGAAATGACCGAAGCCCGTAAAGTGGCTAACAATTCTATTTCGAATGAAGTGGAAAGGGCTCAGGTTTATTCTGCTACGGTTTTACCGTATCTGGATAAAATCCGTTATCACATCGATAAGCTGGAACTACTCGTCGACGATGAGATCTGGCCCTTACCGAAATACCGGGAATTACTTTTCTTTAAATAGAAAAAGGGATCGGGTACGGTATCATTCGTCTGACCGATGGAATAAACCGCCGATTTGTCCAAAACTTCGGGCAAGTCAGCGGTTTTCTCTATATTCTGGTGTAGTTGGGCGATATTATTTTTCCCACCAGACTTTGGTGTTGATATCGTCAGGTCCTCCCAGCGATTTTACTGCGGCCTCGTAATTGGTTTTATTGGTTTGTTGGAGGGTGGCCGGATAGTTGAACCGTACGGGGACCATTTTGTTGTTATCCATGCCTGCTCCGGGTTTCATTTCCGGGAGACCTGTACGGCGGTATTCGAACCAGGCCTGATAATCACAGAAGAAAGCGGCCAGGTGTTTTTGAAGTAGTATCCGTTCGAGTGTCCCGTCGTATGTGGCTTTGGGGTTGTCGAAATAGTCTCCGGGGACTACCCCTCCCCATTGTTCGATTATCGCTTCTACGGCTTTCCGGTAGTGGGGGGCTGCCTGGTCTGTGATCAGTCCCCGCCAGGCCATTTCAGCTTTGATGAATTCAACTTCGGCATAAGTCATAAAAAGCACTTTCATCGGTGCCGTACCTAATGTTGCATTAATATTGGAAGCATTGTAATCGAATCGTTCGGTGGCAGCAAATCCGCTCGGATAACCTTTATAACCGATCTTCTCCTGGCTACCGTCGTTTTTGGTGGCTTCATCCATAAAAATAGGAAGACGCGGATCGTTCAACTCCACCAGTGTATTTACAAAAAAGGAAGCCATCGCTTTATTGGAACGAAAATCTTCGAGCCGGCTAATGGGTGAGTCGTACGGCGAGATACCGGATATCGGCAATAAAGCTCCGTCTGCATTGTTTTCAAATACCGGATACTTTACCGGATTTCCGATCATCTCCGCTAATTTGGCCAGACTGTTCATCTCCGAACGTTTCGAAAGCCTCAGTAAACTTCGCATGTGCAGCGAATTGGCGAATTTTCTCCATTTCCTGACATCCCCGTCGTATAATAAATCGGTAGAAGATAAACTTTCGGATTCATCGAAAAGTGAATTTGCCGTTTCCAGATCACTTAATACCTGTTCGTAGACTTTTTGCTGGGTATCGAACTTCGGAGTTAAGATTCCTTCGTCTCCCCGGCAAGCTTCAGTCATCGGAACATCTCCGAAGCAGTCGGTCAGATTGGCATATACCCAGGCTCTCAAGGTCAAGGCTACCGCCTGATAATTTTTACTTTCTGCACCGACGGCCAATTCATACATTTCTTTGATATTGGTCAGCTGGAGATAATAAGTATTCCAGGTAGAATTACCGGCATTCTGTAAATCCGCATAACGATGTACTCCGCCGGTAGTACTGGTGGTGACCATAAACTGCATCAAATGATGGGTAAAACTATGGGCCCGGTTATAATTGAAATTGGCTAAATCGTAAAGGGTGGGCGTCATCAGAGTCGAAGGGTCGATTTTTTCCAGTCGGTTGGGATCGGTATTGATCTCGTCGAAGTTTTGGGTACAAGCAGTCCATCCGGTTGCCAATAGCAATAGGCCTATTATTTTTTTTCGTAACATAAATCTATTTTTAAAATATTAACGAACGATGATCAGAATTTCAGTGTCAGATTAAAGCCCATGGTTCGGGTAGAAGGTAATTGCCCCATTTCCGAACCCGGAACGATGGTACCGTTATTCAGGGTTGCGACTTCCGGATCGTATACCGGGAAATCTTTTGTCCACATGGCCAGATTACGCCCGTACAAGGCGAGGGTCAGGCGTTCGATACCGATCTTATTCAACCCCGCCGAGGGAATCGTATATTCGATACGGGCTTCCCGGAGCTTCAGGAAAGAAGCGTCGAAAGAGTTGGTCTCTACATTGGCACGCCTCCAATAATCGGCGTAGTATTTGGATACAGAGATCGGTACATTGTTGGGTACATACTGCCCCCGTTCATCCAGCATCACACCTTCACCGACGACTTCAAAATTGGGGTTTTCCCGGTATTTCAGGGTATGTTTCAATGTTCCGTGTTCGGTCATTTTATGGTGAGTCTGGGAATAAACGATACCTCCCCATTGACCGTCGAACAATATGCTTACCCGGAAATTTTTGTAAGAAAACTCGTTCGAGAAACCGGCTTTCCAGGCGGGATAGGCATTCCCTACATATTCGAATTCGGTTGTCCGGGCCGTGATCCCGTCTTTCCAAACAACTTGTCCGTCAGGGGCCCGTTTTAGTTTATAACCGTAAATATCACCGATAGAACCACCTACTTTTGCAATCAGGGCACAATTAGTACCTCCTGTATAAGCAATGGTCTGTCCATCGGTCAAACCGGCTGCCAGGGACAATACCTTGTTGTAATTTTTCGCCCAGGTAAAAGTTGAATTCCAGGTGAAATTTTTTGTTTTTACCGGGGTTCCGTCCAGTTGTAGTTCGATACCGCGGTTACGCACTTTCCCGGAGTTCATCGTTGCTTTGGTATAACCGGTCGTTTGATCCATCGGTACATCGAGAATCTGATTCCGGGTGATATTGTTATAAAAAGCCAGATCCAGTCCGAAACGCTGCTTGAACATCCGCCAATCCAGTCCGACCTCTATGCTATTGGAGATTTCGGGTTTGAATCTGGCATTGTAAAGCGTGGAAGATACGGAAGCCGATCCCGGAAAGGCAGAGGTATTATAATATTTGGCTGTTTTATAGGGGTCGGTATCATTTCCTACCTGTGCCCAGGAAGCTCTCAACTTGGCAAACGATATTTGTTCGGGTAGGCGGAATAGGTCTGAAAGTATAAAACTCGTACTCACAGAAGGATAGAAAAAAGAGTTGTTGCCGGAGGGGAGTGTACTCGACCAGTCGTTCCGTCCGGTTACATCCAGAAAGATCTTATTGGCATAAGATAAGGTGGCTGTGCCGTACACACTATTTACCCGTTTGTTTCTTTCCGTAAAGGTGGTGATCGGGGCAGCGACTCCGTTACTCAGTTTATAAACTCCCGGAGTGATCAGGTCTTTTACGTAAGCCTGTTGCATTTTGTATTTATTGTCCATCCGGTTGGCTCCTACCGATACACTCAGATTGAAACTGTTGCTCAATTGGTTCCGGTAGGTAAGTAGAACGTCCGTATTGTTTTCGTAGCTGAATACATCTTGTTGCTGGTAATATCCTTTGGGGAAATTCTTCAGACCATAAGGACGGATCATTTCGCGGGTATCGAAACTCAGGTCGATACCGGAACGGATCATCAATTCCCATTTCGGTGAAAATTCATAGATGATCGAACCGGTTGCGACAACACCGTGTTTTTCCATCGGATTCAGACATTCGTAGGCGATAACGTAAGGATTGTCCAACCAGGGACTGAACGGACGCAATATTTCCCGTCCTTCTTTCCCTTTCACCCAGCGTTGTTGGTACCAGCGTACATCGACGCTCGGATTGGTCAGGATCATAAAATAAGGGATAGAGGAGTTGTTATATCCCGTTGCCGGCAGATTATCGCTTTGCCGTTTGACATAATTGACCTTGGCGGAAACTCTTAACTTATCGGTTACCTGGTTTTGGAAGGAGCCCGATACGGCGATCCGGTTAAAACCCGTGTTCGGCATGATCCACTCATTTTTGGTATAAGTAAGCGATAGGCGAACGGCACTTTTTTCCGACGAACCGTCGATCGCAATACTGTTGACGAGTGTATAACCTGTTTGCCAGAATGCTTTACGATGATTTCTCTTCACCCATGGGGTACGGACCGTACCCATCTGTTGGGTTTCGGGGTCGTATTGATAATAGAGCGAACCGTCCAGTTTAGGCCCGAACGAAAGAGCTACATTGCCTGAAGCGGCTCCGTCTTCAGAATCTCCGTAAGAGTAATACAGTTTGCCCGAAGCATTGGTCTTTAAATCACCTTGACCGTATTCTTCCTGAAATTCAGGCCAGTGTAATACCCGGTCGAAACTGGAGTTGGAATTAAAAGTCACTCCCAGGTATTTTTTCTTTTTATTCACGCCTGATTTCGTCGTCACGAGCATCACCCCATTGGCTGCCCGGCTTCCGTATAAAGCAGCTGCGGTAGCTCCTTTCAGCACCTGGATACTGGCGATATCATCCGGATTGATGTCGGCTATGCCATTCCCGTAATCTACCGGTACGTCACCACCACCTCCGGCTCCGTAGGAGTTCGAACCATCACCTGTCATCTGACTGTTTAAAGGCACTCCGTCCAATACGATCAAGGCATTGTTGCCGTCGATATTTAAAGAAGCATCCCCGCGTAAAGTAATCCGGGCGGAGGAGATCGGACCGGAAGAAGTCGACAGGATATTTGCTCCGGCTACTTTTCCGACCAATGCAGAAGCCCAGTTGGTCGGTGTCGCATCGGACATCATCTTTTCAGTAACGGTTTGGGTGGAATAGCCCAGGCCTTTTTCTTCTCTCTTAATCCCTAAAGCTGTGACTACTACGCCTTCCAATTCTTGCCGTTCTTCTTCCAGGGTAACATCGATCACTGTTTTGCCGTTCCATTTCAATTCCTGTGTTTTAAAGCCTAAAAAGCTGAAAACGAGCACAGCGTCTTTATCTGCTTGCCCCATAGATAAAGAATAAGTCCCGTCATTTTGTGTTACCACTCCCAGCGTTGTTCCTTTTATCAGGACGGCCACCCCGGGCATCGGACTTCCCTGCACATCTTTGACGGTGCCCGATAACACCATATCTTGCCCGAAACCTAACTTACAGGCAAGGCATAAGACCCATAAAGTCGTAAAAATTCGTTTTGTCATACTGATTTTACACCTACTTTTCATAGTAATTTTAATTATTTTTTACAGGTGTAAAAGTATATTCAAGAAAAAACGGAATCATTACAAAAAAGTGAAGATTCCGTTAACCCGTCACGACTCAACTATTTTTTATCCTCTCATTGATCAGATCGCGGTATTCCCAGTAAGCTTGTTCCAATAACGGCATTTTTTCAGCGAAGAAAGCATATATTTTATCCCAATCCGCGGGATGGTATAGATTGACATCTTTCAATTCGAAATAAATCACACTTAACGGGCGTTCGCCCATGCCGAGGTAATCTTCGTCCCAATGCAGATCCTCCCCGCAATCCGCTGCCATGAGTTTCCGGTAAGACTGAAAACATTCGTAGATTTCGTATCTTCTCAAATCGTTTTTATGGTCGATTTGGAACAATACCAGAGCTTTTTGTTCATCGGCATAAAATTTGAGTTGGGTAGACTTGATTTTAACTCCTGTCAACACCCATTTCCGGTAAATCTTATGTTTGGAACAATAGCGTTTAAATCCGTTCCAAAAATTGATTTTAAGCTCTTTTGCTTCCTCCTTCGACCACATAATCGTTGAAAATTGAATATAAAAAAATGAAAATAATTATCTTTGCAAAGATAGAATTAATTGGGCGAAAGTTTATAACGTCTATGCCTTAGTTTAATTGCTTATGTTAGAACTAAAATACGATTATCACAGTATAGAGGCCGGATGTGACGAAGCCGGGAGGGGATGTCTGGCAGGTCCTGTTTTTGCTGCTGCCGTAATCCTGCCGGATAATTTTTCCAACGAATTGCTCAATGACTCTAAGCAGCTTTCGGAAAAACAACGGGCCGGGCTCCGTCCGGTCATCGAACGGGAAGCTTTGGCTTGGGCTGTGGCTAGTGTCGATAATCACGAAATCGACAAGATCAATATTCTGAATGCTTCTATTCTGGCGATGCACCGGGCTTTAGACCAATTGAAAGTACGTCCCGGACACATCATTGTCGACGGTAACCGTTTTAAAAAATACAGAGATATTCCTCACCTTTGTATTGTTAAAGGTGACGGTAAATATATGTCCATAGCAGCGGCTTCCGTGCTTGCAAAAACTCACCGGGACGAATATATGGAAAACCTTCATGCTCTTTTTCCCGTTTACAATTGGAAAAAAAACAAGGGGTATCCGACACAGGAACACCGGAAAGGAATCGAACAGGCTGGAGTTACGGAATTTCATCGTACCAGTTTTACTTTATTGGACTCACAGTTAAAAATTCAATTTTAAAATAAGAACCTATGCATTAAAACTTGCTCCCTTCTTTTGTATTTAGTTTATTGCTTTTAGCCTTTACCTTTTAAACTTTTACTTTTTATATGGCTTTCATCAATTCGATATTAAGTATTTTCACCCAGAAACGGTTGGCACAGATTGACTTTTTCAAGGCCAATCCGATAAAAGTACAACGGGATACGTTACAGGAATTATTAACTCTGGCAGCAAACACCGAATATGGTCAGAAATATCACTTCAACACTATTTTGACTGCCGAACAATACCGGGAACGTTTGCCGATCGTCCATTATGAAGATATCCGGGATCTGGTCCTGCGGACTATGGAAGGGCAGAATAATTTGCTTTGGCCCGAAGAGATCAAATGGTTCGCCAAATCGTCGGGGACTACCGATGCCAAAAGTAAGTTCATCCCGGTAAGTCCTTCTGTACTTGAAAATTGTCATTTCAGAGGGGGAAAAGATGTCATCGCTATTTTTAACAGGCTCTATCCGGAAGCACAGGTATTTAGTGGAAAGACTCTGGCTTTGGGGGGGAGTAGCGAGGTTTCTAAAAGTAATAGCCATTGCCAGTACGGTGATTTGTCGGCCATTATGATTTCTAATACCCCTTTTTGGGCCAATATGATGAAAACCCCCGATTCATCTATCATGCTGATGAGTAATTGGGAGGAGAAAATCGAGAAGATATGTGAGACGACGATCAAAGAAGATGTCCGTTGCCTGGCAGGAGTTCCTTCCTGGTTTCTGACGGTCATTCATAAAATTTTAGAAAAAACAGGAAAAAGCAACCTGCATGAAGTGTGGCCTAACCTGGAGTTGTTTATTCATGGTGGGATTAGTTTTATTCCTTACCGGGAACAATACAAACGTCTTCTGCCCGATCCTAAGATGAAGTATCTGGAAACCTACAACGCTTCGGAAGGTTTCTTCGGTTTACAGGATGATCCGGAAGATGCTTCTATGTTGCTGATGTTGGACTATGGGGTTTACTATGAATTTCTTCCTATGAGTGAGCTCGGTAAAACCAAACCCCGGACTTTATTATTGGAAGAAGTGGAAACCGGGGTCAATTATGCGCTTATCATTACGACCAATGGAGGGTTATGGCGTTATATGATCGGAGATACCATTCAATTTACTTCGGTTAAACCGTATAAGTTCAGGATTACCGGTCGCACAAAATTGTTTATCAATGCTTTTGGAGAGGAACTGATCATCGATAATGCAACAGAGGCGCTCAAACGGGCATGTGCAGAGACCGGCGCAGATGTTTACGAATTTACTGCGGCTCCTGTCTTTATGGAAGAAGGGAAAAAAGGCGCTCACGAATGGTTGATCGAGTTCAATACACCTCCTGCCGATCCGGAGTATTTTGCCGGTATCCTGGATCAGGAACTTCAAAAATTAAATTCCGATTATGAAGCCAAACGGTTGTTATCTCTGGAGCGTTTACGCCTGCATATCGCCCGTCCCGGACTTTTCAACGACTGGCTTAAAGAGAAAGGTAAACTGGGAGGACAACACAAAGTGCCCCGGCTTTGGAATGACCGGACACATCTTGAAGAGTTATTGCTGCTGGACCGGAAATAAAATTCGGACAGGGACAGGGCCTCCGGAGGGGCTTATAGATTGTAGGCCTACAGCTTTTAAAGCCGGACCGGTGGCTTTGTTGTGAAAATTGGAGGGGAAGTGATAGCTTCCCCAAACTGTATCCGGCGGCTTTGTGCCGGTCAGACAACGGTTTTTCCAGACCATCCCCTGTTCTGTTTTCCGGCTGTTTTATTGTTGAATGAGTTATACCGGAGGCTGTGGGAGTATACCGGTTTCATGGCCGGAAGGTTTATTTATCGGGGAGGAGTACCACTTTTTGCCGGGGAAAAATATGTCCGAAACGGTCGGTGACTTCGATCTCGATTTCCCGGGCTTTTTCAGATGGAGTAGCTTCAAAATAAAAGAAAGATTCCTGGGGTTGGGTATATTTCTCGGTCTTCAATCGGCCGACATATTCCAGATAATCGGGATCATAGCCGTTAAAACGTTGCATTGCCCCTTTAGCGGCTCCGTCTTCATACCATTTCACCTGCCATTTTTTATCCCAGTTCCAGACCTTGGCAATGACGCTGTTCGGTTTTTCTTTCACAGTTCCCCGGGGAAATACTTTAAATTGCCAGTTGCGCTCATGGCCTACGGATTTATAAAACCATTCTATTTCCGAGCCTGTAATTTCGAAAACATCATAACCGTTAGGGGTACCGTCACGATTTTCATCGGCTGTCCACCAGGTTCCGCAGATGGCTCCTATATTGTGTTCGATAATACCGGGTTTGATTTCATGGTTGGAATTCAGGTGGGTATGCCCTGAGATCAGACTGACAGGGTGGTTTTTCAAAATACCGAACAATTCTTCTCCGCCGGGGATGATACCCCGGTCAGCATAATAAAAAGGGGAATGGGTGGCGATGAGGATTGGAGCATTTTCCGGAAGGTACTTTAAAAGTTGGTCTACCCATTGAATTTGTTCCTCCGTCAGGGCTTCGGTATATTTTTTATTTCCCTCGTAGAGGATGTTGTCGAGTACAATGCAATAGACTTTTCCTAACTGAAAAGCATAATAAGTCGGACCGAAATATTTTTCGTAGGTGTGGGCAGAAGCTTTGTCCGACAAGATTTCCTTATCATGGTCGTGATTACCGATAACGGGATAGAAAGGTATCTTTAGTCGGGCCATTTCTTTTTTGTAGACCGGGAAGTGTTCGAAATGATCCCAGACGATATCTCCCAGACTGATTCCGGTGACCGGTGTAGCCGGGGGATAACTTGCAATCATCTCTTTCAGGTCGGGAATACTTTGGGCCTGGAAACGCTGGAACTGTTCATCCGTTTTGGTTTGTACGTCCGCGATGGCTAGCAGGGTATGATGACTCCTTTTTCCTGTCTCGGTTAGCTGGAAGATATAATCTTCTTTTTCCGGATCCAAAGGCAGATAAAATTCAGGAGTTCCCGATTGGTAATCGGCCACATATCCATCCGGGGTCAGGAGGTAAACGAAACGGGCTTCCTGGTCGGTGTCGAGTAGGAAATTCCCTTTTGTGTCTGTCTGGGTGAAATTTATTCCGTCGGTGATGACGACATGGGATAATCCTTTATTTCCTGCTTTTACCTGTCCACGGATAGGCATACAGAAAGCAGCATTACTGAGAATCAGAAATGCTGCCGATAAACAAATTGTCAGGTTCATGGTTTATTCTTTGATTAAGATAGAATTGAAAACAGTTAATATTTCTTCAGGAGATTTGGCCTTTTTCAGGGCTTTTTCGAGCTCTCCGGTTTCTTCCTCATAGTAAGCGACAAAGGCTGCATCCAGGCATTTCGACAGTTCTGTCGTAGCTGTTTGTTCGTTGATTTCCTGCCGGCGGACTGCTTTTTTGAAATAACTGTCCAGCTTCATAACCGAGTTATAAATCGCGGGTTTATAGATTTCCATCGTGTTATCGGTGAATCCTACCGTTGCTGTATGCCGGCGGACATATACTTTCTGAGTAGCATACAGTTTGCGGGCAATCCGATCCCCGAGGAAGTGCTGGGGATATTCTTTCAGGTCTGCATGATTCAGGTCGATCCCATAATTGGTGAATACAAATTGAGGAGTTTTCGCCGGTATAGGAGTACTGGTTGAAGCTGCAGTCGTTCCATGTGTCTTGTTATCGGCCAGAGCCATCCGTTGAGCTTTTACCGAGAACCCTAATGCGATAAGTGCTAAAAATAAAATTGTAATTTTCATATTCTTTTTTTATTCAATGTGATTTTCCTTATTTTTCAATGCAAAGTAAGAACAGAGAAATTACAGCCTGGTGAATAAATTATTTCGATTCGGTTAAATTTGGGGTACCGTAGGTTTGGAAAAGCGAAGAACGGAGAATTGGGGAAAGGTAGAATTAAAGTTTACTCTTCTTCTCTCCATGACTCCCTTATTCCCAAGAAAATATAGGTTTCCTTGCTTATTCGTTTCCGGTGATCGGAATTGGCGACCCGGTCTGACGGTATAAAACCCGGAATCGGAATAGAAAGAAAAAAAATAAACGTATATTTCCTTGTATAAATGATGATATACTTTCGCTTTCTTTTCATTTAAATATTTTAGAAATAATGCATCATCCATGCCTAAACATTTATCAAGATCCTGCACTCTTTTGGAAAATATCTCCAATCTCTCACGGAAGCCATTGCGGGATATAAATTGTAAATCGTCCGATTGAAAAGCAAGAACAAACATCAGTCCGCCGAATTTAAACGTTTGATTGCCGGTCTGAATGTCCGGAGACGGTAAGCTGGTTTTGAAGATTAGGGATGTAAATGTTTCCCGGAAACAGACAAAGTATTTGGTGGTGATGGCCGGATGAGTCGTTCCGGCTCTTTTGTATTCATACATTGACAATCAAAGAAAAAGTACTATTTTTGTGAAATTGGAATTTATGCCAAAGTAATATTCGTGTCAGAAGAGTTGTCATTATTCAGGAACATGCAGCAAGGAGATGTTTCTGCCTTGGAATACTTTTTTCAGGAGTATGCGGATTTGCTGTATTATAGGGCCTTGGGATATGTGCATCACTCGCAGGTGGCTGAAGATGTCGTGCAGGAGGTGTTTATCCGGTTTTGGGACAATCGGGCGAAGTTGGATATTTCTGTTTCTGTTGCCGCCTATCTTACCCGTTCGGTGGTAAATGGTTGTAAAAATTATTTAGAACACAGGAGTGTCCGAAATCGGTATGAACAGGAATTTCAGTCGGAGAACTCTGAAATTGACGAAGGAGAGGAGTTTGATTCCGAGGAATTGGAGAGCCTGCGGAAGAGACTCCGGGCTTTTGTGGACAGTTTGCCGGAAAAATGCCGGGAGATTTTTATATTGGCTTGTGTGGAGGGATTGAAATATCGTGAGGTGGCAGAGCGGCTGGATGTTTCGGTGAATACGGTAAAAACCCAGGTTAAAAGTGCATACGCAAAGTTGCGGTTCGATTTTGATTTGAAAGAGCGGGAATACATCGTGATTCTCTTGTTTTTCGAACAATTGTTATAGAAATAGATCGGAAGAGCGTCGTGTAGGGAAAGAGTGTAGATCTCGGTGGTCGCCGTATCATTAAAAAAAAAAAAAAA
>OOCP01000834.1_pt1 | contig 36067 bp, 17 predicted proteins | sample 1671511 | NCBI WGS metagenome assembly OOCP01 (sample SAMN06348164, study PRJEB24527) | human gut metagenome | biome: human gut; feature: ankylosing spondylitis patient; material: feces | host: Homo sapiens | place: China | collected 2015-10 | reverse complement strand
AGGGCGCATCTTGCGCATATCGGTCATCCTCTTTACGGCGACGGTAAATACGGCAGGGAAGAGGGCAGATACCGTCAGGCGCTTTACAGCTATAAGCTTAAATTTGCATTTGATGACGATAATTTGCTGTCCTATTTGAGCGGCAGGGTGTTTCAGGCAAGGGATATCAAACTGCTCGATGATTATAAGGAGAAAAAATTCAAATGAAAAATAAATTATATCGCATAATTTCACCCGTTACGCTTTTGGTGGTTTTGGCACTTGACGCAGCCACTGTAGCTTATGCCGTTTTCGCTGTTAAAAAGCTTATCCAAAATGTGAGCGTTTACTCCGTTCTTTTTGCGATTATTGACCTTTTTGCAATAGCCGTTGCCGTACTTGTGAGCAAATATGTTGTAAGTCAAGGAATTGTTTTTGGAGATGAAACGTTTGAATTCACCGCTCATGATGAAAACAATGTGTTTAATTATGATGATGTTGAAAATATTAAAATCCATAAAGACACAAAGGCAAGCCTTAAAAAGAATTTTAATGACAGGCAGTCGCAGGTTATAATTACTCTTAAAAACGGCGGGGTTGTTACAGTTGATATTGGACTTACTTCAATGAAAAAGCTTAAAAAAATAGAAAATGAAATTAATTCCCACCTAAATTAAAAATAAGCAAAAAGTTCAGCGTGTAGAAAAAGTTAAATAATAAATTTCTACACGCTGTAAGACTTCGAGAAAGTGAGATAAATTTCGTTTTTTGTGAGTGGAGCTGTACGTTGGTACTGCCCACTCGCAAAAGGCGAAAAGTGCCAAAATCACCTTGAACACTACGTTCAAGGTGATTTTCTATAAATGTTATTTTTCATATCAATACGGCAAGAGCAAATCTGCGATTCGGCAAACCCTTTTGTCACTTCGTGACATTTCCCCTGTAAGGGGAATCTCCCTTGCCCTACGATTTCAATTTATGATATTTAAGCACGGCACGGTTTAGCCACTTTATCGACAGTCTGAGAAACAGTCCGGTGGACTGTTTCGTAGTATCTTTGTTTCTTATGAGAGCCCGTCATATTATTTTCTTGTGTCAATCGGATATTTTGGCTCGAACATGTGACAAGATACTCCAAATTTGGCGACGGAACGGAGCAGTAAATTTGGAGCCACGTGTCTCTTGTGCTTCGCACAATTCACTCCTTTTCCCCAAAAAGCTTTTGCTTTTCGGGGACCCCGATTGAAATACCGTGTTTGTAAAACGGGCGACCGATGGTCGCCCCTACGGTTTATTTCAAAATTTGACGCACAACTGTACGGCAGATTTTGAATGATACGGAGTCAGCGACAACGAGGTACGGTTTATCCACTTCATCAATAATTTAAAACGCCGTCGAATAATCGACGGCGTTGTTTTTTGAATTTTTATGAAGATTAAGCTGCTTTGCGAGCCTTTTCGGCTGCTCTTTCAAGTGCAAGCTTATAATCTTTTTGGTCAGTAAATATTTCGTTTTTATAAGGATTTTTCTTTTGTTCCTTTGCACGCTTAATAATAGAAGCAAATACACAAACATTAGCCACAAGAGCAATAATGGCAATTATGCCTTGCATTGTAGGGTCTGCGTTTGTTGGCGGAACTGTAGGGTCCATATATCCGTCTGCGTAAACGGATGTAAGAACCGAGAAACGGCTCTTGTCTTGGAAAAGCGGAAATACCTGAGCAAACATACACCAAAGTGCAAGTGTGTTAGCTCTGTTTTGAATCCAACCGCCCTTATTCCAAAATGCATTTGCAAATGTAGGAGCAAGAAGAAGTGCAAGGCCGCAATACCAAGAGTGAGTAGGGAGATTATTATAAGTATATTCGAAGTTCCAAAGGTCATAAGCCAAAATATAGCACCATGTCATATCAGGCCACAGCATATCCTGCTTATTCTTTGAGGAATAGATACCCCACCAACCTGTCATACAGAAAATATTTATAATACCGGCGATACCGTTCACCCAGTTCCACCAGCCGCCATAGAGCCATACATTTTCAGACGAAAGCCACCAGCCGCCTGAAATTCCGCCCTTAATTGCCGACTCAAAGTCAGAACCGACTGCGATAAGAATGTTGATAGCGACGATTGCAAACGGGAACACCTTAAACCAATCTTTTTTGCCGATGCCCCATTTATACTTAAGCATCATAAAGCCGATACAACCTGCTGTTGCCGCATATAGCTTTGCATAATGAAACCAGCTGTTCATATGAACATAGGTATCATTTTGAAGTGCCCAATTATCTCCCTTAGCCGCACCGATATAAATTGCAATGAAATATACCGTCAGTGCTGCCGGTAAAACAAAGAAGCAAAAAATTCCGCCTGCTTTTGTTCGCCTTGCAATTTCATTCATAACGACGAGACCGACAAAGACCATTACCCAGCCGAGAAGTTGCCAGCCTGCCATGTCGCCGTAAATTTGGAATAACATTGTCATTCCCTCCTCTAAAAAAGTTAAATAAAAATCATATCATCAAGACAGAATGCTACCGTGCCTCAATTTCCTTTATCATAATTTCATTACCCGAAAGAAGATAGGTTTTTTCGCTTTGACAGTAAGGGCAAATTTTACCATACTCTACGGTTTTGTATTCGCCCTTGCAGCTTTCGCAATACGTTACTGCCGGGATAACTTCTACCTTAAGTTCTGCCCCATTCATAAGCTCACTCTTTGAGCAAGCCCATTTCCAACAATCCTCAAGATAATCGTGCAGCACACCCGAAACCTCGCCTATTTCAACCGTAACAGACGATACCGTTTTAAGCTCATTTTCCTTGCCTACATCTTCAATTTCGTTAATGATATGAAAAACTATACCAAGTTCGTGCATAATTAATCCTTTTTAGCCTTTTGAGCCTTTTTAATCTTAAAATTACGCTTAATCATATAAGGCAAAATTGCTTTCATCTTGTCATCTGAATTAACCATTGTGCTACATTCGGGATTATCTCTGAAAAGATGAATTGCATCAAATTCGCACTTGGTAGTACAAATTCCGCAACCTATGCACTTATTTTCGTCAACAACGGATGCACCGCAACCAAGACATCGTGCAGTTTCTTTTTTAACCTGCTCCTCTGTAAGGGGAAGATGAGCATCCTTAAACGAAGTTTTAGCGTCAATTTTCTTATTAATATTCGGGATTTGACGTGAGGAATTATCGTAACTGTCAACAAGGATATCGTTCTTATCAAGCATTATGAAATCACGTCTGTTTCTGCCGACTGTAAGGCTTGCGTTGAAATGAACAAACCTATGGATTGACTCTGCACCCTCTCTGCCTGCAGCAATAGCGTCAATGGCAAAGCGAGGGCCTGTGTAAACGTCACCGCCGACGAAAATATCCTTTTGCCCTGTTTGATAAGTAAGACTGTCCGCCTGAGGAGCGTTACCTCTGCCAAGTTCTACCGCCTCACCGTCGATAAGATTACCCCATTCAATTGACTGACCGATTGAAAGATAAATACGGTCACATTCAATTGTTTGAGTATCATTTTCGTCATACTGAGGGTTAAATTTGCCGTCTGCATCCTTAACACTTGTGCATTTTTTAAGCACAACGCCCGTCACCTTGCCGTTCTCTGCAAGAATTTCCTTAACGCCCCAGCCGTTGTTTATTTGAATACCCTCGTCCTCGGTTTCAAAAATTTCCTCTTCGCTCGCAGGCATTTCCTCTCTGCTTTCAAGGCAGAACATACCCAAAACATCAGCGCCGCAACGCTTAGTCGAACGTGCAACATCAACGGCAACATTACCACCGCCGATAACAACGGTTTTATTGCCTTTAAGGTCAAGGTCGTGATTTTCAGCAATCTCGTGAAGAATATCAACAGCGCTCATAACACCGTCTGCGTCTTCACCGTCAACGCCCGATTTTCTTGAGCCTTGACAGCCGATAGCAATATAAAATGCCTCATATCCATCCTTGCGAAGTTCGTCAAGAGTGATATCCTTACCGACCTCTACGCCGCATTTAATCTCAACACCAAGCGCACGAATAATGTCAATCTCCGCCTCAACGACATCCTTTTCAAGCTTATATGACGGGATACCGTAAGTAAGCATACCGCCGGGTTTTTCATTCTTTTCAAACACTATAGGCCTGTATCCCGTAAGTGCAAGATAATATGCGCACGAAAGGCCTGCCGGTCCGCCGCCGATAATGGCAATTTTATTTTTAAACTCGCCCCTATTTGAAGGTATTACTTTTTTAGGAATATATCTTGTTTTACTGTCAAGGTCCTTTTGAGCGATAAAGCGCTTAACGTCATCAATAGCAACCGCTTCATCAAGAGTTGCTCTTGTGCAAGCCTCCTCGCATCTCTTATTACAAACTCTGCCGCAAACTGCAGGGAAAGGGTTATCCTTTTTAATAAGAGCCAAAGCATCGGTATATCTGCCTTGAGCCGCCATTTTAAGATAGCCTTGAACTGCGATATGAGCAGGGCAGGCAGTTTTGCAAGGCGCCGTACCTGTATCGTAGCAATTAATTCTGTTTTTATCTCTGTAATCAGGCGACCATTTTTCCTTGCCCCATTTAACTGCGTCGGGAAGTTCTTGCTTAGGATATGTAACAGCAGAGCCGTCTTTTTTGCAAAGCTTTTGACCGAGTTTAACGGCACCGGCAGGGCAAAATTCAACACACTTGCCGCAGGCTACACAATCCTTAGCCTCAACCTTAGCCACATACGCCGAGCGTGACATATTAGGCGTATTGAAAAGTTGGGAGGTACGAAGCGCATTGCATACCTTTACCTGGCAATTACAGATAGCAAAAATTTTATTTTCACCGTCAATATTTGTAATTTGGTGAACAAAACCGTTATCCTCGGCACGCTGAAGAATTTCCATAACCTTTTCACGTGTGATATAGTGGTCCTTATTTGTTTCAACAAGATAATCCGCCATATCGCCGACACCGATACACCAATCCTCAGGGTCATCGGCACAGCCTTCGCCGCACATTGCACGGCTATAACGGCACGAACACGGGCCTGCCGCATATTTGCCGTCATATTTATCAAGCCAATGAGAAATATGTTCCACATCAGCAGACTGATTTTCCATTGAAATTGCCTTTTCAACAGGGATAACGTGCATACCTATTCCGGCGCCTCCCGGAGGCACCATCGGCGTAATTGCTTCAAGCGGAAGCTGAGTCATACGCTCAAAGAAATTTGCAACTTGCGGATGCTCACAAATATTATCCCATTTCATATTAAAGAATTCTGCGCTTCCGGGAACGAACATAGGAAGCATATATTGCTTTTCATGCTCAGGATTTTCCCAATTAAATTCAACAAGACCTATATTTGCCATTTCCTTAAGAAGCGGCTCAAGGTAAGCGGCACTTTTGCCCGTAGCTTTTATAATTTCCTTAAGCTTCATACCCTTGTGCACCTTCATCTTAAGGGCAACCTCTGCCATCTCGTCGGTTACAATTGAAGCAAGACCCCAATACTCAGGGTCGTTAACGGTAAGCTCTTTACCTACCTTTGGAAGCCACGGCAATTTATACAAAACTCTGTCTGTAATATGCTTGCCGAGTGCCAAAATCAATGGACGTGCAGGCTCGTTTGAATGATTTTCATAATAATGCATCACTCTGTCATCGTACACCCTATCATCAAGCGGCTTGACAGTATCGAATTTGTATTCATACTCCTTATTTGACATAGTATTCTCCCTCTAAAATATACATCTTATGTCATAAATTACAATTTCATTTTATATGTTTGTTAATTATTTGTCAATATACAAATAAACGTAAAATGTCATATTCGGGAATGATTAATATTTAGTTTATTTTTTTATTCAAGGTTTTAAAACGCAAAAAGAGACGGCATTTCTGCCGTCTCCAAATGCTTTAATTAAAGTGTCAGATTAGTCATTTCCACCGAAGCCCCAGTCAGTACCATTACCAGATGTAGTAATAACATCAGCTGTCTGAGAAAATTCATTAACCTCTGACACCGGCTTTGTATAAAGCTCTTTCATTAGGTGTGTCCTCCTTAATTTATCAAAGCTCGCCTCCACCCCTTAAGGCAGAGGTGAAAGCTTTGCTAAATTGTGTTAATTAAGCATTATAGTCGTAAAGTGATGCTTCTGAATAGTAAGTATGAACATTACCATCTGCATCCTTAGTAACTACGAATGCTCTTGCGCCGGCAACGCCTGTCTTTGCAGTAAGACCGTAGTTCAAACCAATCTGTGAAGCGTTGGTGTTGTTATAAATAACTCTAACCTTACCAGGATTTGTACCTGATGCAGTATTGCCAACGTTTTCAAGTGTAAGGTCAGAAGCTGTTACATTCTTACCATATACGAAGCCCTGGCTAACTACTGTCTCATTATCAGCAACAGTACGTGTTGCAACAAAGAGAACGTCACAATCTGTAGCTGAAGGACGAGTTGTTGAAACGATAGCAACCTGAGTCTTAGAAGTGTCATCAGCCTTTGTAACTGCTGTGAGTTCGATATCCGAAGCACAGAAGAATGAGTATGATTCACCGTAACCAACTGTTGCGCCGTTTACTGTCCATGATGTTGCGCCTGCCTTAGTAACTGTTACCTTAGCGTCATATGCAACATTTTCAGCCTTGTCAGTGTAGTCAGTGCCGTTAACTGTGATTGTTGCGCCTGCAGCCTTAACTGTGTAAGTCTGAGTAGCATCCTTCTCATAGATAGCTCTGATGGTCTTACCTTCTGTAAGAGCGGTAATCTCATCGTTTGTAAGAGCCCAGCCCTTGAATGTATAACCAGGATAGATAGGAGCAGTTGCAGGAACCTTAATGTCAGCACCGCTTGCTACTTCCTGAGTTGATACAACGTTACCGTACATATCAATGAATACAACTACGAATGTTGATTCAGCTGTTTCTGTAAATACAGGAGTTACCTCTGTATCAGCAACTGCTGTGAATGAATATGTTTCGTTAGTTGAAACGAGCTTGTTAGCAACCTTCCAACCTACGAACTCTGCACCCTCATTAGCCTGAGCTGTAAGAGTTACAGTTGAGTTAGCAGGAACCTTAGTAGTCTTACCGTTTGTTGCGTCCTCGCTGTTAAGAGTTGTTGTACCGTAAGCAGTCTTAGCAACTGTGATATCATAACCCTTAAGCTGAGGAAGAACCTTAGTTTCGAGAACCTGACCGCAAATTGTACAGCTTGTAACTTCTGAACCCGGCTTATCAAGTGTAGGCTCTGTTACAACAGGTGTACCCTTTGTGCAATCTTCTGTTACAACATTAGCAACTTCGTCATAGTTAGCGTTTGCTGTTACAGCAGAAACTGCCGGCCAGCTATAAGTTGTATGGCTATGAGTCTTACCATTTTTGTCAGACTCAGCAGCTGTAGGAGCTGTGTTTGTCTTTGGAGCTACAGGAGTAGCGCCTGCAGCAAGCTTCTGAGTATCAACTATAGTACCTGCAGCGTTTGTAAATGTGATTGTATAAACCTTAACAAGAACAAGACCATTAACTGCATCTTCAAGAGCAGTTGCAGCAGCAGTTACCTGTGCCTGATCTGTATAAGCTTCAACCTTAGCCTTAGCGTTAGCTTCAAGAGCAGCTGTTACCTTAGCATAAGATTCTGCTGTGTAATCGTCAGCCTTTACAGCCTCTGCCTTAGCAAGTGCAGCATAGTAAGCTGTACCGTCAAGCTTAGCAAGGTCTCTTACATTTTCGTGACCGCATACTGAGCATGTAGCCTTTTCAGTACCTGCCTTAACAATTGTAGAAGGAGTTACAGTTGTGTAATCACCGTAAGTACAATCCTTAGTATCAGCAGTTGCCTTTTCAGCAAATGTGAATTCGCCTGTCTTTTCCCAAGTGTAAGATGTTACTGTATGAGTACCGTCGTTGTTATCAACTGTTGTAGCAGCTGTGTTAGCAGGAGCTATAGGAGCAGCGCCCTTATCAGCTGTTACAGTCTGAGTTTTACCGCCAACGAATGTGTAAGTATAAACATCTGATGTCGGAAGAGCCTCAAGACCCTTAACTGCATTTTCAAGAGCAGTAGCAGCAGCAGTTACCTGTGCCTGATCTGTATAAGCTTCAACCTTAGCCTGAGCATAAGTCTCAAGAGCAGCTGTTACCTTAGCATAAGATTCAGCTGTGTACTTAGTACCGTCAACTGCCTTTGCAGCATCAAGTGCAGCATAGTAAGCTGTACCATCAAGCTTATCGTCCTTAGTCTGAGTATCTACATGATTACATACAGTACATGTTCCTGTAAGAACAGTACCTGAAACAAGTGTATGCTTGCTTGTCTCTGCATAAGTAATGTTACAATTTTCCTCAGCTTTAGTAGCAACCTCAGTATAAGTAGTATCTGCAGTAGCAGCAGATACTGCCGGCCATGAGTAAGTTGTTACTTCGTGCTTATTATCGCTCTTATAATTTACAGCTGCAGCAGTATTTGTTGAAGGAACTGTTGGAGTATCGCCTTCTTTAACTGTCTGCGTATCAACAGTCTTGCCGTTGATGTCATTAAATGTAATAGTATAAGTCTTAGTTTCAGGTGTTGAATCCTTTGCATAATCTGTCCAAATTAATGCCCAGTTAGCAAAAGTGCTTTTTGTATCGTCGTGTGTAATAAGGAACAATTCAGGATTTGCAGCATTACATGAAGGTTCACCTGTACCGTCGAGTGAAGTTCTGTAGTAAGGCTCAAACTCTGTACCTGCAATATCGGTATCAAATTTGAAAACTTCAGAAAGGTCACAGTCCTTAATTACTTCGAATGCATAAGTATAGCAAACCATACCATACTTACCGAATTTTGGTGTGCCATCAGTACCAACTCCAAAGTAGTTGGAAGTCGTTTGGTTACCGTTTGTGGCAGCTGCGCCTGTAATAGCACCATAGAAAATGCCTTCTTCATTATTATACGTTGAACTATTAAACTGTATTCCATCTCCATAGTATGAAACACCGTTTTTAATTGCGCCCCTGGCAGTTGTATTAATTTTCCAATTATCACGTACATTAGTAACAGTTCCCGGAGTGGACGCCTGAAGATATTCAGTGTTGAATTTACCCTTGAACTGACCGTTTTGAAGAGTGTCAAAACCGCCGACTTCAACTGTAATAGCAATACGCTGACCTGCTTTAACATGAGCAGGGTTTACAATATTACCTGCTGCTTTAACAGCTTCATAAGTTTTTGAAGCATTCACGCCATAATATTGGTTATTGTACTTCTTATTGTAATCAGCGTATGTACCGTTCGCTACGGCAGCTTCAGCTTCTTGTTTTGAACCCAAGTTGGAAACTGTTGCAGCAACTACAGGCTTATAGTCATTACGATGGTCTTCGAGTCCACTGCTCGCATAATCTACGAATTCAGCACCGAAATCTACCGTACCAGCACTAGTGTCATCATTAGCATAGCCACGATATTCGGGAGTTGACTGAAGCTTTTCAAGGCTTGTATCTACGCCATCATCAACCCACCATTTTCTGTTCTGAGTAACAGTATAATCTGTTGAACCGAACATATCAGCTACACCATTAGTAGCAGCTAAAGCAGAAAACGGAACGGAGAATGCAACCATAAGAACTGCAAGAAGAACAGCTATTGCTTTTCTAAATGTCTTTTTCACTTAGAAATCCCCTTTATTTATTTTGAAAAAAATTACTTTATCTCTAATCCGTTATAATAACCGGAACCGGATGCACAAGCATAAACTGCTGTTGCATCGGCACCTGTTACAACGCTGTCACCGTTAAGGTCATAGTTTAAATCCGTTTGCTTTGAAGCAAAAAGATATACACTTGTTGCATCGGCACCTGTAATTATACCATCCTTGTTAAAATCACATGCCATCATAGGAATAACCGCATTAGTAATATCGGCACCGTTTACGATAACGGTAGCGTCATTACGAGCTATTGCATAATCAGACGAGATTGAAAGATAGTATGTTCCGTCCTTTAACGAATCAATAGAAAAAGCGTTTACACCATCTTTAAGTGATGATGTGGTTGTACCGACAAGCTCGGTACGAGCTGAATCCGAATATACGTTAACCGTATATTCACCGTAAACAGGACTGTTGGCAGTATTGCCTTTCGCATCTGTCATAATAACAAGCGAGCCGTTTACGCTATGACCGGTTGACGGTGAAACGTCACAGGTCATTAAATATAGAGAACCGGGATAATCGGCAGATTTGGTAACAAGAGCATACTCATCGTCAAATCCGTCATTATAATTAGCCAAAACGAAAGTCTTATTTGGGTCTGTTGAAACCGAAATAACATCAGCGGCGTCACAATCCTTTGCAAAAGCAACCGAGAAGGTTGCAAGCAACGTGCCGTCCTTTGTTACAGATGAACAAGTGTCAGCATCTGAAACAAAGCCGAATACCAAATTAGAATCATTCGTTACAGTTCCCATCGAAGATACGCCGGCAACCTCATCAGAAAGAAGAGCCTTAGGCTCACTTTTCACCGATACATCCGAAGAATAGGTTGATGTAACCTGCACAACCGATAACTCGGTAACGCCCTCTAAATAAAAGCTGACGTCATATGTACCGGCAGGTAACTTATCACCGTCGTATTGTTTGCCGTTAGAATCTGTGTATGTGCAATAAACGTTCGGGCTCTCCGTTCCGAGCGCAGCAGCATACGAAGTACGAGGAAGGCACACAACAAGCGCAACAAAAACCAAAAACGCAAGTGTACCGAAAATAACACCTACTCGTTTTTTTGCAATTGTATTCATTGGTGTTACCTCCTTGTTAAAAAAATTGCTTAATTTGGGGAGAAGCAGAATCGCCGTGAAGGGCAAAGACAAAATCGGTCAGAAAACATAAAAATATGAAACCAAGCAACTTTGGCAAAAGCCAAACACCGTGAAACATTAAACATTTACTAAACGAAACTGCCCATAGCCTCCCCGCCCAAAGCGGGCATAGTATATAAACGGCAAAAGCCGAATATATCAAGACAAAGCAAAGCCATAGCTCTGCTTAGTTAAATGATAACACAAGTTATCGTAATTTTCAAGTAAAACTTCTTAGGGACTTTCGCCCCTAAGAAGTATAGAAACTAATATTACTTAATAGTAACATCAGGAAGTGCAATAGGTGATGATGCAATAGCAAAGACGGCTGTAGCATCCGCACCGGTTACCGAACCGTCACCATTAAGGTCATAACGAAGATCGGCAGCCTTAGAAGCAGCTGAATATACAGCAGTAGCATCTGCACCGGTAATATTACTGTCTTTATTATAATCGCATACAATCATTGCAATTGCAGGACCTGCAATATCAGCGTCACCAACAACAATGCTTACTGTACGTGCAAGAGCAAATTCAGAAGTAATTGTTGCTGTATATGTGCCAGGTGCAAGGTCAAGACTAATCTTGTTTGCAGTAGTTGTAAGGTCAAATGACTTTTCAAGAACAGGAGCGTTTGCACTGTCATAAACAGTTACTTTATATGTTCCGTTTACGCCCTTATTGTTAGTAGCACCCTTTGAAGATGTTGCTACAACAAGTGAAGCAGTAACATTATGAGTTGACGGAGCCAATGACTCAACCGAAGGAACGATTGTAGTATTGCCTGTAACAGTAAGCTCATACGGGAATGCTGTTGCTGTATCGTCAAATGTAAGTTTGTCGCCGTTAACAGTAAGTTCAGGTTTAAGAGTATAACCTTCCTCTGCTGTTACATTGATTGAAACAACCTGACCCTTTTCTACAGCTACAGGACCTGAGTAAGCAACGCCGTCGATTGTTACTTTAGCACCTGCAACAGGAGTTACAGTAAGCTCACAGCTCTCAAACTCGGTAAGACCGATTTCAGCTGCCTGAAGTTCAGTATCAACATTGTAAATCTTAGCAAGCTGAGCGTCATAGTTCTTACGGTCATTGATATTGAATGTGCCGGAATTCTTATACTTATAAGAACCGTTACCATAGTTAGCAAGGTCAACTGCGGCAGCAAGAGCTCTCACGTATCTGTTCCAAGATGCTGATGAGTACTTTGTTGCGCCTTCGTTAACAAGCTTACCTGATGCATCAAATGAACCAAAGCGTGGGTTAGCTGCTACGCCATTCTTAGATACGGTTGCTTCAGTAGCAACTGTACCGTCTTCATTGTATGTAGCAGGTGTTGCCTTGAGCATTGAGTAAGCATTACCCGATGCACACTTGATTTCATTTTCAAGCTGCTTGCCCTGGTAACCACGTTCAATAACTGCAGAAGCGAATATGTTAAAGAGTTTAACGTATTCTTTTGCCTGAACAGAAGATACTTCAGAAGCTGTGGTATAAGTAAACTTAGTACCTGCATTCTTGAGATCATTCATAAGCTTAGCAGCGTCAACATAAGACATACCGTTTCTTTCAACAGTCTTGCCTGTTGTTGCATCAACGTAATCAACGTCAACTGTATACTGCTGTTCAGCCTTCTTTGCATATTCTACCATCTTATTATATGTAAGAATATCAAAGTTAATTTCTTCAAGACCGTTTCTAAGCTCAGAAATCTCATTGTAGAGTGTTGATGATGAGCTGATAAGGTGAGACTTAACTACGCTAAGAACATATTCAAGTCTGTCATTAGCCTGAGTAGCAATACCACGATTATCTACTGAATCCATCTCGCCTGAGTTAGGAATGAGCTGATACTCAGCTGATGGGAACTTACATGCCCAATTATCGCCTGAGTTGCACTTTTTGCCTTCAGCATTTCTGTATACATATTGAACCTGATTATAAAGAGGCTCGTTATCTTTGTTTGTATCCTGAGTAGTTGTCGGTCTCTGCCATGGGCCGCCAGGATATGTATCGAGATCCCATTTTGTAGCATACTTAACTGAGTTAGTAAGGTAATAGTTACCGTCCTGACCGAGTGTTACATTAGCCAATGCAGCATCCTTGCCATTCTTAACATCTGATGATGTAAGCGGCTTTGGTGAGTAAATAGGCATTGTACATTTCTCATCGGAATAGTAAATTCCCTTTACGCCGCCACTGGTTGCACCTGTTGTAGCGTCTATTGTGCCGCCGACATAAGCAGTTGCTTTAACCGATTCAGGGATTGTGTAGCTTACCTGAGTACCCTTTACAGTAAATGTTACTGTTTCGTTAGAGGTTGAGTAAGGAACGTATGCACGATCGCCTGTTGCGGAAGTTGTAACTGAAGTTGTAACTGCATACTCTGTTTTATCTGACTGAGTAAGAGCTGATTCAGCAGTGTAAGGAGCTGACTGAACGCTAAGTACATTCATAAGAGCATCCTTAGCCAAATCATAAACTGAACCGATAGATGCATCCTCTTTGAAGTCGGATGTTTTATAGTTAGCCATGATATTGGCAAGTTCTTTATAGTTCTTATCAAGTGAGCCGGCTGAACCGCTTTCACCGATAACAAGCTGGAAGCTGCCTGTCTTATAAGAACCTGAATTATAGAAGTTAACATTAACATCATAAGTGCCGGTCTTAACAGTAGCCTCACCGTCGAAACCAAACGGTCTGTAGTTATTAACAGCATTTGAACCAAATGTTTGCTTTGAGGTATTTATATAGATAGCATCAATACCGGTACCGAGTGTAACCATATTAAAGATGTTATCATAGTTATATTTACCACCGGTCTTAAGATACATTGTATCATAAATACCGCTTTCATTGATATGGTAACCGGCAATAATCTTAGCATCAAGTGCTTCCTGAAGAGTGAATGCAACGTGAGTTCTTGTTTCAATCTCCTTGCCCTCATTTTGCTTTGAAATGTTACCGATTTCCTCAGAAGTATAACCTCTGTAGTAGTCAACAGCACCAAGGCCGCTACCTGTAGAAGCGTTTGTACGGTTACGCTGCCATTCGCCGAATTCGCCTGAGCCTGCAGATGTTTCTACACGATAGTCATACATACCAATCTTAAGAAGATCACCTGTTGACTTATCCCAACGAGCAATAGCGTTATTTTCACCGATATCTACTGTTGTTAAATTAGAATCATCGAATGACTTAGCTGCAGTAGTAAGGTTATTTGATTCATAGCCGGATTTTCTGTCAAAGAAGAATACACCGTCAATGCTCTTTTCCTTACTGCCGCCCTTCATAAAGAATGAATACTGAGCGATTTCGTTAAGCTTGTTAGAAGCGATAACCATCTTATCAGGATAGTTTGCAGAGATATTACCGCCGATACCTGTAAGAGAATGAACGGTTACACCGTTTTCTTCTCTGTCAGTGCCGTCTGTCTGCTGGAATGTAGTGTTGAAGTTATAATCAGCATCATAAAGAGCATTTCTGAAGCTTACTTCACTTGTAAGAAGCTTATAAGCTGTTACAGTATTGCCTCCATAAAGAACATTGCCCTGATCATCAACGATATCATAATTTACAACAACACGGCATGTGTTTGTTGTATCAGAACCTGAAACTTCGAACGGAACTGAAATATTAAGTTCAGCATTCTTACCCGGCTCAATAGGAGTTTCAGGGAAAGATAATTCCTCAGGAGTTTCCGGATTATAAACATCATATTGAAGCACGCTTGTAATCTTTACATAGTAACGTGAAAGCTGAGTAGGCTTGCCGTCCTTGATGTACGATGCATTGATACCTACCGAGTTGTTTGTAACAGTAAGTACATCATCATAAGGTTCACCTGAAGTACAGCCTGTTACTGTGTTAGAACCGAATGAAGCAGTAGCCATCTTGAGCTGATGCTGACCAAGTGTAGTCAATGCATTAGGAAGGAAGCTGTTAACTGCCTGTACTGCAAAACAGATACCTCTGATAATAGAATCAGAGTAGGTCTTAGGACCGTTTGTACCGTATCCGCCGAACTCTACAAAGTTACAGATAAGCTTTTGGAATGCACCCAAGCTCTTGCTTGTACCTGCGAGTACCTTAACCTGGAAGAAATCATCAAACGGATGAGCACTTGTAGCATCAGGAACGACTGTCTTAAAGCTCTGTCCGCTGTAACGTGCGCCAAACAATCCGTTAATGAGATCCTTAAGTAAATCATAAATTGTTACGACGATTGAAGTCTTTTGGATAGGCTCTGCAGAAACGATTGTAAATAACTGGTTAAGGAAGTTAGATACGCCGCAAAGACCTGTCTTTGAATTTTCTTTACCAATATCAAGGAATGAAAGAACAATGTTGTTCCAAATAAGTTCCTCTGAATTGAATTTAGCATAACCTGTACCCTGAAGTGTACCGAGAACAGGCATAAGCTTATTAGCTATTGCATTAATGTTTTCCCAAAGAGTATTCTTTGTTGTGATAAGGCTGTTGCCGTTTTCATCACAAACACCGAGGAGAGCACCTACGCCCATAGCTCTTTCGCCCTTGTTTACAGCCTTCTCCATTGCATGGTCGCCACCGTAGTAGCAAACTACAGAATTAAGAAGGTCAAAGAGTGTTGTTTTAGAATCAACAGCTGCTGACTCTGTCTTCCAAGTATTGCCGTTTTCGTCCTCAAGAGGAACGTAAGCCTCAATTACATAAGCAACTGCGTCACGAGCCATTGGAAGAATTGTGCCTTCAAGTGTTGCATTGATTGTTCCGTCGCTGCCAATCTTTACAAGCTTTGAATAATCCTTGTTAGGCATTGAGTATGATAAATACTCCTTAAGGCATACATAAGCTACTGCTTCTGCATCCTTACATCCGTCCCAATCAGAAGGATGGATAATTTTCTCAAGCTTGCCTGCGCCAAGATTTACCTGACCGATACAAGCAACGAGCATAGGAATCATTGCTTCTTCAAGATTCTTCTCTGTAAGAGCAGCGCTAGCGCCGTTCTTTGCGTAGAAAGCTTTAAGAATGTTAGCGTCTGTAGCGTCTGCTGTGTACTGAACCATCTTGCAAGCGTTGCCAACGAGTGTTGAAACGATTGTCTTAATTGCTGCTGCGTCAATAGTTGCAAAATCACCGGTTGTTGTCATTTCAGGACGTGTGCCGATAACGTTGCCGCTCTGTGGGAACAAGTCCTTAACTGCTGCAACAAGTGCGTCATTAAAGCCTGCTACCATTGAGCTGTACTTTGAATAGCTTCCGCTAAAGAACTTATCGAGGTTTGGAGTACCTGTTTCTGCAAAGTAAAGATTGATAGGACCTGTTGTTACTTTAAAGCCGTAATCAGCAAGTGGGCTGTATCTTAACTTAGCGAAAAGTCTCGTTGCGTCGATATCTTTCCAAGAACCTGTTGAGTCCTCGGCAGCTGTACGATCATAAGTTACCGTCTTCTTAACATAAGCAAGGAAATCATCTGCTGTGTCAAACTTATAATCCTTATATACTGCATTTGCCCATTGATCGAGCTTAGCCTGTGTATAGTTTGCAGCAACATCATTATCATTCCACTCGCCCTTTTGGTCGAAGAAATAATAATAGTTGTTATCAAAGTTAGCGCCGTGACCCTTATCAAATCCGTCATTTACGTGAAGGAGTTTGACTGTACCCTTGAGAACTGTATCCCAAGCAAGGTCAAGAGCTCTGTAACCGAAATCAAAAAGATTATCGGTTGCCTTAAGTGTTACCTTTGTGGTTGATTCTGTTGCATAACCGTTTTTGTCAGGAGCACCGTAAGCAAAGAGAAGAACGTTAAGAGGATTACCCTCATCATCTTTAAATTCATCTGAATATACAAGGTTAGGGTCATAACCAAGCTTTGCAGCTGCAGTAGCGTAGTCAGAACCGCTTGCCTTCATTTCAGCTTTAATCTTCAAATAACGTGTAGCCGATGTATCCTGAATTGCTGTTTGCGAATCAGCATCTGTGTATTCTTGATTATATGTAACAAGTACACTAATCTTATCAAGAAGCTCTGTTGTGAGTTTATTAATAAGCTGGTCATCATAAACCCATGTTGCAGTACCGTTCTTGAAATTGTTAATTTCATCTTCTGTATACCAATTAGTATATTGGAAAATAAGGTTTTGAGCAACATTGTATACTAAGTTTGTTTTATACTTTGTATCTGTAAAGCCCAAAAGATTACCTATAATCTTATATACGTCAAGGTTTGCAACGTTACCGAGAGTACCGAGAGTAAATTCACCTCTAAGCACCTTGCCTAAAATATCAGTGCCGTTATAGTCGCAAGAAAGGTTTTGGAAAATACCGATTACACTTCTTAAAATATCAGTTGAAGATGCAGTTTCTCTTGAAATACTCCAATCCTTAGTGGCAACAGCCTTAAAGTTAAGGTTGCCGGCATCACCGAGTAAGTTACCGTATTGATTAAGAAGATCAGCGACACCCCTAAGTGTAAAGAAGATTTCATCAACACTGTGAGTACGTACCGGAATGTCTTTTTTAACAAGACCAAAAGCATTAAGCTTAAGTGTACGGCTGTTGCTGTCCCATGTGATATACTGGGTAATACTTGATGGAAGGTTTTCAAGAAGCTTATCAATCTGCGGACCGTATTCGGCAAGCATCAAATCAGCATAGTCAAGTAAAGCTGTAGCTACCTGTTCATCGGAAAGAATAGCCCACGCCAAATCGTTATATTCGATTGAATCGTCGGCATATGTCTTTTCACTGCTCATAGTATCAGCATAAGCAGTTAAAGCACCGGTAAAGCAGGAAGCTGCCATAAGCACTGCCATAAATAATGCCAGAAGCTTATGTGAAAACTTTTTTGCCTTCGTTTTCATTTTTTACCTCCATTAAATTTAAAATAATTGAATAATAAAGTGTTAACATATTGCAGGGGAGCCTGTCACAATCTCTGACCATCAGGCAATCTGAATTAGACTGAAGGTCGGCAAAGCCAAACCGTTGCACCAAAAACTGCGCAATATGTGCTTTAAACACATTATAATTATTACATAAGGCAACAAAAAAGTCAATAAAGACAAACGACAAATGATATTTTTGTAACAATGTCCAAAAAAGCAAACTTATTTTTGACACCTTGCACAAATTATTTACTAAAAGTTTACAATTTGTTTATAATTCGGTGCTAAAAAACGCTTGATTTTCCGCAAGTAAAGCTATGATGCTTTACACAAAATTTACATTTGTAAAGATGTTTGCCTTTACAAATCGAACAGAATTTTACCCGACTTTATATGGATTATATTACGTTTTACAGTCAATTTTCTGTCGAATTATGTTTGTTAGACTTTTTATGTTGTAATGTCTATTTTGCAACTCTCTATCGTCAAAAATCAATGCGAAAATATGTGAAAATTCACAATAAATTCAAAATATGTTATAAAATTATTGACTTATAAGTTTTTATTTGTTATAAATATATTGTATTTGTTAATACGCGTGTGGATATCCTGCGCCTAAAAAGCAGTTTTTTGTGTAGAAACTGTGAACAAATACTGCTCGGCGCATTATCCAAAAAATGCGTTACCATACGACAAGTTCGTAAATCATATGTAAAGGAGAGAGAGATTTATATGAGAACGAGCAAAAAGATACTCAGCTTTTTCTTAGCTGTAGTAATGGTCGTGACCACATGCTCGGTTGGATTTACTGCGTTCGCCAAGAGTAATGACAACCCGCTTTGGAAAACGACAAGTGTTGACGCCGATTCGGCATTCGACACACTTAACAAATTGGCAGACCAGCTGCCTTCCCTTCTCATGGGCATTGAGGCAATAAGCAAGCCTGTTTATGAAAAGGGCGCTAAAAAGTTAGGTAAGACCGCAGCGGAACTTACCACCAAAGAAAAAGAGCAAATCGTAAGTGAAACAACACTTCAGGATTTACTCGGCGTATTGCAGCCGACTCTTATCGGCGCACTTGCAAAGACAAGCCAGTCAGACTTTGTAACAAGTTATATTCAGACAGGTATGGGTAATCCTGAAGATTATAACTACTTAAGCGGTTCAACGGGCGCAATTGATTATTTTTCACTTACCGCTCTTTGCTTAAAGTACAAAGACAACAAAGACTTATCTAAAGACACGAGAAATCAGCTTGACGAATGGTTATACGGTAAAGAAAGCGAACGTACCGTTTCAGGCTACAATGCCGCAGGTCAAACTATCAAGTTCTCAACAAACAGCCTTTGGTATTTAGCCGACCTTTATGCTCAAAAGATAAAGGAAGGTACAGACAGTGATAAGGTAGAAGCAATTGCTAAGCGTTATACCGAAGCTGTAAAAAGCGGTGCTGTTGAAACAGTTAAGCTTAACGGCGAAGCTATCGGTGACACTTATGATACTGCCACACTTTACCAGTTGAAGAACTTTGATTTTAAGCTCACAGCTGATGAGCAAGCCGTTGTTAACAACTATATGGGCACACTTAACATTAAGTATGCAACATACGGTATCAACGTTAAGCTTAACGATTTGGCTGACGTTATTTACTACGACTTCGGTGTCGGTCAGAGCTTCATCTCAGCAAGCGAATTTATCAGATTGATAAGCGACGGCGGTGCAACATTTAACCAAACAGTTGACAGCACATCACTTTATCAGGTTCCTATGACATTTAATGGCTTCACAGTAAGCGACACCGAAAACAATGTTTATGACACTGTTAAGGAAATCGCAAGAAAAGCTGTTGCCGCTAAATTAGGCGTTGCCGAAGATGCTTCTTTCGAGACTCTTGCACAAAAAGAGGGCATGACAACAGATTACCAAATCAAGTCATATATCGAATATGTAGTAGGCAACACTATTAAGACCGATTTGTGCAAAAAAGCACTTATGAACGGTAATGTCGACACAACCACTTCTCCGTATTACACTGATATACTTAAGGGTATGGTTGTACGTTTCGGTAATAACGGAAACGGCGTTGACCTCAACAAGCTTAATTCCGAAATCAATGCTAAGCTTCCAAAAGGATATGATGCAAATTGGCAAGAGGGTGACAGTTTCTTCATCAGCGATGACGAACTTACTCAATTGCGTGCATTCTTCTCCAGCGTCGGCGGTGCAAACGCCACCACTAATGTTGTAACAAACTACTTTAGGGACGGCGAAGTTACCTTTAACGATAAATATGCCGACAAAAAGAACAAGACAGTCATTGTTCCTGCTTCACTTAAAGGCAGTTACACTTCAGAGTTTTGGTCTCTTATTGCAGCTAACCAAAAAAAGAATTCAACAAATTACAATAATTTGTTAGGTTCATTTGGCGGCTTTGCTAAAAACCGTTCGCATATTGACAAAACAAAATACTTGCCTGTTAATTCACTTGTTGATGCTTCACGTTCAGACCCGGGTGTCGGCATTAACGCACTTAAGTCTGACTCTGTAACTAATTCAAATAATTACAGCAAGCCATTAATCAACGAATGGGTTGCAGCTTCTTACGACTACATTGTTACTAAGATTGCATCTGAATACTTAGGCGTTGATACAAACGACCTTGGCACAGATAGCACTACTTATACATACAGCTATAAGTATTCTTTCAAATTCCTTCTTAACGTTCAACTCGTACTTGATGATATTGTAAAGAAAAAAGCTTCTCAAACTTCAGGTATCGTTCTTACCGACGCTCAAAAGGAAATTCTCAACGGTAAAAATGTTGACCTTACAGGTTCGGCAGGTACCGAGATTACAAATCTTATTCTCAATAACACAATCGGCGATATCGTTGACCCAAGTACAGATATCGGTAAAACGGTTGACGCTGTGCTTAAGTCACTTCTTAAGACAAACGTAAATCTTAAGGACGCTCTTACCGATGTTTGGAAGAATCTTGTTAACGACCCGATTAAGACAGTCGTAAACCTTCTTCCTTTACTTACAGTAGTAATTAACGAGCTTCTTGAGCCTATTCTTTTCTCTGAAATCGGCAATTCGCAAAGAAATAACCAAGAAGGCTTCCTCTATTCTGTTATTGACCTTATTGAGCCACTCAAAAATATGACTGCAGACACCGGCTCATATATCGGTATCAGTCAGCTTGCTTGGGACCTCAACGCTATGCTTCCTCAGCTTATGCATTGGCTCCAGAGAGATGGCAAGTTTGAGGAATTCGGCGGTACTTATTGGAACGGCGGTAATGAGAAAACAGGCTACATTTCAGAATCTTCTGACGATACCTTTGTAACCAAGAACTTCTCAGCCGGCGACATTATCGCAACTCCTGACTACGTACTTAAGTATGACAAGGTTGTAGACAGCTACGGCAAAGCAATCACATACACAAAGAACAGCGACGGTTCTTATACCTATTCTTATAATGGCGTAAGCGGTTCTCTTGCAGATGTACTTGCTAACGTTTCAAGCACTACTAAGTTTAATGTTAAATACACATACGAAGCAGGCGTACCTAAGATTACAGGTATTTACATTGCCGATAAGGCTCTCAAGTATGCTAAGCTCAGCGACCTTGAGGGTATCCTTAAGAAAGCAATCACAGCTTCAAACGGACAGGTTGGCGCAGGTCTTTATGAATTGGTAACAGAAATTGCTGGCCTCTTCACTACTGCAGTTGACACATACGTTAGCACTCCTAAGTACAGAGACCAGGTTAAGGGCCATGATGACGGAGGAAAAGTCATCAACTCAGGTCTTAACAACCTTATGGTTGCAATTCCTCAGCTCTTTGACATTATGGAAAACCTTGCAGCTGACAAATACGGCGTAAGCAAGGATGCATGGACATATTGCTACAAGGGCAAGATTGTTACGGATTCAAACGGCGCAGTAAGCAACTCTAAGATGACAGAGTTCAAGGATTTTGCCGCTAATCCAAACCCAACAAAGATTTTTGACTGCTTTGTAGGTGTATTCGTAGAGGATTGGCTTGACGCTATTCTCGGTCTTGTAAACAACGTAATCAGCTCTAAGGGCAGTGAATTTGAAAAGAACCTTCCTATTATCACAGGTCTTCTCAATTCAGTAGGCGGTTTCACCGAAACAAGTGCTCTTACAGACCTTCTCAACAGTATCTTCCAGATTACACGTGACAGCAAGTACAGCTTCACATTTGAACCGCAGTCAAGCGGATTTGTAGGTCTTGACAGAGATAACGCTTACTTCCTTATTACTAATGTAAGCAAGCTTGTTGACGTTGTTAAGGCACTTATCAATTCATTCAAGTCAAATAACAACAATAACAACAATAATAACAATAACAATAATTCTTCATCACCTGTCACTACACAGGCAGTTGCAACTCCTAACTCTTCAGTTGATATTTCAGCACATAAGAGCAGCGATATGAAGAACGTTGATAACACAATAGCTAAGCTTGATAAAACATTGTCATCTCTCCTTACGGATTCAAGCGTAAACGGCTATTCAATCAACAAGACAAGTAACATTATTGTCGGCGTAATTTCATTACTTTCAAATTACATTGGTGCAAATGCATCAAACGCAACAATTGATTTACTTAATACCTATTTATATTATCTTAATGGCGAGGATGCACGTACTCCTAATTCAAATGGTAACGTTAATCCTAAGGATATCTACACAAACGAAGGTCTTACAACAGTAGTAGTAAGAACCTATGCTCTCGTCGAAACACTTGTTGCAGGACTTACAGACAAGTATGCATACTCTTATACATATAATAATGGTACTGCCGACGTGACAGCAAAATACAATCTTATCAGTGAAGCAGTCAACGGACTTATTTCTCCTGACTCATTATCTGTAAGAATTAAGGACACAGGCATTAAGAACGCAAGCAAGAAGCTTTCTAAGCTTGACAGTTGGAGTGACGCAGTTAATGACAACGGTACTCTTAACGTAAGCATTAATTGGGGCATCACAGCAGGCAACAGAGATGAATTTATGACAGGTCTTTCAACCTCACTCAGACTTCTCACCTCTATCCTCGGCGTAGTTCTTATTGATACAGGCATTTATGAAAATGCTCTCTACCCTGTTCTTAATACAATAGCTCAAAAGACAGGCATCACAGTTGATACTCCTACTAAGTTTGCAGATAAGAGCAATCCATACCGTGATGAAGTATTCACCGGTATTGTTAATCCAATAGTTTCACTTCTTGACAAGTTCCTTGAAAAGCCTGCAACAACATTGCTCAATCTTGTGTCGGCTATCGGCGTTGTATTAGACGATACAACAACTCCTACACTTGCCTCTGTTGTTTCAAGCGCAGTTAAGGCTATTGCAAACGAGCTCAACGGCGCAGCCAACATTCTTAAGATTAAGAGTGATAAGCTTGGTGCCGCATCACCGTCACTTGCAGCGCTGCTTGAAGGTATCGTTTCTAAGACATTCGGTGATTTAATCACAGTTAACGACAAGCAAGAGCTTGGACTTAAGGTTAAGGGCTATGCTCTTTCAGGCAACAACATTATTCCTATTATTAATACCCTTCTTGCAAAGACAGGTATTAAACTTAACAACATTAATTGGAACAAGCTTGGCAAGACAACAACTCCTGCTCAAACACTTGTATACGTACTCGATTATGTTGTTGAATTTGTAAAGACAAATCATAACCTTTCCACAATCATCGGTTTGATTATGGGCAACAACAAGGTAAGCTCAGGCGTTAAGAAGCTCATCAAGTATATCGAAACAGGTAAGCTTGACGGTATGGGACTTCTTAAGATTGTAGGCAAGCTTCTCGACTTCACACAGTCACCTACAGAAGTTTATTGGGCTTACAGCAAATACAAGGGAACTTCATTAAAGTTCAAGTACCCTGACGGTATTTCTTCTTATGATGCTGAATCAGCTATCACCCAGCTTGACAGTGCAGTTGACGCAGTTATGGCTCTTCTCACTAACTTCGGCGTAGTTGACGCATCAAATCTTAAGGGTGTTGTAAGCGGTTTGGTATTTAAAAACGCTAACCTCACTTCACTTGCTAAGGCACTTTACGGTGCACTTGACAAAAAGACTATTTCACCTTATCTCAATATGGCAGGCATTACTGTTTCACCTAAGGGCGTTGCAGGCTTACTTATGGATAAGAGCTATGGTAAAACTTATTCTTCAGCAGCTAAAACCCTCAAGAAGGTTAAGAGCTGGAAGAAGGTTAAAACAATCAACTGGGGCTTCAAGGATGGCTCCGCAAAGGCTGAGCAGGGCTTCGTACATGCACTCGTTGCAATTCTTCGTCCTCTCAACAGTGTTCTCAACGTATTCCTTAATGAAGGAAAGATTGATCTTAGCAATATCACAATTGCAAAGGCTTCAACATCTCTTGATATTAAGGGAAGCGACGGCAAGGTAGCAAGCAAGATTGCTCTTACCTATGAGCTTAAGAACGGTGTTCTTACTCTTACAGCTAAGGATTCAATGAATGCTGACTCTAAGCTTTCAACAATTAAGCTTGACCTTAACGCACTCAATGTCGGCGTAAACGGCATTAACGGCTATGAAGGTGCAATCATTCCTCTTCTTGATGTTCTTCAGGTAAGCAACAGCAAGATTAAGACATTTGCACAGTATCAGAAGGATTGCAAGAAGGCTAAGGATAACGTACTTCTTGATGTTCTTAATCCTCTTATGAGCTTTGTTGACCAAGTTCTCGACAAGCCATTTGAAACAATTACATCAGTTCTTCCTAACCTTGCATACTTCATTGATAACAACGGTATCGGCCAGCTTCTTGATAATCTCCTTGCTCCGATTACAAACATTGTTAAAACTGCTAAATCAGCAGGTTTAGACGTTGATAAGATTATTTCAGCGGTTCTTGGCAAGGACCTCGGCAAGTATTTAACAAGCTTGCTTAAGGTTAGAGGCGTTAAGCTTAACATTAAGCTTGCAGACCTCAAGTCTTGCAACATTCAGGACATCGTTGTTCCGCTTATTAACAGCTTACTTAAGAAAACAGGCATCAAGCTTCCTGATTTCAAGTGGTCAACAATCGCTGCTCACGGCAAGGTTGTAACCTCTAAGTCACATGCTAAGAATGCCGAAGGCAAGTTCACTAATAAGGAAGTAATTGCTGACAAGGGCGAGGTTCTCGTTGCAGTTCTCCGCTATGTGGCAGACACTCTTATTAAGAACGCTAAATCAATCAAATCACTTGTTTCTTCAATTGGCGCTATTAAGAAGAACAGTATGCTCAAGTCAATCATCTCAAGTGTATTCACTACAATCAGCATGGCTGAAAAAGATGATATCGTTCGTGCAGTATTCTACTTCTTAACAGGCGAACCTACTAATGCATTCTGGGATTACACCGCATATAAGACAGGCTCATTCGACTTCTCATATCCTAAGGGCGTAGACGTTGACTTCCTTAAGAATCTTCCTCCTATGCTTGACGGCCTTGTTGGCAGTTTAGTTAAAGGCGGTCTTAACAACTTAATCAGTGGCCTCCTCTTCAAGGATGACATTGTTAACTCACTTCTCACCGGTCTTTACGGTGCAGTTGAAAAGGTTAAGGTTGGCGACGGCTCACTCGTTTCCCTCCTTGCACAAACAGGTATCGACTTCTCAACAAGCAATGTTGCTAAGCTCCTTACAGACGAAACTTACGGCAAAACTTATGCAGCTAATGCAAGCGTAATCGCTAAGGCTGGTTCTTGGTCAAAGGTTAATACATCAGCTCTTAAGTGGGGCGTTAAGGACAGAGATACATTCTTCCATGCACTCGTTGCAGTTCTTCGTCCTGTATTCGGCGTACTTGATGTACTTCTTAATGACGCATACCTCGGTCTTTTCGATATCGTAAGAATCCCTGGTTCTAACGGTTATACATCATCAATCGTTCCTCTTATGGAAGCATTCTCAATGTATAACGTTAAGACTCAGTATCAGTACAGAGAAGATATGAAGAAAGCTTATGATAATGTTCTTCTTGACATTATCAATCCTATCTGGGATAAGGTTGAGGATATTCTCAATGCTCCTCTCGAAACATTATTTGAAATGCTTCCAAACCTTGCACTCTTCATCGGTAATAACGGACTTTGCCAGATTCTTGACAATCTCCTCACTCCTATCTCTGCACTTATAGACGCTGTCAAGCCTGTAGTTGACCTCAACACTCTCTTACCTGCCCTTCTTAAGGCACTTAAGGTTGACCTTAACTCTCTCCTCGGCAAGATTGGCGTATCAAACTTCAAGCTTGATATCTATGATATTAACGCAACACTTAAGCCGCTCCTCGGTGCTGACGCTATCGTTCCTCTTCTTAATAACATTCTTGGAATGATTAAGATTAAGGGCACACCGCTTGGAATTAAGCTTAACGACATTAATTGGTTACAGCTTGCAAGCCACGGTAAGGTAATTACCGACGCATCGCAGGCTGCTACCTACGGCACAAGAATTTACGTTAAGGGTAACTCTTCAGAAACTCTCATCGCAGTTCTCAGCTACTTAATCGAAACTGTAAACGCAGGCGACAACTTCAAGAAGATTAGTTCACTTGTAACCGGTCTTGTTGGCGGCAACGAAACAGTTTCAGGTGTTGTAGACCAGGTACTTCCTGTTCTTAAGGGTGATACCGATACGGTTATTGCTTCACTTGTTGATTTACTTCAGACAATGTCATAAACCTAAATCTGCAAACCGAATAAAAAATAAAAACGGGCAACTCTTCGGAGTTGTCCGTTTTGCTTTATATTAAATATCATTTTTCACGTTTTTATAATAAAATTCTTGTATTACAATATAAAATAAGATATAATAAAAACGAATTATGTCTTTTACTTGGTGGTGATGTTATGTTTCTCGGCAAAACAGCCCAAGGAAGAGTTGTTAAAACTATTAATTCTGTCGATGAGAACGGTTATGTATATCCTTTAAACTTAGTTCAAATCAAGGGATACAAAAACCGTTACGCTTTTGTTATGGGAGTGACTCACACGGTTTGCAATTTCGACGGACGAATTATAGCGGCACTCGTTCCTAAAGACCCGGAGAACACGGATTTAAAAACTATTTGGATTATGGCGTCAAGAAGTTCACGCTACATTAATCAAGACATTTATCAATACATTGATGTTAAAAACGATTTTCCTGAATATGAACTTGTCTGCTACTACGAATCAAGCGCAGGCGCAGTAGTATACAGGAGTATTAAAGGCAAGCTTCGCTTTTTGCTTATAAAAAATAAGCGCTCGGCGAACTGGGGCTTTCCTAAAGGTCACCTCGAAATGGGTGAAACAAAATACGACGCAGCAAGAAGAGAAGTTCTTGAAGAAACGGGGCTTCACATTAAAATTCATCTTGGCTACGAGGGTATATCAAAATATACGCTTCGCAACAATGTTGACAAAAAAGTTTCTATATTCGTTGCAACGACAGACGATTTAAAAACAACAATGCAAGAGGAGGAAATTGACGATTACAGATGGCTTGCGTATGACCAGGCTATGGGTCACCTCTCATTTGAAAATGATAAAAAAATACTGAGGGAAGCCGTTGATTTTCTCATTAAGCAAAAGCTTATTGTAAATAAAAACACTCCCACTGCGCAAGCTATTGACAGAGAAATCGAACTTAAAGAGCAAGAGCGCAAGGAAAGAAGAGCCGAATACAGGCGCAAAAAATAAAATAAAAAGAAAAACAAAATCAGGGCTCAACGATATTATGAAAAGCACAAAGAGGAAATTGTGCGCCAAAAAATAATAAAAAAGAGAAAAAGAAGTCAGGAAAAAAAGCGACTTCAAAATGCAGCAAACAATAACGTTAATGCTCAAAACAAAAATAACGAGTCGCAATCAAATGCAGATAAAAAGCAAAATATAACAACCGACAAAAAGGAGAACTGATATATGGTACAGGAATTTTGCAGAAACTTACAAGAGTTTTTAACAGCGCACGGAATACCCGATTGGCTTGTTGTGTTTATTATTTCAGTCTGCCCTATCTTGGAATGCAGGCTCGGAATGTTTACAGCCATTGTGCTTTTGCAAATGAATCCTTTTGTAGGATTTATTATCAGCTTTTTAGGTAACATTTTACCTATACCGTTCATACTTTTATTAATCAATTGGATTTTCGATTTATTAAAAAAAGTTCCCGGAATAAACAAGTTTGTTTATTGGCTTGAGGACAAAACGCTTAAAAAGCGAGATAAAATTGATAAATACGGAATTTGGGGGCTTTTGATTTTCGTTGCCATACCGCTTCCGGGTACAGGCGGCTGGACAGGTGCTCTTCTTGCATCTCTTCTCCATCTTGATAGGAAAAAGAGCTTTTTTGTGATTTCGCTCGGTGTATTTATTGCCGGACTTATTATGACAATTTTAAGTCTTGTTGTCGGCAACGCAGTTTTCAACTGATATGGATAAGGAATATGAAGTTTTAATTGACATTTGCCGCCACTATTTAAACGGCGACAAATTTATTTTCGATACAGACGTTAATTATAAAAAATTATTTTTATATGCAAAGGGGCATAACCTTTTAGGTGTATTGCACTGTGCACTTTTAAATGCAAAGAATAAAAGCGATTTACCCGAAAGCTTCTTAAATGCGCTTGAAAATAAATTTTTTGATTTAATTTTCCTTTCAAACGCTCAGATTAATATGCTGGAAGAGGTTAAGGCGCTTTTTGCGTCGGCTCAGTGCCCGTATATCACGTTTAAAGGCGCAATACTCAGAGAATACTACCCCGTGCCTGAAAGCCGTGCTATGGGCGATATAGACGTTCTAATCAAGGCTGAGGACAGGGACAAGATTAAAAAATTGCTTATATCTAACGGTTTTGACTGTGTTAAGGAAAACGGGCCGGTTTATAACTATGTTAAAAACGGTGTTCTGATTGAGGTGCACACAAAGCTTATAAGCTGTTATGATACCGAGCCGTTTTGCAGCGCTTTTGATTATGCAGAATTTGACGGCTTTGACGGAAAATTTGACGACAGCTTTCATTTTGCATATTTGATTGCCCACATGGCGCACCATTTCAAATTCTACGGAGCAGGAATTAAACTTATTCTTGATTTAGCCGTAATGCTAAAAACTGCAAATATTAATATTCAAAAGGTGTTTGAATATTTAAGCGCAGTTGAACTTGAAAAATTCGGTAAAACCGTTTTGACCGTTTGCCGCAACTTTTTCGGCGAAGGTTATGACTACGCAATTGATACGAAAAATATTGAAAAATACCTTTGCGACTGCGGTGCATTCGGCAATGAGAATGAAAACAAGGGCGTTACCGTTGCAAGGAGAGAGCTTGAAGAAGGGAAAAAATATTCGCCCTTTATGGCGAAACTCAGGCTTCTCTTTCCGCCTTACAAAAAGCTTAAAGAAATTGATTATATCAAATTTATCGACGGAAGACCTTGGCTTATTTTATATGCTTGGATTTATCGAATAATTTACAATTTTAAAAACAGAAAAGAATTTACGTTAAATGCAGTAAATTCACTTGATGATGAAAATACGCAGGCTTTGGCTCAAAAGGAGTTGGAGCTTTTTAAGGAGATTGGTTTATAATGAAATATCTTGCTATAATTTTAGTTGCCGTTTTGGCAATATTGATTGTTGTGTTCATTTCTTGGTTTTTAAATATGAAAGCAAACGGCAAATGTCCGCTTTGCGCTTTGAAAAAAATATTTATCCCGACTAAGCTTACAATTGATATAAGCGAGGACGAAGAATATTCTGAAAATAAGGTTGCTCAAACTCCGCCTATGGGCTGGTCAAGCTGGAATACCTTTAGGAACAATATTGACCAGGATATTATTATGCAAACTGCCCACGCTATGAAAGACAGCGGACTTGCAAACGCAGGATATGAATTTATTAACCTTGACGATTGCTGGCAAAGTTCCCTTCGTGACAGTGACGGAAAGCTTCAGGGCGATCTCGGCACATTCAGCCGTGGTATTCCTAAGCTTATTAAGGATATTAACGCACTCGGCTTAAAGGTTGGTCTTTATTCTTCTAACGGTACTCTCACCTGCGAGGACCTCCCTGCCTCTCTCGGCAACGAAAGGCTTGACGCAAAAACAATTGCGTCTTGGGGCTGTGAATTTTTTAAATACGATTTTTGCCATCATAACAGAATCAGCGGTGACTGCCCTGCAATTGAGCATATTGTAATTACCAAGCCAAAAAGCGCTTTTGAAATTGATTTAAGGCCGGAGGACGCAGAGTTTACCGGAAGAGCAAAGATTATCAAAATGTCTGACGTGCCGAGCAAAAAAGCAATCGGATTTATCAGCCACGGCTCAGGCTCTGCAAGCTTTAATTTTGACGCAGACGAAAAGGGCGAATATGTATTAACCTTTGTTTTTCACAAGTCAATGGCTAAAAAGAAGCAGTATATGCAAATTCATATTAACGGCAAAATGTATGAAATTTTCTTCCCTGAAACTAAGGGCTTCAGTCCTTTAGGCAGGCAACAAATTATTGTTGAGCTTAAAGAGGGCACCAACAATATGACAATCAAAAACCCTGTAGCAACTGCGATTGACTCGTCATATATTCAGTATAAGCGTATGGGTGACGCTCTTAAGGAAGCAAGCTCAATGTGGGCTAAGGTTACACATTCAGAAGAAAAGCCAATCACATATTCCATTTGCGAATGGGGCATGGCTCGCCCTTATCTTTGGGGTGCTAAAGCAGGCTCAATGTGGCGCACAACGCCCGATATAGCTCCAAATTGGAGAAGCATAACTATGATATATAACCGCACCTTGAAGCTTTATAAGCACTCAGGACCGGGCCATTGGAACGACCCTGATATGCTTGAGGTCGGCAACGGAAAGCTTGACGATAACGAAAACAGAGCGCATTTCTCGCTTTGGTGTATGCTTGCCGCTCCGCTTATGCTTGGCAACGATATCAGAAGCTTTGTATCAAACGGTATGCCCGATAAGGATAACGAAACGCTTAAAATTGTTACTAACAAGCATATGATTGCAGTTGACCAGGATTCACTCGGCAAGAGTGCTAAGAGAATTAAAAAGGAAAGCGGTATTGACATTATTGCCCGTCCGCTTTCAAACGGCGATGTTGCACTTTGTTTATTCAATACTGCTTCTTCCACAAAAAGCGTCAACTTCAAGCTTGATGACCTTACTAAAGACCCATACTTAGGTATTGAGGAATCTCCGTCGGGTTATGAACTTCACGATTTGTGGACAGATGAACGCTCAACAGGAACTACAATTAATGCAACAATTCCTAAACATTCGACTGTAGTATACAGAGTTAAACCGACAATATAACAATATAAACATAAATATAAGATAAAAAATAAGGATTAGATATGCGTAAATTAATACGAATATCTAATCCTTTTATTGTTGTATTTACTTATTTAATAAGTGATACACCTGTCATTTCAGCAGGCTTGTCAAGTCCGAGCATTTGAAGCATTGTAGGAGCGATGTCGCAAAGCTTGCCGCCGTCACGAAGTTCAACACCCTCGCCGCAGTTTACTGCAACAAACGGAACAGGGTTAGTTGTGTGAGCTGTGAACGGCTCGCCGTTTTCGTCAAGCATCTTATCAGCATTGCCGTGGTCGGCAGTGATAAAGAGGTTGCCGTTCATTTCTATAACAGCCTTTGCAAGTGAGCCAACACAAGCGTCAACAGTTTCAACAGCCTTGATTGCCGCAGGGATAATACCTGTATGGCCAACCATATCGCAGTTAGCAAAGTTTACGATAATAGCGTCATATTTGCCGCTTCTTACTGCAGCATTAAGCTTTTCCGATACCTCAGGAGCACTCATTTCAGGCATAAGGTCAAATGTGGAAATCTTAGGAGAAGCAACAAGGATTCTGTCCTCACCCTCATACTGCTTTTCCTCGCCGCCGTTGAAAAAGAAAGTTACGTGAGCATACTTTTGAGTTTCGGCAATACGAAGCTGAGTCATACCGTGCTTTGAAATATATTCACCAAAGGTATTAACAAGAGTTTCAGGGCCGAATGCAACCTCAACGTTTGGCATCTCGGCATCATACTGAGTCATACATACATAGTAAAGCTTGAAAAAGCCGTTCTTTCTCTCAAAGCCGTTAAAATCAGGGTCAACAAATGTACGTGTAATCTCTCTTGCACGGTCAGGGCGGAAGTTAAAGAAGATAACGCTGTCGTCAGCCTTAACTCTGCCCTCGCTGCCGCCGATAACGGTAGGAAGCACAAATTCATCTGTAAGGTGCTTGCCGTCCTCGTCAACAGTTTCATAAGAAGCCTTAACCGCCTCAACTGCATTGTCAGCCTGAATGCCCTCGCCATAAACGATAGCGGCATAAGCCTTTTCAACTCTGTCCCAAATATTGTCACGGTCCATAGCGTAAAATCTGCCCATTACGGAAGCGATTTTACCTACGCCGATTTCCTTCATTTTATCCTCAAGTTCATTGAGATATTCAACGGCAGATGAAGGTGGAACGTCACGGCCGTCAAGAAGAGCGTGAACGTAAACATTCTCTACACCGTTATTTTTAGCCATTTGAAGAAGATGATAAAGATGCTCCGAATGAGAATGAACACCACCGGGTGAAACAAGACCGATAAGGTGAAGAGCCTTGCCCTTAGCATTATCCATAGCGCCCTTAAGAGCAGGATTTTTTTCAGCATCGCCGTCCTCAAATGCTTTTGTAATTCTTGTGAGCGGCTGATATACAACTCTGCCGGCACCGATATTTGTGTGGCCTACTTCAGAGTTGCCCATCTGACCGTCAGGAAGACCTACATCAAGTCCGCTTGCTCCGATATAAGTCATTGGATATTCAGCCATAAGCTTATCAAGGTTAGGCTTTTTTGCCATAGCGATTGCATTGCCGTAATCGCTGTCATTCTTGCCGTAACCGTCCATTATACATAATACAACAGGTTTTTTCATTAGTATTCCTCCATATTGTTTTTCACAAAAAGTGGGTATGCCGAAACACACCCACCCAAAATTTGTTTAATTATTTGCTTGCAGCCTTAACGATAATTGAGAAGTCCTCAGCCTTAAGTGAAGCACCGCCGATAAGTCCGCCGTCAACGTTTACTTTTGAAGTAAGCTCATCAGCATTCTTAGCGTTCATTGAGCCGCCGTACTGAATTGTTACTGTTTCTGCAACATCAGCACCGTAAGCCTCTGCAATAGCTGCACGAACATATCCGTTACCCTCGTCAGCCTGGTCAGCAGTAGCAGTCTTGCCTGTACCGATTGCCCAAATTGGCTCGTAAGCGATTACAACATTTTTAAGCTGGTCAGCAGTTACATTTGTAAGTGCCATCTTTGTTTGATACTTAAGAAGTGTTTCTGTATAACCAAGCTCTCTCTGCTCAAGAGTTTCACCAACACAGATGATTGGCTTCAAGCCTTTTTCAAGAGCCTTAAGGGTTCTGAGATTTACTGTTTGGTCTGTTTCGCCGAAGTATGTTCTTCTCTCGCTGTGACCGATTACAACGTATTCAACGCCAAGCTCAACGAGCATATCAGCCGAAACCTCGCCTGTGAAAGCACCGCTGTCCTTAAAGTGAACATTCTCTGCACCGATTTTAATATTAGAGCCTTTAGCAGCTTCAACTGCGGCAGGAACATCTACGAAAGGAACGCAAAGAACAACCTCGCAATCAGCATCGGCAACAAGCGGCTTCATCTCATTGATGAGAGCAGTTGTCTGTGCAGGAGTATTGTTCATTTTCCAGTTACCGGCAATAATTGCCTTACGAAGAGTCTTATTCATAATAGTTACCTCTTTAAAATATTTTTGGTATAAGGCGACCAATGGTCGCCCCTACGATTATTGATAATTACGGGCACGGTTATGCCTGCTTATTTGCGACATTCAAAATTATTTGTCTTGGAGTGCGCAGATACCCGGAAGGTCTTTACCCTCAAGGAATTCAAGTGATGCACCGCCACCGGTTGAAATGTGGCTCATCTTATCTGCAAAGCCAAGCTTTGTTACAGCTGCAACCGAGTCACCGCCGCCGATGATTGAAATAGCGCCTGAATCAGCAACTGCCTTAGCAACGCTGATTGTGCCTGCGGCAAAGTTATCCCATTCTGAAACGCCCATAGGACCATTCCAAATTACTGTGCCTGCGCCCTTAATAGCGTCTGCAAAAACTTCCTGAGTCTTAGGGCCGATATCAAGACCCATCCAACCGTCAGGAATATCGTCACTGCTTACTACCTTAGCCTCTGTATTCTCGTCATATTCCTTACCAACCTTGTTATCAACAGGAATAAGGAACTTAACACCCTTATCCTCAGCCTTCTTCATCATTTCGCCTGCTTTTTCAACCCAGTCAGCCTCAAGAAGAGAAGTACCGATGTTATGGCCGAGATACTTCATAAAGGTATAAGCCATACCGCCGCCGATAATGATTGTGTCACACTTATCAATAAGGTTTTCAATTACACCGATTTTGTCTGAAACCTTAGCACCGCCGAGAATTGCAACAAGAGGTCTCTTTGGATTAGCGAGAGCGCCACCCATAAACTTGATTTCCTTTTGGATAAGGTAACCGCAAACAGCAGGTAAATAAGCAGCAACACCTGTTGTTGAACAATGCGCTCTATGAGCAGTACCGAATGCGTCGTTTACGAAAATATCAGCAAGAGAAGCAAGTTCCTTAGAGAAATTCTCCTCGTTCTTTGTTTCTTCTGCTCTGTATCTAACGTTTTCAAGGAGCATAACCTCGCCGTCCTTAAGCTCGGCTGCCATAGCCTTGGCATTAGGGCCTACAACCTCAGCATCTTCGGCAAGCTTAACCTCAACACCGAGATACTCCGAAAGTCTTTTTGCAACGGGAGCAAGGCTGAATTCAGGCTTATATTCTCCCTTAGGTCTGCCGAGGTGTGAGCAAAGTATAACCTTTGCACCGTGCTCCATCAAATACTTGATAGTAGGAAGAGCGGCAACAATTCTCTTGTCATTAGTGATTTCGCCGTCTTTAAGCGGAACGTTAAAGTCGCAACGAGCAAGAACTTTTTTGCCTTTTACATTGATATCATCAACAGATTTTTTATTCAGCATTTGTGGTGCCTCCTTAATAATATTCTTTAACAGTTACTGCATATCTGTAAACAGTAACTTATTGATTTCCTGCTGTCATTCCAGACCACGCGAAAAGGGTCCGGTCCAAATCAGACCGGACCCTTCGTTGGAGTCTATTCCTTTACACTTACTGAAAATTAAGCGTTCAGTAATTTACCAAAGTGTTTGATTGTACGAACCATCTGGCTTGTGTAGGAGTTCTCGTTGTCATACCAGGAAACTACCTGTACCTGGTATGTGTCCTCATCTACCTTGGAAACCATGGTCTGTGTAGCATCGAATAAGGAACCGTAGCGGATGCCGATGATATCGGAAGATACGATCTCCTCCTCGTTGTATCCGAAGGACTCTGTGGCAGCTGCCTTCATAGCTGCGTTGATGCCCTCTTTTGTGATATCTTTGCCCTTAACAACTGCGGTTAAGATTGTGGTGGAACCTGTCGGAACCGGAACACGCTGAGCGGAGCCGATTAACTTTCCGTTTAACTCAGGAATTACAAGACCGATGGCCTTTGCAGCGCCTGTGGAGTTCGGAACGATATTCACAGCGCCTGCTCTGGCTCTTCTTAAGTCGCCTTTTCTGTGCGGTCCGTCGAGGATCATCTGATCACCTGTGTATGCATGGATGGTGGACATGATGCCGGACTGAACCGGAGCGTAGTCGTTCAGAGCCTTTGCCATCGGAGCCAGGCAGTTTGTTGTACAGGAAGCAGCGGAGATGATTGTATCATCCTTTGTTAATGTCTTGTGGTTTACGTTGTATACGATAGTCGGCAGATCGTTTCCGGCCGGTGCGGAGATAACGACTTTCTTAGCACCTGCATCGATATGAGCCTGTGCTTTTGCCTTGGATGTATAGAATCCGGTACACTCCAGAACTACGTCTACACCAATCTCGCCCCACGGAAGTTCAGCAGCGTTTGCCTTTGCGTAGATAGTAATCTTCTTGCCATCTACTACAATATAATCTTCGCCAGCCTCTACCGTATGTCCATCGTATCTGCCCTGAGCAGAATCATACTTTAACAGGTGAGCTAACATTTTCGGATTTGTCAGATCGTTGATAGCTACGACTTCGTAACCCTCAGCGCCAAACATCTGTCTGAAAGCAAGACGGCCAATACGGCCAAAACCATTAATTGCAACTTTTACTGCCATGATCTCATTCCTCCTAGAAATTCATCTTCATGATTGTTAAATATTAATCAACCCGTCTTG
>OOCP01000825.1_pt1 | contig 36192 bp, 27 predicted proteins | sample 1671511 | NCBI WGS metagenome assembly OOCP01 (sample SAMN06348164, study PRJEB24527) | human gut metagenome | biome: human gut; feature: ankylosing spondylitis patient; material: feces | host: Homo sapiens | place: China | collected 2015-10 | reverse complement strand
CGGTGGTGTCTGACGAACGTAGTGAGGAGTTCCGCCGGTCAGTGATAGAAAAAGCCAGACGACCGACAGAAGCGACCAGGTCGACAATTCCGATCACCGAAGACGAATAAGTAACGACAGAATAATTCTACCTTTTTTCAGAACCCGCTATTCAGGTTTACAGGGCAAACGTCATTGCTGTAGCAATACCGATACTTCCTGACGGTCCTTTTTCAGCTGTTCGCTCAATTCGTCGATTCCGTTGAATTTTCGTTCACCCCGGATACGGGCAATAAGTAAAAGCCGGATTTCTTTACCATAGATGTCGGCATCGAAATCAAAGATATTCACTTCGATCCGCACTACGCCGGAACAACTGACTGTGGGGCGTACGCCAATATTGAGCATACCACGATATTCTTGTCCTTCAACCTTCACTTTTACAGCATACACTCCGGCGGCCGGCAATAGTTTACGGTCATCGTTCAACCGGATATTGGCGGTCGGGAAACCCATACTCCGTCCTATTTTATCACCGGCAACAACTTTTCCACTAACAGAATACGTATACCCCAGAAATTCATTTACCCGATCGATATCTCCGATTTGCAAAGCATTCCGGATTTTTGTGGAACTGATATTGATTTGGTTCTCTTCATATACTTCTTCCTGTTCGAGGTAAAAGTGATAACGGTCAGCTAATTCTTTCAGTTTTTCAAAAGTTCCCTCCCGGTTTTTCCCGAAACGATGGTCATACCCCACGACCAAACCTTTTAAACCGATTTTATCGACCAGGATATGACGTACAAAATCTGCATATTCCAATTCGGCCAGCGAACGGGTGAATTGCAGGACGACCAGATGTTCCACTCCATAAGTGGCGAGAATAGCAGCCTTTTCCTCCAAAGTGGTCAAAATCCCCGGCCTTTTTTCCATCGGATAGAGTACCTCCCGGGGATGGGGCTCGAAACTGATGATAACAGTCTCTCCCTTCAAATTCCGGGCCACTCTTTTCAGTGACTCGATCACCTGCACATGCCCTTTATGCACTCCATCGAAACTACCGATGGTTACTACCGGATTGACTATTTGTAAATTTTCGGTTCCGTAATGTATCTGCATCTCAAAAAGTGAAAAGTGAAAAGTAAAAAGTGCTGTCATACACCTTCAACTCTCCGGTTAGGAGGACAAAAATACGAAATTGTTATTATAGTGATAGCGGTTACACCGGTTTATTTGCAATTCAGCCTAAACCCATGTAACCGCTATCCGCAAAATATTCGGAGGAGTGATTATTCTATCCGCACTTCGATGTTCCGCAAGTTTTACAGATCAGACAACCTTCCTGATAAACCACCGGAGAGCCACAATTCTCACATTTTTCGCCGGTAGCCTCTGTTCCGTTGGGAATATATTTCTTTAAGGCTCTTTCGACGCCATTCTTCCAGGTATTGATATTTTCGTTATCGAATTCCATAGAAGCCACCAGTTCTACAGCCTGATGCACCGGCATACCGTGGCGTAAAACCCCGGAAATCAATTTGGCATAATTCCAGTATTCTTTATCGAACTTATAAGACAATCCTTCTACCGTCGTTTTAAAACCCCGTTTGTTCTGAAACTGGAAGTCATACCGGGAATTTCCTTCAGCATCATAATGCTTGACGATCTTACCCGAAGTAACCGCTTTGGGCAGCATAATTCCTTCCTCATCATCGGCGATACCGGTAAATATCTCATAAGGCCGACCGTTATACAAACCGATAAAAGCAATCCATTTTTCTTTGTTATTCTGGAAACGCACGACATCGGCATCCAGCTCCATCGGACGTTTTGCCGGCATTTCATTGGGATTGGCTGTTTGCTTTTTATCTTTATTGGATACCAACACACCGGCCCGTGAACCGTCACGATAAACCGTACATCCTTTACAACCGCTCTTCCAGGCTTCGATATAAAGATTACCGACCAATTCTTCGGTTACATCCGAGGGTAAGTTGACCGTAACACTGATAGAATGGTCCACCCATTTCTGCACCTGTCCCTGCATACGTACTTTAGCCACCCAATCGATATCATTGGAAGTTGCTTTATAATACGGCGACTGTGCTACCAATTCATCGATTTCCTCGTCGGTATAACGTTTAGTGGTATCATAACCATTCGCTTTCATCCAATCAGCAAACTTGTGATGGAAAACGATAAATTCCTCATAGCTATCCCCTGACTCATCCACAAAATCGATACGTACGTTCTGATCGTTCGGGTTTACCTTTCTTCTCCGTTTGTATACAGGCAGGAACACAGGTTCGATACCGGAAGTCGTCTGAGTCATCAGGCTGGTCGTTCCGGTTGGTGCGATCGTCAGACAAGCAATATTCCGGCGTCCGTACTTCACCATTTCGGCATACATATCGGGATCGGCCTCGCGTAAACGCTTGATGAAGGGATTATTCTCTTCCCGGCGGGTATCGTAAATCTTAAAAGTCCCTCTGTCTTTTGCCAGATGTACAGATGCCCGATAAGCTTCGACCGCTAAAGTCTTCTGAATATCTACGGCAAAATCGATCGCTTCTTCACTTCCATAACGCAGACCCAAAGCAGCCAGCATATCTCCCTCGGCCGTAATACCCACTCCGGTCCGCCGGCCTTCTTTCGCTTTCTGTTTGATTTTCTCCCATAAACGAATTTCTACCCCTTTCACTTCTTCACTCTCAGGATCTTCGTGTACCTTATCCAGAATAGCATCGATCTTCTCTAATTCGAGATCGATAATATCATCCATTATCCGCTGAGCGATAGCTACATGTTTCTTGAACAAAGGGAAATCGAAAAAGGCCCCTTTAGTAAACGGATTCTGTACATAGGAATACAGATTTATAGCCAGCAGCCGGCAAGAATCATAAGGACATAAAGGAATTTCACCGCAGGGATTGGTAGAAACCGTACGGTATCCTTTATCTGCATAACAATCGGGTACACTTTCGCGGATGATCGTATCCCAGAAAAGGATACCGGGTTCAGCCGATTTCCAGGCATTGTGTACAATTTTATTCCACAATTGGCGTGCATTGATCTGTTTCCGGTTTTTCGGTTCATCGGAATAAACCGGATATTTTTGTTCATATTCTTCGTCGTTGATCACCGCCCGCATAAATTCGTCATCGATCTTCACGGATACATTCGCTCCTGTTACTTTTCCTTCGGTCATCTTTGCATCGATAAAGCTTTCCGAATCAGGATGATTGATCGACACACTCAGCATCAAAGCCCCACGCCGACCGTCCTGAGCAACTTCCCGGGTAGAGTTAGAATACCGCTCCATAAACGGAACGATACCGGTAGAAGTCAATGCAGAATTTTTTACAGGCGAACCCTTCGGACGGATATGAGACAAATCATGTCCCACTCCACCCCGGCGTTTCATCAGTTGCACCTGTTCCTGATCGATTTTCATAACTCCACCGTATGAATCCGAAGGACCTTCATTTCCGATCACGAAACAATTAGAGAGAGAAGCGATCTGAAACTCATTTCCGATACCGGTCATAGGACCTCCCTGCGGCACAATATATTTAAAATCCCGTAATACCTCAAAAATTGTATCCTCACTCAGCGGATTCGGATAACGGTTTTCTATTCTGCTAATTTCTTTGGCTAACCGACGATGCATATCATCGGGATTCTTTTCAAAAATATTCCCATAAGAATCTTTCAATGCATACTTATTCACCCAAACCCGAGCAGCCAATTCATCGCCGTTGAAATAATTCAATGAACTCTGAAACGCTTCTTCTTGCGTATAAGTATCCTTCCCCTTTGTTTCGTATTCATTCATAGCATATTGATTTAATAGATTTTTTCTGCGTTAGGATATTGCAAATATATAGAAAAATAGATCAAAGGTGATAACTTTTTTCCATGATTTTTTCGACAAGTTTTCCAAAACAAACAGACAACCATTTATTTATCAACAAAATAAAAAGTTACCAACAGGTTAAAAGTTTTCCAAAATATAGTTTTGGTGAATAACAAAAATGAAACAAACAAGTATTTTAACAGAAATAGTTTTCAACAAGAGGACACCCGGAACAAGCATCTGAAAACAGAGTTGTCAATTCAATTCTACAAGTTCCCGGGGAATCTGCACCAGCAACCGGCTATGCTCGAAGTCGATCTTGCAGATATAATTTTCGGAAAAGGGTAAAAGAATCTCCTTATTCATAATGGAAATCGTCAGCACAACATTACCGGAATAATCGGCAACATCCGCTACTTCTCCTGTTTCTTCGGAAACCTGATCTTTCACTTCAAAACCGATTAATTCGAAAATATCATAACCCGATTCTTCCGGTTCTTGTCCCTCCAGCATTCTTTTTTCGAAGAGAACTTCACATCCGACAAGCCGCCCTGCCTGAGCTAAGGAATCGACATAGTCGAATTTTACAATATAAGAAGTATGATTACGGACCGTCAATCCTTCATCGGTTATAAAAAAAGGAACCGGCACTCCGTCCAAAAGGAGGAACACCGGTTCATTTGCATATTTTTCGAGCAGATCACTATCGGTAGTAATAACCACTTCCCCTTGCAGGTTATGTGTTTTTGCAACTTCTCCGACTTTAAAGCAATCTTCCCGTGTAATCATTACCAGAAACTTATTCAGCAGCAGGAGCTTCGGCAGCAGCTTCCTCAGGAGCAGCAGCAGCTTCTTCTTCAGCTTTCTTAGCAGCTTCGGCAGCAGCTAATTCAGCTTTTTTCTTAGCAATTATTTCTTCTTTTGCAGCACGAACTTTAGCTTCGGCTTCCAAAGCAGCTTTAGCAGCTGCATCACCGGCCTGAGCCAATTTCTGAATTTTAGCCTGTATTTTAGCTTCTTTTTCTTTCATCCAGGCTTCAAATTTAGCTTCAGCAGCAGCTTCATCAAAAGCACCTTTTTTTACGCCTTCCAACAGATGTTTTTTCAACAATACACCTTTATAGGACAAGATTCTTGAAGCAGTATCGGTAGGCTGTGCACCAGTCATCAACCAATACAAAGCTCTGTCGAACTTGAGATCGATAGTAGCCGGGTTAGTGTTCGGATTATAAGTTCCGATTTTCTCAATGTAACGACCATCGCGTGGTGCTCTACTATCTGCTATCACTACATGATAGAATGGACGACCTTTACGTCCGTGTCTCGCTAATCTGATTTTTGTAGACATTGTTTCTAATTAAAAAAATTAATACTCTCCCCATACTCGATAGGGATTGCAAAGATACACGAAAAAGTGAAAAGAGAAAAATATTTCGATCTTAATATTTGATTACCAAAATAGAAAAATAGGTAAACGAACGCCCGAGAATTTCATCCCGGTCAGCCGTATGATATTCCTGAGGTGTACCTACTTGTTCGAAATAATAATAGTGTAATTCAGGATGCCGGGCTATAAAAGGACGCAATACCGCCTCGCCCAAAGGTACTTTCATGATAACGAGTGTACGCTTGGCAACTATAGTTTCCAGCAGTTCTTCGACAATCACATCCCCGGGAATCACCAACAGTCGTTCCTGCTGTTTTACCAAATGCAATCCGACAGATGCCCCGGCAGCAATAAAAGCAGGTACACCGGCGATCATCGCAACCGGAAAACCGGCCTGCGCAAGCTGCCCGTACATATAATGAGCAGAAGAATAAAAACAAGCGTCCCCTTCAGCTGTAATCCCTACTGATTTTCCTGATCTGACCAATTCCAATACCTCTCCGCAAACCCGGTCATAAGCACACAAAGCTTCCTGCCGATCCCGGGACATCGGCACCTGAAATAGACGAATTTTAGTTTCATCGACCTCCAATTGCCGAAGAATATCCAAAGCCCGGGATTTCATCCGCCCTTCGCCGGATTTCGTCCCCGGACAAAAAATAACATCCACGGCATTCAAAGCCTTCAACGCTTTTAAAGTAATCAATTCCGGATCTCCCGGTCCCAGCGATATTCCAAAAATTTGTCCTTCCATATCTTTTTAATCAGTCGATGATCTATCAACCTTACAAAAGTCATAAAAAAAAACACGCCGTCAAAATAAATATTATCTTTGTAGCCGTATCGGTCAATCGGATATGAATTTATGATTCCGAGGAAATCAGCATTCTGCCCCGGAATTTTTAAATCTGAAATCTGAAAGGGAATTCGGTGAAAACCCGAAGCTGTCCCCGCAGCTGTAAAGTCATTACTGTCATTTTGCAGGTCTTTTCAATGATCCACTGAAACCCGGGCGTTTTGGGAAGGAGAAAAGATGACAAGCCAGAAAACCTGCCGATCATAGCTAATAAACAAATTTCTTTCGGAGGAAAAGAGCATGAAAAAGATTTATTTTTTATCACTGGTATTTACCATCGGTTTTTGTCTGGCCTTAGGTTCCTGTCGTTCAGGTAACCGCAAAAAACAAAACCCTGTCGCTACACAAACAGATCGTTCGAATATTCGTTATGCACAAGGCTTCTGGCTGGAACAACACGAAAATTACCGACTCCTTCATATCAAAGATCCTCAAAGCGAAACCGGTTCGGAATATACCTTCGCCCTAAGACAGCGAGGCACACATCCTGAGCTTCCCCCGCATATACCTGTACTCGATCTGCCGATCCGGGGCGTCATCTGTATGACTTCTTTACAACTCTCTAATTTTATCAAGCTCGGAGCAACTTCCCAAGTCGTGGGAATCAGCAGTACCCGCTTTTTGAATAATGCAACGATCAAGCAACAGTTAGCCGAAGGGAAAACTCAGAAAATCGGTATCGAGGGTAATTTCGATGCGGAAATCATTATGAACCTCGCTCCCGACCTGATCCTCATCTCTCCCTTCAAACAAGGGGGCTACGACGCTATGAAAGAAGTAGATATTCCACTAGTCCCTCATTTGGGCTATAAAGAAACGACTCCATTGGGACAAGCCGAGTGGATTAAATTTGTCGGTCTTTTAATCGGAGAGGAAGAAAAGGCGAATAAAATATTCAATGAGATAGAACAAAAATACAATGATCTGAAAAGATTGACAGCCCGGGTCGAACACCGGCCGGTCGTACTCAGCGGTGAAATACACGGAGGAACATGGTATGCCGTAGGAGGACAAAGTTTTCTGGCACAAGTGTTCGAAGATGCCGGAGCCGATTATTTCCTGAAAGACGATCCCCGTTCAGGCGGCGTATATCTCGATTTCGAAACGGTATACAATCAAGCCGACCAGGCAGATTACTGGCGCATCCTGAATAGCTACCCGGGACAATATACCTACGAAACACTTTTAGCCCAGGACGAACGTTACGGTGACTTTAAGGCTTTCAAACAAAAAGGAGTGATTTATTGTAATATGCGTGAAAAACCCTATTACGAAAATATGCCCATGGAACCGGAATTATTACTTGCCGATTTCATTAAAGTGTTTCACCCGGAATTATTACCGGATTACGTACCGGTATACTATCATCAGTTAAAAGACTAATCACTATGGCTTCAACCGGACGAAATACAACTTTTATCCTGCTTATCATGTTGAGTATAGTTGTATTCTTATTCCTCAACATGGTATTGGGTTCGGTTCGTATACCGATGAGTGCGGTATGGCACATCTTCACCGGTACAGGAGATGAGCCTCAAACCTGGCAGAATATCATTTGGAAATCGCGTTTTCCGCAGGCATTGACCGCCTTGGTCGCCGGAGCAGGTCTGTCGATCAGTGGCTTGCAGATGCAAACGGTATTTCGCAATCCCCTGGCAGGACCTTCTGTATTAGGAATCAGCTCAGGGGCCAGTATGGGAGTTGCTTTCGTCGTACTTTTTTCAGGTAGCATAGGCGGAGTAGCCCTCAGCCACCTCGGTCTTTTCGGAGAAGTGGCGCTTTCGATCGCTGCCGTCGCCGGTTCGTTATCCGTTATGGCACTGATTGTTTTCGCTTCACATAAAGTAAAAGGAAACGTTACCCTGCTTATTATCGGAGTGATGATCGGTTACCTGGCGAATGCCATCATCGGTATTTTAAAATTTTTTAGTGTAGAAGAAGATATTAAAACCTATGTTATCTGGGGGTTGGGAAGTTTCTCACGGGTATCCGGTAATCAAATGATGCTTTTTGTTACGATCATGGCCATCTTGATCCCCTTGTCTTTTTTGTTGGTGAAAACATTAAACTTATTGATGCTGGGAGATGGTTATGCCCGGAATCTGGGATTGAATATCAAACGGGCCAGAGTTCTGGTGATCACCTGTTCGGGCGTATTGACGGCTATTGTTACGGCCTATTGCGGTCCGATCATCTTTTTAGGCTTGGCAGTCCCTCACCTGTGCCGGGCTGTTTTCCAAACTTCGGATCACCGGCTTTTGATGCCGGCCTGTCTGGTTATGGGCGCCTCCCTGGCTTTGGCCTGTAATCTGATCGCACGCATGCCGGGTTTCGAAGGAGCCCTGCCGGTTAATTCGGTCACGGCACTCATCGGAGCTCCGGTTGTTGCTTCGGTATTATTCCGTAAACGTAAAAACGAACTGAATGAATAAGACCGCCACCATACAACTCCGTAACCTGACGATCGGCTATAAAGGGAAAGTACGCCCTAAAATTGTAGCCGAAAATATTTGCAGTGATATTTATGCCGGTGAACTGACCTGTCTTTTAGGAACGAACGGTATTGGAAAATCCACCCTACTGCGCACCCTTTCGGCCTTCCAGCCCAAATTGAGCGGAGATATTTACCTGGCTGGAAAAAAATTGGAAAAATATACGGACAAGGCCTTATCCACGGTGATCAGTGTCGTGTTGACCGAAAAATGTGATATCCGCAATATGACGGTCCGGGAATTAATCGGTATGGGCCGTAGTCCTTATACAGGTTTTTGGGGTAAATTAAGCCGGGCTGACGATGAGATCGTGGATAAAGCGATCGGGCTGGTCAATATTCATCCTCTGGCTTCCCGAATGCTTCATACCCTAAGTGACGGTGAACGTCAGAAAGCAATGATCGCCAAAGCTTTGGCTCAGGAGACACCGGTCATTTATCTGGATGAGCCGACCGCTTTCCTCGATTTCCCAAGCAAAGTCGAAATCATGCAACTGCTTCATCACCTGACCCGCGAAACCGATAAAACGATTTTTCTTTCGACTCATGATCTGGAACTAGCCCTCCAGATCGCCGATAAGATTTGGCTGATGGATAAGGTGAACGGTATCACCTCCGGTACGCCGGAAGACCTTGCCCTGGAAGGATACCTCAGTCGTTTTTTCGCCCGCAAAGGGATTACTTTCGACATGGAATCAGGACTTTTCCGCATCACCAACAATTATCGGCACGAAATCCGTCTGACCGGACACGGCTATCGCTATGCCATGGTGCGTAAAGCCCTTCAACGAAATGAGATCCTGGCCAATCGCGATATTGACTCAGCTGTTTACATTGAAACCAACAGGCAGCCTGATCAATTCATATTGCATTTTCCTCACCAGGAAGATATTATAGTCCATACAATAGAAGAATTATTAGAAAAACTAATACAGTAACACACAGGGACGGGGGTTTTGTGCTAATTCGATCGAGGCATTGTTGGAGCAAATACTGTCCTGCCTCAAATAATCCGGTCGAAATATCTATATACAACTCCCTATTTTTAGGGTATTTCTCTGATCAATTTCACTAAAAGAGGGGATTTTCCAACCCGATAGAATCGCGTATTTTCGTTCCGATCTTATTAATTAAAACATGAAATATGAAAAAGATTGGAATATTTTACGGTTCAACAACCGGAACAACCGAATCAGTAGCGGAGCAGATCGCTTCTCATCTGGGGGTCGGTAGCAGTGAGGTGTACAATGTAGGAAATACCGATGCTAAAGTAGCTGAAGAGTATGAACTGCTCATCTTAGGAAGTTCGACCTGGGGATCGGGAGAATTGCAGGATGATTGGTATGATTTTCTGGAACAATTAGCCGGAAAAAATCTAAGTGGTAAAAAAATAGCCCTATTCGGTTGTGGGGATGCCATGTCGTTCGGATCTACTTTCTGTGATGCCGTCGGGATCATCTATGAAAAATTACAGGGTACAGGAGCTACGTTTATCGGAACTGCCGATCCTTCGGATTATACCTATGATGCCTCCACTGCCGAAATCGACGGACAGCTGGTCGGATTATTGATCGACGAAAACAACGAAGCGGATAAAACGGAACTCCGTATACAAAACTGGACCGATGCGTTGAAAAAAGAAATTTAATACCCTGATCATGGATAGTTGCATTTTATCCGGAGACATGAAAATATTCGTACACCATATCTACGAATTACAAAAAGGTATACGGTACATGGCATTGTGTACGATAGACAAAACCGATGAATCTTTTGCCATACAAAGATTAGAAAAATCAGGTCTTGAATATGAAATCTGTCCCATCAATGCCCACCGACTGAACTTGTTTTTCGGAAAAAAAGAATGTATCGATATTGTCCGGTTAATCTGCAACCGTCCATTAAACCTGTTAACCCCCGAAGAAGATTTTATCCTGGGTACCATGCTGGGATATGATGTGTGTCAGCAATGCGAACGTTATAACCATCGTAAAACTTTAATCCAAAGTGCCTGATAATTAATCATAAGGACTCTTCAGAAATCAGCATCAGTTCAATTATACACTTTTTTTCTCCCTTTATATAGGAATAACAAACTTCCTCGCATTTTTTCAAAAGGAAGGAGAAAAACGGATGATCGGCCGGTAACATGTTCCATAATTCCCGGGCTAAAGTCATTTCAGAAATGCGGGCACAAATCCCGTCATCACAACCGGCTTCCTTCGCCAAACCGATGATAAAATCGCGGTTCATAACTACATTCCGGCTATGCGTATCCCCATGCCCCTCGGCCAATTTCACCGCTTTGCCGATCATAATCCCCATCGTTACCCGCCCGATACCTTCTTCCTCTATGATTTTCAAGGTCTCTTCGATATAATTACCATAATGGACAAAAGCCTGAGGTATCATTTCAGGGAAACGTTCACGGAGGATCCGCTCACTTTTAGCTCCCGAATTAATGACGATATGCCGGCATCCCAATGCTTTAGCTACCTGTATTTCTTTACGGATGGTCGCAACGAAAGCTTCGGACGAAAAAGGACGGACCACTCCGGAAGTACCGATAATGGAAATTCCCCCGACAATACCTAATTTCGGATTGAAAGTTTTGAGAGCCAGTTCTTCTCCATCGGGTACCGAAATCTCGATGACTACTCCTTGTTTCGGTATACGATGAGCTTCCAGAATTTTTTCTGTCTCGGCGGCCATCATCTTTCGGGGAGTCGGATTTATAGCCGGTTCTCCTATCTCCAAACCCAATCCGGGCAAAGTTACGATACCTACTCCTTTCCCTGCGGCAAAACGAATACCGGTTTCTTTAGAAAGCATTACTTTTGCACAGATTTCCCGTTTATTAGTCACGTCAGGATCATCTCCCGCGTCTTTGACCACCGTGCAGATTATACTCTGTCCGTCCTTCTCTGTACGGCTCACAGGCAATTCGACTTCTTCGCCGTCAGGTAGAGTGATCGTCACCTGATTCAACACTTCTCCCGTCAGCAGAGTCGATAAAGCCGCTTTTGCAGCAGCACAGGCACAGCTACCGGTCGTGAAACCACTATGCAATGGATAAAATCCGGGCAACAGACGTTCTATGCGGTGCCGCAAACCGTTGTTCCCGGTTACGACATAGAATCCCTCGGGCAATGCCGGACGTTTGATCACAACAACCGGAATACCTGATTTCCGGGCAGCTTCGACCTTTTCACGGAAATAACCGGACCGGCCGCTCTCCTTAGTCAGGATGGCATCGGGGCGTAATTGCAATAACAACTCCCTTTCCTCTTTTCCCTCTTCCCAAAAAATCAGCTTCCCTGCCGGGAATCCATATTTTAAAGCTAATTGCCGGGACTCAGGCCGATCGAGTACCCGGAACCAACAAGGATTTTCCAACCAATAAGCCTTCAATTTAGGTATGGTCTGCACACCGGACAACGCCAGTAAATTCCGTATTCCCTGATTTTTCAACCATACACAAGCTTCTGCATACGAATCACACCAGATCAGGTCCGGATCACGGGGAGGATAAATCCGTTCGTAACGAACAACCGGAATATTCAATTCTTCAGCAGCTTGTCCTATATTCTTGTGCAGTTGTTCGGCAAACGGATGAGCAGCATCTACCAACAATTGAATCCCATGTTCCCGGCAGAAATCGATCATCTCTTTCACTTCCATAGCTCCCGCCAGCCGAATGCCGTGTATACACTCCACTTGCTGTCCGTTTCCCCGGGTTGAATAATAATAAGTTTGCCCGGCTTCATCCAAAGTCTCTACTGCAGCCCTACCTTCTGTAGTTCCACCAAATACCAATATCATTTTTACCTTTTTAAAACAAAGGGACGGGGGTAATGTTTCATTTACAAACGATGGATTATACCTAAACTGACCCCTGTAATACGGGCAAGTTGCCGTAATCCAATGTTCGGATTCTGTTTCAATACTTTCAGCACCTGTCTCTGTTCAACTTTAGTTAAAATCTCAAAACTTTTCCCTTCCAACATTTCTTCCAACAATTTCCGGACCTCATGATCTTTAAATTGATATCCCGCTTCCATGAATTCCCCGTCTTCATCTTCTAACATATAGGCCTGAAAATCTGCTTTACTATCGAAAAACAAAGTTAAAAATTCAGTGGAAACAAAAGAATCCACCGGATTAAAATATACCGAATAACTGTTCCACCGGTATTCCGAAATTTTATGACACAAACCTGCTTTCAAGGGATTTTGCAGCACATACCGAAAACAACGCAACAAGTAACCCTGATCTTCAATGACCTCACTTTTAAAACGATCTTGAAAAAGATAACCCTCCCGTTCATATTTATGATTAAACCATATCGCATACGCCGTCAAAATCCGATGAATATAAAAACTCAAGCGACTGGTTTTTACGATAAGATGAATGTGATTATCCATCAAACAAAAACAATACACTTTGAAAAATTCACCAGCCTGTGATTTCAAAAGATCGAGAAACATCCGTCGATCAGCGTCTTCATGGAATATCAACATACGATTAACACCACGTTGGATGACGTGGTATACACCTGTATTGGACTGTTGACGAGCCTGCCGGGACATTTTTTTGCCAATTTAACCACAAGTTAAATTTACAAAAAAAATTCCACACAACAAAATGAAACATTATCCCCGTCCCTTTGTTCCACGAAACAGGTGGGTGAAATGGCTGGAGTAGAGTTTTGACAAACCTTCCCGGTTACCGATTGCTTCGCCGACTACAATCATGGTGGTCAAGGTCAAATTGTTCTCTTTCATTATTGCCGCCAAATTACGGAGTTCGCCCCGGAAAATCTTTTCGTCTTTCCAGGTCAGGTGATAACAGGCTGCCACAGGAGTCTCGGGAGGATAACATTCCAGTAATTCACGCTGTACTTCTTCGGCAATCGAAGCACTCAGGAAAATGCACATCGTGCTTTGTGACCGGGCCAACAGATGGAGTTTTTCCTTTTCCGGCATCGGTGTACGCCCCTCTCCACGGGTGAGAATAATACTCTGAACCTTTTCAGGTATGGTAAACTGTGAACGCAATGCAGCAGCAGCAGCCAGGAAAGAAGAGATTCCCGGTGTAATCCGGTAACGCATACCGTACCGGTCGAAAAAGGCCATTTGCTCCTGGATAGCCCCATAAATACAAGGATCCCCGGTATGTAACCGGACAATAAATAATCCCCGGTCATAAAACTCTTTCATCAATGCAAATTGCTCTTCCAGGGTCATGGAAGCCGAGCTACGCACAGTCGCCCCCGGCTTTGCATAATAAGTAAGCTCGATTGGCACCAGACTTCCTGCATAAAGAATTAAATCGGCTTTTTCCAATAACCTTTTCCCCCGGACAGAAACCAGTTCCGGATCACCGGGACCTGCCCCGACGATCTCGATAAAACCGCTTCGTTCCGCCTCTCTATCCAGAGCAACGGCAAAAGTAAAATCATTCCCCGGAGTAACCTGTCCCTTCTGTTTTTCCAGCAATAATTTCGTATTCCCGGCACTTTTCAAAGCAGTTGCTTCGGAAACACTATAGGCGCCTGTCACCTCGAATACCTTCCCGGAGGGATTCGGTACTTCTATATCCTTCAGTTCCTCAGGCCTGTAAATCTGCATTTTAGCAGACAGATTCCGAACCAGATCGGCGACCATAGGTTCATCTTTTTTCAACTCAATAGTTGTCACGACCTTAACAGCTAAAGGAGAAAGTCCATGCCGTTTCAATTCATCACCAATATAAGCCCAAATACTGGTCGGGTTACACTGCTTACGGCATCCTACCCCCAAATGAAGTACAGCCGGATGATAATATAAAATCGGTGTTTCACATTCATACAAACAGGGAGTAACGGCAATAATCAGCTCATAACGTCCTGCCGGAATATCCTCGAAATGATAATAGATATCCACATGGGCTGGTCGTGAATGTTCGAGCCGGTCGGTTCCCTCATCGCGTATATCCAACAACAGGGCCGTCGGCCGCTGGTTGACGAAAATGGAAATCAGCTCATTCAAGGAACGCCGGTATTCCATTTTCCAGCCATTCTCTTTACCTAACAAATCTAAAGCCCACAATCCGGTATTATCACTTTGGGTCGTAACCACAGGCTGAGCCCCTAATATACGGGCTAACCGTTCGGTCAGGGCATTTGCGCCACCGACATGGCCGGCCAGAACCGACACAACAAAATGTCCGGTAGCGTCCACATTGACTACGGCAGGATCTGCATATTTCGAAGTCACACAAGGAGCGATCGCCCGTACACAAATTCCCATCGCCCCGATAAAAACAAAAGCTTCGTAATCCCCGAAATGCCTTAAGGTAAAATCAGTGATCGAATCGATCCGGACACACCCGCTCCGTTCCGATACAGAGAACAGGTCCACTTCCTTACCTAGTTCTTCCCGGATAATTCCGGCAGTTCGTGCCCCGGCATCCGAAGCGATTATCATAGCTGTTTTCATTGTATTTATCATCATATTTAATTAGCTACAATTATAATTCAATTATATTCTCATCCAATAAAGTCATTTTTTCCACACCGGAATCTGTCACTAAAAATGTATTTTCAATTCCCACGGCTCCGATTCCTGCCAATACGAACTTCGGTTCAAAAGCAAAAGTCATTCCCGGTTGTAGTATATCCTTCGAGCGGGTGGTCAATACAGGCAATTCATTTATTTCCAATCCAACCCCATGTCCGACGAATTTCGCCTGCAAATGAGTACCCATAAAACAATCCTTCAGCCCTTCTTGTCCGGCCATTGCCAAAGCATCCCTATACAATTCGGCACAGGACACCCCGGGTTTTGCCGTTCGTTCCATGCGAGCCTGTATTTCCAAAGCGACACGATGCACCCGGTAGGCCCGGTCCGGTAATTTCCCGATTGAAAACACCCGGGTCATATCCGTTTGGTAGGCGGTATAGTTTCCCGACATATCCGCCATTACCGTAGTTCCTTCCCTCAACAAAGTCCCGTTCGCTCCCAAAGGCCCCGAAGCATGTATTCCTTTCCCCCCCAAGGCAAAGTCAAAAGGGGAAGGTTCTCCGGCATTTTCTCCTGCCAACAGACTTCCCATAAAGATATCCATATTCGAACCAAAAGCCCGGAAATAACCCAGGGAACCATGCATCCGCATCCGCTTTTCAATCTCGATCTGCAATTCAACATCCCTCATCCCAGGCCGGTAACAGGCCGGAATCTCACGATAAACCGCCTCATGCCTCCTGGCAGAGATACGCATTTGCTCTATTTCCCAAGGCGTTTTGATCATTCGGATGTGCCGTATCAGGGCAGAAGCGTTACCCGTTGCTTCAGCCCGGAATACATGTTGCAAACGGATACATTCATTATAAGAAAGCTCGTCCTCCTCAAGAAGTAGCTTGCGGGGCATTGCCAGATTCAGGTCCCGAAAAAGTTCCGGCATTTGTTCCGGTTTCCGGATAACATGTACCTGATTTGTTTCGGGTACAGTCAGTCGTTTGACAAACCAATAAGGCCGTCCCTCCGCCGGAAGATAAAAATAACCGTTAAACACCTGCCCTGACACATAGTACAAATTCATATTCATCGTCAGCAAACATCCATCAGCTTCTTCCTGCCGCATAGCCTGCTGAATCCGTCGCCATTTCAACTCCAACTCGTTCTCCATTTGCTTTCTTTCCATCTATCTTCAAAACATACTGATAAATAACATCACATTCAATACGGTCACAATCCCTCCCAAAATATATAAAATCCATTTTGTAGAAGTCCGGTTTTTATATTTACCCATGACTTTCCCGGAAGAAGTCAGATATACCTGCAGGAAAATCGTAACGGGCAACTGAATACTCAGGATCATTTGGGAATAGATGAGTCCCATAAACGGATTAGAAACCAGCATGATAATAATCAATGCCATCACCAGTGAAAGCAATACCCCCCAACGGGAATGACTGTCTTTGATGTCGTAAGGCTCCCGGTAAATGCCGGCAAAGATCGAACCGGCAGCCATTCCCGAAGTAATGGTCGAAGCGATGCCGGCAAACAACAAAGCCACGGCAAAAATCACAGCGGCATTATTTCCTAAAAGCGGTTGCAATAAAGCACTGGCATCCTGTAACTCATTGACCGTACTACCGCTTTTGAAAAAAGTGGCTGCCGCCAATAGGATCATGGCACTATTGATTGCCCAACCGATCATCATGGATAAGAAAGTATCCCAAAACTCATAACGCAACTGCCTGCGAATCATTTTATCGTCTTCCAGATTCCATTGCCGGCTCTGGATTACCTCCGAATGGAGAAAAAGATTATGCGGCATCACCACAGCTCCCAAAACACTCATGATCACGACCATCGAACCTTTAGGAAAAGAAGGAGTCACCCACGCGAGAACCGCTTCTCCCCAATCGATATGTACCAGGGACAGTTCGTAAATAAAAGATAATCCGATAATAGACACAAAAGCGATGATCCAACGCTCGATCACCCGATAGGAATTGGTAAAAAGCATAATACATACGAAAACGGTAGTCAATATAGCTCCGATCCGCACCGGAATACCGAACAACATTTCCAAAGCGATCGCTCCTCCCAAAATTTCGGCCAGGGAGGTGGACACCGAAGCTCCCATAGCCGTCCACAATATCATTTTAGCATATTTCGGCCGGATATAGGTCATGGTGGCTTCGGAAAGACACAGCCCGGTAGCAATCCCCAAGTGAGCCACATTGTGCTGCAAAATGATCAACATGACCGTAGACAACGATACCATCCACAAAAGGGTATAACCATAATCGGCACCGGCAGCCAGATTCGAAGCCCAATTCCCCGGATCGATAAATCCCACAGTAACCAATAAACCGGGACCGATATATTTTAAAATCTCCAGTCCTCCTAACCGGGGATGGTGTTTTGCCGTTTTCAACGACTTACGGATAAAGTGAAACATAAACATTCATTTAAACTTAGTTTTACGACTCAGGCCTGTATTGGTTTAAAATACGACTCAGCACAAGCTTTCAATACCGTTATCGGATTGTGATCGTCCACAGCGATCCGGCATTCATCCGTCAGACGGAAACCGGACCGGACCGCTTCCTGACGAAATAAATTCAGACTCTCTTCGGAAACCGAATTAAAAACGACAATACCTCCTACAGGCATAATACCGGCTAATATCGTCAGGATACGGGCAAGTTTTCCACCGTGTCCACCGATAAAAACAGCATCAGGAACCGGATAAACCGATAAATCGGTTTCCGTAAAATCACCGATAACTCCCGTTATTCCCGGAGTACCGAATTTCCGGCTATTCTTTTCAAGTAATTCACGCCCTTCCTCCCGAACTTCAAAAGCCGTGATATGCAAATGAGGAAATTGCAATTTGGCCTCGACAGACACGGAACCTGTACAAAAACCGATATCCCAGAAGCTATGCCGGTTATGTAAATCCAGCATACTGAGCGTAAGTAAACGGACAGGCATCTTGGTAATCATTTTAGCACGCCCGTCCAATAGACAAAATCGAGTTTCAGGAATACCGAAAGGGCGGCTCCGCAGCCCGGTCCTTTCAAGCATCAGACAATTCGGAAACGCAAAATCCGAACGCAACACCTCAGGCAATTCCATCGTCCGTACCCGTTCGGTCACATTTCCCAGCATTTCACCGATATGCATCCGGTAGCCAGCATACCCGTATTCCAACATACGCCCGGCAATCGCTACCGGAGTATGCTGACGGTCGGTCAACACCCCGATCTTTTCCTTTCCTGCAATCAAAGCCCGGTCGAACTCATGCCACGGACGCCCCGTAAGGGAAACGACCTCCATATCCTGATAAGGAATGACCAAACGATGAGCCAGCATTTGTAAAGAATTGAACCAGGGGAAGACTTGTATCTCCGCTTCCGGTAAACGGCTCTTTACCGTATTGGCAAATCCGAAAAAAAGCGGATCACCCGAGGCAAAAACCACCACTTCGCAATAAGCGGTATATTTCTCAAAAACCTCCTCCAGAGGTACGGTGATATCGATCCAAACATACTGTTCCGGCAGACGGTCGCGCATTAACTCATAATGACGCTTCCCCCCGGAAAATACCCGATGAGTTGTAATGATCTCCCGAACTTCAGCCTGAAATTCCCTTTGGCCATTATCGTCGATGCCTATGATATAGAATTTTTTCATTTATCTCTATTTTCATTCCGGATTCATCAGAAAACTATCGGTCCAACAATCGCTGGAATTCCTTCAAATACAATCCGATCTGATAGCCGCTGACAAAACCGTGGTTAACCGATAAAGCCACCGGCATGATCCGCTTACCTTCCCGTTCTTCTATCTTACCGAAAGTAAAAATCGGAATATTCTGGTGAGGTTCTCCGGGAATAGCAAGTTGTACATTTGTAAAACGATACCAGGGATTCACACTGATCAACAAAATATCCCTACCTTGTCCGGCCTCATTATGTACCTCTCCTTCTCCACGCTTTGCAGCCTCGATAAGAGGCCGGGCAACAGCCAGGAAATCTTCGAATGTTTCTATCGCAGGCAAACGGACAGAACGATAACTGCCGTCAGCATTTTGTACAAGCGTAAATAAATCGATTCGTTCATAAAGTATGACCTCTTCTCCTACTTGCCGGTAACGAAATTCCTCGATGCGATTAGCCGCCGTTACAGCTGCATGCATATAATACAATGAAAAGGGCTGTTGTCGTTCTTTTGCCTTCCGGTAAGCCGTCGTACAATCCACCTCGACCGTAACAGAAATCATCGGATTAAGAAAAGTCCTGAAAAACAGGTATTCTTCTTTCCGTGTCCAATTTTGTATATCGATTACCTTATCCATCCTACTCCATTTTTAAAGGTCTCTCCCCGGCAATAACTGCCCTGCATCGTCGAAACAAAGAATGGCATTCACAATCGTTGCAGCCAGATTGCTCCCTCCTTTCCGGCCTTCGATAATAATTTTAGGAACAGTCGTAAAAGATTTCAGCATATGCTTGGATTCACGTACGTTTACAAAACCGACCGGAGCACCGACCACGCCGACAGGACAAGCCTTTCCTCTCCGCATCAGGGAACACAATTCCATCAATGCCGTCGGCGCATTACCGAAAACATAAAGTGCATCGGGATGCTCTTCCGTAGCCAGCCGGATACCTGCTTGTGTACGGGTAATATTCATCCGGGAAGCCATCTCTGCAACCCGCGGATCGGCCAAATAACACTTCACTTCCAAACCTAAACGTTCGAGTGCCCCTTTCCGGATCCCCGAAGCAGCCATCGTGACATCCGTGACGATAGTCTTTACTTTCCCCCCGCTTAAAGCCCGGTAGATCGAGTCCACCGCCCCCTCGTCAGCATAGAATATATTTTCCATATCGAAATCAGCAGTGGTATGTATCGTATGCAATAAAACCCATTTGCGATCCAGCGGGATATCGGGATGCTTCAACTCCGAAGCGATCGTCCGGAAACTACGGATCATGATCTCCTGCCCTGGTTTTGAAACAAAACCCCCGTCCCCGTATTTCATTTTTTGGTAATATCCACGGGGGGTGATCATTTTTCCTTCCCAGTTATAGGACTGGGAATTTCCCAAAAGTACTACGGTGAACATGTCTATCTGTTCCGGATCGAAATCGGCCAGGGTAGTCACGGTTACCTCCTGCTCCGGCCGTCCGGCCTGACGGACATAACCCACCGGGGTATTCTCTGCCCGTTGTTGCAGAAAGATTTCTTTCAGACGGTATAATTGCCAATAACGCCCTTCGCTTTTGGGGTTGTATACAGCAGTGATAAAATCGGCAGCGGCAGCAGCCTCAATCCGTTTTTCTATTTTTTCCCAGGGAGTCATCAAATCAGACAGCGAAATCACACAAAAATCATGTCCGACAGGTGCTCCGAGCAAAGAAGCTGCTTTCTGAAAAGCACTGATACCGGGTAATACTTCGATTTCGATTTCAGAACCTCTTTCCCGTTTCATCTCCCAGACTAAAGGCGCCATTCCATAGATTCCGGCGTCACCGGAACTGATGACACAAACGGTTTTACCCTGTTCGGCATACCCGAACGCCATCTGAGCCCGGTCCCATTCTTTTCTCATCCCGGAATCGACACACTCTGCCCCTTCCATGACAAAGGGCTGTATAAAAGAAAAATAATAGTTATATCCGACCACGACATCCGATACCGACACCGCTTTTTTCACTGCAGGAGTAATATCATCCTCACAACCGGGCCCGATCCCGGCTACATATATTTTACCGTTTTTCATTTGAATTCATTTTAAAGACAAAGATAAAAATAATGTGATAATCCATTTCATCTATTATTATAAATAAAGAGACAAGGATTCTGTAGTTATCTACCACAAAACCCTTGTCTCTTTATGCATTTTTAATCAAAAACGGTAAGATATCGTTCCGGTAAAATTTCTCGGTTTACCATATACCGTCGTACTTTTAAAATATTCTTTGTCAAAAAGATTATCCACATTTAAAGCCAAAGTGACTTTTTGCTTTATCGTATAGAATAATCCTCCATCTACAAGAAACAGAGCAGGATTATAAACCCGGTTAGCTACATCGGTAAATATTTTATCCTGGAAAGTTCCGCTCAAATGGAAGGACAAATTTTTCAATAATCCTTTAGGTATGGTATAATCGGCATACACATAAAAAGTAGTGCGGGGAATTCCTGTAGCCCGTACATTTTTACCAGGATCGGTATATTCCGGATAGTCTTTACTCTGATTGATTTTCCTGATCCGGTAGTCCTGCCAGCCCAAGCCCCCCGTAACAGCCAAGGTAGAAACGGGATGTACCGTCAACTCCAGATCGAATCCCCGCGAATCGGCAGTACCCACCTGAGCTTGTATCGTTTTTTGAACCATTTCACCGGTTGTTTCATCTTTCTCCTCCTGGGTTCCTAAATTTTTCACCACATTATTTTTCCGGATATAGTATACACTTCCTGAAAAATCGATCCGGTCAGCCCACATATACCGTACTCCGATTTCAGCCTGGTATCCCTTTTCAGGCTTAAAGACTTCACCTCCGTCTTTAGAAGGATTAAACCGCTTTCCATTGCGGTCGAGATAAATTACCCGGCTACTGTACATCGTATTATAAGGTTTGAAATGAGAACCAAAAGAAGCATAGAGAGAAATCTCCTCCACCGGAATATACACTAAACCTGCCCTACCGGTAAAGGCAGAAGTCTTTACTTTCTTCCATTCACTCCGGTCTGCCTCATCGTATTCCTGCCGTCCGTCTTTTACTTTAGCAGTAGCAGTACGGTAATTATAAAAATCCATACGGGCAGATCCCATCGCTTTCCATTTGTTATTTATGTCGATCACGTCATGTATATATAATCCTGAAGTTCTCCAATCCCGAATGGATGCTTCGGAATATTTATAATCCCACCAATTTCTTACCAGCTGCGGATTATGCAGCGATACCAGCTGATTCAAGCCAGGTCCCCATACATCTCCTTCATTCCAACCATTATACTGTGTATAATTGAAATAGGAATAGGTAAAACCCAATATATATTTATGTCCCACTACTCCGGTTTTAAAATCTCCCGTTAATTCCAGCATATTGGTCCATCCCCGGCTGTCAGGACTGAAACAAAGCGGAGAACCTGTTTTCAGGGAGTCGGTAAGATCAATATAATATCTTTTACTGCCGTTTTCATAATAATATCCTCCACTGAAGCGGTTCACCGTATCTGTCCGGTAACTCATTCCTTCAACCGCAGCATAATCCAAATCACTATGATTCCAGCTGAACCGGTCCCGTATTTTCATAAAAGAGGCGAGTTGCTGCGTATAGGATAAAGAAATATCAGTCACCCGGCGTTTCATCATATTATTATTGAAATCATTATATATGGTATGATAATCGGCAAAGGGATTCCGGGAACCTTTCGCCATAACCACCTTCCCGTCGGGACCGAAGATATCTGCACGATTATAGGTTGGAGCAGATCCTATTTCCGTATCGTATTTGTCATCACTATAACCTAACGTTCCCTCGAAATAACCGGTTTTACCAATATTTGCCGCCAGTGATCCCGTTGCTGAAAAACGGTCAGCACGTACATGCCGGTATCCATCTCCTGTCGAATAATGTGCTGTTGCCCGGTAAGTCAAAGGACCTGCCAATTTCCCACCGAAATCCAGACTTGTCGACTTCACCCCCCAATTCCCATAACTCAACCGGGCTCCGGCAGTAAAATCAGGAACGGCTTTTTTACGCACAATATTAATCACTCCACCCATGACAGAATGCCCGCTCAACACGGCTGCCGCTCCTTTCAACACTTCGATAGATTCTACGGAGGACAAATCACCGAAAGGTACATTGTTTAACAACGAACGCTCATCTCTAAAACCATCTACAGCCACTACCGTCTCATTCGATCCCCGAACCGAAAAGCGGTAAAAAGCTCCCAACTGATCTTTCACCGTAACTCCCGGTAAAAAACGGACAGCATCCTCAAGATTCAGAATATTCTTCCGTTCCAAAACATCCGACGACAAAGTAGTCACCGTCATTGGTAATGTTTTTAAAGGAACATCCAGATTCAAAAGGTTTACTTTCTTCTTGATTGTTTCTTTCACAATGGCTTGATCTAACTGGAAAACCGTATCCGTTATACTTTTCCGCTGATTTTGTCCAAACACAGACACCATCATCGGCCACATTACAAAAACTAAAATTAATTTTTTCATTTTTAGCACTATTAATAACAATTCAATTCTATTACTTTATCTATAAGATTATCGGAATAATTTCCGGATTTTTCTTCCCAACCACTTGAAAGTCAACACAACCCCGGATAGAGAAAGGAAAGTTCCTCCGAGCATCAACACATACATCACAACTTTCCATAACAACGGACGTTCGGCCAGAAATTTAAAATTCAGACTGTGCAATCCACTATACAAAACTCCTCTCAAACGTCCATTATCATCGATTTGCCGATGGTATAAAGTTTCGGGATTAAAATAATGGCGGGTATGCAATTCATCGTCTATCACCACTTTATACACCGGAAGTGTCAGCATATTCCGGCGGGAAAAATAATCATCATCCCAATCCGTCATCCATTCCAGAGTATAAGGGGTATCCTGACCGTGAATTTCACGAACCGTTTCACGCACCATCTCTTCGGTCAGGGTAAAAGGCGACAAACGGCTCGTATCCGCAGCATCGATAAACTGTTTTTTACTGCCCGAATTCACGACATAATAAGGATATTTTCCAAAGGATGCCCACTCGATACTTTTCACATCAGACAGACTATCCACGATTTTCCGGTAATCCAAGGCATACAGATCGGCGGCCAACATTCCCCCCTCACGTCCCCGAAAACGTACTTCACGGTTCCTGGTTTTACCTTTCTGCATCCAGGAAGGAATATCCACCAGCGACATCATTCCGCTAAATACAAATGTCAGAGCAAAAACACCGAAAATCACACCGGTGATATGATGCCAACGTAACCACCATTTTTTATAAGGCGAACGCAACCCTTTCTTCCGGTTTTTCCAAAATACCCAAATCCCGATCCACAAACCGGTGAAGCACATGATAGCTCCCAAGCCGGACGCCCAAATCATAAAATTAATCCAAAGCGCTTGATTTTGCCGTAAAGAAGTAAAATATACCCAATGAGGGATAGCCCCCAGCCAAGCCCAAAAGCGGGAGTTCCGGTCAGTCCATTGCAGCACTTTACCGCTTTTCGAAGAGATATAGATTTCTTGCCGGGCATCATCTTCGAACGAAAACTTATAAATCGGGAATTCTTTGGTCAAATAACCGAAAGGAATCCACTGATCCAACCGGTTTAAGGAATCTACCCGATAAGCAACCGATCCACCCAATTGTCCGGCAATCCGGCAAATCTCGTTAAAATCAGGTTTACCGACAACCTGCAATGAATCGGCATACAAACCGGCAGGTAATTGCCGCCCTTTCAGATGAAATACCGGCCGGTCGAGATACATATCTACAGACAAACCTCCTAAACGACTACTGTCGGGCAGTACCTGCAATAAAGAATCTACAGCCGGAAGCGGACCAGTCAGAGACTCCTGACGGGCTAATTTCAATTTCTGATTTACCTGTGGGAAGCTATGATAAATCATTACAATCCCAGAAATAAACCACATCAGAAACAAGATACTGAGTAATAAACCGAGTATCCGATGAATTTTTCGGAAAATTTTTGTCAACATGTTTTTATCTATAATCTTATTCCTGTCCACAGGAATAGCATTACTTTTATTTTCGGCAGGTTTCCTGACTCAGCCCGGAAAAGTAACCTTCCAGTCGCGTCGATCGTGGTTGTAAGAAAACTTTTCACCTTATACGGACCTCACAGTAGCGGGCACTGTTCCGGAATTACACCGGATTCCCTCTCATTTTATGCAGAAAACATAAAATTCACCGAAAACTTAAGAGATATCAAATAAAACGTTCGTTTAATTTAGTTGAAAGTCTATGAATTTCATAATATTTATAAAGTCATGGGACCCTGCGGCACCTGGTTAATTGACAATGCAACAATACACCCAAGGGATAGATCCTATTGAATTGATTATCAACGGTTACATTCTCATCTTCTTTTCTCAGTTTTCTTCCCTTCTTTATTTTTTGATGGAAGTAAAGCTTCCAATACTTGTCTATCGTCCATTGCCATCTGTCCATTATTCTTTTTGCGGGTTTCCGCAAAAAGAATCGACCTTTTATTTTCCCTGCATATACCCCTTTTTCCTGGTAGCCATATCCACCGCTTTATGTCCGGCAGCAAACCGGGCATGTTGGATGAAGAGTTGCTGAACAGTCGGATTTTCTCCCAACCCTTTCAGGTAAAGATTCACTTTATAACCCCGTTTTTCAAGATTTTCCTTCCATTCGCCTGCTATGTCATTTTTAGCATGATCTCCGGCGACAAACATCAGAGGGGCCAAAGTCAATGTTTTGGACTTTCCATTTTTCAATAATCGCAAAACGTCTTCATATTCCGGATAACCTTCTACAGTTCCGACATGATATTCCGGATGTCCTTCCGCTTTCAGCATATAATCGAACATAGCATACGAAGCAGTTGCAGGATCGGGGGTTCCATGGCCTACCAATAATTTTTGTCCACCTCTATCAGCCTGATTCATGGCCTCTGTAATTGCCTTCACAACCACTGCATAATCCTCAGGAGCATACAACAAAGGATTTCCGACACGAATATCTTTAAAATTCAGCGAAAGCCCTTCCACTTCGCGACGCAATTCTTTCATCTCCGTACCTTCGATTATATTCGTAGATTGTATTAAAATATGTGTATAACCTTGTTCATGCAGCTGAATGAGGGCCTGGGTCGGATTCAGGCGCTCTACTCCCCTTTCCTTCAATTTCTTCAGGATAATCCGGGAGGTCCAGGCTTCCCGGACTTCGATACCTGGAAAAGCTTCTTTCATTTTTGCATTGATTGCATCGATTGTCAAAGCCCGGGTATCGTCATGAGTGGTACCGAAATGAACGATCAGGATAGCAGCCTTATCCCGCTCTCCTAAATTTCCAAAAAGATCCGATTCTATAAAATTTTCACCGGAATGGGCCATACACACCGACCCGATAAACAACGCTATTACTAAAAACAAATATTTCATATCATTATCATTTTATTTTCAACAATCTTATATACCTCTTATTCTACAATCAGTTCAGATTGATCCTGTTATTTACACCGATACATAACCGACAACAAATAACCATAGCGTTACCAGCATACACCATTTTTTCATGAAACGATTAAATTAAGACATTAATAATAACTTTTCTGACCCCGGAAAAGCTCTATTACCTATACAATTATGGCAGGTCTCCTGACTTACCCCAGAAAAACAACCTTCCCATCCTTACATTCGGACAGTGGTGTAAGATGCTTTTCTACATACAGGGTTCACAGTAGCGGGCACTGTTCCGGATTCCAACCGGATTCCCTTTTAAACAGCAAAGAAAAATACTGCATTACCACAACCGGCCGCAAAGGTATAAAAAATCTCCGGAATAAATGAGAAAAACGGGAGAAATAAAGCGAAACGGAGGAATCGGCTGCCGAAACGTCGTTTGCGCACATCGAAAAAACGAACGGGAGGAAGCCCGACACTCAGGATTTCCTCTCGTATGAATAAAATCTCGCATCTATATACTTTAATGTTTAGGGTGTTTGCAATTCGGCTCTTAGATAATTTTGTCATCTGATCCAATTAAATTTTTACTGTCATAATAGATATTTCTGACTGATTGAGTTAATGACTGAATGGTTGGCTGGATTACTGACCTACTGGTTATATCCGACCAACAATCCAATATCAAATTGCTTTTGGTCATACTTAAATTACAGACAAATTTACCTGCTTTTTTATCTTGATTTTTATGTTCAAACGAACATCAAGTTGTGTTTTGGGGCACCGGAAATATTTCGGGAGCCCCAACTACTTGCTAAAGCCTTTCCTTCCAAGGTCGGTAAATATGTGCAAAACAAAAAGTGAATTACTCCTATTACCGAACAAAATTAATTCATTACCTTTACGTAAAATTCAATTTAATGATTGGCATGGAAGATATAAATAGACTTAAGTTGGTTTTGGTAGAAAAAAAAGAAAACAGGAAAGTGGCTGGCAGAACAGTTGGGGAGGGATCCATCAACAATATCAAAATGGTGTACCAATGTTTCACAGCCTGATTTGGTTACTCTTTCAAGAATAGCAGAACTATTAAATATTGAACGGAGAGAACTTATCAATAAAAGTAAGTAAATATTATCTGCCACAAGAAATTATTTGATAACATTAGAAAAAGTAATATAATAATGACAAGCATACAGCAAAGAGAACAGCTGCAATCTCAGATTTGGAAAATAGCCAATGAGGTGCGTGGGGCTGTTGACGGATGGGACTTTAAACAATTTGTTTTAGGCACATTGTTCTACCGTTTCATCAGTGAAAATTTTACTGACTATATAGAGGGTGGAGACGATAGTATCGACTATGCTTCTTTGCCTGATAGTGTTATCACTCCTGAGATTAAAGATGATGCTGTAAAGACAAAAGGATATTTCATATATCCGAGCCAGCTTTTTGGTAATGTGGTAAAGACTGCCAACACCAATCCCAATCTTAATACGGATTTGAAAGCCATCTTCGATTCTATCGAAAGTTCGGCCAATGGTTATGCTTCCGAAAAGAATATCAAAGGACTGTTTGCCGATTTTGATACAACCAGTACAAGGCTTGGTAATACCGTTGAAAACAAAAACAGTCGATTAGCGGCTGTTTTAAAAGGTGTAGAAGGATTGAATTTTGGAAATTTTGAGGAACATGAGATAGACCTTTTTGGTGATGCTTACGAATTTCTCATAAACAATTACGCAGCCAATGCAGGAAAGTCAGGAGGCGAATTTTTCACGCCGCAAAATGTTTCAAAACTCATATCACAGCTTGCTATGCACAAACAGGCTACTGTCAACAAGATATACGACCCGGCCGCAGGTTCAGGTTCATTGCTCTTGCAAGCCAAGAAACAATTTGAAGATCGCATCATTGAAGACGGTTTCTTTGGTCAGGAAATAAATCATACCACCTACAACTTGGCTCGTATGAATATGTTCCTGCACAACATCAATTACGATAAGTTTAACATTGCACTCGGAAATACGCTTACCGACCCTCAATTTGGAGATGACAAGCCTTTTGATGCCATTGTTTCCAATCCTCCCTATTCGGTAAATTGGATTGGTTCGGATGATCCCACGCTTATCAATGACGACCGCTTTGCTCCTGCCGGAGTACTTGCCCCGAAATCAAAAGCTGATTTTGCTTTCGTACTTCACGCATTAAGTTACCTTTCAAGCAGAGGACGGGCTGCTATTGTATGTTTCCCCGGAATCTTTTATCGTGGAGGAGCGGAGCAAAAAATCAGAAAGTATTTGGTTGACAGCAATTTTATTGAAACAATCATCTCTTTGCCTTCCAATTTATTCTACGGCACTTCAATAGCGGTAAATATTCTTGTCTTATCAAAACATAAGACAGATACCAAAATTCAGTTTATTGATGCAAGCGGAGAAAGTTTCTTCACCAAAGAAACAAACAACAATGTCCTTGAAAACAAACATATAGACAGGATTATAGATTTTTTCGACAAAAAAGAAGATGTTGATTATATAGCCAAGTCTGTTGACTATAAATCTATTACTGAGAATGATTATAACTTGTCGGTAAGCAGTTATATAGAAGTGAAAGACACTCGTCCGAAGACCGACATCAAGGAACTGAACGAACGGATTCGCCGCATTGTGGAAAGAGAGAACGAGTTGCGTATAGAGATAGATAAAATAGTTGCGGAATTAGAGGAGGACGAATTATGAACAATGAATTACTTACAGCCGGCAATTTATATGGTTCGTTGATAAACGATATAGGCAATATCCTTGTCGAGGCACGTGGCAAAATATGTCGGGAAATCAATTCTGTAATGGTAGATGCCTATTGGAATATAGGCAAATACATTGTAGAATACGAACAAAAAGGAGAAGAACGAGCTGAATATGGGAGTAACCTCTTGAACCGTCTTTCCAAAGATTTGACGAGATTGTACGGGAAGGGATTCGGGAAAAGCAATTTGTTGTATATTAGAAAGTTGTATCTGTATTTCCCAAAAGGTGGGACAGTGTCCCACCTTTTGAACTGGAGCCATTACTATGAGATACTTAAGTTGGATAATGAATTAGAACGTTCTTTTTATGTAAAAGAATGTGAGAAGCAGCATTGGAGTGTACGCGAACTCAAGCGTCAGATGAACAGTATGCTGTTTCACCGCATAGCATTGAGCAAAGACAAGGAGGGTGTATTGAGACTTGCAGAACATGGAAATGAGGTGCAAAAGCCGGAAGACATCATCCGCGACCCCTTTGTGTTGGAATTTGCCGGATTGCCAGACATTAATCATTATGATGAAAACGATCTTGAAAAATCGCTTGTAAGTAATTTGGGACAGTTTCTGCTCGAACTCGGTCGGGGATTTGCTTTCATTGGACAACAATACCGTTTCAGTATAGCCGGCAGACATTATTATGTAGATTTGGTATTTTATCATGTGATATTGAAAACTTATGTGCTGATTGATTTGAAACGCAATGAGGTACAGCACGAAGACATCGGGCAGATGAATTTCTATCTGAATTATTTTTGTAATGAAGTATGTACAGACGGAGATAATGCTCCGATAGGCATCGTTTTGGGAGCTACAGCCGACAAAATGACTATGGAATATGCCATGGGAAGCATTTCAAACCAACTTTTTGTCAGCCGATACCAGCTGTATCTCCCGGACAGGAAGTTGTTTGAAGATGAATTGTGGCGGATAATGAAGAAGCAGGAACTTGAAAAAGAAGAAAGGGAGGACGAACGATATGAGTAAATCGCAAAAAGATTTGAATATTGTGACACATACAACCGAATTAAATCCCAAACTTCTGACTGATGTTCGGAAGAGTATAGTTGTAATCAGGGATATTCCTGTAATAGCCGATGCCGATGTGGCAAGTCTTTATGGCGTCGAGACAAAGAGGGTCAATGAAGCTGTGCGTAACAATCCGGATAAATTTCCGGAGGATTATATGTTTGTTTTGTCTTCTGAAGAATCAGATGTTTTGCGGTCGAAATTTTCGACCACAAAAGTTTCTTCCAAAAGCCGAACACTTCCAAAGGTCTTTACAGAGAAAGGATTGTATATGCTTGCTACAATCCTAAAGAGCAAAAACGCGCTGAATGTCACATTTGCCATTATTGAAACATTTACGCAAGTAAGAAGTCTGAAGCGTGAACTGGTCGATTTACATAAAGAAACCGATCCTGAAAAACAGACAACGAAAATGCAACACTTCGGTAAAGTGCTGTCGGATATTGTGATGCCTGATTTGGAAACTTCTGAAACAGAATCCACATTGGAATTAAATTTCTTTATCGGTAAGATAAAACATACTGTCAAACGTGTCAAAAAATCAAGCACTAAAATTGAATCGGAGGAGGATGAGCGATGAGTAAATTGCAAGATTTGATACAAAAACTTTGCCCGGATGGAGTTGAGTATAAGAAGTTGGGAGATGTATGTGAACTATCTCGTGGTAAAGTATACTCAAAAACATACATTGTTGAAAATGCGGGGGAATATCCAGTATATTCTTCACAGACAGCAAATAATGGAGAATTAGGGAGAATCTCCACATTTGATTATGATGGAGAATATTTAACTTGGACCACTGATGGAGCCTACGCAGGTACTATATTCCACAGAAAAGGCAAATTTAGTATAACCAATGTTTGTGGTTTAATATCAATAAAAATAACAGATTTGTCAATCCGTTTCTTGTATTATTGGTTAAGTATAAAAGCAAAAGAACATGTATATAGTGGTATGGGAAATCCGAAACTGATGAGCAATCAGATGATTCCCATAGAAGTTCCTATACCACCTCTTAAAGTTCAAGAAGAAATTGTAAAAATTCTCGACCGCTTCGCGGAATATGCAGCGGAGCTGCAAGCGGAGCTGCAAGCGGAGCTGCAAGCGCGACAGGAACAATATGAATATTATAGAAATAAACTGCTGAGTTTCAGTGACATAAACAGAGAACACACAGACGTGACTTGGATGAAAATGAGTGAAATAGGCAGCTTTATAAGAGGCAAACGATTTGTAAGGACGGACATTGTTAATGATGGCGTTCCCTGCATTCATTACGGTGATATGTACACATATTACGGACTATATGCAACTCAAAGTAAAGGGTGGCTTAGAAATGAGCTTGCCTCAAAAATGAGGTATGCTCAAAAGAATGATGTAGTAATCGTTGCCGCAGGTGAAAATAAAGAAGACATTGGAATTGGTTTAGCTTGGCTTGGAGACGAACCTGCTGCGGTGCATGATGCCTGTTTCATATTTAGAAGTAATTTATATCCTCAATATGTTTCCCATTATTTGCGGTCAAATTATTATCACAGGCAAATTGTTAAGTATGTGTCTGAAGGAAAAATATGTTCTATATCGGCCAAAGGTTTAGGTAATGCTATTATTCCTATTCCTACATATGAAGAACAAGTAAGAATAGCAACATTACTTAATAATTTTGAGGCACTGGTTAGTGATCTTTCGCAAGGTTTACCTGCAGAAATAACCGCCGTGCAAGAACAATACGAATATTATAGAAACAAATTATTGTCGTTTCCAAGAAACGAGAAAATAAGTGCATAATATGGGACAGTCATTAAACGAAATAGCACAAAAACTTCGAGATACCGATAAGAAGGTCCAGCTAATCTATGCCTTTAACGGTGTCGGTAAAACACGTTTGTCTCGCGAATTCAAGGAACTGATTTCTCCAAAGAATCCGGATGATGAATTGGAGGATACGAAAATAAAAATTTTGTATTATAACGCTTTTACGGAAGATTTGTTCTATTGGGTTAATGACGATTCTAAAAAACTCAAAATACAGTCAAACGGTTTTACTGACTGGATTCTTAAGGAGCAAGGGCAGGAAAGAAACATTGTAACTCATTTCCAGCATTACACCAATGACAAACTGACACCACGTTTTAATGAGGAATATATAGCCAAAGACACAAATGGCAAAGATATAACTATCAAGGCTTATTCCGAAATTGTTTTCTCGGTAGAAAGCGGTGATGATGAGAAGAGAGAGAATATAAAAATATCAAAGGGAGAAGAGAGTTGCCTGATTTGGTGTGTTTTCTACAGTATGCTTAGGCAAATTGTAGAAATTCTGAATATATCGGAACCAGATGAACGAGAAACCGAGCAATTCAATGACCTGAAATATGTTTTTATTGATGACCCTGTAAGTTCATTGGATGAAAATCACCTGATAGAATTGGCAGTGAATATTGCAGAATTGATAAAGTCAAGTCAATCAGAGTTGAAGTTCATCATTACTACACATAATCCGTTGTTTTATAATGTGCTGTACAATGAATTTAATAATGCTGATAAACGTTATGGCTATAAACCTAAGCACTCCATAAAACGTAGGCTTGAGAAGAAGAATGACGGGACATATGTTCTCGTGGAACAAACGGCTGATTCGCCGTTCTCCTATCATCTATTTCTGTTGACAGAACTTGAAAAGGCTATAAAGTCGGGTGAAATCAAGAAATATCACTATAATTTTCTGCGTCAAATATTGGAGAAGACTTCCACTTTTCTTGGATATACGGGTTGGAAAGAACTCTTGCCTCATGATGCGCAAGAGGCATACTATAACCGTATCATAAATCTATGTAGTCATGGAAAACATTCAGGTGAAGAGACTTCGTTGATTGATGATAACGATAAAAGGGTTTTAATCTATTTAGTGGATAGCATTAGAACGATGTGTCATTTCAGAGACGAACAAACCAAAGACATAAATGAAGATGAAACAATATAATACCATAGCAGAATCAAACAATTTTATAGTCCTTGATGACTATACCAAGTATAATGAACTTCACGAACCGTCGGTTACATATCAATCGGAGGCAAGTCTTGAACGGGAGTTTATTCAAGATTTAGTAAGTCAAGGCTATGAATATCGTCCTGATATTTCGTCGTCCGAATCATTATTGGCCAATGCCCGAGTACGGATTCAAGAACTGAATGATATGGAGTTTTCTGATAAGGAATGGTTACGGTTTGTTGAAGAATATTTGGATAAGCCGGGAGATTCGTTGGTGGATAAAACCCGAAAGATTCACGATAATCATATCTATGATTTTGTTTTTGATGATGGGCATATAAAAAACATCTATATTGCAGACAAGCAAAATATAGCCCGAAACAAGGTAGAGGTAATCAATCAATTTGAACAGACCGGAACACAGGCTAATCGGTATGATGTGACGATATTGGTCAATGGTCTGCCATTGGTACAGGTCGAGTTGAAAAAACGTGGCGTCGCTATCCGCGAAGCATTCAATCAGGTACATAGATATTCCAAAGAGAGTTTTAATAACGAAAATTCGCTGTTCAAATTTATTCAGGTGTTTGTCATATCGAATGGTACGGATAGCCGTTATTTTGCCAATACGGTGGAGCGGAACAAGAACAGCTTTGACTTTACGATGAACTGGGCAAGGGCAAATAATGCACCGATAAAAGATTTAAAAGATTTTACAGAAACTTTTTTCCAGAAAAATACATTGCTGAATGTGATTTTTACCTATTCGGTGTTTGATGTAAACAATACCTTGCTAATAATGCGCCCCTATCAGATTGCAGCGACAGAACGGATGCTGTGGAAAATAAAGAGTGCATATCAGGTAAAGAAATGGGCTACAACAGAAGGTGGCGGATATGTGTGGCACACAACAGGCTCAGGAAAAACGCTTACCAGTTTCAAGGCTGCACGATTGGCGACACAATTGGATTTTGTTGACAAAGTATTCTTCGTTGTTGACCGTAAGGATTTGGACTATCAGACAATGAAGGAGTACCAGCGGTTTTCGCCCGACAGTGTGAACGGATCGGAAAGTACGGCAGGATTGAAACGGAATATCGAAAAAGACGACAACAAGATTATCGTCACCACTATTCAGAAGTTGAATAATCTGATGAAGAGTGAGGATAATTTGCCGGTTTATCAAAAGCAGGTTGTTTTCATTTTCGATGAATGTCATCGCTCCCAATTCGGCGAGGCGCAAAAGCAGTTGAAGAAAAAATTCAAAAAGTATTATCAGTTCGGATTTACCGGTACGCCCATATTTCCGGATAATGCTCTTGGAGCGGAAACCACGGCAAGTGTGTTTGGCAGAGAATTACATTCATACGTGATAACTGATGCTATCCGCGATGAAAAAGTTCTGAAATTCAAGGTCGATTATAATGATGTACGTCCTCGGTTTAAGGCTATTGAGACAGAGGTTGACGAGCAGAAATTAAGCGCTGCTGAAAATAAACAAGCATTACTTCATCCTGCCCGTATCAATGAGATTTCACAATATATTCTACAGAATTTTAAGATTAAGACACATCGTAATCAAGGAGACAAAAAAGGTTTCAATGCCATGTTTGCCGTTAGCAGTGTCGATGCTGCCAAATGCTATTATGATGAATTGAATCAATTGCAGAAAGACTCTGAAAGACCTCTTAAGATAGCAACGATATTTTCTTTTGCGGCAAACGAAGAACAAAGTGCAAAAGGCGATATTCCGGACGAGAATTTTGAACCTTCTGCAATGGATGTCAGTGCCAAAGAGTTCTTAGCAAAAGCCATTGATGATTACAATGCCATGTTTGGCACTAATTATAGTGTTGACAGCAAAGAGTTTCAAAATTATTACAGAGACCTTGCTAAGAGAGTGAAAAACAAAGAAGTAGATTTGGTGATTGTAGTGGGTATGTTTCTGACAGGATTTGATGCTCCTACGATGAATACATTGTTTGTAGACAAGAACCTGCGTTTTCACGGGTTGATACAGGCGTTTTCACGCACAAACCGGATTTACGATTCAACCAAGACTTTTGGCAATATAGTAACTTTCAGAGATCTTGAACAGCATACCATTGATGCTATAACTTTATTCGGGGATAAGAATACTGCAAATTTTGTCCTGGAAAAGAGTTATAGGGAGTATTTGGAGGGCTTTAAAGACTTCGCTTCAGGAGAGGCTAAGAAAGGTTATGTTGAAATTGTAAAGGAGTTGGATGACAGATTCCCTGATGTAGATAAGATTGTTACAGAACAAGAGAAAAAAGACTTTGTCAAACTATTTGGAGAATACCTGCGTGTAGAAAATATTTTGCAAAATTATGATGAATTTACCGCACTTAAAGCATTCCAAACATTAGATGTCAACAAGTCGGAAGCAATTGAGACATTTAAGGACGAGTATTTTGTTTCGGATGAAGATATTGCCGAGATGCAAAAAATGGAGATTCCATCAGATAGAATGATCCAAGATTACAAATCGACATATAACGACATAAGGGATTGGTTGAGAAGAGAAAAAGATGGAAAACAGCCTGAAAACTCGAAATTAAATTGGGATGACATAGTTTTTGAGGTTGATTTGCTCAAATCGCAAGAAATAGATTTGGATTATATTCTTGAATTGATATTTGAGAAGAAGAAAAAGAAGATGGATAAATCTTCATTGACAGAGGAAATCCGTAGAGTTATCAGGTCAAGTGTAGAAAACAGAGCCAAAGAGGGTCTGATTGTTGATTTTATCAACAACACAAATTTGGATGTTTTTACAGATAGAACGGATGTGATAAAGGCATTCTATGAATATGCACAAGCCGAATTGAAAAAAGAGGCTACCGCTTTGATTGCAGGTGAAAATCTGAATGAGAAAGAAGCCAAACATTATATTGAACTCTCTTTGAAACGTAAATTTGCAAGTGAAAACGGGACAGACTTTAATAACATATTGCCTAAAATGAGTCCTCTTAATCCGCAATATTTAACGAAGAAGCAGACGGTTTTTCAAAAAATTGTTACCTTTATCGAGAAGTTCAAAGGTGTAGGGGAACAATT
>OOCP01000799.1_pt1 | contig 36916 bp, 26 predicted proteins | sample 1671511 | NCBI WGS metagenome assembly OOCP01 (sample SAMN06348164, study PRJEB24527) | human gut metagenome | biome: human gut; feature: ankylosing spondylitis patient; material: feces | host: Homo sapiens | place: China | collected 2015-10 | reverse complement strand
TTTTTTTTTTTTTTAATGATACGGCGACCACCGAGATCTACACTCTTTCCCTACACGACGCTCTTCCGATCTATCGGCCCCAAGGCCGCCGACCAGACCATGGTGACCCGCCACCTGGTGGAGCGGGTGCCGGAGCACTTCGGCTCCTTCCGGCCGGTGGCCGCCCTGGCCGCCGGGGTGCTGGGCACCACCGGCATGGAGAGCGGCGAGGTAGTCCGCGCCGTGGCGGAGCAGATCAAACCCGCCTGCGTGGTGGCGGTGGACGCCCTGGCCTCCCGCAGCCTACGGCGGGTCTGCCGCACCATCCAACTGGCCGACACCGGCATCACCCCCGGCTCCGGCGTGGGCAATGCCCGGGCCGCCCTCAACGCCGAGACCCTGGGCGTCCCCGTCATCGCCGTCGGCGTCCCCACCGTGGTGGACGCCGCCACCCTCACCTGCGACGTGCTGGCCGAGGCGGGCAAGGGGGAGCTGAACCCCGCCGCCCTCCAGGGCGCGGGGGACGGCCTGATCGTCACCCCCAAGGACATCGACACCCAGGTGCACGATCTGGCGAAGGTCATCGGATACGGGATCAATCTGGCCCTTCACACCGGCCTGACCATCGAGGACGTGGAGCTCTTTCTCAGCTAACCCGGGCCGGCCGCCCTGTCCGACACCTCGATCCGAAACACATTGATGGTGTCCACATCGGGGCAGCAGAACACCGCCGTGCCCGTCGGCTGGCCGGGGATGGCACCGCCATAGCGGAGAATATCCACATAGGGAAAGGCCACATGCATGGCCATGGGACAGAGCTTCCCCCGCTCCGTGTCAAAGTCAAAGCTCTCCCCCACCCGGTGTCCCCGGTGGCAGCCCCGCTTTCCCAGCCGGTCAATGAGGGTGATGCGAATCGCCGGACGCGCCATGGACAACAGCCTCCTTCTGTTTTTTATCCACATCATAGCACACAATGTGGATTTTGTCTCCCCCGCTTCTTGATCTTTTCCCCCGGCGGGCATACACTCTGAGCAGAGAGGAGTGCTGCCCATGGACGCCTGCCTGGACTATCTGCGGGAGAACGGGGCCGAGCCGGCCCTGGTGATCGACCCACACACGGTGGTCACCGCCCCCTGGACCACCTTCAAGTGCCAGTTCGGCTGTGAGAATTTCGGCAAAAACCACTGCTGCCCGCCGGAGGCCCCGGACTACGCCCGCACCCGGGCCGTGCTGGACAGCTTTTCCACCGGCATCCTGTTCCGGGTCCACCACTGGAACGCCACCGCCATGGCCGCCGAGGGGGCCAGGCGGCTCTTTCTGGACGGGTACTACAAGGCCCTGGCCTTCGGCAGCGGGCCCTGCAAGCTGTGTCCCTCCTGCGCGCCCGAGGGGTGCCGCTTCCCCGGGAAGGCCGTCCCCGCCATGGAGGCCTGCGGCATCGACGTGTTTGCCACCGCCCGCGCCCACGGCCTGGAGGTGCGCACGCTCCGGGTGTTGGGGGAGGAACGGAACCATTTCGGCCTGATTCTGGTGGAATAGGCCCCGAAACGCCTTGACGGCGGGAGGTTTGCGTGATACAATAGCGGCCAGAAACAGGCATTGACCGGGAGGAGTACCCCGTCCCACCGTCCCAAGAGAGGAGCCGTCTGGTGCAAGGCTCCGGCGGAGGCAGGGGAAGGCGCCCGCCAGCCGCGGGGAGGAAATGCCCCGCCGGTCCCCCGCCGTTACCGGGTTTGAGCGCGGGGCCTCTGCCCCGAATTCAGGTGGCACCACGGAGTTTACTTCGCCCTGAGCCGTTCGGCTCAGGGCGTTTTTTTCCGCGCAGAATAAAGCGAAAAGGAGCTTATGGATATGAAGAACACCGAAAAGACCATGGATCAGATCGTGGCACTGTGCAAGGGCCGGGGCTTCGTCTACCCCGGCAGCGAGATCTACGGCGGCCTGGCCAACTCCTGGGACTACGGCCCCCTGGGCGTGGAGCTGAAAAACAACGTCAAGCGGGCCTGGTGGAAGAAGTTTGTCCAGGAAAACCCCTACAACGTGGGCCTGGACGCCGCCATCCTCATGAACCCCGAGGTGTGGGTGGCCTCCGGCCATGTGTCCACCTTCAACGATCCCCTCATCGACTGCAAGGCCTGCAAGATGCGCCACCGGGCCGACAAGCTCATCGAGGGCTGGTGCGCCGAGAATGGCCGCGACGACGTGAATGTGGAGGCCATGACCAACGAGGAGCTGGTGGCCTTCATCCGGGACAACGGCGTGACCTGCCCCGGCTGCGGCAAGGCGGACTTCACCGACATCCGCAAGTTCAACCTCATGTTCAAGACCCACCAGGGCGTCACCGAGGACAGCAGCACCGAGGTCTACCTGCGCCCCGAGACCGCCCAGGGCATCTTCGTCAACTTCCCCGCCATCCAGCGCACCACCCGCAAGAAGCTGCCTTTCGGAGTGTGCCAGGTGGGCAAGTCCTTCCGCAACGAGATCACCCCCGGCAACTTCATCTTCCGCATCCGGGAGTTTGAGCAGATGGAGCTGGAGTTCTTCTGCCAGCCGGGCACCGATCTGGAGTGGTTCCAGTACTGGCGGGAGTTCTGCCGCAAGTGGCTGGTGGATCTGGGCCTGAAGGAGGAGAACCTCCGCCTGCGCGACCACGAGCCCGAAGAGCTGGCCTTCTACTCCAAGGCCACCACCGACTTCGAGTTCATGTTCCCCTTCGGCTGGGGCGAGCTGTGGGGCGTGGCCGACCGCACCGACTACGACCTCAAGCAGCACCAGGAGCACTCCGGCAAGGATCTCACCTACTTCGACCAGGAGAAGAACGAGCACTATATCCCCTATGTCATCGAGCCCTCCCTGGGCGCCGACCGCGTGACCCTGGCCTTCCTGGTGGACGCCTACGACGAGGAGATCGTCGGCCAGGACAAGAAGGGCAACAACGACGTGCGCACCGTCCTGCGCCTCCACCCCGCCCTGGCCCCCTTCAAGTGCGCCGTGCTCCCCCTCAGCAAGAAGGAGGTCCTCTCCGGCCCCGCCCAGCAGCTGCGGGACGAGCTGGCCCGCGACTTCATGGTGGACTATGACGAGACCGGCTCCATCGGCAAGCGCTACCGCCGTCAGGACGAGATCGGCACCCCCTTCTGCATCACCCTGGACTTCCAGACCGTGGGCGACGACACCACCCCCGCGGATCACTGCGTCACCATCCGGGAGCGAGACTCCATGGAGCAGGTGCGCATCCCCATGAGTGAAGTCAAGAATTATATCGCAGAGCGCATCAAGTTCTGAGTTGTTTGCCAAAGGCGGCCCATTTGGGCCGCCTTTCCTTTTCCTTCCCCGCGCCCGAAATATGTGGACATACAGGGACGGATGTCCGCTGCTCCCCCCGTTCAACGCTTACACGTAGGGGTGGGGCTTGTCCCCGCCCGCCTCTTTCGTTCCCGCCCCAGGCTCCGGCCAGCCGGGCGGCCACAAGGGCCGCCCCTACAAAGCGCGGCTACTTTCCGCTGCTCCCCTCGTTCAATGCTCACGCGTAGGGGCGGGGCTTGTCCCCGCCCGCCTCTTTCCTCCTCACCCAAACCTCCCGCCAGCCGGGCGGCCACAAGGGCCGCCACTACGCAGAAGCGCGGAGGGTAGGCGCATAGGGGACCATAGAGGTAAAAAACAGGCCGGGCGGAGCCCGGCGGCATTTCCGGCAGAGCGGGGAACAGGGACCGCGGCAAGTCCGGCGCACCGCAGTCCGGGGTGGCGTTGCCCAGGCAAGTACAGCGCACATGCCGCCAAATTGGGTGGGTAATCCGCCGGGGCCGTCAGGCAAAGCATCGACACGCGCCGGCCGATACGGGCCGCAACCGCCTTCAAGTCTTGTCGCCATCGTACAACGTACCGCCGCCCGGCTCCATGGGGTTCCGGGGCCGCAGCCCCCAGTCCCAAGCAGGTAACGGGGAAGCAGCGCCGATCCCGGCCCGGTGGAGAAATCTTTAAAAAAAGAGATTCTTTTTTTAGTAGTATACGTTGCTTTTAAGGCAATTTTTTGGTATAATAAAGTGCTATTGATATTTTCCGAAAGAGGTGGTCTTTCCGTGAATTTCCCGGCCGATATCTGGCCCAAGGTGCTCTCCCTCATGGAGGGGGATATGACCGCCACCACGATCAACACCTGGTTTGACGACGCCACCCCCGTGGCGCTGGACGCCAACCGGTTTGTGCTCCACACCCCCTCCAACTTCAAGCGGGACATCATCATGGCCCGCTATCTGCCCGTGATCCAGAAGGCGCTCCACGAGCTCTTCTCCGCCGACTTCGAGGTGGTAGTCCTGGGAGAGGGCGAGCTGGAGGACTTCGGCAAGAAAAAAACCGACGATGTCTTTCTGCCGGGCACCGAGGAGTACACCTTTGAGCGGTTCGTGGTGGGCGCGTCCAACAAATTCGCCCACGCGGCGGCCCAGGCGGTGGCCGAGCGGCCCGCCCAGACCTACAACCCCCTGTTCATCTACGGCGAGTCCGGCCTGGGCAAGACCCACCTGCTGTACGCCATCGCCCACAAGATCCACCAGAACCACCCGGACTACCGGATCGTCTATATTAAGGGCGACTCCTTCACCAACGAGCTCATCCAGGCCATCCGTGAGGGGCGCAACCCCGAATTTCGGGAGAAGTACCGCTCGGCGGACGTATTCCTCATGGACGACGTGCAGTTCATCGCCGGCCGCGAGTCCACCCAGGAGGAGATGTTCCACACCTTCAACACCCTGTACGAAGCAGGCCGACAGATCGTGTTCACCGCCGACCGGCCGCCCAAGGAGATGCTGCGGCTGGACGACCGGCTGCGCACCCGGTTCGAGTGGGGCCTGCCCGTGGACATCCAGCCGCCCGACTACGAGACCCGGGTGGCCATCATCAAAAACAAGGCCATCCGGCGCGGCATGAATCTGCCCGACCCGGTGCTCCAGTATATCGCGGAGAACATCACCTCCAACGTGCGGCAGATCGAGGGCACGGTCAACAAAATCCTTGCCTTCCAGGAGCTGATGGGGGAGAGCGTGGACGTGGACACCGTAACCCGGGCGGTGCGGGACATGTTCAAGGACAAGGCCGACTTCCTGCCCTCGCCGGACATCATCATCGACGAGGTGAGCAAGTTCTACAACATCGACGCCGACGCCCTCCGGGGGCAGGGCCGCACCAAGGACACCGCCCTGGCCCGGCAGATCGCCATGTACCAGATCCGCCGGATGACCAACCTCTCCCTGAAGGAGATCGGCAAGGAATTCGACAACCGGGACCACACCACCGTCCTCCACTCCATCGAACGCATTGAGGACCTCATCAAGGTGGACCCGGAAAAGGCGGAGATCATCAAAGACATCACCTCCAACATCAACATCCGATATGAGTGACCGGAGCGCGGCTTTTACCGCCTCTCCCCAAAAGATCCAGGCCAGACGCCCCCAGCGGGCTTTTCCGGCCTGCTTCTTTTGACCCATTGTTATCCACACTTAAATGTGGATAACTCGTTGCATAATGTGGATAACTTGTTTTATAACTATTTTTCTAAGCAATTCCACACTTTTTATCTGTGGATAACTCCTTGATTATCTGTCAATTTGTGTCGAATAACTTTCTGAGTTTTTTGTAAGCATTTACAAATTTAGTAAGTATGCACAAATCATTAAATGTCAAGCTTGTCCAATGTATTTTTTTGATATAGAATGATAAATACAGTATATGCTCACATTGACATTATTATGTTTAAATATCAGATTATTGTGACACAATAAGTGCTGATGTGTGCAAAAATCATTCATAGAAATGAGGGTTTATTATGGAAACTAATGTATCCACTGTCATAGTGGTAACCGGTGCTTCACGCGGAATTGGCAAAGCTATTGCTTTAAGCCTAGCCGCACCTGATACAGCACTTATTATCAATTGTTCCAAAAGTGCTGACAGGCTTGAACTTGTCAAAGAAGAAATTATTAAAAAGGGAGCATTGTGTGAAACCTTTGTCGGGGACGTCAGCAATTATTCAACAGTTAATGAAATGTTTGACCTTGCCATAAGCATTTATGGAAAAGTAAATGTTCTTATTAATAATGCAGGAATTGCATCTATAGGACTATTTCAGGATATGACACCTGATATGTGGAATAATATAATGTCTGTCAATCTCAATTCTGTATACAACTGCTGCCATTTTGCAGTGCAGGATATGTTAAGACGTCATTGCGGAAAAATCATCAACATATCATCAGTGTGGGGCTTGTATGGTGCAAGCTGTGAAGTCGCCTACTCTGCTACCAAGGGGGCAATCAATTCTTTTACCAAAGCTTTAGCTAAAGAACTTGCGCCAAGTAACATACAGGTTAATGCAATAGCCTGTGGAGCTATAGACACTGAGATGAATGGACATTTAAGCCCTGAGGAGCTTCAAGAATTAGCAGAAGAAATTCCTTGTGGAACACTTGGCTCACCTTATGGGGTTGCCAATCTTGCAAAGCTTATTTTAAACTCCGACAACTACCTTACCGGACAGATAATACAATATGATGGAGGCTGGATATAATCCCAGTCTCCATCATTAATTTCAGAACATTTTCTTATCAACCTGTATTACTGCTCTCCAGTTCTCGTGCTTATCGCGGAGTGCATCTTTTATCCTGCTAACTATCTCATCGTCTTTCATATCAAATCCAAATGGAACTAACACATCAAATATAAGATTAGTTATATGTGGTCCTTTTATTGTTCTGAAATCATGCATGCTTATATCAGGTGATATATCATCAATTATTTCCTGAACAACCGCTTTCTGTTCATTAATAACCTCATCATCTGTTATTACAGGATCCATATGTATACTTATAAAACAGCCCATTCGTTTTTCTATGCGGCGTTCTGCCATATCCACACAGTCGTGTGCCACAAGAATATCCATATCTGCCGGAACTTCTGCGTGTACTGATACGAATACTCTTCCCGGTCCATAATTATGAACAATTAAATCGTGGACACCTATAATATGTTCGTCCTCTAATATTAACCTTTCCAGCTCCTTTACAAATTCTTTTGATGGTGGCTGGCCAAGAAGTGGCGAAAGCGTTTCTTTAGCTGCTTTAAATCCTGCTATTATTACAAATAATGCGACAAACGCTCCTGCATAGCCATCGATATCTACATTGGAAAACTGTGTAATAAGCACGCCGAACAATACAACGGTAGTGCTTATACAATCTGATAAACTGTCTGTTGCTGTGGCTTTCATTGCCGCAGAATCAACTTTATCTCCAAGCCGTTTGTTAAATTTAGCCATCCACATTTTTAAAAGAATAGAAAAAATCAGTATTATAATTGAAATAAAGCTGAATTCCAGAGGCTGTGGATTGAATATTTTCTCAACTGAGCTTCTTAACAGCTCAACACCCATTACAATAATGAGCATTGATACAATAAAGCCTGATATATACTCTATTCTTCCGTGCCCATATGGATGTTCCGAGTCCGCCGGCTTGGATGCAAGCTTAAAACCCGCAAGTGTTACTATTGATGAACCTGCATCTGATAAGTTATTAATTGCATCTGCCATAATTGACAATGATGATGTAAGAAATCCAGCCGTAAGCTTTGTAAGAAACAGTACAATATTACATATAATTCCAACAATTCCTGCAAATATTCCATACTCCAGCCTTACTTTGGGATTTTTTGTATCTTTATAATTCTTAACAAATATTCTGCATAATACGTTAATCAACTCTGTTCCCCCTTTTTTATAAATCCACATAATAACTTGAATAACAATTTAAACAATAACAATCCGCATACTATTACATTTTCTTAATATTACTATCCTTCCTGTGAATTTATACTATATTCTATACCTCAATAATTCCTTACATTATATATGATTTGAATACATTTTTGAAGTTTAATTTTAAAAAATTATATTATCATATAGACAGCTGATACATTTTTGACACTCTCATATTTGTATTTTAATATATATTATATTAAGCTTATTAATGAACTAACACTTGTAAAAGAATTCAACAACGGAGGATTTAATTATGCAGACTAAATTTAATTATGTTAAACCAAGCGAATGTAATATCGACTACCACAATCTTATTAATTATGCAAAACGTCTTGAAAATCAGGATATCCCTATGCACAGCCTTATAATTATGCGTGGAAACAATATATGTATGGAAAGCTATTACAAGCCTTATGACAACAATTCACTTCACCGTATGTTCTCTATGACAAAGTCTTTAGTATCTTTGGGCATTGGCTGTCTGTATGGCGAACACAAGTTATCATTAGATGACCATATTGTTGATTATTTTAAGGATAAACTTCCCCAAAATGGAGCTTATGATTATATGAAAATGCTTACTATAAGGGATATGCTTACTATGAGAACGTGTCACGACAGCACCACTTATAAAACTGCTGGCACAACCGACTGGGTGGGCTCATTCTTTACAGTCAAGCCTGTTCACGCACCTGGCACACAATTCTCTTATGACACTTCATCAACTCACGTTCTTGGTGCTCTTATTGAAAGATTATCTGGAATGAGACTTATTGACTATCTTAAAGAAAAGTTCCTTAATGAACTGGGATTTTCTGAAGATACATTTATTCTTCCTGACCCTTGTGGAATTCCTATGGGCGGTTCTGGAATATGTGCAAGACCTGTTGATATGCTTAAAATAATCTATCTTATATCTAAAGATGGTGTATACAACGACAAGCAGCTTATTCCAGCAGATTACATCAAAGCCGCACGAATGAAGCAGAGCGACCCTTATGGAAAGAGCGGTACATTGGAAGAAATGCAGGGTTATGGTTATCAGATATGGATCACTCGCAACGGCGGATATGCCCTCTATGGTATGGCGGGACAGCTTGCACTTTATGTTCCTGATAAGGATATCTATATGGTAACAACCGCTGATACCCTTGGACGTCAGGGCGGCGTACAGTGCATATATGATGCCTTCTGGGAAGAAATCTATAATAAAATTGATGACGAAGCATCTGTTAATAACGAAACCGATGTACAGCTTGCAGAATACAATGCCTTTATTAAAAGCCGTGAATTATTCTTCCTTAAGGACAGCACTGCTTCCTCATATGAGAATTTAATCAATAATGTTACATATGTATGTGATGAAAATGTATGTAAAATGACCGCTGTAAAAGTTACAATTCATAATGCAGACAATGCCAGCACGGACACTAATAACACTACCAGAAAATGGGGAACAATAACCTATACTAACGAAACAGGCACACATAGCATTGACTTTGGATTTGGTTATAACATCGTATCTGAATTTCCTATATACAATTTCAGATGTGCTGCTTCTGCTGTTTGGAAATGTGACAATAACCTTCTTATTAAAATACAGATTATAGACTCTGCTATTGGCAACCTCTATATATCTTTATCTTATAAGGATAATTATGCTTCTGTATTCTTAAAAAAATATGAAGAAACATTTTTCAATGAATTCAATGGTGTGTTTGGTGCAATCAGAAGCCTACAGTAACCTGATTGAATATTATTACAGTAACATAACTAACGAATCATATAATAAAATGACATAGCGGCAGTGATTTATTAATTTACTGCTTCTATGCCATTTTTATATCAATCTTTAATTATTATAATGCCAGTGGCGGTATTTCTTTTTAACTCTCACATCTATTATAATGATAATACTCACGCCTTACCGCAATCGTGATAATCACATTTTATTAATAATTTACCATATCAAGAATTGTGGCAATTCTCTGTGTATAGCTGTGATTTTGTTTAACTATGTTATAACCATTAAGTGCAATCTGTCTGCGCTCATCTTCGTGTGCCAGATAATATTCAGCTTTACGGCAGCAGTCATTAATGTCCTCATAATACACAATATCTTTTCCATTTTCAAAATAATCTGGAAGCTCAACCTGAAAATTCGTAAGCAGAAAGCCTCCTGCTCCTAATATGTCCCACACTCTTAATGGTATACCCGTCCTTATATTTCTTATTGTCATATTAAGATTAATTCTCGAATTATTAAATACAAGCGGCATATGTGTCATATAAGCTACTGCACCCCTGTAGTCAACTCCTTCCAGCTTACTATCAATCGTGTCTGTATACAAGGCAGTATTATGACCCCTTAACGTCTTTGACAACCTGTTAAGCGTACTTACACGTTCTATATTAGCAAGCTTAAAGCCCAGAAATGTAGACTCAAACACAAGCCGTATATCAGAAAATGCCCTGTCCCCCTGCCTGAAATCTATTATCTCCGACAATTCCTTTAATATATCTACTGTCAGCAAATCGTCTATTATGTTATCCCCATATATATTAAGCTGTGCAAGCATTGCCGCATCAAAATACCCCTTCATATATGGCGGCAGTTTATCTTTAATATCATCATAGGAATTCTTATGATACATACTTCCAACGAATGAAACATCAGCCGCAAACCTCTGCCGGTCTTCTTTGCTCTGCCGACCAATCAGCTTATCAAGCCTTTCTGTATTAACAGCAAGCGGAAGATAGTATACATTTCGGACACCCATCTGCTTTAATTCATAATAAAAGAACTTATCAAATATAAATATATAATTGCACGAATTAAATACAGACTGGTGATAAAGAGATATAAGTGGACTGTCTACTGTCCATGCAATATACTTCTTTCCAAGCTTTTCACATACATCTGATATATGTGGAAAGTAGTTAAGAGAAAATACTATATCATATTCTGAAATCACATCTGATATCTCTTTCATATCGTGTTCTTTATAGCCTGTGATACTGTTACTGTTGACTGGCTTTTCTTCATACATATCAACGGTATGTCCGAAATATTCAAACGCTTCGGCTACATCACTTTGATTGTATACTTTCCATTTGTACATTAGGATTTTCAAATTGGGGGGTCACCTGCTTTTCTTTTAATTTGTGGGAGTGCTTTACAAAACTTTTGTTGTGGTAGTGGACGAACGGACGTAGTGTGGCATTAATATATTAATGCCACACTACTGCGATTGCCGGACGGAAGCTTTGTAAGTGCTTGCCGTAATTTATTTCGTGGAGTGAGACTGTTGTTCTCTCGGCTAAGTAGGACTTATCAACGTATGTAAATTAAGCAGTACCCAGATATACGGAACGAAAAAAATCAAGGGAGGGTGTCTGGGGTGCGTGGTGGTCCTTTAAACATATTGTGATATTTCTTAGGCTTTCCCTCTACGTCCAACAGCACTCGTACAAGGATGTACGAGTGAGCGAATACGAAACACGGATGTTTCGTCTGAGCGGCTGTGTCCCTATCCACAACCTTCACGGAAAGTCTTAGAAATATCCAATCTGTTTACCTGACCATCACCTTATCCCAGCAGCCCTCCCTTTTTTCGAGCCTTATATAGTCCGGCTAATCCATAACCTCCAGCTTAACACCTTAATATCGTGCCTTATATCGTCCGAAGTCCGACTAACCAAAAGCTGCCCCCTCTCGCATTACTCTCGTGTAGCCCTGTCAAGCACCTGAAAATAATCCTCAAAGGTCTTCGCACAACACTCATAATCATCAATTATAATGCCATCCACTCTGAGCCCGATAAGTGCAAATGCCATAGCCATTCTATGATCGGAATATGTCTTTACAACGCCTGGTTTAACATTTCCTGGAAGAATTTCTATTCTGTCTCTTCCCTTCTTAATATCTATGCAGAGGCTGTTAAGTTCATTAGCAATAGCCTCTATTCTATCTGACTCCTGAAGTCTTATATGTTCAATATTTCTTATAATTGTTGGTGTCTTTGCAAATGGAGCAATTGCCGCAAGTGTCATTGTCTGATCTGAGAAGTCATTCATATCTACGTCTACGCCATTGTATTCACCATTAGCAGGACCTGTAACACTTATTCCTTCATGCTCTTCCTCAACTTTACAGCCTAACTGCTTTAACACCTCAAGGAACTTCATATCACCCTGCATTGAAGTATATCTTACATTCTTAACAAGGGCATAACCACCTGTAAGTGCTGCTGCCGCATAGAAATAGCAGGCTGCTGACACATCTGGTTCAATCTGATATGTACCTGCAACATAATTGTCATAAGCAGGTATCTGATATACAGCCCCTTCGTGTACAACCTCACAGCCGAACTGCTTCATCATATTAGATGTTATTCTTATATATGAGCCATCTGTCTTCTTGCTTGTAATATTAATCTTAAGACCACTGTCAAGCATTGGTGCTGTCATCATAAGTGCACTTAAGAACTGTGTACTCTCACTTATGTCAATTGATACCTCTGCCTTAGGCTTATTACCGCCAAAAGCTGCACCTGTTACCTTTACTGGAAGATGTCCGTTTTTTTCAAGGAACTCAAAATGCGCTCCCATATCTTCAAGTGCATTAAATAAAGGAAGCATTGGTCTTTTCTTCATCTGCTCAGAACTTTCTATTGTATACTGTCCATCAGAAAAAGCTAACATTGCCGTAAGAAATCTTGCTGCTGTTCCTGCACTGCCTACATTGATAACGCCCTCTTTCTTAGGAATATTGCCACTATGTCCTTCTATGATTGCATATTTGTCAACTTCATTTACCTGTATAACATAACCTAATGCTATAAGACTTGAAAGAAAATGTCTTGAATCATCGCTGAATAACACTCCATTAAGTCTGCACTCCCCATCTGATAACGCTGCCATAAGAAGTGCTCTGTTCGTAATACTCTTAGAACCTGGCACTTCAACAACACAGTTAATTGGCTTATTTAACTTTCTTACCTTATATTGTGACATTTTGATTAATACCTCTTTAATTGCTAATTATTATTTGCGTTCTTCCATCTTAGGATAATCCCTATGCCAGCCTACATACTTATAAGCAGGACGAATAATCTTTCCTGCATTGACAAGCTCTTCAAGACGATGAGCACACCAGCCTGAAATACGAGCTGTTGCGAACATAGGTGTAAACATTTCTTCTGGAATACCAAGCATTGAATATACAAATCCACTGTAGAAATCGACATTGGCACATACCGGCTTGAACATTTTTCTTTTGTTCATAATAAGCTGTCCCGCTTCTTTTTCTACTGTCTCATAAAGAGCATACTCCTTCTCCATTCCCTTTTCAACAGAAAGATTTTTCGCAAAGCTCTTAAGTATAACTTCTCTTGGGTCAGAATTAGTGTATACAGCGTGACCCATACCATATATAAGACCTGCACCATCAAATGCTTGTTTATCAAGAATTTTATTAAGATATGCACAGATTTCTTCTTTATTATCCCAATCCTTGCAGTTAGCTTTTATATCAGCGAACATTTCCTGAACCTTAAGGTTAGCACCACCATGCTTAGGACCTTTAAGGGAAGCGATTGAAGCTGCCATAGCTGAATATGTATCAGTTCCTGATGATGTTACAACGTGGTTAGTAAATGTTGAGTTATTACCACCACCATGCTCTGCGTGGAGTACAAGACAGATATCAAGAACCTTAGCTTCAAGCTCTGTGAACTGTCCATCATCTCTTAACATATAAAGAATATTCTCTGCCGTTGAATATCCCTTCCTAGGATTCTTAATCATAAGCGTTCCGTCTAATTTAAAATGTCTATATGACTGATACGCATATACTGTAAGCAAAGGCATCTTAGCTATAAGCTGTAACGACTGCCTTAATACATTAGGAATTGATATGTCATCCGGATTTTCATCATATGAATAAAGGCTTAAGATACTTTTCATAAGTGAATTCATAAGATTAGTACTTGTTGCCTTCATAATTACATCTCTGATAAATGCACCTGAAAGTTCCTGTAAATCAGCAAGTATTCTAAGGAAACTGTCAAGCTGTTTCTCTGTAGGAAGATTACCAAATAAAAGAAGGTAAGTTGCTTCTTCAAAACGGAATCTATCTCTTGTAGAGCCTTTTATAATATCCTGGACATTATATCCCTGAAAATATAACTGTCCATCGACAGGTATCTTTCTACCATGAACATTCTCATTACCACATACATCAGAAATTTCTGTAAGTCCTGTAAGAACACCATTACCATTGCTATCACGAAGACCCCTCTTAACATCATATTCGATATATAAATTCTGGTCAATGGAGCCTGATCTTGTACACTCTTTAACGAGTTCTTCAAATTCACTTTTATCAACCGTTGTTAGTTCCATCATTTCCTGATTGTTCATTGTAATCCTCTTTTCTGCGCACTCTTTAGTACCTGCCTGATAAATGCCTGATGCGCTAGACATATACCTGCCAGAACATGAATAATTATACATATTCATACGTCATATTATGCGATAACTAATCATATTTTGTCAATTAGTACACTTATTATTTTTAAGGTGTTATTACATTTTCAAAAGATTATTAACTCAATCAGGGCTTTTACTTATTATTATTAATGAAATCTTACATTCATATCCACGAATTCATCTCCGAAGAAATCTCTGTATACAGTATCTGTTATCTCATCCATATAGTCATCTTCTACTTCATCGCCTGCATACAATATTCTATATTCATTACCAAGGAAATAACAGCTTGTATTGCTTAATTTCATTCCATTCTTCTTATAAAAGCCTATTCTCTTAATCATATAATCCTTAGCTGCACCCTCATCTGCATAGTCAGGATTTTCAACCTCAAGCATTAAGAGCCTGTCATCATTTACTGCAATATTCTTTAACTCCTGTAAAAATGTTGAACCTAAATGCTTTGAACGCTTATTCTTAACTATCGCAAGATAATCAAGAAGATATACATCTTTATTACTGCATTTTATAAAATACGCATATCCTGCAAGCTCTCCATTATCCTCAAACATTCCATATACAAAATACTGTCCTTGCTCTCTCTTTCTTAACATCTGACTAAGAGGCTTAACCTCTGATGCCGGAAAGTCTGTTACTATATGTTCATTATATATGTCTGTAATCTCGTCAGCTTCTAATATTCTTATGTAAAGACCATTTGCATTATCCTGTGTATCTGTGTTATTAATTCTAACGCTTATATTATCCATTAATATTCTCCTCATCATCCCTAAGTCCCATAACTGCTGTTGCAAGTTCGATTAAATCTTTATATGTCCCTTCAACAAAGCCTTCCTTATTAATTACAAGGCAGTCATCAGCAGACACAAAAAGATATATATTTTCCGTATCCTGATTCCATTTAATTATATCGTCCCAGCTGAATGTGTCCTTGTCGTCTTCCTCATCGGTTACAACAATATATTCTGCGTCGATATCATATGTAAATGTAATTCCAACCATTCTTGAATATATATTATGGTACTTTCTTTTATTGCTTCTGTCCATTCCAATCATTCCTATATAAAGGAATACAGCCGCAGCACACGCATAAAATATTACCATAAACCAGTCGGCTTCCTCGCTCCCCATAATCTGGAATATAAGATATCTTATACAGCCCATTCCAAATAAAAGTCCGAAGATGTTGTATATCATTTTAAATATTTTGTACTTATTATTATCAAATTTGCTGGCTCTCATTGCCGCATCAATGTACTCTTGTTTAAATAAGGTTCGATTTTTCATACTTCTCTCCTATTGTTTTATGTTATAATGTTTCTATTGTAATGCAGTCCATTTAATTTTACAAGTGGAGTAATCGTGTCTGTGCGCACCTGACACTAAACTGTTATGCTTTAATCTGTGCGCAGAAATGAGGTTTAATATGAATAATATTAATAATTCCAATAAATCCAGCCGTGCCGTTGCCTGCATAACCGGTGCAAGCTCTGGTATCGGCCGTGAAATGGCAAAGCTTTTAAGCAAGAAAGGCTATGACCTTATCCTTGTATCTAGAAATACTAAAGAAATGCTTCTTCTCTCACAGCAGTTATCTACAAGATGTGAAATAATAACCTGTGATCTATCTGATGAAAATGCCTGCATTAAGCTTGGCAGGACATTGGCAAAGAAGGATATATATATCTTCATTAATAACGCTGGATTTGGTGACCTTGGAAGCTTTGATAAAACAAGCCTTAATAAAGAATTATCTATGATTAATGTAAATATCAAGGCAACCCATATTCTTACCAAATATATGGTTAAAGCTTTCAAAAAAAGAAACCGTGGTTACATTATGAATGTGGCTTCTAGTGCAGGACTTCTTCCAGGCGGTCCATATATGTCTACTTATTATGCTACCAAAAGCTATGTAACAAGTCTTACAAGTGCCATTAATGAAGAACTACGAGAGGCTAAGAGCAGGGTTCACATATGTATGTTATGTCCCGGCCCTGTTAACACCAACTTTAATAATGTAGCTAATGTAACCTTTGCACTTCCGGGAATATCAGCCACTTACTGTGCTTCTTATGCATTAAGACAGATGTTTCGGGGCAAAGTCACAATTGTTCCTACTCTAATGATGAAGCTTGGCACAACTGTGGCAAAATGTGTACCTAGACAAATGGTTACTGCCATAACTGCAAGACAGCAGAAAAAGAAAATTATGTAATGTACAGGAAATGAGGAAATATGTCTAACACCAAAGTATATCTTGCCCCTATGGAGGGACTTACGGATTATATGTTCCGTAATGCCTTCGATGAATTCTTCGGACACGGCAAAATTGACAAATATTTTATGCCATTTATATCACCTAACCAGACAGAAAAATTTCTAGCCAAGGAGATGCGTGATATTGACAGAAATAATAATTTAATCAATTCAATACCACAGATAATGACTAATAATTCAGAGGATTTCATATGGACAGCCCATATGCTTTTTGATAACTTCGGATATAATGAAATTAACCTTAATGCAGGCTGTCCCTCTGGAACAGTCGTTTCCAAATCAAAAGGCTCAGGAATGCTTGCAGATACTGACAGGCTTGAACGCATACTTTATGAAATAATGTCAGATAATTACATTCAGGACAACAATATAAAAGTATCTGTAAAGACACGTATCGGAATTGAATCACCTGATGAATGGTACAATATCCTTGAAGTATATAATAAGTTCAGCCTTGAGGAATTAATTATCCACCCAAGAGTAAGAACTGATTATTACCGTGGTGATGTTAATAAGGAAGCTTTCAGGCTGGCAATTAAAGAAAGCCGCAACCCTGTATGTTACAATGGTGACATATTTACTCGAAATGATTATATTGCATTTCTTAAAGATTATGCTTATACAGATGAAAATAGCAAATCACCACTGCCACACTGCATAATGCTTGGTCGCGGACTTGTCGCTGACCCAGGACTTATCAATATACTTATAAGTGATAATCCTTATGAATATGCAAGAAACCTTAAAGAGGATAAAGATAATATGCGAAAGCTCCATAACTATGTGTATGAAGAACGCCTTAAGATAATGTCAGGTGATAAGCACGCTATCCACCGTATGAAAGAAATGTGGTGCTATATGGAATACGCATTTGGTGACTGCAAAAAAGAAGCCAAGGCTATTAAAAAGGCTCAGAAAATGAGCGATTATAAAGATGCTGTAAATGTATTCTTTACTAACTGCCATTTATCTGAGCCTGCACATATTCTATTTTCCAAAAAATTCTAACATTAAAATATATATTATATTCTGTAGGATTAATATATATTTACATATATCAGTTATTAAACTATTAAATTACTATCTTAAGAATACGCCTGTCAGTGCCTCTATCATATAAGTTGTATCTTTCGCACCTGCTGTTTCATATGCTGAGTGCATTGCAAGCTGCGCAAGTCCTATATCGACAGTATTAACTGATACGTGTGAATTAGATATATTGCCAAGTGTTGAGCCGCCGGCTATATCCGACCTGTTAGCATATGTCTGGTATGGAACATTTCTTTTGTCACATATGTCCTTGAATATGGCATAAGACACACTGTCAGTCGTATATTTCTGATTGCCATTAAATTTAATAACAATTCCTTCATTCATATATGGTCTGTTAGTCAGGTCTGCCTTATCTGTGTGGTTAGGGTGTACAGCGTGTGCATTATCAACAGATACCATATATGATGAAGCTATTGCCATCATATACTTTTCCCTGTCCAGACCATACGCTATACTTATTCTTTCTAATACATCTGATAAAAATGTAGAGTCTGCTCCCTGCATTGTTGTGCTTCCGACTTCCTCATTATTAAATACACAGCATACATTTACTTTATCATAATTATCTGAAATACTATCCAATGCCTTAATATAAGCCATTAAAGATGAATACGCACATTGTATGTCATCTAATCTTGGTGCTGATATATATTCATCGTTGCAGCCCCATATTCTGCCTTTTTCCCTGTTATATAAGAAAAGTTCTGTTGTAAGGCTTTCATCTGCAACGCTTTCTTTATCCTTGTCTTCAGATTGTATACAAGACTTTATACACTCATCAAAGTTATCCTTGGCATTAATATCACCAAATAAAGGAAGCATATCCTTCTGTGGGTTAAGACTTGTGTTATCATTGACACTACGATTCATATGTATTGCAAGGTTAGGTATTACAAGCAGGTCCTTATCTGCATTTACAAGATATTCTTTAATGCCTGACCTGCTAATCGCTACTGCACGTCCTGCAACTGACAATGGTCTGTCAAGCCACGTTGACATTATCATTCCGCCATATTTCTCTACATTAAGGCTTATGTAATGTTTATCTGTTGTTATCTCTGGATTTTCTTTTATCTTAAAAGATGGAGAATCACTGTGGCTGGCTGTTATATTATAACCCTTATAGCTTTCTGCCTTTGGCATATTAAAAGCTATAATTGAAGAACCACCTCTTATTACATAATAACGTCCTGACGGATTAATCTTCCAGGCTTTACCCTCACTTAAGCGTATAAATCCGTTTTCATTAAGAACTGCCGCTATATTATTAACAACGTGGTATGGACTTGGACTTTTATATATAAAGTCTATCAACTGTTCAGAGTCTTTCTTAAACTGTTCATCTGTAAACTGCATTTTTTACATCTCCATTCCAACTATACATTTTTATTCAGTGCCTGTTTTTTATTTATTTCTTCTGAATTTCCCTGTACTGTTTCTTTGTGCTATTTTTTTACTTCTTTAATGATATTTTTATTTCTTTCTGCTTTTCCTTATCTTTCCTGCTATATAATAATAGATACCAACCGCTGCTGCTATCATTACTACAATAACAATAACCCTTACTGGCATGCTCATATTTAATACATTGCTATGCGAAGCATTATTAGTGCTTCCTGTCTTAATAAGTCCATTATCACTGCTCTCTGTACTGTTATCCTCTGAACTGACAAGCTTCTGCTCATTCTCATATGGATTATCTACAGAATATGTCTTTCTTACATAATTGTCAGGCTTTAAATCTACTGTATAATCATACACCTCATTTCTTACAAAATTATCTGTATTAGCAGCAGAAGTTGAATAAAGATTCATTCTTTCACCGGCAACAGCCTTGCAATATGCACGTCTGTCTATATTATCCTCAAAAAATGTTATCTTTCCATTTATTATGTTGCCTGCAATATCAGCAACATAGCTTCCTGTAACAGGATATAATATATAAAGCCCTGTTATTCCGCCTGAATGAACATATCCGTGTTCAGATATATACCCATCAATATTAACTACGCAGTCACTTACATTGATATAGCCATCGGCATATATACCACCCATAAACTGCTCATCTCTGTCAGCAGGATTCTTATCTGCATCTGTACATACAAGTGTAACATCTGCCTCACAACCACTTATCTTTCCGTTACCAAAGCCTGCAATACCCGCAGTTCCCCACATAGCTGCTGTTGATTTGAGGGATACATAACCTTCCACTTTACAGCCTGTGATTGTCGTATTATCCATATAACCTGCCAATATAGCAGCTAATATGCTCTTATTACGATTACCATCATCATTCTCGCTTATATTTACATATGCACCTTTTATATTAAGATCTTTAATAACTGCATTCTTCGTTATTCCAAAAAGCCCGGCATAATAAGTATCATATTCTTTAAGGTTTCCATCATAAGCCTTTTCTGTAACATCTGTAACAGTATTAATGTCCATATTGTAAAGTGTATGTCCATTGCCATCAAATGTTCCATTAAAATTCCAAGGCTTCCAGCCGTCCACCCCAAATACTGACATATCAATATCAGCCATAAGGACATAACTGCCATCACTATTCTTAGAGGCTTCCAACAAATCCTTTGAGGTTCTTATCTCTATAGCCGATGTGTCATTATCTGCTGCGTAACACACAGCATTTTCTGGCTGATATACTGCCAGTACGCCTATTACTGCTGCAAGAACTGTAATTAACATTTTCCAATTCTTCTTTATTGTGCCTGTTATCATATATATCCTCATTTCTACGCACATTTTGGCTTATATAACGCTTGTATCAAGTGCGCTGTGACACTTACGCCTATCATTATATTAGGCTGCCACAAAATGCAGCAGCCCAGAATACAATTTACTTATTACTTAATGTTATACTTCTTCTCAAACTCATCAACCGGTATTGGTTTAGAGAAATAATATCCCTGATACATATCACACCCCATCTCTGCTAACATATAGAGCTGTTTTTTTGTTTCAACACCTTCTGTTATAACTTTCATTCCAAGCTTTCCAGCAAGTGTTATTATGCTTTCAAGAATATCAAGTCCTTTCGCCTCATTTTCTGAGGCTCTTAAGAAGCCCATATCAATCTTTAATACATCTGCACTTATGTCCTTTAACATATTAAGTGATGAGTATCCACTTCCAAAATCATCAATCTCTATATTAAATCCATAGTTCTGCAAACGCCTGATTATCCCCATATTTTTGTCAAAATCAGACATTAATGCTGTTTCTGTAATCTCTATTTTAAGATTAACAGGGTCAATGTCATATTTATCAACAAGCCCGACAAATGTTTCATATACATCTACAAGATAGAAATCCTTAGTCGATATATTAACCGATATGTGATACTGGTCTTTTCCCTCTTTCTTCCATTCGCTAAGCTTCTTAGCTGCTTTATCCCACATATATCTGTCAAGCCTATATATAAAGCCGGTCTTTTCAAGTACATCAATAAATATTGCCGGAGATAAAAGTCCTCTTTCAGGGTGCTGCCAGCGAACAAGTGCTTCTGCTCCGTATAAATTACCGCTAGAGTCTACCTGTGGCTGTAAGTACATTTCAAACTCATTATTACTTATTGCTCTCTCGAATTCTCCTATAATTCTTCTTTCTTCAATAGAGCTTTCAAAAAGTCTTTCTGTATAATAAGCTATATTGCTCTTATATTCATTCTTAATAGTTTCACTTGCAAGATTAGCCTTATCACACATAATACTTACAGGCTCTTCCAAATCACTTATATCATAAACACCTGTAAAAATGTGCAGATGGAATGAACTATCTTTAAAATAATCCTGCATCCTGTGAATTATAGATAATATCATATCAACACTGAAACTCTTCTTAGGAATAAGCATAGCAAAACGGTCACTGTTAATTCTTGCTGCTATGACATCATCACTGGCATATTCTTTCATTATCTCTGCCTGCTTTACAAGAACTTCGTTACCTTTTTCTATTCCAAATAATTCATTAACGAACTTAAAATCCCTTATATTACTGCATAACATACAATATGGCACATCTGCATTTCTATGAAGGATTTTGTATGTTTCTATGTAGAACTGATCCTTGTTATAAAGTCCCGTAAGCCTGTCATGGGTTGCTTTATACTTCTCTTTCTCAAGTGACTGTATGTCTTCTGTCTTATCATTAAATATGAAATAATCGCATACAAAATTATTCTTATCATCAAATATTCTCTTGTATACAACCTCATAATATTTCTTAATATCGTGAAAAGATACTGTTGTTTCAGTCTTCATCGTATCTTTTCTGTCACTTCCACGCTCATTAATCCATTCCGAATATTTTCTCTCAACATCAATATATTCTGTTCCAATATTATAAATATTCTTTAATATATCATTACAATATATACATCTTCCCCTGTTATCGAAACACACAATTCCACTATTCATATCTTTAATAATAAGGGACAGCGTATTCTCTATAAGCTCATTAGGTATATATCTTAACGTGAAATAGTATATAAGAATACACATAATTCCGTATGCCGGCATAGACACATCATATATTGACTGTGACCTTATTGTCACAAGGTCAAGAATAAATACAATTAAAAGTGCTATAAATATTATCTCGTATCTGAAACTGTAGAACTTAGATGAGTTCGCTATCATAAACATAAAGGATAAAAGCAATAAAAAGAAAACAAGATAATTATATATAAAATGTGCCTTATAAAAGAAACTTGTCTTCACAAATTCTGTTACAATCTCATAATCATTAATCTCTGTTATAGTAAATATCTGATGATTCCATACATTGGCAATAAGCATAACGCTGTCTATTGCTGAAAATGCAATCATTACCTCTTTAATAAACTTAACTCCATGAAACAATCCTGTATAATATTGCGTGTAGTACATTAGAAGAATAAGAATCCAGTCAAAACATATCAATGTAAGGCTCTTGCAAAGCGTTGTGATAGTTATTCCTGGAACATATATATACACAAGAAATACTATGCCACAAAATGCTGCAACAGCTTCATATATAAATACTATCTTTGCCAGTCTGCCTTTCTTATTCATTGCTTTATATGAACATATTCCCATAAGAATAATCTCAATAGCAATTAACAATCCATACATTATTCTCATCTGTAATCTGCACTTCCTCACCGTCAGTATAAATATACCTCTTCACTACCATTATTATACATTTATATGCTTTAATTTGTAAATATAAAATCACATAAAATTATATTTCATATAGTCATTTATATATGTGTTTCTTTTCTTCTCATCAACACATTAGTTCCTGACATTATAAGCATACCAGCAGCGTTGAACGCTAATACAAGTATTGCCGCTGTCATTCCTATTCTGTCAGCAAGGAAACCTACTATCTGTGGTGTAACAATTCCGCCTAATGCGGCAATGGCCAGAAATAATGACATTCCTGTTGTTGAACCTTTAATTATATTGCCAACACTTGATACTGTTGTTGGATATATTCCCGCAAAGAAGAAGCCAAGTCCTGCAATAGCTACAGTAATAACTGCAAGATTATGGGTTGCTGTAAGTAATATAAAGAATACTGTTGTAGCAACGCAGTATCCAGATATAAGCTTATTCTTATCAACCTTTGATGATATCTTAGCTGTGAGAAGTCTTCCAAGCATAACCATTATCCAGGTAACCGATACAAGGTTGGTTGCATATGTACTGCTCATTATATCCATGCTCTTAAAATATGTTACAAACCATCCATTTACGCAATTCTCAAGTCCAAGATATAAGAATAATAAAAAGCCCATTATATAAAAAATGCTATTTTTATAAAATGGCTTTGCATTGCTGTCAGAAGCATTTTCCTTAGCCTTCTTAGACTCCAGCGGCCAGTTATAGTCTATTCTCATCCACACATATAATATAACTGATAATGTTGAGCCTATAATTATTGTATATGCAGCTGCTCTCCAGCCCAGACCAAAGCTTGTGTAAAGCGAAGTAATGAATGGAGCAATAAATGCACCTGCCGCAAATGTCATATGTAAAAGGTTAAGTGCGGCTGGTCTGCCGTTAGAATTATCATTAACAACTGCGTTATTGATTATGCTTACTGAGCCTCTGCCTATTCCAATAAGTATAAATGCCGCATATATAACCGGCACTGGTGGAAGAAATGTTATAACAAGCAGCATTACTGGTATAAATGCTGAAAATACAACAATTGTTGCTTTTCTTCCTATCCGTGAAGCCATCGGTGGATTGACAAAACTCGCAAGAAGATTGCCTATTGCAAATGCCGATAAAAACCCTCCTGCTACGCTGTAATTAATTCCTGCTTCTTCTATAATATATGGAAGTATTGCTCCAACTAACAATACCATTGCTCCATTTACAAAAAATGAGAAGTAGCACGGAAATAATAATCTGAATTGTGATTTTGCTTTAGTATCCATATTTTCTCCATTCTATTTTCTATTAAACTTCTTTTAACCACTATTAGCTGCTATGAATCTTCCTTATTTCTAATAAGCTATCTAATTTATCTTAATTCTCCCTAGCTTTTCTTAAGCAGCTTTCTATAGGTCATATCAATGGCAAATGCACCAAGCGGTGCTGTTATTATTATTGCTAATACTGCTACTGTAAGCACTGTATTGCCACACACAAGTCCCATTGATAATGGAACTCCGCCTATCGCAGCCTGAACAGTTGCCTTAGGTGTGTATGCAAGCATACATAATACCCTTTCTTTCAGCTTCAGCTTAGTTCCTGCCATACACAAAGCAACTCCAGCCATTCTGAAAATTAACGCTCCTATTATAATCACGATTGCCGATACACCGGCATATGCCACATAGCCTATATCAACTGTTGCACCTACTAGCACGAACAGCATAACTTCTGCCCATACCCACATTTTATTATACTTCTGTGATAACCTGAAAGCCACCTCTGGTCTGTCCTTCTTAAGTGCAATCCCAATAAACATTACAGATATTAATGAAGCAAATGTAATTGGAGTATTTAATGATGCCTCAACACCAACAAGTAGAAGTGCCACACTTAAAAATATTGCAGCCTTTACTGTATCCCTGATATGAACCTTCTTCCAGACTACTGCCAGAGCTTTTCCTATTATAATTCCTATAATTATGCCAAATATAATTGATACTGGTATATTAACGAAGCTCATAACTGAAACATTGCTGCCTTGTGCCAGTGATGTAAATGCAGTGAACATAACTATAACATAGACATCATCAACAGATGCACCTGCTAATATAAGCTGTGGAATTCCCTGCTTTGTTCCATATCCCTCTTCCATAAGCTTTATCATCTCAGGCACAACTACAGCTGGCGATACTGCTGCCACAACCGCACCTATTACCGCCGCTTCAATCAGGGTTACATCAAGCAGACGTGGTGCAAGTATAATCATACCAATCATCTCAAATGTCGCTGGCACAAAACACATAAGAAAAGCCGGTCTTCCAACTTTCTTTAAATCTTCTAAATTAAGTGTCAGTCCTGCTCTTGTAAGAATAATTACAAGTGCTATCTTTCTTATATCTGCCGACACTAGAAGAATTGACGAATCCAGCATATTAAGAACATACGGTCCTAATATAATACCTGTAAATAACATTCCAATCAGTCCCGGCAGCTTTACCTTGCGGCATACCCAGCCTGCAGACATTCCAATTAACATTATCAGCGCTATACTTTTTAACATAACAATCCTCTTTTCTGAATAAATATTAGCGCAAAAATAGCTGACAGCTCCTGCACTTTGCAGAAGTCATCAGCTTTATAATCAAGCGGTTATGAACGAAAGATTTAGCTATTGCTATCTCGTTCCTGGGAGAACCTCATTCCCAGTAATATTTCATCAACTTGTTAAGTATACAATATTGTTGGAATACTGTCAATATTCATAGTAATATATAGGCTTTGAAAGGTAAATTTATTCTATAGTCTGCCCATTTTTTAAAACTGGCAGATGAAAATTGTAAATATTTATTATATGATGATGTCGGGTGCAAAAGCCCCCGACTTTGATACCTACGAATTGTTCCGTGCTACGCACTCCCACAATTCTCCCCAATATTCACAATCAGAACTTTGCAAATATATTAGTACTATTCTTAAGATTCTGGGCAATACCCTTGTTTTCTATCATTTTATTGCTGATATTGACTATATCCTCAACAAGATCCTGTGTGCTTATAGCCGCATTATTAACTCCAGCAGCACCATCATCAACTACTGTTGTTATCGTATTGATGGAATGAGCTATTTCATCCATATTTTTCTTCAGGACATCTGTTTTCTCAACGAATTCATCCATTGCATTCTCTATATATGAAGCATTTTCTTTATATTTCACGCCGCCATCAACAAATGTCTGAAATTCAGGAAGAATAGTCTGCTGAAGATACGAAACCAGATTATTAGCATTATCTGATAGATTATTAACAGCAGCAACAACAACCGAGTTAATACTTTGTATCTTGTTGGCAGTTTCACGGCTTGAATCTGCTAACTGACGAATCTCATCTGCCACTACTGCAAAGCCCTTACCCGCTTCACCTGCTCTGGCAGCTTCTATTGAAGCATTGAGTGCTAACAGATTCGTCTGGCTTGATATATTAAGAATATCATTCGTAAGGTTATTTACCTGGTCAACGCTCTTACTATCTTCTATTGCCTTATTAAGAACATCTAATATATTCCCAACCTTTTCACCTGTCTGAACCATATTATATCTTGCATCACTCTCTATTTTTTCTGCATTTGCCTTCATTTCCTTTGAGAACTGATTAATATTATCTGACTTTGTCGCTATAATCTCGACATCTTTTAGTATATTATCAGCATTATCATTAATAGTATTAACAGAAAGTCCTACATCCTGCATAGTTGCAGATAATTCCTCTGTCATAGCAGATAAATCAGAAGCACTGTCATTGGATTTGACAACACTGCCATCAACCTCAGCAACAACATTTTCCATATAGTTAGTATTCTCTATAATCAGCTTTAGTATTTCCTGCAGCTTATCCATAAAAAGATTGATACCGTTACCAAGGTCTGCTATCTCGTCATTAGATATGACTCTTACGCGCTTTGTCAGATCTCCTTCTCCATTATCGATTCCATCAATAATATCCCTGATATCTTTATTGGTTGCGATAATTGGTTTGATAACATACTTCATAACACAATATATTGCTACAATAATTAATATAACGCTTATAATAATAACTATACCATTGCTGACAAGTGAACTTGCATACACACTGGTAAGCCTTTCTCTTGCCTCAGAAGCTGTATCATTGGCATGTGTGCTTAGCACCTCAATATCCTTCTGGATTGCTGTGCTGCTATCACTTACGACTCCGTTAGCAATAGCATATGCTTCCTCATTCTTGCCTAAAGCACTGTATGCCATAATGTTTCCAAGTTCATATTTCATAGTATTATAATTACTTACTAATGAATTATATGTATCCATTTCATCATTCTGGACATATTTCTTATATTCGTCCAGCTTTTTCTCTAATTCTTCCTGATTATCATTAATCTCACCTACCACTGATATCATAGTATTAAGATCTGTTGCAATAATATGTGATAATCCAAGTGTATGAATAACCTGTATATCATTCTTTATTTCACCAAGATCTGAAACACTCATCATACAATTATCTGTTATATCGGCGGCATTAGAGTTAACAGTTCTTATATTGTTTATAGCCATAACATTACATATTATTGTTAAAGCACCTAGTATAAATACCGGCAATAATATCAGTGTCTTCAGGCTCGTCCTTTTTTTATTATTCATGCTTGTTCTCCAATCTTTTTCACATACAGTAAATCAACTTTGATCATCTTACTGCTACTTAACAGCAGAAGCTGTAATTTCATTAACTAATGTATCCATAACTTCCTGATCTGATAAACCACCATTATTACCACTAAGCACCGTATTAGCAAACTTCTTACAGGCATCCCAGTAGCTGTTTCCTACTCTTTGTAATGTTCCATACTGGGACTGTGCAATGATTGCCTGTATTGCAGCCACTTTTTTGATTTCATCTGATTCTGCTGCCTTACTGTTAGATGGTCCCTGATTTTTCTCTTTAAACCTAAGCTCCTGATTCTGCTGATTAGTCAGCCAGTCAGCAAGCCTGCATGCCCATTCTTTATTCTTTGAATAAGAGTTCACGCCCATCATCTTATAGCCTGTAAACGAATACATCTGAACTTCCTTTCCTGCAACTGTATATGTTGGCAGCTTACAGGCACCATAATTCTCTCCCCAGGCTTCCTTTACATTCATAACATCCCATACACCACTTATTCCTGCTATAACATCACCACTTTTAATGTGTTCAGCTATATCTCCGTTAGGCATACTTACAAACCCTGGATTAGCTGCTATACTATTGAGAGCCTGTTTTATAGCTACTCCAGTTATATCACCTGTCTGCGAATTCCAGTTACATTCATTAGTTATACCATCTGGTTTAATAGAAAGACTAAGTCCTGTATTTCCGAAAAATGTATAAAGATACCATCCTGAATCAAACTCCATAGCAACTTTTTTATTGTTAGCTGCTGCAATTGACAACATTTTATCTAATGACTTAACATCATCTTCTGAAAAATATTCTTTATTATAATACATAAAATATCCATTATCTGCTGTCATAGGATAGCCGTATAATGTATCATTCAGAGTCGCTGCTTCGACTGACTCCTTTACATTAGCTGCTGCTATTTCATCTGCATTGGGTACCTCTGTCAGAACTCCGCCAGCCGTTAATGATATAATCTGATCATCTGGAAATGAAAACACATCTGCACCATTGTGTACATCTGTAAGCATAACATCACGAACCTGTGAATCTGCCTGGATTTCAACCGTTATATCAAACTCTGCTTCATCTTTATATTGTTCCTTAAAGCTGTCCAGCATTTTGTTCATGACATCCAGACCATCCTTTTCCGTCCACACTTTTAAGGAGACAACTTTATCTGTGCCACCTGCTGATTCATCTATACTTCCACCTGTTATACCTGCTTTACCACATCCTGATAAGACAATAGAAGATATCAAGCCAATAGCACATAATTTACTCGCTATCTTTTTATTCATATTAATATACTCCTTTTGTATAAATTTACGCTCTTGTATACCGATTAGAATTTAATAATAAATTAATAAATGTAAAATCGAAATCACAATCCAATTCCCTTCAGATTACTTCACACGAATTTGACAAATCATAATAGAAATTAATTAACGTACTAATATATTATATTTATTGTAGGCTTTATAACAGTATTTGTCAATCAATTTACCTGCTGACCAGCTTATCCTGTACAGTCTTTTCAACACTTCGGAAATAGTAAGAATTGAGATAATGATTTTTTATAATAAAATTCCTTAGCGTTTATTATATTTATTGTCTGTTGTTGTCAAGGGTGTGTATACAAAACACATTAAACACAGGTCGAAGAAGAATAAATCAGAATAATTATAAACTATTTATAAATTATTAGCACTCACCACTTGACAGTGCTAATAATCAGGTATATAACATAGTCAGAACAAAGGAAAGGGAGTTAAGAAATAGTAATTAAGATAACGCCATTCCAGATGTTCCAAAGAAACAAGGTAATAGTTCAGATGAATATGTAATCCTGGGGATTGGTTATTTATATATCCAATCTGAATGAACGAAAGGTTCAGCCGAACAAATAGTTTATTAAAAAAGGAGCGATGACTTATGTTAATGCCTAGTATTTTTGGAGAGAATTTATTTAATGATGATTGGATGAACTTCGGATTTCCTGAAGTTGAAAAAGCTTTGTATGGTAAACACGCCAGCCACGAAATGAAGACTGATGTCAGAGAAACCGATTCCGGCTATGAAGTTGATATTGATTTACCTGGCTTTAAGAAAGACGAAATCAATATACAGCTTGATAATGGTTACCTTTCAATCAGTGCCGCTAAGGGTCTTGATAAGGACGAACAGGACAAGGAAGGCAAGTATATCAGAAAGGAACGTTATGCCGGCTCTATGAGCAGAAGCTTCTACGTTGGTAATGCAATTACTCAGGACGATATAAAGGCTAAATATGAAAGTGGTATTTTAAGACTTTCTGTTCCAAAGAAAGCTGCTGAGGAAATTGAAAGTGCTAAGAGGATTGCTATTGAAGGATAATCCGTACAGGAATGTATGAATTGGCCTGATTGGTAGTGTACTTAGCATCTGGGACTGCAGTTGTTAATGTAGTTCTTGCCAAGATATGAGTTGTAATTGAATAATTAAGAAATGCCAGTCCCTAAGGTTGAACTTAGAGACTGGCATTTTTTATATTTTGCCATAACAAGATATCCATTATCCCACTCAACTACTTTCGTATATCTCTCCAATTTATCAGAAGTGATAAAACGAACTCTTTGATTATTAAATTCAAAAATTGTACACACAGAACACCTAAAACGGAATATAATGGTGTGAACACGCTATTTTATGGGAGTTTGAGGTGTTCGATGACTGCGGGAATTGCATAACAATGAAGCAATCCGGTTACATCAGCGAGTAGCAAAATTTACTTTTGACACTCTCATCATTTATATTGTATCATTAGATTTAATGATGCCGATGTCAAAAATCCACGGCTTTAACGCTTACGGATTGTTCCGTGCTACGCACTATTATATTTAATTTTAGCAGAATCAGTATTGTGAAAATGGAGGGCAGTATGGCTATTGTTGTTACTGAAAAAATAATTGAAATGTTTTTTATAATGCTTTGCGGAATAGTTCTATTTAAAACTGGTCTGATTGATGATAAGACTGTTCCAAGGCTGTCAAACATTCTTCTTATGCTGGTTTCACCTCTTATGATATTCCAATCTTACCAGATGGACTTTGACGGTCATCTTATGTGGGGGCTTGGTCTTACACTCATTGCAGCTTTAACAACATTTACAGTTATTATAATATTAACAAATATACTAATCAGAAATACTGAATATAGCAGAAACGGTATAAGTATAAGTTCTGCTTATAATCTGCAAAAAAACAAAATTCCTGTTGAGAAAATTGCCCTTATATATTCAAACAGTGGTTTTATAGGACTACCTCTTATCAATGGTGTCATTGGCCAGGAAGGTGTTTTCTATATGACAGCTTACCTTACTGTATTCAATCTGTTATTATGGACTCACGGCATTATAGTCATGGGTGGAGCAGGTGACTTCAAAACTATATGCAGGAATCTTTGCACACCAACCATTATAGCCATATTCGCTGGTGTTATATGCTTTGTTACCGGCATAAAAATACCTGCTGTTATAGATAATCCGATTCAATACATAGCCAATATGAATACGCCACTTGCTATGCTTATAGCTGGTGCTAATCTTGCACAGAGCAATATTGTAAGCAGCCTCAAGAGCCTGCGTATGTACTATCTTTGTGCTCTTAAGCTCATCATATTTCCTGTAATCGGTATGATTATTCTTTATATTTTCAACTTCCAGAACTTTGATTTTAATGTACCGTTTACCGTATTCATAGGAATGGCCTGCCCTGCCGGAGCATCTGCTATTATGTTTGCAGAAAGATATAACAAGGATTCACTTTACGCGACAGAAATATTCGTGCTTACAACTATATTGTCACTCATTACAATACCTTTGTTGTCAATATTTGCGATAAAGCTGTTTGGTCTGTAAGTGAATTATGAAGCCTGTCTGTAAAGTCTATCTATGAAGCACGTCTGTAAAGCCTGTCTATAAGGTATGTCTGTGAAGTCTTTTTATGAAGTCTTAGAACTACTTACTGCAATAATGCTTTTGGAAAATACTTATGTATGCAGCACTTGCTCTTAACTGTCTCCTTGCAGCATCAGACTTTGACTTAACCTGTTTTAAACTTGAATATACACCCTTTTCCACTCTCTCAGATTAACACCTATTTTCTTATAAATATGTGCTCTAATAGTTTCCTGTGGATTATCAGGATTTTGTTGATGCACCTCTTGAATACAACAGCACACAAGCAGCATTACTATTTTTTTATTTCCGAAAAGGCTATAAAATTCTTACCACTATATTCTAATATGCCAAAACTTTGCTCTTCATACTTATTATAAATCATTTCATTTACCCCAAATCACTTCTGTATGTCATCATTTATACTCCTATATTGTAAATGATATCTATAAAGCCTGTGAATGCTTACTATCATCAATGCGAATGCAGCAATATAAATAATCAGGCTCATCATTACCGTATCAGGAACTGTAAAATTTACAAAGGCTGTAATCAGTGCAAACACAATATCTGCAATTGCTATAAAATACCATTTTTTTATATTCTGTTTGTAATCTTTAATAAGTTCCTCTCTATTAATTTCCTTATCATTATAGCCAAAATCGAGTTTATATAAATTAATTGGCACTCTTTCATCATTCATTACTAATCCCTCCTTTGAATATATATCTACTCTGTCACATAAATCTAATAAAATGCTTCTTTCGTATGGTATAGCTCATCGCTTATATACATTATAATTTATTAATTTATAACTTTCTTTATAATAGATATCACTTTACAAACGATATTTTAAATATTATGCTATTTTTATATTTAAAGTCATTAGAGGGAGTAAAAAATATGCCACGACCTATAAAAGATAATAAAAATTTTGAAATAAGCAGAAGTATTGTTTATAACGGAAAAGATAATAATTTTCACATGGCATCAATGAGTGCATGTACAGATCATTTTGAGATTGGTTTTCTGATATCGGGAAGTCATCATGTATACTCAACTGACGGAGAGTGGGATGTACTTAAAGGATATGTTGGAACAATACCTATTGGATTACAGCACCAGACCTTTTATACCAGCAATGAAGTACATAACGGCATACTTATAAAATATTCATTTGATATAGCTGATTATATAAAATCTGAAATATCTGCTGCTGCATTTAACAGATTCTATAATGAAAAATATCACATTCTGAATCAGGAGGATCAGCATACTGTCCAGAATATTTTTGAGCAGATGCTGACGGAATATAATATTAATTCATCATACACAGACTCTAAATTAAAAGCACTGCTTACATACTTAATTGTGTTTATTATTGAGCACCAGTTACCTCATAATATAAACTGCAATTCTGTTAAGAAAATAAATAAAAATATTAATGATGTTATGAGATATATAGACTCTAATTATCAGGATGATATTAATGCAGATATTATCTGTAAAACATTTGGCTTTTCCCAGTCTCACTTTTCAAGATTGTTCAAGCAGAATACAGGGGAAGTTTTTTCAAGATATTTAGCTAAGGTAAGATTAGAACATGCTATTGTTTTATTATCAAATACTGACAAATCTATAGATGAAATTGCTTACGAATGTGGATTTAACAGTGCAAGCTATTTTAGTTATGCATTTAAAAAGGAGTTTCTTGTTTCGCCGCTTAAGTATAGAATGCGTATAAATGATTAAAAAATCCCCGAAAACTCGACGTTTTCGGGGAAATTGTTGTTTTTGATATTTTTTGAATTATCTCTTTGAGAACGCTTGGATAGCTTGAAAAGCCCTGAACTAAGGGATTTGTAGTTGGTAGTGTTGCATATGTGTTGTATGCTGGTGACTGCCTACACATTCCCAGAGCTACTCATCATTTTGACAAAGAAAGGACTAATACTATGAAAATACATTTTGCTTACTATAACCAATACAAGAACGGAATTGATATTGCTTTTGCTAATAATACACTTCTATTCTTATCCTGTGCTGAAGCTGAAAAGAATCTTCATACTACACCTAACTCTCAAAGGCTTATTGATAACCTTGCGATTGATAATCCTCTTATGTATGCTGCGCTTGCTCTTGACTGTGAGTTGCAGGCTTGGGCTGATGCTATGGATACAAACTGGAATCCCTATTAAATTACTCTACAATCATTTATTTTTTGAATGCAGGATTATTGGCAAGATCCAATAATCCTTGCAATTTTTGTGGTTCCTTAATTATATCCGTCATCACACTAAACATCGCTGCATTACTTTGCTGCTTTTCATTGCTTTCTAGAGCATTTTTATGTTCAATCTGCATTATTTCAATTTTATGTTTATGCTCCTGCTCACATTTTTCAGTTTCAAGCTGATGTTTTTCTTTTAATGATTCAATATCCACTTCATGTTGCTTCATTAACTTTTCTATTTCATGCTTATTACTTTCTTGTAATGTTGCGATTTCTGCTTTGGCTTTTTTATTTGCTGTCAAATAAGAAATAATCCCTGTTATGATAGCTGGTACACATGAGACCAATAATGTATTTAGTATTTCTTCCAATTCTTTTTTACACCTCCAGTTCTTCAACACTCACCTCATAAGTTAAATTTAAACTATATGAATATTTATTTCATATGGTTAACAAATTACTAAAGTTTATTTTATAGTTGCCTCTATTCTATTCTTCAATCGCAAAGGAATATCTTTTTCATCTTCCCACATAATTGTATTAATCTGTGCAATATCAAAATGTAATTCAACTCCCTTTTTGCATAGCTGAATTACTGTTTTTCCCAATCCCATTGCATATCCTTCTTCAAAATACGCTCCATTATTTCTATGTGTTAAGTCAACAACAACAAATCTACTCTTATTAATTCTACTTAATAACTCTGGCGTTATAAAACCATTATGTTCAACTTCATCGATAAATATCGCGTGATATCCCGCTTCAAAAATTCCTTCTCGTATTGCTTCTCTTAATTTTAGAGTTTCACTTCCAAATCTCATTGCTACTAATACATCTTTTCCATCATTATCTCTTTGTTGTAATTGATCTATCCTATCATAGCCCTTAGGGGTAATAGAAATCTCTCCATAATAACTATCCGTTCTTGAAACATCACCATTTATACAATTTATTCCCTTAACATATCCTATTTCAAACAAATAAGATGTCATATAAAGTGCTTGCTTTACTAATTCTTTATCATCCACAGTTTCTCTATTGTCTGACTTAAACCTTCTAACAAACATACAACTTAGAAGTGATGGAATATCCAGTTTAATTTCCTGTCCAACAAATTCGGTCAATTCATTTAATTTAAGTAAAATCATATCAACTTTTTGAGAAAAACTTTTTGGAAACCACAATGAAATAATATCCTGATCCATATGGACTGGCATTCCTGCAATATTATTACCATTTCTAAATTGCACTGTATATGTATCACACCATTCTCTTGATTTTGTAGAATAATACCTGTGTTCAACTCTACTCTGCTGATTTCTGAATCCCTCATAAAATAAAAATGGTGCTAATTCATTATAATCTAATTCTTCATATGCATTATTCTCCATTGAGTATTCATACCGTCCACAAACGGGACATTCATAAAAAACTGCAGTAGGATCATAACATACTTGCTTAAATATTCCTCTCTTGCCACATACTGGACACTGTTCCATAACATTCATAATTTCTCACCTTTAATAGATTATTAACCTATGCTTTCTTACAACTATTCAAAATATTTTATTTATTTAAATCATTCATCTGTTTCCTCAACAAGTATAATTCCAGATGATTGTTCTCTATTGTCAAAATTATTAATATAATATGCCAATATTTCCATTCTATTTTTTACTCTTTTAAATGAATGCCCCCCTTTAGATATCAACGCAAGCAATCTATACTCTTCTATTACATTACCTGAATAACCAGAAAAAGCTTTCATTACGCTATCTGCTTTTGCTGAACTAAATGCTGACAATTTTTCATTTATCGCGTCTAATGCTTTTAACTTGTTTTTACAATCAGTTTTAAAATCAACCAATCTCAGAACTATTAAAAGCAATAAAAATTTCATTGCTCTCGCATTACATGAAATATAATTTACAGGTATAGATTCATCAGCAGCTACTTCATTTAATGTCTCTATCAAATAGTTTACACTTTTTATCGTATCATCATTTAAATCCTTACAACTATCTAGGAATTTCATAACTTCCTTGTCAGTCACGCCAAAACCTATTTGACCATCTATTAATCCTACAATACTATAGAAAACGCGATCAAACTGCTTCCTTTTATTTTGAAACGCTAACTTTGATAATAAAATTTCTTTTTTTTCAATCTGATTCAAATACTTTTCAAGCTCAGTATCTGGTATCGAATTAAGTAATTCTCCTGCCCTAAGTCTTTCTTGATTCTGCAAGTAACGAAAATACTCTGTTATCTCATCATCAGATGCATTTGTTATATTTGTAATAGATATATTATATGCTAAAATATTATCTTGTATTGCCTCAGGAAGTTGCTTAAATGAAATAGATATTTTGCCTTTATTATGCATTCTTTTTTTTAACCTATTTAATTTTTCATCCGTATCTTCCCCCATATATTCTATAATGTATTCTATAATATCTTTAGATATATCACTTTGAATAACATACTCATTTTCAATGAATTTATATATTGTAGTCAATCTTTGTTGTCCATCTACAACCTCTTGCATAGCTCCTTTTTCATTTTTTTCAGTACGTACTCTTAAACTCACATTTCCAATAGGATAGCTTTTAATGATACTATATAATAATTTATCTTTAAAATCCGAACTCCATATATATCCCCTTTGATAATCAGGTTGAAGATCAATACCGTCTCTTTTATTTATATTCCTAATTTGATTCAATATAGTCTGGATTGGTCTTGAATCATACGAAAAAGCCATAACAAGTGCCATAAAATACCTCCTAATATAATTCTTATAGTTAGGATAACACTATTCAAGGCTTTTTTCAATAGACTCTATTACTTTTTTTGTATTATATTTTATTTTTGCAATTATTCGTCAATGACTCTATTTAGCATCATAAATATAAGATAATAAACAAATATATATTATAAAAGCACTCAAGAAATCAATCCTGAAATGCAATTAAACCAAATTAACATATAAATAACAATGCCACTTATAAAATTATTCTAAATCTCCTGTCCATTATACATACCAGTTTCTCTCACAATACTATTCCCATACCACTCTTTAGGTGACCCGTCTGTTTTATAAGCTGCATCTAACATTTTGTATATCTGTGGATACCTAACATCAAAATTTGGATTTGCCAATAATTACAAATACATTTGAAACAGATAATGATTTAACTGAACAATTATTGACACAACATAATAATAATTTTGAATATGAAAAAAAGTATG
>OOCP01000790.1_pt1 | contig 37604 bp, 30 predicted proteins | sample 1671511 | NCBI WGS metagenome assembly OOCP01 (sample SAMN06348164, study PRJEB24527) | human gut metagenome | biome: human gut; feature: ankylosing spondylitis patient; material: feces | host: Homo sapiens | place: China | collected 2015-10 | reverse complement strand
TCACCATGTACTCCCCGTCGGTGCACCCGCTGTCAAACCAGCTGCCCTCACGCAGGACGCGTACAAACTCGGAAGGGCCGGAGGCGGCAATCCTGCCGCCATCCGCCAAAATACCTGATCTCGTTTTTTTTATTATCGGTATTTCAAATGTCTCAAAAGCCTCTTTGACAGGTTACCATCCGGGATGATCGCCTGAATTCGCATGTACCGGATTTTCTATTTACCAGATTCCATAATGGTTCCTGCCATCCGTTTTTTCTCTGCGGCTGTCGCTTTTTTCCTCGTGGCATCATGGTCTGTTACCGGATAGGAAAAGCCATCTCCATCACAACCATGAATTATAGTGTAGCCATATTTGTATATAGCCGTATGATACGCTATCCGGATAATGCTATCACAGAATTGCGATATAGCCGGATATCAAAATAGGGATAGCCGGGAGCGAAGGGAGCACGCATCCTTCCGGATATAGATATCTCAAAATCTCCATTTGCAGAAGTGTATAAATATCAATCCATTAATGGAGACGATGAAGAAAAACAATAAGGCGTATACGGCTACATGTTATTCTCCATTTACAGATGTGTAGAAGTTTCAATCCATTAATGGAGACGATAAAAAAACAATAAGGCGTATACGGCTACCTGTTATTCTCCATTTGCAGAAGTGTAGAAGTAGCAATCCGTTAATGGAGACGATGAAAAAACAATAAGGCGTATACGGCTACATGTCATTCTCCATTTGCAGAAGTGTAGAAGTAGCAATCCGTTAATGGAGACAATGAAGAAAAAACATAAGTCGTACACGGCTACATGCCCATTCTCCATTTGCAGAAGTGTAGAAGTAGCAATCCATTAATGGACAATAGGGCATGTAAAGGGCAGATTTTCCGTATATTCGCCTCCTTATCCCCGAATTATGGGCGTAAGTCACATGGTCATGGAGATATATCTATCCTTTAATGGGGAGAACAGCCGGCAAATATCTGATGGAAAAGCCCCACAAACCACAGGAAAATAGCCACACAATGGTCTGATACACAATAATTATTGGAGAAACATGGTCCGCTCCTGCGGACAGCAAGTTTTGTTTTCGTTAAACGAAAACAGGACGGTTTAACGGCAATCATGCCGCCAAACCGTCCGTTAAGCAGGCTCCGAAGTCGCTTGATTTACCTGTAAAATAAATTCTTCTATCTTAGAGTGCTTTTCCAATAAATTGTTATTAAGAATAATTATTTCCTTTGCAGATTTTCGAAATAATTTGATGGTGTCATTCCTGTTTGCTTTTTAAACATTCGACTAAGATGTTGCGGATATTCAAACCCCAACCCATATGCTACCTGTGCAATACTTTCACCCGTAGCAAGTTCGTTTTTTGCCAGTTGTATTATGTATTGACGGATATAATTACTTGCTGTATCACCTGTTGTCTTTTTTATCATATCCCCGAAATAATTCGATGACATGCAAAGTTTGTCGGCGCAATACTGCACTGTCGGTAAGCCATATGTCAGTTGCATGTTCCTGTCAAAGTAATCATGCAACAAACGGTCGAATTTCATCAACATATCCGAATTATCGAGTTTCCGGGTGATGAACTGGCGGTTATAGAAACGCTGGCAGAAGTTCAGGACCAACTCGATATAGCCCACAATGATGGAGTCTTGAAGTTCATCGTGCCTTTTCTGGAGTTCATCCCTTATCTGGCGCATCAGTGATGTCAAGATACCATGTTCTTCGTCGGTCATGTGCAGGGCTTCATTGACACGGTAATCGAAAAAGGAATAATTCTTTATCGTCTTTTCCAACGGGGTGCCGTGCAACAGGTCTGGATGGAACAGCAGTGCCCAGCCCGTCAGCATCACTCGTTCACCGTTGTCCTCTTTTCCGCCGATCTGTCCGGGGGCGACGCAGATGACCGTTCCCTTCTTGTAGTCGTACTTCCCACAACCGTATGCCAGGTCTATTTCCGCTTCGTCATGAAAGAAAATGCCATAAATGCTGTAATTGTTCAGGCTATGACGCACTGGGGACACTTCCGCATAGTCAATGACACTGACCAGCGGATGCCTGTCGGTATGTCCTACCCACCGGCTGTAATCGCCCACGTTTCTGACCTTCAGAATTTTGTTCATAGCATTTATATAGCTCCTTTCTTGCGAATACAAAGGTACATTATTTCAATCACATAGCCGAATGTCTGACATACCAAATTCAGTAAAAATGATACAAGTTACCCACTTATCGTTAAGTTCGCTGTCGTATAACCCGGTAATTTTGCATCATCAAAAGAAATCAAATGATGAATGAACGAATTGACATTCCAGCGGAATTGTATGAAGATGAAGTCGTGTGCTTCTTTGCAGACCGTTATCATACTTCTACCGAAAATGTGGTGAGATGTTTTCTCGTACAGGACGGGATTTGCCCGGAACAGGAAAATGAACCCATAACTTTCCGGTTGGAAGATAATGAAATGGAGATTATGCGAGGCTTGACTTATGGAGGTCATTCTTAAAAATTACAGGATTTATGGACAGAAGAGATTTTTTGAAAATGTCATCAATGACCGCCTTACTGGCAGCCGGGGATTGGACGGGATTGTCGAAAATCTTTGCCCAATCTACGTCGCGGTCTAAAAACGGTTATTCGAACGGGAATAATCCATCGGGGAATATGGAATACAGAAACCTCGGAGGACTGGCCGTATCAGCCATCGGTCTGGGCTGCCTGCCGATGGTAGGCTATTATGGCGGGAAATATGAAAAAAGGGATATGATTGCCCTGATCCGGCGTGCTTACGACAAGGGTGTGACCTTTTTCGATACGGCGGAGGTGTATGGACCTTATACCAGCGAAGAGTGGGTCGGCGAAGCACTCGCCCCGTTCCGTGACAAGGTAAAAATCGGTTCGAAGTTCGGCTTCGGCGTGGAGGAAGGCAAGCCGACCGCACTCAACAGCCGACCCGACCATATCCGCCGTGCGGTGGAAGGGTCGCTCCGGCGGTTGCGTACAGACCGTATCGACCTCTTGTACCAACACCGTGTCGATCCGAACGTGCCGATGGAAGAGGTCGCCGGCACGGTCAAGGATTTGATGCAGGAGGGAAAGGTATTGCACTGGGGACTGTCGGAAGCCAGCGCACGCTCCATCCGTCGCGCCCATGCCGTATGTCCTTTATCAGCGGTACAGAGCGAATATGCTATCTGGTGGCGAGAACCAGAAACGAAGATATTTCCGACGCTTGAAGAACTGGGCATCGGTTTCGTTCCCTATTGCCCGTTGGGACGTGCTTTCCTTACCGGGGTAATCGACGGGAACAGCCGCTTCAAACAGGGAGACCGCCGATGGAACCTGCCGCAATTCACGCCCGAAGCCTTAAAGCACAATATGCCGCTTGTCGCCCTTGTCCGCAAATGGGCGGAACGCAAAGGCATCACCCCGGCGCAGTTCGCCCTCGTGTGGATGCTTTCGCGCAAGGCGTGGATAGCCCCGATACCCGGCACGACCAATCCCGACCATCTGGATGATTTTCTCGGTGCGGCAACCGTTCGTCTCACTCCCTACGAAATGGAAGAGTTCGACAAGGAATATGCTGCAATCGACCTTATGGGGCACCGTGCCGACCCGTTTACCGAAAGCCAAATCGACAAATAAAGAGTATAAATGATGAAAAAGTTTTTATTGATTCCGTTTTTATTGCTTGCCGTCTTGTCCATGGCGGCTTGCGGAGGCGGTTCTGACGAGCCGTTCACTCCTGAACAGCCCGAACAGCCGGAAAATCCGGGCGGCGGTGATGATTCCGATGATAATCCCGACACGCCTGTTCCCGGTGGGAACGGTCGCTACCTTGTTCTTTATGCTTCCCGCACGAACAATACCGAACGTGTGGCGCAACTGATTCAGACGACACTCGACTGCGACATGCTTGAAGTGGAGCCGGAAACGGCATACGACAATGATTACAACTCCATGTTGGAACGGTCGCAAGAAGAACTGGCTGCCATCCGTCAGGGCAATTATCCGCCTGTCAAAACCTCGATGGAGAGTTTTGACGATTACGACATCGTATTCGTCGGTTATCCAATCTGGTACGGCAGTATGGCGACACCGATGCAAACATTCCTGTATTCCCATGCCTCCAAACTTGCCGGAAAACAAATCGCCCTGTTCGCCACCAGCGGCAGCAGCGGCATTTCCGCTTCGGTCAGCGAGGCCCGTAGCCTTTGCCCCGATGCGACAATCATCGACCGTACCCTATTACTGACCTCTTCAGGTCTTTCGCAAATGGCGACACGTGTCCCATCATGGCTTGAAGAAATCGGAGCGAGCCGTGAAGAATCGGAAACACCGGATGAAACATCTCTGAAAATGAAGATCTCGGTTGGCGACCGCACGATTACCGCCACGATGGAAGACAATGCGGCAGGCCGGGATTTCCTCTCCCGTCTGCCGTTGGAGGCTACGCTGAACGACTACAACAACACGACCGAGAAAATATTTTATCCCGATCCGGCTCTGACGACCGAAGGCGTGACACGCGGTTGTGCGCCCACGCCAGGCGACATCACGATTTATGCGCCGTGGGGCAACGTGGCGATTTTCTGCAAGAACTGGTCACATAGCAACGACCTGATTAAAATAGGCCGTATCGACGGCAATGACATCGAAGCTCTGAATATCGGAGGAGATATAACAGTAAAATTTGAAAGGCAATAAGTATGACGATAGAAGATTTCAAGACATACGTAAAGACACGGAAGCCTCTTGATACGGAGGAAATACACCGTTTTATGGACGAGATGAGCAACGAAGCCCGTCGCGTCACTTTCCGTCTGAATACGGCTTATCATACGCCGGATGAAGTACGTGGACTGTTATCCAAACTGTTCGGCTATGAAGTTCCGCAATCATTGCGCGTTTTTCCACCCCTCTATGCGGATTTCGGTAAAAACATCACCGTAGGCGAAAATGTGTTTATCAACGCCTGCTGTCATTTTCAAGACCACGGTGGAGTCATGATAGGCGACGGATGCCAGATAGGTCATAATGTGGTCTTTGCCACGCTCAACCACGGTCTTGCACCAGAAGAACGAAAATCCACTTATCCTGCACCTATCGTATTAGGCAGGAATGTGTGGGTTGGCTCGAACGCCACCATTCTGCAAGGCGTGACCATCGGTGACAATGTCGTTATTGCGGCAGGCGCGGTCGTTACGAAAGACGTAGCGGCAGGTACGGTCGTGGGCGGCGTCCCGGCACGGTTCATCAAGAATATTAACAACAAGTAATAACTTAAAAACAAGTCGATTATGTTAGGCAATTTCACTTTTCACAATCCCACGAAACTATACTTCGGGGAAAACTCATTGGAGAATTTGAGTAAAGAATTAGGCAAGTACGGAGAAAAAGTCATGTTAGTGTACGGCGGCGGCTCCATCCGCAAGAACGGCATCTACGACGCGGTGCTGGCGGAGCTGCGCAAAGCGGGCAAGCAGACGGTCGAACTGTCGGGTGTCATGCCCAACCCCACCATCGAGAAGGTGATGGAGGGCGTGGCACTCGCAAGGAAAGAGGCGGTGGATTTTATCCTTGCCGTCGGCGGCGGGTCTGTCTGCGACTATTGCAAGGCGGTGGCAGGCTCCGCGTACTGCGAACATGACCCGTGGGAATATTATTTCAACAACTGGGGCGAAATGACCTGCCGGTGGATTCCTGTCGGCTGCGTGCTCACGATGGCTGGAACGGGGTCGGAAATGGACAGTTGTTCCGTCATTTCCAAACACAGCGAAAACCGGAAGAGGTTCTATTATTTCCGCAATCCGGATTTCTCCATTCTCAATCCCGCTTACACTTATACCGTGCCCAAGCACCATACGGTGGCAGGCATTTACGACATCATGTCGCACATATTGGAACAATATCTTTCGGGAACGGACGACAACACGACCGACTACATCGCCGAAGGGCTGATGCGCTCCCTCGTTGTCAGCTCCCGGAAAGTGCTCGGCAATCCGGAGGATTACGAAGCACGCAGCAACATCATGTGGACTGCGACATGGGCTTTGAACGGGCTTCTCGCCTGCGGGAAGCCCACCGACTGGATGGTTCACATGCTGGGACAGGCCGTAGCCGCCTATACCGACGCTACCCACGGGCATACGCTCTCGGCTGTCAGCGGGGCTTACTACCGCCTGCTCATCGGGCGTTCCGAAGAGGCGGTGAAGAAATTCCGTCAGCTGGCGACCGCCGTGTGGGATATTGTCCCGACCGGAAAGACGGACAAGGAAATCGCGTTGGAAGGACTCGCACGGATGGAGGCATGGATGCGGGAACTGGGACTGGCGATGGACATCACGGCTTGCGGTGCCGATGCGTCGCAGCTCGAAGGAATGGCCGATGCGTGCCCCATCAACGAAAGCGGCTACGTTGTCCTTACCCGTGAGGATGTGATCGAAGTGTTGCGTCAAAGCCTTTAATACCATTTTGAGGATGAGAAAATCAATAGGAATCATCTTGTTTCTCTCCCTTTTGTTATCGTGCAATACGCAACCGGCAAAGGAGGGAAACAAACAAAACAGTACGGAAATGGAAAAGAAGAATATCGGAAACCTGCTTGCCCTCTATCCCAAACCGATGACCGTTGTCGGTGCGGAGGTTGAGGGCAAAGTGAACTGGCTCGTTGTAGGGCATACGGGCATCATCGGCCACGACCGGATTCTCGTGAGCATGAGCAAAAACCATCATACCAATCAAGGGATAAGGAAGTCGAAGAAGCTCTCCATCAACCTTGTCAGTCGTGAAATGCTGCCGAAAGCCGACTATGTGGGCAGCGTGAGCGGCGCATCGGTCGATAAATCGAACGTATTCGACTATCATTGGGGAGAGAACGGCACGCCCGTAATCGACGCCTCGCCGCTGACGATGGAGTGCGACGTAGTGGACATCTACGAAACCGAAGGCTTCGACAACTTCATCTGCTCCGTCGCTAACACTTACGCTGCACCCGAAGTGCTTGACGGCAACGGGAAACTCGATTATACACGGTTGAAACCCGTGCTGTTCGAGTTTCCGACCTATTCCTACATGGCCACCGGAGAGATTATCGGCAAATGCCTGAACTTGGACAAGCAGCCGGGAATGTGCGCTAAGGAGCCGATGACCGCCGACGGTATCGTGCGCCTGTCGAAAATAGAAGTTTACCCGCAATATCTCGACGAATATATGAAATACGCAACCGAGGTGGGCGAAGTCTCCCTGCGTACCGAACCAGGTGTATTAACGATGTACGCTGTCAGCGAAAAGGAGAATCCCTGCAAGGTAACAATTCTTGAAACATACGCAAGCCGTGAAGCATACGAGAAGCACATCGCTTCGGAACACTTTCAGAAATACAAGCAGGGAACGCTGCACATGGTTAAGTCATTAGTGCTGGCTGACCAGACGCCGCTCAACCCTGCGAACAAAATCAATAACTTCATTCAGTAAAGAATCATGAACCGAATTATTTTAATTTCAGTATTCATCCTTTTAACAATCCATGTTATGGCACAGGAAAAGATAGTACAGACAGCAGGGCGCGATCAGTTAGGCGGGTTCGCCCCGAAATTCGCAGAACTCAACGACGACGTCCTTTTCGGCGAGGTATGGAGCCGCACCGACAAGCTCGGTCTTCGCGACCGCAGCTTGGTGACGATTACCTCGCTCATCAGTCAAGGTATCACAGACAACTCGCTGACATATCATTTGCAGTCGGCGAAGAACAACGGTATCACCCGCACCGAAATCGCCGAAATTATCACGCATATCGGTTTTTACGCGGGTTAGCCGAAGGCATGGGCGGCATTCCGTCTGGCGAAAGAGGTATGGGCGGAAGAGACGACCGGAGAGGATGCAAAAGCTGCATTCCAACGCGAAATGATTTTCCCCATCGGTGAACCCAACACGGCGTATGCCCAATATTTCACCGGCAACAGTTACCTCGCACCGGTTTCGCGTGAGCAGGTGAATATTTCCAACGTGACTTTCGAGCCTCGCTGCCGCAACAACTGGCACATCCATAAAGCCACGAAAGGCGGCGGACAGATGCTTATCAGTGTGGCCGGGCGCGGCTGGTATCAGGAAGAGGGCAAACCGGCGATAGAGATTTTGCCCGGAACGGTCATTCACATTCCGGCCAATGTAAAGCACTGGCATGGTGCGGCAGCCGACAGCTGGTTCGCGCATCTGGCGTTCGAGATTGCAGGCGAAAACGCTTCCAATGAATGGCTGGAACCCGTTACCGACGAAGAGTATGACAAACTTAAATAATCAGCCGCATGTATAGATTTTTATTGATATTGCTGTCGGTGGTCGGCATGGCTACCGCCACCGGCGCACAACAAAGACAGAATATGAACAAAGGAGGATCAAACCATAAAATATTGGTAGCCTATTTCTCGGCGACGGGAACGACGGCACGAGCGGCCGAAAAACTGGCGAATGTTACGGGCGGAGAGCTTTATGCGATTGTGTCTGCACAACCCTATACGAGTGCCGACCTCGACTGGAATGACAAGCGGTCGCGCAGTTCGGTAGAGATGAACGACCCTAAATCGCGTCCGGCAATCAAAGGCAGAAAGGAAAACATCGCCGATTACGATGTCATCTTCATCGGTTATCCCATCTGGTGGGACCTCGCGCCGCGCATTATCAATACGTTCATCGAAAGCCACGACCTGAAGGGCAAAACAGTCATCCCGTTCGCCACATCCGGAGGCAGCACGCTCGCGGGCAGCACGGCGGCGTTGAAGAAAACCTATCCCGCGCTGAACTGGAGAGAGGGACGCCTGCTTAATCGTGCCGATGAGAAAAGCATTCGCAACTGGGTAGATAACTGCAAGCTATGAAAAGAAGAAAGATTCGCAGTTTAAGCGTCAGTGAAATAGGCATGGGCTGTATGGGATTCTCCCACGGATACGGCCAAGTACCGGGCGCAGGATATGCCGAAGAAGCCATTCGGGAAGCGTTCGGCTATGGATGCAATTTTTTCGATACGGCAGAAGGATACGGGAAGGAGCTTTATTATCCCGGACATAACGAGGAGATTGTCGGGCGTGCGGTCAGAGGCTTTCGCAATGAGGTTGTGATTGCCACAAAACTGCATATCCGGCCTGAGGCGGTTGAAGATTGCGGCTCCGTTTATGCTGCCATCCGCCGCCACCTTGAACGCTCGTTAAAGAATTTGCAGACCGATAACGTGGACTTGTACTATCTGCACCGCATCAACATGGAGGTGGACTATCTGGAGGTCGCCCATGCGATGGGCAGGCTCATTCAGGAGGGACTTGTCCGCGAATGGGGCATTTCGGCGGTGGACAAGGCTCAACTTGAAGCGGCGCATGCCGTAACGCCCGTAGGTGCCGTGCAGAATATCTACTCTATGGTGGAGCGCACTTCTGAAAAAGATGTCATTCCTTTTTGCGTGGGAAACGGGATTGCTTTTGTGCCGTTCTCACCTGTCGCCAGCGGACTTTTATCCGGAAAAATTACACCGGATACGGAGTTCGGTCAGGTCGATGACGTGCGTGTATGGGTTCCACAACTGAAGCGGGAGAACATAACCGGCAATATGCCCATTGTCGAAATGCTCAGGAGTTTTGCCGCAGAAAAGCAGGCGACTCCAGCGCAGGTCTCTTTGGCTTGGATGCTCCGTAAATATACGAATGTCGTGCCCATTCCCGGCTCGAAGAACAAAGAGCGCATCATGGAGAATCTGCGGGCGTGCGAAATGCAACTGACAGATGAAGAGTTCGACAGGCTGGATTCCGAACTCGACAGATTGCCGGTATATGGCATACGCGGTCATGCGGAGACCGAACAGACTTCATTCGGAAACAACTGGTTAAAACTAAAATAATTCAAGCATGAAAAGAATTCTGATTTTAGGAGCATCCGGGACATTCGGGAAAGCTCTTGTCGAGAAGCTGAGCAATGACGAAGAGTGTCATCTGACGCTTGCATCCCGTCATGCCTCGGCTTGCTACCACGAAAGTGAGCGATGCCATGTCGTCGATTGTGACGCCATGAAAGCGGATGATTTGCAGCAGGCGATGGCGGGTTGCCATGTGGTGTATTGTGCCATATCGGGCGACGATTTGCCCGTTATCGCTGAAAAAACGGTATCAGCCATGAAGAAAGCCGGTTTACGCCGTATTATCTTTATGGGAGCCGTGGGAATCTACGATGAGATTCCGGCGGACATGGACGATGAAGACAATGTTAGAAACAATCCCGACCAAATACCCAACCGCAAAGCGGCGGATATTGTGGAAAACAGCGGTCTGGATTACACGGTACTTCGTCCGGGGTATTTACGGGACGGAGATAAGGATGATTTCACATTGACTTTCAAAGGCGAACAAGCGAAAGGATATGTTTCGACCATCCCCTCCGTTGTCGGGCTTGCCGTTCGTCTTATACATGATGACACGCTCTATGTCCGTCAAAGCGTGAGTATTACCCGTGATATGTCTGATACGGAAAAACTTTGATTCACTATGGAAATACGTTTTGAAAATAAAGTGGCATTTATTACGGGTGCGGCTGGCGGTATCGGTTATGCCGCCGCACGGATGTTTGCCGAAGCCGGTGCGTCGGTTGTCATGGCCGATTTGGATAGTCGGGTAACAGACCGTGCCAAGGAACTGGAAGCGGAAGGACACAACGCCATCGGTATCAGGTGCGACGTATCGGACGAGGCACAAGTGAAAGCGGCTGTCGAAAAGGCGGTCGCTGTTTTCGGCAAGTTGGATATAGCCTATAATAACGTGGGCATACATGCCGCCGTGCGGGAAGATCTGGCGGAAACCGAAGGCTGGGATTTCGACCGGGTAATTTCGGTCAATCTGCGTGGCGTGTGGAACTGTATGAAGTACGAACTTGTCGAGATGAAAAAGCACGGCAAGGGAGCCATCGTGAACTGCTCGTCGCAGGGTGGTCTGGTAGGCATCCCCTGCATCGGGGCTTACAACGCCTCGAAGCACGGTGTACTGGGACTGACCAAATCGGCGGCGTTGGAGTATGCCCGGCAGGGAATCCGCATCAACGCTATCTGCCCCGGCACCTGCGAGACACCGATGGTACGTCAGGCCATCGAGCAGTCGCCCGACCACATGGCACGTGTCATCGACGCCATCCCGTTGGGGCGTGTCGGCAAGGCAGAAGAAATCGCTTCGATGGTGCTGCTCCTTTGCAGCGACTATGCCGGCTTTGCCATCGGACAGACTTGGGCGATGGACGGAGGATATACGGCGATGTGATAAACAATAAATAGAATGAGAAACAGATTGAAAACAATCCTTGCCATTGCCTTTGTATGGGGGATGGCAATTCAAACAAACGCACAGGAAATGAATAAAGTACCAACTGTAAAACTGAACAACGGCATGGAAATGCCGCAATTGGGAGTCGGCACGTTCTTGGTCAAGGATGATGCCGCAGAAAGAGTATGCCATGCAATCAAGGTCGGGTTCCGCCTGATCGACACGGCACAGGGCTACGGAAACGAGAAAGAGGTGGGCGAAGGCATACGCCGGAGCGGAATAGACCGCCGAGAGCTGTTCATTACCACGAAAGTGAACACTACGGAAATGCGAGGCGGCACCGTGCGGCAGTCGCTTGACAAAAGTCTTGCCGACCTCGGAACGGACTACATCGACCTCGTACTCATCCACTGGCCCGTAAAAGGACATATCAAGGAGACTTGGCAGATATTGGAGGAATACGTGGACAAGGGGAAAATCCGCAGTATCGGCGTGAGCAACTTCAACCCGCACCATCTCGACGAGTTGCTGGAGTATGCACGCATACGTCCCGTCGTCAATCAAATCGAGATCGAGCCGTACATGACCCAGCACGATGTCGTGGGCTATACGTTCCGCAAGGGTATTCAGGTGGAAGCATGGGGACCGTTGGGACAGGGCGTTACCGGCGTGCTCGATGACCCTGCAATCGGCGAGATTGCCGCCCGGCACGGTAAATCTGCCGCACAGGTTATCCTGCGTTGGCACATGCAGCGCGGGCTGGTCACCATTCCCCGCTGCGACAACGATGCGTACACGGACGAGAATATCCGTATCTTCGACTTCGAGCTTTCGCCTTCCGAAATGGAGATTATTACCGGTCTGAACTGCAACCAACGTGCGTATGAACAGAACGACCCGGATAATTTCCCGTGGTAACCGATAAATCGTATCGGGGTATCAGTTGGCGGAAACAGAACTATGCGTCACACGCATTTCCTGTTGCCTGACTTGAATAATATCAGAAGTGGCAGACCATCTATCAAAGTGGTTAAATAAAAAAAGTTGAACTGATACGGACAGAAGAAAATTCATAAAGACTGTCGGTGCAGCAGCCGGAGCAACCCTGCTTTCCGGAGTCGGGATAGCGAAGGCAGCCGAATTGTTGAACGATAAAACGGATAAGAAAATGAAAATAGTAGTATTGACAGGAAGTCCGCGCCGGAACGGGAATACCAATCATTTGGCCGGACAATTCATCAAGGGTGCGGAAGAAGCCGGACACGAGGTGTACCATTTCGATTGCGCCCAGCACAAGGTTTCTTCCTGCATCGCCTGCAACCGTTGCGGAATGAACGGTCAGTGTATATTCAACGACGATTTTGGGCAGCTTCGTCCGCACCTTGTGACCGCCGATATGGTGGTATTCGCCACGCCAATGTATTACTTCGGATTCTCTTCGCAGCTCAAAGCCGTGATAGACCGCTTCTATGCGCTCAACGGGCAGGTCAAGGGAAGCGAGAAACGGTCGGCCTTGCTGATGGCATACGCTGATACAGCTGCGGAAGAAGCCGAGCCGATGCTCTCGCATTACCATACGCTGCTCCGGTATTTAGGATGGAAAGACTGTGGAACGGTCGTGGCGGAGGGAATGTGGCCGACGGGTGCGGTGAATGACACGGAATACAGTCGACAGGCTTACGAATTAGGACGTAAATGTTTCGGGTAGTCATGCTACGGATTCATGTAACGATGCAATACGTTGGTTATAGAGCAGATATATCGAATTAAAACAAAACCAATATGATAACGCCCTTATTTATCGGCGGTCTGGGTATGCAGGAAATGCTACTGATCGCATTGGTCGTGCTGCTGTTCTTCGGTGGCAAGAAGATTCCCGAACTGATGAAAGGTCTCGGCAAGGGAGTACGTTCGTTCAAGGAAGGGATGAACAATATGGAGAAAGAGATCGAGGAGGAACCGGTGAAAAAAGAATAAGCGGATGGCGGCTGATACGGACAAACAATCTTTCTGGGAACATCTCGACGTGCTGCGGGCGGCTATCGTTAAGAGCCTGCTCGTGGCCGTCGTGTTCGGCGTGGCAGCATTCTGCTTCAAAGAAGAGCTGTTCGCAGTCATCCTCGCGCCCAAAGATGCAGACTTCATTACCTACCGCCTGCTCTATTCGCTCGGCGGTCTGGTGACGGAATCCGGTGCGCCGGATTTTCTCGTGAAGCTCATCAACACGGGACTGGCTGGGCAGTTCATCATCCACATGAAAGCCGCACTATGTGCAGGTGTTCTCTGTGCATCGCCATACATCCTCTACCAGTTGTTTCGCTTCGTATCGCCTGCTTTATATGTTAATGAGCGGAAATATGTGGTGCAGGTGGTCGGAGGCGGCTATGCTATGTTCGCCTTGGGTGTGGCGGTCAGCTACTTTCTGATTTTCCCGCTGACGTTCCGTTTCTTGGGAACCTATCAGGTCAGCGGTGAAGTGGAAAACATGATTGCCTTGCAATCCTACATTTCCACGCTGATGACCATGTCGTTGGCAATGGGGCTTGTTTTTGAGATACCAATTCTATCGTGGCTGTTCGCCAAACTGGGATTCCTGTCGGCCGATTTTATGCGCAAATACCGCAAACACGCCATCGTGGTTATTCTTGTGGTGGCAGCTATTATTACGCCGACTTCAGATGTATTTACGCTTTCGCTCGTGAGTCTTCCGATATGGATATTATATGAAACGAGTATTCTACTCGTGAGTAAGATTCATAATTAGTGCTATCATGTGGTTAAAATTAAAAATATCTTTCGGTTATGCCGTCTTGGTCCTGCTGTTGGCATTCATCGTCTATCAGTTCCGTCAGGAGCAGATGCAAAGACACACGCTGCGCAAGGAGGAGAAGGAGCTGGTGGCGATACACCGCCTGGCTGAAAAGAGCTACATCGGTCTATTGGACCTCTCCACCCATGCCGAGATTGCCGTCATATGGAATGATGACGACCTGAGGGAATACAGCCGCAAACGCCGTGGGGTTTGTGACAGCTTGCAGCTTCTGAAGGAATATGTCCATACCCCGTTACAGAAAAGCCATATCGATTCGTTATGTCTCCTTCTTTGGAACAAGGAACTCCTTCTTGCCAAGGCGATGCATACCTTCAATGAGCTGCAAGGTATAGGTGACATTGTGCAGGAAAGCATCCCGGCCATTGTATCGACAGCCCGGAAACAGGCTGCGCGGCAAAAGGAAAATACGGTTTCTCCGGGAACCGGTGAGAGAGATACTCCCAAAAAGAAAAGAAGCATTTGGGATATCTTCCGTAGAAAAGAAAACAAATCCGCTTACCTGCAACAGAGGGAAGAGACCGAACGTAAACGGCAGTCATTATCCGCCACCCCTCCAACCGGGACGACAACACGCATGCTCCGCTCCCTGAATGAGAGGGTCGCCCTGGAACAGGCCGAAAGGCAGGCCCGGCTACTGGCACAGATGGACAGCCTGTACACCGGCAGTGTGGAGCTGAACGGGAGGATGAACAATATGGTCTCCGAATTTGAGCGGGAGAACAACGAGCGTTTTACCGCACGCTACAAGGCCTTTGTCCTTGAACGTGACAACTCCTACTATATGGTAGTCGGCCTCGCCCTGTCCGTCTCCCTGCTGGCGATCATGCTGTATACCATCATCCACTGGGATCTGAACCGTCGTCTCCGGTACGAAAGGGAGCTTGAACAGTCCGACAGGAGGAATCGGGAACTGCTCCGCTCACGCAAGGAATTGATGGCCTCGGTGGCCCACGACCTGCGCGCCCCGCTGGCGGCCGTCAAAGGCTGCGCGGAGCTGTTGCCCTCGGAAAGCGACGTCAGCCGCAGGACCGGCTATCTGGACAACATCCTGCACTCGTCCGATTACATGCTCGGTCTGGTAAACACGCTGATGGAATACCACCGGATGGATGAAGGCGGGGTCCGTTCCAATGACACGCTCTTCAGCCTGAAGGTCCTGTTCGAGGAAATAGCGGACGGCCATCGGCTTGCCGCCAGGCAGAAGAACCTAATGTTCACCGTATCCTTCTCCGGTCTGGACACCATCGTCTGCTGTGACGGCTCGCATATCCGGCAAATAGCCGACAACCTGCTGTCCAACGCCCTGAAGTTTACGCCCCACGGGGAGGTGCGCCTTGAGGCGGAATACCTGTATGGGGAACTTTGCATCTCTGTCCGGGATACCGGCGTGGGAATAAGCGCAGAAGAGAAAGAACGGATATTCGGGGCGTTCGAAAGGCTGGACAACGCGCGTGGCATTCCAGGGTTCGGACTGGGGCTGGCGATCACGGCCCGGCTCGTGTCTGAAATGCGGGGCCGTGTGGAGGTAAAGAGCGTCCCCGGTGAAGGCAGCCGCTTCTCCGTTTTCCTTCCCGTGCCATCGGCCGGACAGTCCGCCCCTCTGGAAGAGAAGGTGTTTCCGACCTGTGAACCGCCCGGCGGCATCCGTGTGCTGGTCATGGATGACGACCGCATCCAGCTGGAGATCACCCGGGAGATGCTCTCTCGCAGCCGGATTCACTGTGACTGCTGCACGGATGTCCGGGAACTGATGGACTGCCTGAAAAGGCAGGAGTATGATCTTCTGCTGACCGACATACAAATGCCCGGTGCGGACGGCTTCTCGGTCCTTGAATTGCTGAGGGACTCGAACATCCCCCGGGCGAGGGAGATTCCGGCCATAGCCGTCACGGCACATTCCGGTAGGGAAGAGGAATATCTCTCCGCAGGTTTCGCCGGATGTATCCATAAGCCTTTCTCTGCAGAAAGGCTGGTAACCGCCATCATGGGGGGCATAAAAGGGAATGGGAAAGAGTGGAGGCCGGACTTCTCCCTCCTGCTTGCCGGAGAGGACAACCGGCAGGAAATGCTGGGGCTGTTTGTCAGTGAGAGCCGCAAGGACATCGACAGGCTGTCAGCCGCCGTGAAAGAAAAGGACAGCCGGGAAATCATTTCCATCCTCCACAGGAACCTGCCGTTGTGGGAGACGGTACGTCTGGACTATCCGGTGGCGGTTCTGAGAGTGCTGGTCAAATCCGACGCGGGCCAATGGGAGGATGAGGAATATGTGAAAATAGAAAAAATAATCGGTGCCGTCAGGGAACTGATATCCTATGCGGAACTGATGCGGAAAGAGAGACAGGAATGAAAACGATACTTATTTTGGAAGATGACGTGATTTTTAGCCGCAGCATCGGCAACTGGCTGAAGAATAAGGGGATGGCGACCGAACATGCTACGACGCTGTCAGCTGCCCGCAAGGCCCTTTCCGCAAGGGAATTCGACCTTGTCCTTGCAGATCTCCGCCTGCCGGACGGGAACAGCACCTCCCTGCTGGAATGGATGAACGAGAGGTTCTACGCCACCCCGTTCCTTATCATGACCAACTACGGGCAGGTGGAGAACGCGGTGGAAGCCATGCAGCTGGGGGCGGCCAACTACCTGTGCAAGCCCGTCCAGCCGGACAAGTTGCTGGAAGCTATCGGAAAGATATTCAGCCGTTCTCGGAATGACGGGAGTGAGTTCTACCGCGGGGAGAGTGCCAAAGCGCGGGAAATGTACCGGTTAGTGGGGCTGGTGGCACGTTCCGACATTTCCGTGCTCATTCGGGGAGCCTCCGGTACGGGAAAGGAGCATATCGCCCGCGAACTGCATGAACAAAGCCACCGTAGGAACAAGCCTTTTGTCCCGGTGGACTGCGGAACCATTACCGGCGATCTTGCCAAATCTGAATTTTTTGGGCACCGCAAGGGGACGTTCACCGGAGCCTACGGTGACAGGTGCGGACTGTTCCAGACGGCTGATAGGGGTACGCTGTTCTTGGATGAGATCGGCAACCTTTCCCCCGAGACACAGATGCTCCTGTTGCGTGCCCTACAGGAAAGACGCTACAAGCCCGTCGGCTCTACCCGGGAATACGCCTTTGATGTCCGTCTGGTAGCCGCCACGAATGAAAACCTGGAGAGGGCGATATCCGAAGGGCGTTTCCGGGAGGACCTGTTCCATCGCCTGAACGAGTTCACCATCAATGTCCCCCCTCTCTCGGAATGCGGGGAGGACATACTTCCGTTGGCGGAGTTCTTTATGAGGCATTTTTCTGAAAAGCACCGTAAGCCCATACGCGGTTTCAACAGTCTGGCTGCGGTTTCATTACAAAAATATCCCTGGCCCGGCAACATACGCGAACTGAAAAACTGCATCCAACGTGCTGTCCTGCTCTCTGCAGACGGATGGATCTCACTGGAGGGGCTGAATCTGGATCTCACTGTTGGACGGGAGGAAACCGCTTCTCTCTCAGAAGAGGAGAAAGAAAAACGGCTGCTTCTCAAGACCCTTGAAGAGGCAGAGGGCAACCGTGCCCGTACGGCCAGGATGCTCGGTATCAGCCGGACCTCCTTGTACGAGAAATTAAAAAAATACCGGATTATATGAGCGGGCCAGCATTCTTCCAAAAGGAGGAAGTGAAATCAGATACTCTCTTTAAGGTTGATTGTAAGTCAATTAAAAATAGAAAATGATTGTTTTTTTAGACAATAAAGTGTATATTTGCATTGAAAGAATCGTTCTTTGACTGGTGCAAAGGAAAACAGAATATTGTAATTTGCTCGTTTCTAAATCGTTACCTACTTAGTGATAAATAGAATATAACTGTTTAATATTCAGCTACATAGAAAATATACAATGTTTTGCAAGGTGGAACGTGATATTTTTGTCGATACCACATAGAACGGCAATTTCTTTCAAATAATCATTCACCTTTTGATTGCTGATAACAGGTAACAACTGACCGTTTTTCAATTTCCCTTCATATTTGTTCAGGATGGCTTTAGGAATATCCAGCAAGCGGATGTTTGATGTTACTTTAGTCTTGTGACGTTTCTTTATAATCCATAGATTATCATCAAATGCCAAACGTATGTCGTTACTGGTTAATTCGCATATATCCACGTATGAAAGTCCCGTATAGCAGCTAAAAATGAAAATATCCCGTACCTGCTCCAATCGCTTTGAAGCAAAATCCTTATTGCATATCCTGCTTATCTCGTCCTTGTCAAGATACCCTCTTTCTATATACTCGAATTTCAGTTTATAATTGGCGAACGGGTCGGCTGTTATCAATCCTGTACCCTGTGCAAAGTTTACCACCGTGCGGAAACGCTGTATAAACTTCATTGCCGTATTGGGTGAACAATCGTGGTTCTTTATTATATACAGGTAGAAATTCTCAATAAATACTTTGTTGATTTGGCGTATAGGCAAATCCGATACACGATATTCGTCTTTTAGGAAATCAGTTAGGCGTAACTTTGTTAGTTCGTATCGGCTGTACGTTTTTGGGGTGGCTTCTCCTGCTTCGACCTTTTTCTTGTATTGGTCGTTGTGCTGGGTGAAAAAAGAAATAATGGTATTTGCTTCTTCCTCTTTTCCCAATAGTGCATTTTTCACGCTTTCGGGTGTAACATAGCTATCCCGCATTAATTGATTGTGGAAGTGGGAACGGATATTTGCTTTGATGTCGTCCAGCATGGAATTAAGCCTTTGTATCTCCATTGATTTACCTATGGCTCTGCCGGATTTCCAGTTAGTTTCTAACACTTCTAACTTGGTATTGAATTGGGTCTGTTTGCCGTTGATTGTGATACGGGCATGAATGGGTACTAAACCATTCTTTTTCATCTTGTCTTTTTTCAGGTAAAACAATACGCTGAAAGTACTTTTTTCATTCTTCATAATCTCACTTTTTTTAGATTGCAAAACTAATTTTAATCACTGTAAATGAGATAAATAGAGTATAGACAAATCACGTCAAAAGTAAGCCATTTTCCGACAATCGTACCCCCTAATCGTTTTTTGGGGAAGGGGGTACGATTTGGATACTCAACCGTGTCTTTTCGTGCCCCTTTTTTGTCTTTTAAGCAAGACTGAAACAAAAAAAAAAGTCCTACAATACGTTGATATTGTAGGACTTGTCTCTTTTTTGTCGCCGTTTGGCTTTGTTCTTATGTGATCCGCCTGGGGCTTTCACCGTAGCGGTCTATATCTTTGATTTATAAGCTCTTGTAAACCTTGAAAAATTGTACCGTAACGAATTAGTAACGATTTATAGGAACGCTTGTTGTCAGTGAGAGGCATTCGTTTGTCAGCCGTTCTCTGATGCCGCAAAGATAGAGCATTACTTTTTATTTTCCAAACATTTGATTATTAAATCTTTAAAAAAAGATCCCCAGTGCAAGGGGCGAACCTATATATATGGATAGGTTTGCCCCTTGCACCGGGCGGATGCTGCATCAGTCCTACAGCCTTGCCGTCCACCTCGATACCGCCGTTTATGTGAAGCGGTTCCCCCTCCTTTTTCGCTGAACCGAAAAAATCATGGTGTAGTACACGTATAGTATCCCATGCGCTGCCTTTTATTGTTATTCTTTTGCAGCAAACATTAAAAATTAAGTTTGTTATGGAAGTTATTACATTTGAAAGTGAAGCGTATAAAGCGCTTGTAGGGAAGATTGAAAAAATCGCCGGGTATGTAGCCGAAGCGCAGCTGCCTTCGGAAGAAAAAAAGGAGGCTTGGCTGGACAGCAACCAACTGGCGGAAGCGTTGGGGATCAGTACACGTACATTGCAACGCCTGAGGGATGAAAACCTGATCAGCTACTCCATGCTGCGTGGACGGTGTATGTACAAGCTGTCGGAGGTCGAACGCTGTCTAGAAGAGCGTACCATTCGGTGCAAGCCTCAAACATTGGAGGATTTTCGCAAGAACTACCTAACGAGAACCGGCAATGATAAGAAAGGATGATATACTGAAAATGACGGAAAAGGGCATTTCCGTATTCCGCTATTACCTGCCGGTGGACTTCAAGGTGGGAAAGAACTTCCTGAACCCTTTTTATAAGGATACGAAGGCTTCGTGCAATATTTATTACGAACGCAAGGCCGGTGTATTTAAAATGAAGGATTTCGGGAACGAGGATTATTCAGGGGACTGCTTTGAGCTGGTGGGCAGGCTGAACGGCCTTAGCTGCAAGGAGCCTAAAGAGTTTGTCGAGATCATGGAAATGATAAACCGTGATCTGCATTTGGGGCTGTCCACACATGAGGAATATCATGTGAGCCATAGCAAAGTCCCCCAAAAGAGTGAAGTGGTATCGGAAGAACCGAAAGCGAAAAGCGTCCGGCCTTATACTGTCGTGCAAAAGCCCTTTACGGCTGCGGAACTTGCCTTTTGGAGCAAATCGGGAATCGGGGAAAATGTTCTGAAAGCGTACCGGACGGTATCGCTGAAGAAGTTCAGCAGCGAGAACCAGGAAAGGAAGCCTTTTTCCTGCATGACAAGCGTCGATGAACCGATGTTCGGATATATGGGGAAACAGCATATCAAGATTTACCGTCCGTGTTCACAAATGCGGTTCCTGTATGCCGGTGATTTTGGCGACAACTACTGTTTCGGGCTGGAGCAGCTGCCGGCAAAGGGTGATCTGCTCTTTATCACAGGCGGGGAAAAGGATGTGATGAGTCTGGCGGCACACGGCTTCCATGCGATCTGTTTCAATTCGGAAACGGCTTTTATCCCTGCGGCTGTCATACACCGGCTTTCGTTCCGGTTCAAACATATCATCCTCCTCTATGATGTGGACAGTACCGGGCTGAAAAGCTCGGCGAAGCGTGAAGAGGAGCTGAAGGAATACGGGGTTAAACGATTGTTGCTCCCGCTTGCCGGTACAAAGACGGAAAAGGATGTATCGGACTACTTCATGCTGGGGAACAGCCGTGAGGATTTGATAAAACTTTTTCTGGACTATCTGGAAACCTTATACAGTGAAACCATGTCGGCTTTGAAATCCTGCGAGGTGGATTTCAACAACCCGCCTCCCATTGCACAGATGATCGTATCGGTAAATGACGTGCCTCTCGGAACTCAAGGCAACCTGCTTTGTATCACCGGCGGAGAAGGCACGGGAAAAAGTAACTATGTGGCGGCACTGATTGCCGGAGCTATCCGTCCCACCGGAACGGATGTGGATGCGCTGGGCGTTACGCTCCACGAAAACGGCAGGAACAAGGCGGTACTGTTCTATGACACGGAACAGAGCGAAGTACAGCTGTATAAGAATATCAGCAACCTGCTGCGGCGATGCGGACGTGAGGCGATGCCGGAATGGTTCAAGGCGTATTGTCTTACGGGAATGAGCCGGAAAGAACGCCTGCTTTCCATTATCCAGAGCTTGGACAAGTACCATTATCAATACGGCGGTGTTCATCTGGTGGTGATAGACGGGATTGCGGATTTGATAAAATGCGCCAACGATGAAGCGGAGAGCATAGCCGTCGTGGAAGAACTGTACCGGCTGGCCGGTATCTACAAGACGTGTATCGTTACGGTACTGCATTTTATCCCCAACGGGCTGAAGCTGAGGGGACACTTGGGAAGCGAGTTGCAGCGGAAGGCTGCGGCGATCCTTTCCATAGAGAAGGACAGCGATCCGGCCATATCGGTGGTGAAGGCTCTGAAAGTAAGGGATGGAAGTCCGCTGGATGTGCCTATCATGCAGTTTTCGTGGGATAAGGGAAAGGCCATGCATGTCTATCTGGGCGAAAAGCCGAAAGAGGAAAAGGACAAGCGCAAAGAGGATGAGCTTGTAGCGGTGGCCAAAGAGGTATTCAGCCGGAGGCGTTTTGTTACTTATGTGGAGCTTGCGGAAGAAATCCAGTCGATACTGGAAGTGAAGGAGCGCACGGCGAAAAGCTACATCAGGTTCATGCGTGAGAAAGAAATCATTCTGAAATCATCCGATAACCAGAGCTATTATGTTATCGGGAACTTTTAAGGAGGAAAGCGTATGTTAGTAGATAAAACGGAATTTGAAGCATGGATGGAACGTATCATGGGTGAGCTGTACCGCATCTCACGGAAGCTGGACAAGGCGGAAACGAGGGAAAAGCACCTGAACTACCTGAACGGAGAGCGTCTGTACGACAATCAGGAAGTATGCCTGTTGTTGCGCATCAGCAAACGCACGCTGCAACGATACCGGAATAACGGGGTGTTGAAGTTCTATTCGATATATCACAAGACATATTACAAGGAGTCAGACTTGCACGAGTTCATCCGTAACAACTTCGACGAGAACGAGATAAAACGGCAGGCACGTGAGGACAAACTGTCCGAGAGCTATCCGCTGCCGAAAGAATAAGTCCATGTTTTTGCTTTGTACCGGTGAAACTACTGCCGTGAGGCAGGAAATCCCAAACTGCGTATTGGTGTTTGTCATGGCAATGACTTCATACAGTTGTGAAACAGGATGAAGTTTCTTTTCTTGTTCGAATGGTGATACTCCAAAGGACAGCGGTCCGGAGGGGTATCATTTTTTATGTATTTATCTAAAAACAGGATGGTACGATTGAAAAGTTAATGCCGGATAGTATATATCTAAAAAGCAAAGCGGGAAAAGTATATATTACTGATTTCCTGACAGATCTGAGTTCAAGAAACATGTGGCTGATATTGCATGGGAAACCGAAGTTTGGATAGCGGAAAATCCAGGCCATATGATTCATTTTAATGGAGACAGATTTATAGGGCCAAGATAGTAAGTCTGCTCTGGGAATAGTGGAATTTCACATTTGATTCATGATTTCTGAAATTTTACTGCTGTAAAGTTTACAATAGTAAAATTTCGGTTATATGTATAGTATAAACCCCACCCCGCCGGCTTCCCAAGAAACAGCAGAGTGGGGTTGTTTTTATGGCTTCGGTTACAGGAGCTATGACTTCAGCTTGGGTTTGGGCTTTTCGGGCCGGTCAGGATCGGGATCGTCCTTGTTGCCGGACTTGGGAACGCCTCCGATGACGAGCTTGCCGCCAAGTGCTCCTATTGCCTCTCTGATGCTGTCTGATGCTGATGCTTTTGGGCATTTTACTTATTTTGAGTGGCGTCAAGAAACTGATTTAGTATAATACGGTATCGTAAATGAGTTGAAATGTTAAGTATTTACTCTTTTTGGGTTTTCAGTGCTTTAATCATATTATATTCTCAAAATTATTAGTAACTTTGCTATTGCTTACAAAATTTACCGCCGTAAATTTTACAGTGGTAAACTTTGTAGTCATAAAATCGAACATAAAAAGATAAGGATATGAAATTCTACAATAGAGAAAAAGAGTTAGCATCATTGGAAAAGGTTCGCCAAGTATCCTTTTCCGTGCATTCCCAAATGACTGTCCTTACCGGTCGGCGACGTATCGGCAAGACCAGTCTTATATTCAAGAGTTGCGAGGATACTCCTACGGTGTACTTGTTTGTCAGCCGAAGCAATGAAACAGATCTCTGTTTACGATTTACTTCCGAGATCCGGCAGGCACTTGATATTTATGTACCGGAACTTACCAACTTTGCAGAAATGTTCCGCTTCTTAATGGATTTGGGAACACGGATGGAATATAATCTGGTTATAGACGAATTTCAGGAGTTCTATTACATAAATCAAGAGATTTACAGTTTGATGCAGGATACTTGGGATCGACTGAGGAAACAGAGCCATGTCAATCTTATCGTGAGCGGTTCGGTCTATACCCTTATGAATAAAATCTTCAGGGATTCAAAAGAACCGCTGTATGGCCGTGCTGACAGTATCATGAAGTTAGCTCCTTTTACTACTTCCGTATTGAAAGAAATCATATCGGATCATAAGGCCGACTATACTAAAGATGACTTGTTGGCACTCTATACCTTTACCGGTGGTGTCCCAAAGTATATCGAGCAGTTTATGGACAATGGATGTACAAGCATGGAAAGCATGGTCGATTTCATGTTGCAACCCGATTCATCCTTTCTGACTGAAGGACAGGCTTTGCTGATACAGGAGTTCGGAAAAAAATACGGTAATTACTTTTCTATCTTATCAGCAATCTCCAATGGTAAGAACACCCTGCCGGAAATGGAAGCGGTTATGGGTGGAATGAGTCTGGGCGGACAATTGAAGAGATTGGAAGAAGACTATAATCTGGTAAAGAAGAAACGGCCCATACTCTCCAAAGAGGGTTCCCAGACAGTCCGTTATGAAGTTTCGGATATGTTTTTACGTTTCTGGTTCCGGTATTTTATCAAGTATCAAAATTATATAGAGATACAGAATTTTGAACGCCTGGCAGATATTATAAAAAAGGATTATCCGACATTCTCCGGTTTGGCTTTGGAAATGTATTTCCGCCAACAGATGATGGAAAGCAAGGAATTTGCAGATATAGGCTCTTGGTGGCAAGGCAAGAATAATAAAGATCAGGATGAAATAGATATTGTCGGACTATATGCGGAAGAGAAAAAAGCTCTGGTGGCAGAGGTGAAAAGACAATCCAAAAATTTCAAGCCGGATTTGTTTGCACTCAAAGTAGAGGAATTACGGAAGAAAGCCTTGTTTAAGTATGATATAGAGAGCAGGCTTTTTTCAATGGAAGATATGTGATTTATAAATTAGTTATAATCAAATATTTAAGAAGACAGAATGAATTTTAAAGCGATTTTGAATAGATTGACAGGATTAAGTTGTCCTATATTTGGTATATCTTGGAATCCTATAGAATCTGAGATTATAATAGCAACAAGAATTATTCGTTACTTAGAAAACAGGAGAGTTCTTTTTAATCCGAGTGAAATGGAATCTCCAACATATTGTGTTAAATCTGCCATTCAAATACGAGAATATCTTACATCAGAAATGCAAAATATGAATGCAAACTCAAAATTATTTGAGTTTGTTAAAGCAATGAGGATAGCAGCCCGAAAGTTTACTGACAGAATGGAATTTAAAAAAGATAAAGATTTTCTATATAAGGCCCAGCACTGGGATCATTGGGCAAGTTGGACTTTTGCTTCTGCTTTAGGTGAAATGAGAGGAACGTTTGGCAATATGATTGCTCAGATAGCTGCCGCATATGGATTGGATGTTGAAGATGAATTAGCATCAATTATTCCTGATTCAGAACATGATGATGAAGTCGAAAAAGCTTGATATATTTATAGTCTATTTTATGATACCACCGAATTCGCATTAATTACAGAACTCTGTTTAGATTGTGATTAATCAACCTTTATTATCACAATAAATAATAAACGGAGAAAAATAAGGGCATAAAAAAACCGCATTTACGGTAATGCGGGCAACCAAGTCTTTCGTTCTTCGAGCGATGACACTGCAAATATAGATATTCCTTTTGTTCTAAACAAGGGTTTGAGTATGTATAAGGAATAATATATGTTTTTGGGGCTTATAGTATTAAACCCCACTCCGCTGTTTCATGGGAAGCCGGCGGAGTGGGGTTGTTTTTATGGCTTCGGTTACAGGAGCTATAACTTCAGCTTGGGTTTGGGCTTTTCGGGCCGGTCAGGATCGGGATCGTCCTTGTTGCCGGACTTGGGAACGCCTCCGATGACGAGCTTGCCGCCAAGCGCTCCCATTGCCTCTTTGATGCTGATGCTTTTGGGCATTCCGCTTAGTTTGGGCGGAGTGCGCTGCCTGTCGGCGAGGAAGTCGGGCATCCGGTGGACATAAGGCTCGGCAGGGGGCGTGTCCTGTGTGGGGACACTGCCCAGTGAGGAACTGCCGGGCGGAGCATCGGCGACGGGTATGCCGGCGGCGGGGGCGTTATCCTGTCCGTCGGGCGTTACCGGTTGGGAAGGCACGACTTCAATCACTCCGTCGGTGCTTTTTTCCTGCGCATCCACTGATTTGAGGGAGAGCAGGATCTTGCGGTCAAGGGCGGCAAGGTCGGCCTTGAGCTGCTTCAGCTCGTCCTCCTTTTTCCAGACTTCCCCGACGACCTGTTCCAGGACGGGGAGTTCCTTCTCAATGGCTTCGTTGTCCCTCGTGTATTTCTCTATCAGGCGGGGGATGCTGTCGAAGGCGTTGATGAAGTTCTGGCAGGCGGTTTTCGGATCGACCGCCAAGCGGCCGTTGTTATAGTTGTAGAGGAAGTTGCCTTCACCACGCACGAAGAAACGGTTCTCGCAGAAGTCCAGACCGTCCTTGACGGTGGTGTCGGTCTTGACAACGATGTCGAAGCCATAGAGCGAGCCGATGACCTTCGGCTGGCCGTGCGTGCGTTCCCTGTCCTCTATCTCGTGGAGCTTGGCGGCAATCACTTTCGGATCATCGCCTGCCACGCCGTCAATCTTCAAGGGGTTGAGCCTGTTGCCCTCCTTGTCGTACTGCATACGGCTCTCGATGGCGGCCTTGTCCTTCCTGACACGGGCGATGATGTCATCGTTGCTTGCCCGGTTCGCCAGGAAAGTTTCCAGTTTGATGCGTGATTCCCCCTTGCCACGCTGGAAGGCCTTGCGCTCCCCTTCCATGCCGGCAATCCGCTTCTCCAACCGTGCCTTGTCGAGCAGGTCGGTATTTCCGGAAAGCACCGCCACGTACTCTGAGAAAGGTATGCCTCCCTTCTCGTCCATGCCTCCCTCGTCGATGGTACGGCAACCCATGTTGTTCTGCTTGAGCTGGGTGATGAAAAGCTGCTTGTTGTAAAGCAGGTTGAACTTGTAGCTATCAAGCGACTTCTCCACTGCGTAGATTATCACATCCACCTTGTTGTCCGCATAGAGCTTGGCCACCTCGTTGCCCTTTCGGATGCCCCGGCCGTCCCGCTGCTGCAAGTCCGAAGGCCGCCACGGTGCGTCGAGATGATGGATGGCGACACACCGCTTCTGGGCGTTGACTCCCGTGCCCAGCATTTCAGTAGAGCCGAAGAGAACACGTATCTTTCCCTCGTTCATCGCCTCGATCATCGCCTTGCGCTTCTTCTCGGTCTTGGCTTCCTGAATGAAACGTATCTGGTCTTCGGGGATGCCGTGATCCTCCACCAGCTTGCGCTTGATCTCGCTGTACGGATTCCACTGGTCGGGCTTGTAGGTTCCCAAGTCCGAGAAAACGAACTGAGTGCCTTTATGCCCGGCGTATTTATTGTAATACTTCGCAATCATATCGGCGCAATGGGTGGCCTTGTTGTCCTTGTCGTCGCCGTAGGAGAGCGGATCGATGAGCCGCATGTCGAGCGACATCTTCCGGGCGTAGTCGGTGGCGATGAGCATCTTCGCCTTCTCTTCCCTCTCGTTCAGTGGCGGGCGGCCCAGTACGGTGGCATTGCCGGTCTTGGCGAACTCGATGAGCTTCTGTATGAACTCCCTCTGGTCGGGCGTCGGGGGTATGTTGTGCAGTATCTCGTTCTTCTCCGGACGGTCGATGCCGATGTCGGCTGCGGTACGGAAGTCGGTGATCTCGGAATAGAACGAAGCGAGTTCCGGAACCTTGATGAAGTAGCGGAAACGCTCTTTCTGCACCACCTCGTTGGTGACGGAGAACTCGTAATCGACGGACTTCCGGGCAAACACCGCCGCCCATGCGTCAAAGGAGTTGATCCCCTGACGCTCCAATTCCCGGGGGCGCAGGTACTTGAAGAGCAGGTACAGCTCGGTCAGCGAGTTGGAAATGGTGGTTCCCGACAGGAAGGTGGCTCCCAGGTCCTTGCCGGTGCGCTGCTGGATGGTGCGCAGGGCGAAGAGCATGTTGAGCGCACGCTGGCTGCCCTCGCTGTTGCCCAGACCTGCCACACGGTCGTGCCGGGTGGTGAACATCAGGTTCTTGAACCGGTGCGACTCATCGACAAAGAGGTGGTCGATGCCCATGCGCTTGAAGTCCGCCACGTCGTCCTTGCGGGTTTCGATCTCGTGGAGCAGCTCTTTCAGCCTGACTTCAAGGTTCATCTTGCGTTTCTCCATGCCCTTGATCTGTGCGTTGCTCACTTCCGCACCCTGCTGGTAGAGGACTTCGAGGTTCTCTTCCACACTGTCCAGTTCCTGTTGCAGGATGTCACGCTGGATTTCGGGGGACTGCGGTATCATGCCGAACTGCTCGTGCGAGAGGATGATGGCGTCCCAGTCGTTGTTCTTCATCCGGTGGAAAATCTCGACACGGCGCTCCGGCGTGAAGTCCTCCTTGCCGGGATAGAGGACTTTGGCGTTCGGGTAGGCGGTGGCGAAGGTCTGTGCGATCTCGTGGATGTTCGCCTTCAGGCCGGTGATAAGGGGCTTGTTCGCCAGTCCCAGACGCTTCATCTCGTAGGCGGCACAGCACATGATGAGCGTCTTGCCGCCACCCACCTCGTGATCGGCGATCCCCCCTCCGTTCTGCTTGAGCATCCAGATGCAGTCCTTCTGGCTGGGATACAGGTCGGGAATGCCCAGCCCCTTGAGGTCAAGACCGGGAAAGCTCTGGTGCGAGCCGTCGTACTTGGGACGGACGAAGCAGTTGAACTTGCGGTTGTACATGTCCGCCATTTTCCGCTTGAACTCCGGCGACTGTTCCATGAGCCAGTCGGAGAAGCCGTTACGGATCTCGTCAATCTTGCTGTTGGCAAGCAGGGTAACCTCCGGATCACGTATCTTCATTTCCTTGCCCGTCTTGTCCAATACGGTCTTGGTGATGTTGGGCGTGGTGTTGTGGATGGCATGGCGCATAAGGGCGATGCCGTTGAAGATGCGGCTTTCCGAACGCACCGAATATTGGTTCATGATGCGTGGGGAGGTCATGTCGGCCCTGATGCTGTATTCGTCACTGCTGGCGGTATAACGGACGGACACGTCCGTGTCGAACAGCCATGAGGCGTAGCGGCTGTACACTCCCGCCGGTATCCAACGCTCGCCGAAATTGAAATCCAGATCCTCGAAAGGTATGGGTGCGGGCAGCGACTGCCGCAGGGCTTCGAGGGAAATACGTGCCTCGCCGTTGTCGGGATGCGACTGCAAATATTCCTCGATGTGTTCGGCCTTGGCCATGACGTTGCCGGAAATGAAACGGTCGGCAATCTCGTAGTTCTTCGAGAGGGGATTGTAAAATATCCGTCCACGCAGTTCCTCCAACAAGTCAGATTGCGATTTGTCGGTCAGGGACTCCATGTACGCCATGTCCACGTTGCCGTACTTGTTGAGCGAGGCGGTGAGCGCCTCGTGTACGTCATCGGTATGGGTGATCTCGTTGATGTTGTACGAGACGGGATGGTCGAAGATGTCGGCCTTGACCGCCCGGCCGTCGATGTAACGTTCCAGCGATAATATCTCACGGTTGCCCGCATCCATGCGGAACAGGTCAATGTTCTTCCTGTCGTTCAGATTGCCGAACTGACGGATGAAGTCATCGTAAAGAGTGTTGAGCATGGTACGCAACGCCGGATTTGCGGCATGGGCGGCCGCCTCGTTCTCGTACAGGTGATGGTAGGTGTCACGTATCTCGATGTAGAGCGACGCACGGCGTCGCTGGCGTTCGGGCAGATCCAACGGGTTGAATACCGGTGCGGCCCCGCCAATGGCGGAGAGGTAGCCTATCTGCCCGTCATCGTCCACAAGGGAGCCGTTGCGGTGGTGTTCCTGCAGGCCGGCCGGATAAGGACGGGGCTTCATGCGTTCCTGCCGTGCGGCCTCTTCCTCCTGCCGGCGGCGTTCCTGTTCCTGCCGTTCCCGCTCCTGCAGCTCTTTCTCTTGGGGAGTCGGTTCGGCCGGGGCGGGATGTTGCTCCAACGGTGGCATATCGAAAAAGGACAACTGCCCGGAGTCCTTCTTCGTGCTCCTTGTTTTCCTTTTCCTGACCTGTGAACGCTCCTCTTGTGTGAAGCCGAAAAGGTCGTACAGGGACATGACCGGCTCCGGCGTGGTCTTTGCGGCGGTTGGCCGGGCATCCGTTGAGGGCTGCTCCGGCGTGGAAGTCCGACGCTCCACCTGTACCGCCTGTCGATCCGTAGAAGTGGAATGTCCGTTCATGTTACCGGACCGGTTGATTTCCCGCACCTGTGCGATGCGTTGCTGCATGGTTTCCGCCGGACGACTCACCAGATTGCGGAACTCCTGCACGGGTGAATGGCGGAGATACAAGTCCAGATCGAGCTGTTCCGAGAGGTTGCGGTCAAGGAAATACTTCATGTCGGCGGCGATGGCTTCCATACCCCCGTCATGCAGGTAGATGCGTGCCGGCTTGCCGTAGGGATCGGTACCGACATGGCCACGTGTATGCACGATGGCGGCGGTATGCTCGAAATACTCGTTCTGCGTCGTCCCGTCGGCCTGCGTGCCGATTTCCACGAAAGACCGTTCGAGTGACGTATATTCCCTTTGGGAAAGCGTGTCCTTCTGCAAGATGACCAGGTCGCTGCCCACCTCCGTACCGGCATAGTCGGTAAAGAGGTTGTTGGGCAGGCGGACAGCCGATAACAGCCGGGATCGGTTCATCAGGTATTGCCTTACGGGATAGGCCATAGCGGAGTTCATCACCCCCTGTGAGGTGATGAAGGCGAGGACGCCTCCCTCACGGACGGCATCCAGCCCTTTGGCGAAGAAATAGTTGTGCAGGCTGTTCAGCGCAAAACGCCTCGCCGTGCCGTTGTCGAAGGAGGGATCGAAAACACGTATGTCACCGAAGGGGATGTTGCTGCTCACCACGTCGAAATAGCCGTTGCGGTGCGGGGACAACTCCTCGAAGCCCTTGATATTGACCTGCGCTTCGGGGTGGAGCCGGGCAAGGATGCGGCCGGTAAGCAAATCCTTTTCATAGGCAACAATTTCGGGAATGTTGCCGGATGCGGAGTGGCATTGCGGTCGGAAGGCCGAGACAAAATTGCCGGTTCCCGATGAAGGATCGAGAAAACGGCCGGGCGACACTCCGTGTTCGCCCAAAGAAGAGGCAATGGCATTGACAATCGCCGGCGGCGTGTAGAAAGCGGTAAAGGTGGATGCCTTCACGCTTTCCACCAGCCGCCTGTACTCACGCTCGTCAGCTGCTCCGTCACGCAGGACGTTGTGAAGTTCCGTAATCAGGGGGAACAGTTCACGGTCGGCCTGTGTCCAGCGGAGTATGTCGGTGAGTTTCCCGAAAGGGGAAAGAACCGCCTTGATACCTCCGAACCCGGAGTAGGCGGCGAGTATGCCCGCTTCCTCCGGTGTGGCGGTGCGCTGTTCCTTCTCCAAACGGAACATCAGCCGGATTGCCTCTATATTGTCCCTGAGATGCGCCTTTTTATTATAAGCCATTCTCTTCCAACCAGATTACAACCGTACCTGTCAGCTCGTCATAGAGCTGCCCGAACTCCGGGCTGAACATGAAATCATCCGAGAGCGTATAGCCGGCGAAGACCTTCCGGCATTCGGGAAGCAGCTGCAAGGCCACGCTGCGTGCGCTGCCTTCGGGGACTTCGGCGGCGAACTCGTTCCAGAGGACGGTAACCAGCGTGTCCAGAGGAGAGAAATGCAACCCCTGAAAAAGCAGGGCGTTCGCCTGTTGTGCCGCATCGTCGTAGGTCAGGCCGGAACGGACGGCTGCGCTGAAGGCTTCGGCGGCCTGCTCGCTGCGGGTGGCGACAAAAGACTCGTCATCCGCCAAATCGGGATGCGACTCACGCAGGAAGGCCAACAGGGTAAGACGGTAGTAAGACAATTCATCCGGTTCTTCCGCTACGGATACCGGCACGTTGGATTTATTCTGATTCATATAATTATCGGATTATTAAGTGATACAATTCCGGACGGGTTATCTCTTCCTGCCGCTTTTTTCTCCCTGCGGTTTCCTGTCCGGGAAGGAATAGCCTACGGTAAAATCGGGATTAAGCACCAGTGCGGCATCGAAACTCCTGCCCTCACGGTTCCTGAAGCCTTTGACAAGAGGGGTGCGGCCTGTGGTCACCAGCCCGACAATCTGTTTGTCGGTCAATACCTTGCCTCCCTTGTTGCGGAACAGGGTGAATCCGCAATCGACACCGGCGCATTTGGCGACCTTGTCGAAGAACAGGATGCGGCTCTTCTTGCATTTGGGACAGGTGCATTGCTCCCCTGAAGGAGCGACATCGAGGGTGGCGGACAGCAGTTCGGCAACGATCTGTGCGGTATAGACCTCTATGTCCCGGCGGAAAGAGGACGCATCGGCCTCTCCGGTTTCTATTTTGGCGAGGGTATCCTCCCACGCCGCTGTCATTTCGACATCGGCAATCTTCTTGTCCTTTACCGTATCGTAAACCGCCAGTCCCTTTTCGGTGGGCACAAGGTTCTTCTTGTCCCGGCGTATATAGTTACGGGCGAACAATGTCTCGATAACGGCCGCACGGGTGGCCGGAGTTCCGATACCGGCCTCCCGGATTGCGGTACGCAGCTGCCCGTCGCCGATCTCCCTGCCGCAATGCTCCATAGCGGAGAGCAGCGAACTCTCGGTATGCAGCGGTTTGGGTTTGGTCTGCTTCTCCACCGTTTCGGAAGCGAGCAGCGGCAGGGTTTCATCCGTCTGTAACTCCGGCAATGTGGCTTCCTCCACCTCCTCTTCCGGTTCGCCACGCACGGCACGCCAACCGGCGGATTTGACGACCGCCCCCTTGAGGGTGAATATCTCACCGCCTGCGGACAAGGCAACTTCGGTCATTCCCTTGACGCAATGCGGGGAGAAGGCTTCGAGCAGGCGTGCGGCAACCATTTCGTAGATAGCCTGCTCGTCCTGCGACAGACCTTCGGGCAGGTTCTCGGTAACGAGCAGCGCATGGTGGTCGGTGACTTTGGCATCATCGACCGGACGGCGGTTGAGCGGTGTGTCCCGCAAAGCGGATGCGATGGCGGCGAAGCGTGGATATTGTTGCAAGAGCGTTATGCGTGAGGGAATCTCCTCGAAGACATCTTCGGATATATAACGGCTGCCGGTACGCGGATAACTTAGCACCTTCTTCTCATACAGGCTTTGCGCAAGCGTGAGCGTCTTGTCGGCCGAGAAGTCCAGTTTGCCGTTTGCCTCTTTCTGCAAGGCGGTCAGGTCATAGAGCAGCGGCGGTTCCTGAACGGCTTCCCTGCGCTCTACGGAACTGACGGCAAGCATACCGCCGTCCTCTACCTCACGTAGCCCGGCAGTGGCCGTTTCAAGGTCATCGAAGCGGTTCCGTGACAGTGCGGAGAAGGCGATGCCGTCCTTGGCCGCCGAAACCTTTATCTGGAAATACTTCCGGGGTACGAACTGTTTGTTCTCCCGGTATCGTGAGCAGATCATCGCCAATGTGGGTGTCTGCACCCGTCCCAAAGAGAACACGCCCTGCCCGGCGGCAAGGCTGAGCGCCTGAGAACTGTTGATGCCCACGAGCCAGTCCGCCTCGCTGCGGGCCTTGGCGGAGAGGTAAAGATTGTCGTAAAGGCTTCCCTCCCTGAGATTCCGCAACCCCTCACGGATGGCCTTGTCGGTGAGCGAGGAGATCCACAGACGGACAAAGGGCTTGGTACAGCCGAGATAGTTGTACACGTAACGGAAAATCAACTCTCCCTCACGACCTGCGTCGGTGGCGACGATGATGGACTCGCACCTGTCGAACAGCTCCCGGAGCACTTCCAGCTGCCTGACCACTCCGGGATCGTCCTTGTACACCTTACCCTCCCGCACCTGACGGGGTACAAGCCTGAACTCCTGCGGCAATATGGGGAGGTGTTCCCGGCGGAAGCCGGAAAAGCCGTAGCTTTCGGGCATGGCAAGACCGACCAGATGCCCGAATGCCCATGTTACGGCATATCCGTTCCCCGTTAGATACCCGTCTTTCCGTTGGCGTGCGCCCACTACGGACGCTATGCCCTGTGCCACGCTGGGCTTTTCTGCAATGATAACTTTCATATAATTATTGTATTATTCATGTGAATGATCAGATGGATACCCCTTTCTTATCGGCTTTCTGTACCGGGCGGTTCCGGCTGACGGCGTTTGCCGGCTTCGTTCCGTCCTGACGGACGGCCGCCTGCTGCGACTGTTCCTGTTTCTTGCTCTTGTCCGGGTTCCATTTGAAGAAATCGAACTTCGCCCGCTCGTGGTTGACACGGACGAAAGCACTGAACAGGTTCCCCTCGTTGTCGGTCATGTCCTTGATGTAGGTCGCCTTGCCCTGTGCCAGTGATGCCTGCTGTTCTTCGGAAAGGTCTTTCCCCTTCAGCCGTGCGGGGATTACCAGCCCACGCTCCTGCTGCCGGTTCTGTTCCTGTTCCTGAGCTGCGGTCTGCTCCTGCCGGCGGGCGATTCCCTTGAAGTCATAGTCGAATCCGCCCTTGCACGCATTGAACTGCAAACGTGCATCATAATGACGCTGCTTTTTCTCCGACCACATGTTTTCGACAAGGACGGACTCGCCGCTTGCGATGCGTTTTCTCTGTTCGTCGGTCAACGCCGTGCCGTTCACCTCTGCGGGAATGGTTATCCCGCTGACCGGTATGTGATGGAGCCGGTTGGTCTTGGGATTGAGCGATACCAGACACGGCTCACGCACGCCTCCGGCCAGTTCGAGTTCCACCACGCAACCCGCATTGCCTTTTTCCAGCAGGTTCTGTTTTACTTCGGGAGTGAACTCCACGTTGAAATACGGCGTGTCCAGTTCCGGATAACGCTTGCAACATTCGATCTCGTTCCGAAGCGTACCGTCGGGATTCTCCGCCAGACGGATGCAGGCGGGAGTTTCAAACTCTATTCCCTCGATAACGGTTTTCAGGGTGAGTACGGCGGATTCGTTGCCGTTGAGCAACCGTTTGAGGCCCGGTTCTCCTAACGTTTCGGGTGTTACCCCCATGCGCTCAAGCTGCTGCCAGTCCACCTGTTCCATACTCCAGCGGGTGGATTGCTCCGTTCCGCCCCCGCCGGACTGCTGTTGTGCCTGCTGCCGGCTCTGTACGTACTGTTCCGTGTCAAGACGGTATTCGTCCAGCAAGGCAGAATTACTTTCGGGCTGCTTGAACAGGCCGACAAGCTCCTTGGCGGAGGCAAGCAAGTCCGCCGGAAGGTGATAGAAACGGAAGTCGGACGGCCGCTCGAACTGTCGTTTCATGTTGAGGAAGAACGTTTCGAGTATAGACACGTTGCGGTCTATCCGCATGAACTGATCCGAAGGCTTTGCCCCTGCCAACGGTCTGGTCTTGAGTCCCCCTTCGGGTTCGATGTCCTCCACCACATGCGGGGTGTTGCCTTCGACGGCGTTGGTCACCACCAATACCTCGTCTTTCAGATCTTTCAGTTTTTTGTCCATAAAGTGAATGAGTTTAATTGTGATACAATCAGGTTAATTGCGGCACGAAAGTAGAGGTAAGAGGCTATGGCGCAAAGGGAAAGGGGGGAATGGGGAACGAGTGGCTACGGGATGGCATGAAGTGGCCTGCCGGCAAGAAAGAATGACGTTCCGATACAAAAACTTCAAAATAAAAAGCGTACCTTCGCAACAAGAAACATAAGAAAGGACAATCCGATATGATTACCAACCGGGAAGAAGTAATAGACAAGGCATTCAAGGTGTTTTTGAGGATGAATTACGAGAAAGCGAGTATCAGCACGCTGGCAAAAGCCTGCGGGGTGGTAAAGACAGGGGTGGTATATTATTTTCCCCACAAACTCGATCTGTTCATGGCGGTAGCGGACAAGTATGCCATACAGATGCAGACACCGGCCAACAAGTTTGCCGGGCCGACGGAAACGCTGGCAGGATTTATAGAGCAGTATGTGGCAGGAGTGAGTACGGCCATGAACCGTATCATCAAACAGGTGCGATGCTGTGCGGACGACAATGAATGCTGTCCCAACTTCTACTATTTCCATTTTCTTTCCCAAGTGAGGATGTATTATCCCGGAGCCCGTGAGAAAATGGAAGAAATATTCCGCAAGGAACACGAGTTATGGAGGACAGTCATACAGAAGGCAAAGGATAGCGGTGAAATAAAACAAGATACGGATGTGAAAAAGACCGCTCCGCTGTTCCGTCAAGTGTTTCTGGGCATGTCCTACGAGCAATCGTTCCTGAACGGTCTGGACGTAGAAGAATTGAAGGAGAAGTTCGATTGTCTGTACTCGCTCCTGAAAGCCTGACTCCTTTTAGCAATATTTAAAAGATTCCGATAAAAATAATTTCTGAACAACCGTTCAGATTTCAATACTTTGCTTTATCTTTGGGGCATGAAGCAACAGCCAGAGATATGGACAAGGTACAGAAGCAACGGTCAAACATCGTCCTGTACAGGGAAAAAAAGGACGGTGAACACTACATACGGATAGAGTATGCAGGCGATCCGGCAATAGCCCTACTGCTCGCCCAAGATACGGACGTGGAAAAGACGGACAACGGTTCCGCCTACATGACGGCTGCCGCCTTTAAACTGCCGGATTTCTACGACCGCTATTCTCCCCACGCTTACATAGATTACAGCCGGGTGTACGTACGGCATCCCAAACCACAGCGGACATACGTATTGCCGGAAGGCTATCTGGAACTGCTGGAACAGAAGCGGTACAGTCCCTCGACCGTGAAAACCTACCGTGCCTATTTCAGCGACTTCATGGAATACCACAAGGGACGGAGCATCGACCGCCTGAAAGTGGCGGACATCAACAAGTATATCCTCTATCTCGTAAACGAGAAGAAAATCTCCGTTTCGCAGCAGAACATGCGCATCAACGCAATCAAGTTCTATTACGAGCAGGTGAAAGGCGGCAAACGGCAATATTACGGCGGCATCACACGGGCCAAAGAGTACAAGACGTTACCCGAAGTGCTGAGCCGGGACGAGGTCAAACGCATCCTCTCCTGCCTGACGAACCGGAAACATCACTGCATGATTTCCCTGATCTATTCCGCCGGTCTGAGAAGGAGCGAACTGCTGAACCTCACCCCACAGGACATTGTCAGTGAACGGATGCTGGTACGCATCATGGGCAAGGGTAAGAAATGCCGTTACTCGCTGTTGTCGGAAAAGGTGCTGCACGAGCTTCGGGAATATTTCAAGGAATACCGTCCGAAGAAATGGCTGTTCGAGGGCGATACTCCCGGCGAGCAATACTCGGCAAGCGCACTGGTGAAAGTGCTGAAAGAAGCCGCACAGCGTGCCGGCATCAAGCATCGTGTACACGTACATATGCTGCGTCATTCCTTTGCCACTCATCTACTGGAGCAAGGGACAGACCTTAGAACCATACAGGAATTGCTGGGCCACAATGATATAAAGACGACGAGCATTTATCTTCATGTGACGAGTGCCCATAAGTCGAGCATACCCAATCCGCTTGATTCGCTGGATGATTCGTAGGGTGCAGCTATTAGAGATTAGGAAACACACCTGTCGAGTGTCGGTTATCAAAATGAAAGATACCAAACGAGTGTTTTTACAAATAACATTCAAGGCAATTAAAACAACTATAAATCAGCGACTTACAAGGGTTTAGCAAAGATAAAGGAAATAACCATACAAG
>OOCP01000780.1_pt1 | contig 37857 bp, 29 predicted proteins | sample 1671511 | NCBI WGS metagenome assembly OOCP01 (sample SAMN06348164, study PRJEB24527) | human gut metagenome | biome: human gut; feature: ankylosing spondylitis patient; material: feces | host: Homo sapiens | place: China | collected 2015-10 | reverse complement strand
TCATCAAAAACATGCTGTTTGAAGCGTTCACTAAGAGCGGTAAATCAATCGAAGAGGCTCTCACGTTTTTTAGCTGAGAAGGTCGTTACAGAGTGCCCTGCGAACGCTATGCAGGGCACGAGGGAAGTTTTTGATGGGAAATTCACGATCAAGCGATGACAAATCTTGTAGTCATGCAGCTTTTCTCGTGAAAATCGGACTAGATGTTTCAGTGAAATCAGAACCCTCATTTATTGCTCCCAGAGAAACAGTGAACTTTCTTTTGTTTCTCACATTGGAGCATCGACAATGGGTATAACACAAGGGCTATACCTTTGATTGAAGTTTTACCCATCCTTAAAACATCAAATCAGCACAACCCTGTTGTATCAAGCGATTGAATGGGTACACCCATTGTCCATAACCACTCTTGCCACTTAATATTAATCTCTCTGCTTAGGAGCAGAACTAGCTCCGCCTAGTCCAGCATCCTTTCTTGGTAGGCATAACTGTTTAACAGCCTTAATCAGTTCACCTTTCGGACTCAACTGAGCCTTTTTAAACACATCCTTTGATTTTCCTTTAAGAAACAACTCTCCATTTTTTAATGGCAATCCCAAATAATTAAACCAAGTTGAGTTATAATCCTTCTCTATCATGTCCCGAATAGCTTTTTCTAAAAAATTTTTATTCTGTTTATCTTCTAAGGCCGCATGTAAAATATAAATCACCGCTATTAGTCGAATAGGATAAGGAACTACAGTGCGTTTTTGTATTAATTCATCAGATTGCTTATCTAAATAAGATTGAATCAATTGAGAATTAAATATCGTTTTTAACATTCCTACTGTCAAAGGAGGCAACTCGTTAATACCTGAGAACAAAACAATATCGTCTTCCTTTACTTTTGGTTCCTCCTCTTCAACTTCATCTAATTGTACGATTTCTCTAATCGGTAGGCTTGAATTAATTAAATTTTGATAATATTCACTAGAAAAAGGGTACATTACCCGATCAATCTCTGTAGAATGAAGAGAATCGATCAACTCTTTTAGTTGATATGAAAAAGATGATAATATATCTACTTTCCCATAATAATTGTTTACAAATTCTCCCTCCCTTTCTAAATCATGTACCAACCCTAACGAACTCACATTGCGTCCGTATACAGTAAATTGTGATTCTAGCTCATCAATTTTCTCTATCCATGAATTTTGGTTTACTCCTTCTGAACCAAAGATTTCCTGTAATGTAAACAATATCCATTCTTCAACAGGAAATTTATATTCATCAGGATATGTATCAATTGTAGAATACACACCACTTATCTTTTCTGTCATAAAAGAAACATATACACGAGTCTCGGATTGCCTATTTTGATTAAGATGTTTAAAGTAAGCACGATAAAATTTTAGATAGGTTACAGTATTAGGGTTTAAAATTTCTTCCTCATCAAATTCTCTATTTATCGACTTATAAAATTTCCTTTCTTCCTCTATTCCTCTTAATGTTTTTATCGTTGATTCATGATTAAATTCATCACAAAATGTATTTAATATAAACTCTTTAAAACTTATTTTTATATTATTTTTAACATAGTAAGTTAACACATCTAGCCAATCCTTTTTAACCCAAAAATCTTCCTTCAACTGACCCTCATAACTAAAGTGATTTTCAAAATCCTCTACACTAAATTCTATACATTTAAATGCTTCCTTAATAATCTCAGGAAGCGGATATCTTAACACTGTTGCCTGGCCACACTCCTCCATATCTTTAATCTCTCCCCAAAAATGTTGATTAAGAGATTTTTCTTTTTCAAAATCATGAATAATTCCAAAACCAAGAAGGTCTATAGGTCGTGAAGAATAACTTCGTTCCAGATAAGAAATCACAAACATCAAAAAATCCGAAAAACTCAACTCTAATTTTTCAATGTTTTTATGCGAGATATCATAAAACTTAAACCAAAATCTACATGATTCTTTTTGATTATATAAGGGAAGAGGTTTAATAACATCCATAAAATGTTCTATAGCACTTAGATATCGATCCTCTTTGTTTTGATAAAAATCATTTTCATTTACTTCTTCAAAACTATTATCCGCATCAATTTCGAGAAAATTATTGAATAAATTTTCCAGATTTATATCTTCGGGATTTTCATAGTCATATAAATCTCCAAACATTAGAGCAATTGCCTCTGACAACTTTTTCTTAAAGCCAGATCTTGCCCACTTATATATAGAATTTTGACATTTTTCAATCGATTCTTTACTAGCTTTGTTTATATTCATCTTTTCTCTCCTTTTATTTAAAATCAGCACTTAACATATTTTATTGCGCAGCATGCTTTAGTATAAAAATTACGATCGTAACAAAACAGTAAAATCCCATACAAATTCAACTCTAAGAAACTAATTAAATTGAGCCTATATAAAATAATGAATTCAGAATAAAATTTTTATCGAACCACTTACAATATTAACACATAATAAATTAATTGATCTACTCTTGACCATTATCGATAAATAGTTATTCATTGACTGCCATCTAAGCATAAAGGAGTCAACACCCCAGGGCTTGTGAACTTTCATGTTATGAATCGCTCTTACCTTACAGTATGTCTTTTGGCTCTTTGCCATAGGAAACGGGCCGACATCCCACTGGACTCGGCCCGTTGTTTATCGTTGTGTCAGTGAAGTGAGTAGTCACTTCACGGAATCCCGTTACGGACTTCCCGCGGTTTCTTCCTCAGCAAGCAACACACGCATGGCTTCGCGCTCTTGGTATTCCGCCAGACTCTCACGCAGACGCGGGAAAATCACTTCGGCCGCATCGAGCATATCGTTCACCATGTAAAGGATATGCTCACAGCGTCGCTGCTCTTCGGGTTCGAGCGACTCCACCATTTCCCACGTTTGCATCTCACGCTCTAACTGGCGACGCTTGAATTTGCGTCGTAGCGCTACCGCTTCCTTGTCGCTCTCAGGCGTTGCCACCGAACTCACCTCGGGGTGCACCACAATGCGCTTTTTGGGAAGCGCGGGTTTGACCGTCGGTAAGGCCTTGAGGCGTAACACCTCCTCGGACGGTGCTCGTCCCGATTGCGCAGCTTTGCGGGCTTCTTCTTCGGCGCGGGCTTGCATGGCCGCCCGAATACGAAGCGTTAACGCACTATATTGCCCCGTTGAGCCCGTGCCATCCGCATTCTCTGCCCCAGAGGATGCCTTCGCACCTTGGGTATCGCGCACTTGTCGACGCCGTAGTCGGACAATGCGCTCAGAGTTGGGTTCAGTAGGACGTGCCACTTCCTCCCGATCAAGCCGTTTGGCTTTCGGGTTTTGGTCGGACATTGCGCCCTCTTGGTATTCCTTCAGGCCTTCGGGTGACGCTTCTGACTCACGTTGGGGTACGTTCGTCGGAAACAGGGGAGACGCCACGGGGGTCATCGGGCCTCTCCAGGAGTCGGAGACTCCTTCGGTTACGGTCTCTTCGGGAGACATCTCATCGACTAAAAGGGTATCCTCCGCCGTCATGATATGGACCTTTTTATTGGCAATGTTTTTTCATTAAATTTTGTCAATGCTGGGGTTCTTTCTTGGCAAAGAACGAACTTAAATTATCCACCTTTGGATGTTATTTTAATTACATCACCCACCTGTGGTCAATTTTTTACGATCCACTCAAAAGCTTAATCCCACCGAGTTATCCCGAAGGTGAGAGAAGTGTTTCGGGCAGGGCAACTGAGCCCCCTTCCGAGACCATGTCTTAACCCTTTCTCACCCTTTCCCCCCGCGTTCTCCCGTGACTCTCTTCCCGCCTGTCGGCGCTCCCCTAGGCCCAGAGACGCCCTTCGGCAGTTTCCCTCTCTTTCCCCAGCCTCCCTTACTGACACCGTTTCCCCACGACTGCTTTTTTCCGAAATCCACTGCGACACATCCGTTTTCACGTTTTTTCCCGCCGCTTTAGACGCAACAAACGCCTTCTTTACTCTCGATCGAGCGTCGTTCCTTTCCCCGTTTGCCCTTCGCCCCATCGGTCCGTGCCAGCTTGGTCAGTCGGCCACGTGGTTGCTTGGCTACGCTGTCGCCCCGTCCCCTCGCCTCCTCACTTCACCCTAAACCCCAAAGCCACCGACGCACGGGAGCATAAGAAGCAACAGGGAGAGCGCACGCTCAACGCCCCCCGTTCGCCGTACGCTTCTCCCGTTTCTCCTTGCCCCCTTGCCCCGAGCTTTGTTTTTCGCGTTCTCCGCTTTTTCCTTTGCGTATTCGTCTTTAAGGCAGGGCATGGTAGTGCCCTAACATCCACCAAAAAAGCAGCGGTAGCGTAAAGGGGAGCACCAACATCACCACCACCGCGTTCGGGATAAAGAGGAGTAACCCCGTTACCCAAAACCCAGTCACGATTCCCGCTCCCCCAAAGGCCCACAATAGGGGTGAGGGACTCTTCATGGCCGCAATTCGCCGTGCTCGGGTAATGAGCGCATCGATCGTTAAGACCACCCACACGGGACTTAACCAGAGAAGCAACAAAGTAAGCGCTACACTACGCCAAATAATGAGTGTCAAGAGTGCCCGCAACCCCTGCCAATAGGGACTTGTGGAGATCCCCACTTGCCAGAATTTCGCCAACGGGTAAAACGGGTCACTGTCGCCCTTCACCGTCTCGGCAACCCAGTCGCCAGGCATCGCCAGTAATGCCTTTAGACTCGCTTCCACGGCCCCGGCGCCCCAGAGGTAGCCCTGGGCAAGCCCTCCGTTTTGCCGCATAAAGAGGTCTAAGGCCACCGCCACATCGTCTTCAAAACACCGCTCAAGCGTCGTGGCACTCACAAAGTACGGTATGAGTAATAGGGCCGCGATCCATAAAAAGGCCCCACCGATCGATAATCCGGTTACGTAACGCATGCTTTCGTCTCCTAAGTTTCTCGTCTTTCTTACGTTCGGCTTTCCTTCGTCGTTCCTCGCCACCCTGCTACGCCACTGTTGGACGCGCGGGTGGACTCATGGACTTACGGATTCAGAGGTCGCGAGCAGCACCCCTTAATCCCGTGGACTCACAATCGGCATTCGCCCTTTGTAGATCCGCGCCCCCGAGAGGGACGCAAAAAATTCCCCATTGGGGAGTTGCCCCAAATATTCGATCGGAATCAACTCATCACGCGCTTCGCGTTCACTGCGGGAAACCGAAGCGGAGAATTGCGGTAAGAGTTCCGTACTCGCACTGCTACTGACGGTCAAGGTGCGCGTTTTCACCAACGCCCGCCCAAAGGTCTCGACAATAAAGGACTGGGTTTCACGGTCTTTCGTGCGTAGCGCAATGAGGTTATTAAAGTTCCCTAAGACTTGCCGCGCTTGCGCTTCACTCCCCAGGGCAACGGTCAAGTCCGCAATCGTTTGCATGGCAGCCGTGACATGCACCCCCGCTTCCATCCCTTTGTTTAAGAGTTCAATCAAAGGCCGATTCATCACGTTCGCAGTTTCGTCTACAAAAAGCGCCACGCGTCCTACCGTCGTTCCTGAGACCCCTTGGTTGTAGCGCTTCCCAGTGTACGCCGTGAGGTCCGCTAAGAGAAGGCTCCCCAGCGCCGAGGCAACCCGCGCATCGGGCAGCGCATCCAATCCTAAATAGAGCACTTCGCCCGCTTCAATTAAGCGCTCCAAACTCACAATCGGCCGGGGATCGTCGCCTTGCGGGTCGGGCGACAAACTCTCCGCTAAACTCCCCGTCGTGAGCATGGCCAAAATTGGCTGCAAACTCGCCGTAATCTTCGCGTAGTGTTCCCGATCGTGCCGATAGACCGCCAAAAGCGGCAAGATCGTTGCTGCACCCATGCCGGTTTTCTCGTTTTCAAAGACCGATTCCCAGTAGGTGCTTAAACGCTGCGCTTCCGGTATCGGGGTCCCGAGACGGTTTTCTTTTGCGATATCGGCCTCCTCATAACGTCGCTCCCAGTCAATCGGCCCCCGTTCGTTCAGGTCTTTTTTAAGACACGCTAAGAGAAGCCCATCCATCCCGTTTTCTAGCAAACGCCGTAGGCGTAATAAGGTGGGCTTTTCGTTCACAAAAAGAAGTCCCCCAATTAAGACGTTGATCGCGTTCCAGGCAAAGTCTTTAAAGACACTGGCTTCCCCTTCGAGCATCGCCGTGATACGGGTGGCGAGCTCCGTGGGTCGCGTCCAACTCCCCAGCGGGTCGAGTCGCACCCCTTGACGTGGAAAGGCTGGGTGAAATTCTTGCGGGGCGGGTCGCCCAGCAAAGGCGCACGCCGCCCGAATAGCCGCTCGCAATCGGGGAGAGGCTTTTGGGTCCATCACAATCACGGGTTCCCCTCGCAAAATCGCTTGCGTAACGAGCGTGGTTAACACAACGCCTTTCCCCGATTGGGTGGTCCCCACGATCAACGTTCCACCCCCTAGACTCGCTAAGGGTCGCACAATGGGCCCCTCGCGTCGTAGTCCAATCCCGTGAAGTAACGGAGACCCAATGAGGGGCATCGTGGGAGACGACCGTCCTGCCCCCACGGCGCTGGCCTTTCCTGGCTTTCCTGCCTTTTCCCCCTTATCTGTTCTTCCACCTGACCCCAAGGCCCCTCCTTTCGTTCGCTGTCCCCTCCCGAGACCACGCTTCGTGCTCAAGGTATCCACCACCCGATTCACCCAACGGGGGACCTGAAGGTCTTCTCGGGGAACTTCACTTAATTCGTAGAGTGTTCGGGTATCGGCTTTGGTCCACCGAAACCCTTCCCCTAGGTAGAGCACCGATTCACCCCACGTGGGACGTTCTCCCCAGGGAAGCACTATCTTGGAGAGAAAGGGGGAGGCCTCGTCGTTTGCCTCCTGAGTGCTCTTCCCTTTTTCCTCCTTCCTTCCCTCCTTAACGCTACCCCATGGGCGGATCCTCCATTTCGCTAGGGCTGAACCTTTCCCCTCGGTCGCTCCTTTGGGGCTCCCCGTCATGGGGGTCGCAATCGGGTGGGTGGCCACGTCCACACTGTCCGTTAACCCCGCCGCCAAGGCCGCCTCACCCAACGTTTGTCGCTCGAGCATCGCTTCAATCGACATAAACGTGAGGGGCACCCCGTTAAGCGGAATCCTCCGCCAATACCCACGCCACATCGCCCCCGCCCGAACGAGCGCGAGCCCAACCATCACCGACCCTAAGGCCTGTGCCGCTAACCATGGGGAAAAGACCATCACGCCACCTACGCCCGCTAACCCCATGGCCCGTAACGCATCCGTACGGGGTAAAAATCGCCATTGAGCCGTATTCATTGGTTTCTCCTTTGTGTTTTGTATGTTGTGTGTTGTTCCTTGCTCATCGTGTCTTGGAGGGGGCTCCTAGAGGCCCCCATTCGACACCCTTTCCATCCTTCAACCGGGAATCCCTTTACGGGTTATCCGTTGGTCCCTCTTATCCGTCTCCCTTCTCGCCCAAGGCGACCAGAAGAAACGAAGAAGGGTAGTAATCACTTACTTCGCTCTTCACGGCGTTCGTCCCGCTCGGGCTCATCTCCCCGCACTCTGCCTCCCTCACCGGCGAAAGCGATGCTTTAGGCACTAACCGCACCCAGCGTTTTGCGACCACGAGTCCCATCACGGGGGGCGACACGTAGTCCTCACGCTCGCTTCGACGTCCTACCTCGCTATCCTCGCTAGCCGACTCGTCCCGAGTTCGCAAGCAGAGCCCCGGCCAGACCGCCCGTAGGCTTTGTCGCAAGGCGGGCAACGAGGAGAACGTCTTAGCGTGCCCCCTCACGGCCTCGCCATTTCGCGAGTAAGGACTCACTCGCCTCCACCCATAGGAGGACATTCCTCCTGCCCACGGGTTTTGCTCAGGGTATTGCCCATAGCTCGCGTCGTCGTCACGCCCGGCGTTTTCAGCGAGCACACGCGTTAACCCAGCCTCACTCCAGCGCATGGCCCACCACGGACTCATACGGGCTTCCCGTAGGGTAAGTAACCCTTCCCCCACCGCACGCCACACCAAGGCCCTTGCTCCCCCTTCAATGTCTAAGTCCCGAATGAGGGCTTCGATGTTTTCAGGAAGTAACGTGGCCGGAATAAAGACCCCTTGCGACAATGCAAACGCTTCAGGCCACGGGGTTAATTGGTTGAGCCGTCTCAACGTAGTGGGTAACCACGTGCGAAGCATCGCGTTAATCCGTGCGTCCCACGCGTCCCCGTCTCGGAGAGGGGGCTCGGTAAGTGAGTGATCACTCACTTCGGTTGACCCGGCTTGGGCGTTTCCTTCGGGGGCTTGGGTACGGTCGTGTTGCTTAGCCTGCTGTGCCCCCTTTGTCTCCTGCGTTACGCCACTCACCCCCGTCACGTCCTTCTCGGCGTGAGCGATAACATCGTTCGCCATCACCCAACGCCACGTGCGAGGGGTAGCGAAAAAGGAAGGAGGGCCCTTCGCCTCGTTGGGCTCACTCTCGTCCCTACCGGTCATCACTGCCTGCCGCTTCTGATTGGCAATCGATGCCTGGCTCGCGTTCTCAAGGGTGGCATCCTCGCGCTCTTCCCTGGTTGGACGGCTGTCCGCACGCATGCCCAGCGTCGGGTCATTCGACTCCGCTCTCGCCTCCGACTTTGCCACCGCCGTCTCACCCACCTTCGTCACCGCTTTCTTCTCCACTTTCGTCACCGCTTGATTTCCTCCTTTATTGACGGCCGTCTCCACCGCGGGCTGCTTTCCCGGATCGCCCTCGTGGTTCTTCCCCATCGTCGCTTCGTTCTTCGCCTCGTTCTTCGTCTGAGCACACGCGTCCGTACGCTCCCCGTCCACTTCACTACCCGCCACACGAACGCCCTGGGCAATGTCCGCCGGAGTCTCTGCCGTCACGTGAGTGGCCTCGGTCTCCCGCTCGCCTTCGCTCGCGAGCGACCGCCAAAGTGCCTCCTCCGCCACCTGCTCTTGCGTTGCCCGCAAGGCCCAGCGCTCCGCGGCGAACTGGCGTTCCCGCTCGGTCGCGTCCCCACTCCAATCGTCCTCACTGCCCGTGACCCATGGCTCCCCAAGCCCAGGACTTCCTCCCTCAATGTCTGGCTCCCTACCCTCGTGCCCACGCGTTCCCCGTTGCGCCTTAACCGTTGCCGTTCGCCCCATCGTCTCATAGGTCGCGACCATCGCCATCACTTCCGGAAAAAGGGCTGGCAACGGAGTGGGTGGCGTCATCCCCGCTCGGAGAGCAAAGCGTTCTGAGGCCCGAATGAGGGCATCGGCATCCCGCCATTTGAGATACCCTCGATCGGGAGCCGCGTTCGTTCCCCCCAACGCTTCCGTTGTGCTCGTCCCAAGAGGCGCTACGCTTCGCCCGGCGTCCTCACCCCTATCCACCCCGGCTCCGCCCATCGCGGTCGTCATTCCGCCAGGGCCCTCCGTCATCGGTAACGGGGACAAATTGCGTGAGCGTGCAAGGGCTTCACTCACGGGTTCCTCGCGCCCACTGGCGCACCCACTCCCTTTCGCTAAACGTTCCCACGCCTCCATCCGATCGACGCGAGTGCTGAGGTCTTCCGGTAACGCCCCTTTAACCGTTCCCCCCTCACGGCCCGTCTTTCCGACCACCCAAACCGTCTCACCCGCTGGGGTCGGAATCACCCAACCGCCCGAGCGAAGCATCTCGGCCAATACCCGCGTATCTTCGTTAAGACGTTTAATCCCTAATTGCCGCAAATGGGGCACCAACACCGAGAGGGCTTCTGGCCACTGCAAAAAGACCCCATCCTCGGCCACTAACAAGGGGGTAGCCATTTTCGCGACCGACGTTTCGCGGGCACTCGACAATGGAGTCACTTCAGCTTCCCCTCGCCAACGTGCCATCGTGTGGTGGGCTTGATGCAAAATCGCAGGATCAATCTTGACCCCTAAGAGGGTCCCATTGGGAATCCAATCTCCCGTTTCACAACGCATTCGAATAGCGAGTGCCAGCACATCGGCCCAACCGGTTAATTGCGCCTGCCGTCCTTGCCGTTTGGCCAACGCACGTTCCCGTTGGTCTTCCACGCGACTGCGTGCGAGCGTCACCACCTCTAAGAGTGTCGTCGAGGCTTCCCGCGTTAACGCGTCCCCCTCGACCATCGGGGTGCGATTCATGAGGGCATCTTCCAGGAGGGCCACTAAGCTAGGCATCCCCTCACGGGTAAGCCCCGCTAACCAGAGCCGTGTCGCTGGAAGTACGGTTTGTCGCAAAAGCACCAAGGGTAAGGTGGAGCGCGACGGATCCCCACCCTCACGCTTTACGGTGACACGAAACCCTAAGCCGGGGGAGCGCCCTGACGCCCCTGCCCCGGGTTCCTTTTTCAGTAACGCACTCGCATGGCGTCGTCCAAAGGTGAGCAACGTTTCCACGTGCGGATCCCAACGCTCGAGAACCCGAGCAATGGGCCGTACGGCGTCTTGGATCGCCGTCTCCACCGGTAAGAGAGCCGCGGCGACCTGCGCTCGCGACCGTGCTTCTCGACGCCACGTAGCCTCACGGACAGCGCTACTTCCCACGGAGTCGGTCTCACCCGTTCCTCCCTCACCCCGCAGCTGGCTTGCCAGCACCCGGGTGATGCGGGCATCCCGCTTCTCCACCCACTGGGTAACCTGAGCCCCCAGTCCCGTGGCAGTGCCCGCCACGGAATCCCCCCACCCGTCATTGGTCTTCACTCTAAGGCCCGTCGGCGCCAGGGCCACCGCCTCAATCGCGTAGGCATCGAGTAAGCTCGCCTCCGACAACAGGGCGGCGATCACCACCGCGACCTGTAGACGTTCTTCCCAGGCCGTGCGTTCCGAATCCGCTAACCCGACGCCCACCACGCGATGATTCATCAGAATCATCGCCTCTAAGGCATAGGCGACACTCGCTTTAAAAAGCCCCCCTTCGACCCCAAAGCGATTGGGGTTGCCATCCTCTTGCTCGCCCCACGCTGAGCGAGTAAGCGTCACCCGCCCCAAACCTTGCACATAGGTGGCCCAACTCGCTAATACCGGCAACAGATGGGTTTTAAAAACCGTATCGTTTCCCACCGCGACGCGAAGCCGCTCAATCGTGGTGGCTTCCCGCGCTAAGACCACGTCGCTCGCAAGTGGAAAGAGGATGGCCGCCTCGCGGCCATCCTGGGCATAAAGACGCTCCGGGGTAAAGGTGAGGGCTTCACGCAACGCCCCGACGGGATTCGTTGGGTTGACTCGATTCGCTCGATCCGCTCGATCCTCCCCCTTCGTCCCATTCGGTTGGGGGCGATTCACGACACGTGGCTCACCCTCCGGGCGTAACGCATCCAACGTGCGACGCAGCGCCACCAACGACGTGAGGGCAAACCCCCGTTCACGGGGGTGGCTCACGTCGTCCCCACCCGCGTGCGATGGGGCTTCCGGCTCAGTACCGATGTTGCCCACTTCACTCGCGTCACGATCGTCCCGCCCCATTGCCGGCCTCGCACACGTATGAGCGTGCAGACGCCACCCCATCACGCTGGGCACTTTCCTCCCTCTCAATGTGCCTTTCGCTTCCCCGCCCTCAGAGGTAACCCCGTTGACTTCCCACGCGTTTAACGCCTCCCCCAGTCGTTTCGTGAGGCGGTCGTTCACCGCCGCTAAGCGCTGCACCCAACCCGACCGTGGGGGACGCACTGGTGAACGGTGAGCGTGCTCACCGCCCGCGCTCTTTCCTAACGCCATGGGCCAACCCTGGCTCATAGCGCCACGCGCGTTTCGTTCTTCCCGAGGCATCCTTAGAGAGGGCGAGACGCCTTGTTGACGTGGTTGACGGGATTGACGTTGCTCACGCTGCTGAGGTTTCCCCGCCCGTTGGGCCTCCTCCGGCCCACGTCCACGCTTTAGGATCGGTTGACCAACGCCCGCACCTCGCCACCCCATCGGGGACACGGTGTCCCCTCGCACTGACGCGTGGGCCACATGGTCCACGTGGGCCTTCGACTGGGATCGTGGCTCTACTCCCTCGCCAGGGTGAGAGTCGTGACGCTCTGGAGTAGGGGTTAGCCCTTGAGCGTTCTTACCCTCATTCGTGGGAGACGTTGACCTCAGATTCGCCCTAGGGCTCCCTTCGCTCCCCCGCTGGGTGTCGATAGGGGTTCGCCAGCCTGCGGCGCCACCCCGCACGACGTCATTCCTGTTTCTCGGGCGTTGAGCATGCGGTTGATCCTCACGTCGATGCCCCGCATCTCCAGAAGTCAGGTTCCGTTTGATTTTCTCGTTTCGCATTCGTTTCACTCCTCGTATTCACTACCCCGCTCTTTCGGGGTGGTGAATGCACGGCGACATAGGCTTTCGTCGTCAGATTCGTTGACAGGACTCATGGGCAGGATTCCTGGGCAAGGTTCGTTTTCGCAACTTTTCGCGACCTGACCCCCAACCCTTCCTTTGGCCACTCGCCACGGTGACGCACCGTGGGCCCCGATCAGCCCCTTGGTCGACCTTAAACGCCTATCAGCACCATCCCGCGCCATCCAACACACACCGCACCCCCGGTCTTTTCGTTGACGCTTAAACGTCGCCCCTGGTGAGAGGGCAGCAACGGATCGCCCCTCATCAAGCCTCATCGAGTCGCCCCCTCAAAACACCCCAACAAACCCCAACATTCCTCCACGTAACCCGCGTCAGAATCCCTCAACCTTCCCCCTACGTCTTCACACCACTCCCTAGGCAAATCCCAACACGGGGACCCTCGCTCAGCAAAGCACGACCCTGTGAACTCCCCGTGAACAACCACGTGAACGACGAAAGAAGCGCAAAAACCATGACGGGAGAAACCCATGAGGACACGAAGGAGGATTCGTAGAAGGGAAACGAGAAAGACAGGCAAAAACACCTGACCAGCGCCTGACAAGCGCTGGACAAACATCTGACGTTCGACAGGCAGCGCTCGAAAGCCCTGAGGTGACTCAGCGTCACCGTTGCCCCAAGCGCCAACGAAAAGACCGGTTGTACTGTGGTCGTGATCACCCGACAATGCGCTTGGAATACGCATTGATTGGGTATGGAATGGGCATTTTGGTTTTAAAGGGACGGGAAGGCGCACCAGACGACCCCCTTCACCCTATCGCGTTACCGATGGCTGGCCGTCGGACGTTACCCTCGGGGCGTACCCACCCCAAGGTGGGCCCTTCACGCCCTACCGCACGTTAGCCACCACGACAAGCATCACACCTGGCGTCAGCCCCGTTGTGACGAGCGTTACGCCCTCTATCACCCCAGCGTTGACCGCGTCGTGAAGCGCTTTGCTCGTCCCCACTACGAACGGGACGCAACGGCTATCCCTTGAAAACCAAAATCCCCACTCGATGAGTGGGACCACCAACCACCAAACGGGTCGAGTGGAGGAAAAACCTTTTCCCCCACTCACACCGTTTGACCTGACGAGAAGAAACGACAAAACCATCGTGCTAAACCACACGTCAACGATCGAGCCGTCCGTCCACCACTCACGCTCAGCCACACAGGGGTTTTGCCTCGTGCGTGCACGCCGTAGCAGCAGACGGCCGACGTTTACCCTAGGTTGAAACCCCCAAAAAACCTATGTGCCTGTGAGACACCGTCTCAAACGCAACCGAAGCCACAAAGACTGGACACAAAGTCCGTCCTGAGACGGGTTTGCGTCCCCATCTCAGTGCTTCGGTGCTTCCGTTTTTCGGTTCCTCAGAGCCTCACTGACGTCGGGTTTCGCTGGAAGGGCATTCTTGGGTGACTGGCATCGCTCGGCCTTTGCTTTGGTTTCTCTAAGGGTTCATGGGGGTGGGACACGGTAGCGCCGTAGCGCGCGACAACACACTTTTGTCTGCCATCGCTCACCCGTGCGCACCGTGGACCGCACCCCACGCCCCCTCAGGACGACCCGTGACAATGCCACCGAGCCAAAACACCCAACACAACCCAACACTGCCCAACACGGCCTAACACTACCAAAAGCGCCCAACACAACACGACCCACCACGACTCCACGGAACCTCAAGGAACCTGGCCCCGTGCCTCACGCACGTAGCCAGGCCCCTAAGGTCCTGCTGGTCCTGATGGTCCCGATAGTCGTAGCGTCCCTTACTGAAACACCCGCGCAATCAGTTTCCCAATGGCTTGCGGGGCTTCACGTAATGAACTCACCCGGGTGGTGTATTCCCCCACGGGGGTGGACGTGTCGCCCACGCCGCACATGAGCACCGTGATGCCCAGCGCTTTGAGGGTCAAGACCGCCCGCTCGGCGTTCGCTTGAAAGCGACCATCGGTGAGCACAAACACCACCTTGCGCACATCCTCATCCGTGATTTGCCCCAATTTGCCCGCCGCCCAATAAAGCGCCGGAATAATCGGGGTATCCCCATCCCCTTCTAAGGGGGCAAGGATCGATAAGGTCTGTGAAAAAGGCAAGGGAGTGGCACTTAAGGCCCGAGGCCCGACGACCCCCACGGGGTAGCGATCGGGCCTGGGGAAAAGGGCCAACCCCACCCGGGTGGCCGCCCGGTTGCGTAGCGCCTCCAGGAGTCGTGCACTCAAGACTTTCGCCAAGGTCACATCGTCGACGTTCATCGAACCCGAACGATCGACGAGCAACAGCACCGCAGTGTTTTTCGCTCGAATGGGCATCTCCTCATAGAAGACCCGCTCATCCAAACGATAGGTCGCAAGCGCCACGTCGTTTAGAACCTGCCCCGAGGGGGCGGGTCGCCTCGCGACGCGGATACGCGCTTCCACACACTCGCTAAAGTAGCGTGTGAGGGGAAAGCTCGCCCGCCACGCCTCCCGAAAGGCCTTGACCCAGGGGCGGTTACGACGGGTTTTCGCTTCATCCACGGTGAGGATCGGATCCCCCTCACGGTTTAAGGGCACCGCGTCCGGGTTTGAAGGATGGCGAATGCGGTTCGTTTCGAGCATCGCTTTTAAACGCGCCTCACTTCGCTCCATCCAATCGGGCTCGTACACGTCGCTCCCTAAGTCTTCCAATTGCTTGAGGTTACCCACAAGCGCTTTAAAGCGCGTGAGTAGCCCACCAGCCACCGGATCGACTCGCACCGGAAACACGTCCCCGGCGGGGTTCGTGTAGGGAGAGAGTGCGTCAGTTGACGTGCTCGCTTCGCCCGGCTTCCCCGAAGGGGCCTCTGTTGTGACCCCATTCATGGCGGCGGCGAGTCGCACGAGTTCCCCATCGTCCATCGTGAGTGTTAAATCGTCGTTTAACACCCCCGTGTGCGTGAGTCGCTCGAGCATCCCTTCCACCTCACGGGAGAGCGCTTCGGTGTTGCCACGCGCCCTGGCCTCGGTGGTGGAGGTCGTGTCACTCGCCTCCGGGGTATCCTTGGCGAGCGCCATGGCCCCTAACCACGAGCTGAGGTTGGCGTGCATTTGCCGCACCCAGCTTTCGAGTGCACTCGCTCGGGGGTCCCGCAAAAGACCCCGTTGCAGTGCCACCCAAAAGGCCAGTTGCTCGGCGTCCGTCCCAGGCGCCACCGGCATCAACGGGTACCCGTTACCAGGACCCGCCGGACGCCGTAGCGCCTCGGGTGGCACATTCGCTTGCCCCTCACGAAGGGTGCGGAGTTGCACAGCCTCAGCATGGCTTCGGCCGGCCTCTAAGTACGCCTCGTAGGTTTCACGAACGCTGTGTCGCACCGCTTCCATCAGTGCCCGACTCATGGCGGGAAGCCGTGCGTCGGTGTTGACTGATGAAGCGCCCATCGGGTGTCCCTTTGGCGGTGTAGCGTCGTCAGACGCCGTGGACGTTGCTGGACTCGCGGGTTTCGCGGCGTTCATGCCGTTGGCCTCATAATGCGTGAGCCACGCCCCTAAGGTCGTGACGAGCACCTCGGCTTTGGCTTTGAGTTCGCCCGTTTTTCCCATGAGTAGCCCCCACGCTTCGTGGGCTGCCTCGAGGGCCTCTTGGGTCGAGGCCATCTGGCGTGACACCACTAAGCGCTCGAGCGCCTCCGTGCGCGTCGACCCCAAGTGCGCGAGCACCCGCGCTTTGAGCACTTCCACACGCTCTAAAAAGCGTGTAAAGCCTAAGCGTTTGGCTTCGCCCACACAGAGTAACCAGACTTCCACGGTTTCCTCTGGCCGCAAATCCTCGCGCAACCACGCAGCGGACTCTGCAGCCTCAAGCGCTTCAAAAAGCGCCTCCCGCCAGAGGCGGTAGCCCGCGTAGTCTGCGAGTCCTCGTTCATCGACCCGTAAGTCTTCAAAGAGGTTCGTTAAGCGAAAGAGTAAACTCTGCGCTTCTAACCGCTCAAAAACCGTAAAGTCGGTGTAGAGGATGTGGTTACGCTCGTGGCACCCATGCCCGTAGACGTAGATGGGCGCTAAGGGATGGGTGAGGTCGATCGCCCCTAACCAGATCGCTTTCCCATTGGTACCCGGATGCCCCGAGAAATGCACGGGGATCCCTTCTTGACGACAGAGCGCCTGAAAGACCAACGGGGCGGCACAACTTAATTGCTGTGCCTGGGCTTTACCGGTTTTGAGGCGCTCGGAGACGGCCTGAGCCACTTTGCTAAAGCGCACGAGTTGGGCTTCTTGTTCCGCAACGATGGCGTTTAATGCCGCCTCGTAGTGGGGATCAGGATGCCCTAGCGTCGTGCGCTTGCGGCGCGTGGTCCCCTTCGTTGGACGGGTGGCCTCAGCACTTGCCTCAAGAGCTGCGTGTCGTGCGGCCACCGCTTCGTAACGCGCTCGCGTCACTTCTACTTCTTTCACCAATTCCGCAGGCGGATCGGTGAGTTGGTTGAGACCACGAAAGTACGCTTTAAGCGACGCCTCACTCATCCCGGGACGTGTCACGGGCGTAAAGCCCGATGACGCCTCGGGTAAGGCATGCTCATCCGTGGGATCCGTGGGATCCGTCCGATCGGACGAATCCCGGGACTCGCTCTCCTCGTCGGTTGTTGCCACCCTCGGGGTGAGAAGCGCATCGCGCACGCGCACCCACGACGGGGTGCGTGCACGAGGCGACGTCTCCCCGGGTGTGACGGCCTCCGACGTGTCAGGCACGTTCGCTACGGGTAGCGCTGAGGGCGCTTCAGCCGTGGGCGTCACCCCGAGCGTCAGGGTGGCGGGTACATCAGAGACGCTAGAGAGGCGCGTAACACCGTGAACGCGCGCAATCAACGTCTCGGCAATGGCCCTCTGGGTACGCCCTAAGCGTCGTACCCGGCAAGGAAAGGTAGGGGGTGTAGGTAATGTGGGTTGTGACATAACGAATGCTCCAAAAAAACGAAAAAATCCCGACCGTCACCACGGTCCTTCTTCGCCCGTCCGGTTGTCCTACCGGTCGCGCTTTCTCCAACGTTTCGTAGACGTTCTCACCCCTAGGTCACGCGTTTGCGACCACTCGGTTGAGGTCGCCACGGAGGCAACCCTCTGAGTCGCCGTTTCTCCCTCGTCCTCACCACGGACGTGATCAAAGGATCACGGTGGGTAGTGACAACGTGGGAAGAAAGCGCAACCAGAGGGTCGCTCCTCGACGAACCGCAGGAGAGCATGTGAAAACACACGACACCTACGGCGCCTACAGCGCCTATCAAGCGACCCCATCACAGGACGTGAGAGAGACGCCCTTCACCGTGACGAACGCCACGCGTGCGTCAGGCGAGAGAGCAAGGAAACGAGAACGAAAACAAGAAAGAAAGGGAGAAAGGGAACGTGATCGGAAAGGAAAGGAAAGGAAAGTGAACGCTAGGCGACAAGGCCCAGGGTGTCGTGGCGTCGTGTGAAGCTCGGGCCGTACGTCGAGAGGGACTTGGCCGTCACGAGGCACTCCTCTGAGAAGTGCGTCGCGCACGGGCCCCGTACCCGACTACTCGTCAAAAAGACTCGGGTCAATGCCGGAGCTCCGTGACGAGCGCGTCCCAGTCGCCTCACGCGGGGTGCGCATCCGAGGACGGCCCCGTTGACGCGTCGGTTTCCCCTCAACGCCAGTACGGGCTAGAGGCGGTGTCGTCGGCTCGGGGTTCTCGTAGCGCAGCTTAGCTTCCGCCAACACCGCCTCTGAGAGTCCGTTCGTCGGTTGACACGCCTTCGCTTGCGCGAGCGCCAACGCTTGCCGATAGCGCTTACCATTACACGCTTTGGCGAGCGCCTTTTCGCTCTCACCCAAGATCGTGAAAAAGATCGTCGCGATCGCTTCGCGTTCCGCCGCATCCAAGGCTTCCGTCACACTCACCGCGAGAATCACTTCCCGCGTTAAGCGTTTCGTGTCGCCCGTGGCAATCACTTCGAGCATCAGTCGCAAAAAGCGTTTAATCCGACGATGCCCCACCGTTAAGTCGCGTGTTTCAAACCCGAGGGTTTGTTTACTCGACTGTAGGCGGGTTTCTTCGGCTGCTTTCACGACGCGCTCCACGTATTGCGTGAGCGCCTCCGCGTCAAACTCTTCGCGTAAGAGGGGCGGCAACTCGGCCAACAACACGCGCACTTCCTCATCGCGTCTGAGCCCCTCTAAGCGGCAATGCCAGACACGGTCCGTGACCGTTTTGTCTTGCAGATGTCGCCCAAAGAGCCCTTCTTCGATTTCGGCTTGGCCACGGGTGTTATCCGTGCAGATAATGCGCGTATCGGGGTGTCGCACGATCCGCTCCCCGGTCGCTTCGATATCGAGTGTCGCGCCCTCTAAGAGGTCGTTACACGAGACCCAAAGGTCGGCAGGGGCTGCGGAAAACTCGTTCACTAAAAGGACCCAGCCGTGACGCCACGCGAGACTCGCTGGCCCATCGATCCACTCGGTTGACCCATTGACTAATTGCCACTGGCCTAAGAGTTCACGACGATCCATCCGAGCGCGTGCCATCACGCTCACCACCGGCACATGTAAGCGGGCACACCATTGAAGGGCCGTACTCGTTTTACCCGACCCTGCAGGGCCCGATAAAAAGAGGGGTTCGCCTTCGCCAATGCGCCACCAGAGTGCCATGGTGGAAAACAGTGCCTCGTTAAAGGCATGGTGGGGATTCAATTCGGGAATGCGAGCACGTTCGTATGTCGTTAATCCCGTCAGGTTAAACCCTTCGCACCCGGGGAGGCTCTCAGCGAGACCAAAATCGGTTGCGGGAATCCAAAGTTTGCTATGGGGTTGTGTCATAGAGACGCTCCTTAAATAAAAAGAAAGCACGCCCTAAAACGACACAACACCCCTAAAGCATCCCAACGTGGACTCATCGACAATCGACGAGTCCCGTTAAAGGCTATTCCGAGGGCGAGCGCCCTCGAAGGGTGTGCATGGAGATAAAAGAAACGGTAATGAGGTCGCCCTGAGTGGCTTTGCCCCATTGAAGACCAAGGTCTCTGGGGTAAGCCGGTCGGGTGGGCCCCTACCGAAAACGCCTAAACGACGCATGAGCGTAACCCGTGAGGGAATCTCACGGGTTAACTCCTTACGGAGTGCGTTAAGCAGCTTTCAGTATAGTGTGAGTGAATACGACTGGGGCAGGCGGACTAGGGAAAGTCCTAAGAGGGAAAGGACCGCGAGCGAGCACTCTCGCCAATCGTTCTGACGCTAACGAGGCCCCTACGCTTGCCTCGTGGCGTCAATCCCTTTAAGGTAGAAGGGAAGGATCAGCTTTCGCACAGAAAGGAGCAGACCTCATGGAAAACGACACGACCACGCTAACGCTCAGACTGGAGGCGGACTTAGTACGCGACGCTCAACGGCTCTATGAAGCACTCGGACTCGATTTAACCACCGCGATCAACGTGTTTCTTCGCCAATCGATTCGGGCGGGCGGTTTTCCGTTTGCCTGGGAAGATGAGCGTCAACCGAATGCGGAAACACTCGCCGCCCTGCGTGAAGCCGAGCGTCTCGCGAGCGATGCGACCGTGACACGCTATGGCGACGTCGAAGCGGCCCTCAAAGCCCTCAAGGCCTGAGGCTGTGATCACTCCGTCAGTTGTTGCATTTTATGCAACAACTCAATAGCCACATTATATACGAACAGAAATTCGTGTGATAACCCCCGCTCTAAATCGCTTTCCACGCCAAACTCTCCGATTTTTAATCGTCTTCATTGATGAGGCGTCCTTTGAAAAAGCGTTCCATCACGTCATGAGTGATAACGCCGTTGATGGGCGTCTCCTTCCATGGGGCTTCTTCATGGGTCATGTTGCGAAGTTTCCACGCCGAAAACTGCCCATACACCTCGTAAACTTCATCCAAAAGCGCTTGGTCTTCTTTCGAAAACTTATCAAGATCCAATTCTTCAGGCACTAGGATTGCGCCCGCTCCGTATTCCTTGTACTTGTCGTAGAGAGGAATGCACACCGGGCCGTGTTGCCACGCCGTTAGCTGCTCGTCAAACAGCGGTTCGTGGTTAATTGCCAGCGAAAAGCCTTGAGCGTAGTAGATCAGTTTCTGAAGTTGCAGGTTAGAAATCGTGTCACCAGCCTCTTCATCAATCTTGAACAAGAAGTAATCGGCGACATCAAAGCATGTTAGATGTGTCATTGTCCTCTCCTATGAAAGCACCAAAGGACGTTGCCAACGTAGCGAGTTTCGATTTTTTCGTCAATCCCTAGCTCTTTCAGAATCGTATTGGCTAGAACTCTCGATGTGAGGCCATGATCGACTGTGGTGTGCTTGTTCCCACATCGCCAACTCGCATGGTCGCCTTTGCCTCTTCGAACAAGGGTGGCATGGTGTCTGGCGAAGATTTCCAGCCGTTTTTGTCGTAGCCTTTCGTCGTTAGGAGAAATTGTCTACCAGAGTCATCTTCAGGCGAATGGTTTGATGGATAGCTGTGGTATCAAAGGCCGCTTCCATCGCCATTTCACAGCATTCTCCAATTTTTCGCTGAAGCTCGTCATAGGTAGCCCCTTCGGTGACGATTCCGAAATTAGGCAGAAAGTCTTCGCATTCAGCAACGAGAACCTTGCATTCGTCGTCATACATGACGTTTACGCTGATTGTCAGCGGAAGGCCCAGCTTCGCGGCGATCTTCCAACCAGGAAATCCCACACGATACGCAAACATGTTTGTCTCTCCACATCACACGGGCATCAGTACCCACGGTTCTTGTGCATTTCCACATTGATGTGGCAGGGTTGGGGTTGCCCCACCCGCTAAGCCCCTTTACGAAAAAGGACTCGCTCGGTCAGGGAGGAGTCCTTTTCATTCCTACGGGCTTAGTCGCCGTACATCTTTTGCTTTAATTCGCGACGCTGTTGCGCTTCTAAGCAAAGCGTGGCGGTCGGACGCGCTAAGAGACGTGCTACCCCAATCGGTTCGCCCGTTTCTTCGCACCAGCCGTAATCGCCATCGTCGATACGCTTGATGGCCGCCTTCACTTTCATCAAGAGTTTGCGTTCGCGGTCACGGGTGCGCAATTCAAACGCATGCTCTTCTTCGATCGTGGCACGGTCGGCCGGATCCGGAGCGTAGGTCGTTTCGCGCAAATTGTTCGTGGTCTGGTCAGCGTTGGCACGCAGTTCCTGTTCCATCTGTTCGAGACGATGACGGAAAAAAGCAAGCTGACGTTCATCCATGTAGTTTTCTTCAGGCATCTGAAGAAGTTCTTCAACGGTGAGTAATTTCTGCGTCATGGTGGTACTCAGTAAAAAAAGTTTCGCTCCTGCGTTTTCTTTCGTGCGGTGGGTCAATGAAACCCGCCTGGTGTGTCGTGTGTGTTGAGTGCGATCCCAATGCCCCTACCCTAAGGGTTGAGGGGACTGTGATCGTTTTTTCCTCCCGTAACGCACAAACGTTGAGCGAAGAAACGTGTTCGCCTGAAGCAAACCAGAAAAGAGTTATACAGGAAAACGCCAAAAACTACCAATCAGTAGTTTCCCTCGGTTACAAACCATTCGGTTGGTTGACCGTGAATCCCCCCTCGCTGGGTGGGGTGTGGGGACCATTACGCCTCCTTCACCCTTCGCCTACGTGCTCCGCTCGATTGCCCCCTTAAAGGGCCCGCCGAACGCGTGGCGTTGGGCGGCGATGGCGCCGTGGTCAGCACCCCAACACACGGGGAGTTGGGCTTTCCTAAAATTTTGAGAATGGCGCATTCTATAGAAAATCCTCCCCCAATGCAAGCCCGCTCACGTCCTTCAGAGGTCGTAGGGGATTGTCCTTAGACGACACAACCACCGACACACGCTCCAAAAAACGCCCAAAGGCAATGCCTTCGAGCGTTGGGTTGCGCTCTCGCAGAGAGGGAGAGGTTTTCACCCAGCCCCCCTCGCGCCTTCCTGAGGTAAAGCGACGTTCGCTCCTCTTGCTTTGGCCTTAGACCGCGTTGGCGTTTAAGAAATTCAAGGCCGTTTGCACCAAGAGCCCTGCGCCCTTAATCAAGACCGATTCGTCGACCTTGTATTTCCCGGAGTGTTGCGGATAAATCGCATCCACCTCGGGGTTACGTACGCCCAAGAACGCAATCGCGCCCGGGACCTTTTCAGCAAAAAACGCGAAGTCTTCCCCAATCATGGTTTTGCCGTAGCCCGCTTCGAAATCGTCCCCAAAGATCGAACGCGCCGCGTCGCTCGCATACCCCGTCACCGTCGCGTCGTTAATCATCGGCGGGACCTGTTTCACTAAGGTCACTTTTGCCGTGGCCCCAAAGCTCTTGGCGGTTTCGCTTGCCACGCGTTCAATTTGCTCGGGCAATTTCGCGCGCAATTCGTGACTCAACGTACGAATCGTGCCTTCTAAGTAAGCCGTCTCCGCAATCACGTTAAAGCGCGTACCCGCGTTAAAGATCCCCACCGTCACCACCGCCGTTTCGGTCGGGGCCGTTTCACGGCTCACAATCGTCTGCAGGTTATTCACAATGGCGCTCCCCACGACGACCGCATCCACACACAAGTGGGGTTGCGCCCCGTGGCCGCCCTTGCCCACCACGTCGATCTTAAAAAGGTCCCCGGAGGCCATCCGAGGGCCCACCTCTAAGGAGACTTTCCCTGCCGGGATATCGCTCCAGACGTGCATCGCAAAGCACCCATCGACCCCCTCCAGTGCGCCCGCTTCAATCATCGCTTTGGCACCCTTGGCCACTTCTTCGGCCGGTTGGAAAAAGCACTTCACGGTCCCGCGGATTTGATCGCGCATCTCGTTTAACATCAACGCCGCCGTGAGCAACATCGAGGTGTGACAATCGTGTCCACAGGCATGCATCACGCCGGGGTTTTCGCTCTTAAAGGGGCAGTCGGTTAATTCCATCACTTCTAGGGCATCCATATCGCCACGGATCATGAAGGTTTTGCCTGGCAAATCGCCCTTAATCGTTGCGACGATCCCCGTTTCCATCCCCACTTGCTCAAAAGGAATCCCCGCTTTGGTGAGTTCCTCTTGAATCCGCGCACTCGTTTGGTACTCTTTACCGCTCGATTCGGGATGTTGGTGAAAGTGACGACGCATTGCGACTTGAAAGTCTTCGTACTGATCCATTAAGGCTGCGAGTGTTGCCATGACTGATTCCTTTGCTTTACTTCTTAACTTTACGATGCGATATCGCGACGTTTTCCTCGTTCGCCCGCACACAGAGGGCGCCTGTGGCCTCGCGTTGCTCGGGCGACACACGTCCCCCAGACACGCGGCGACAAACGGGGCTTCTTTTTTGCTTGGGTTTGGGGGATTGGGCTTAACGCGAGCGCACGCCGCGTCGCCCCACCCGAGGGCGCCACCCCCAAACCGGTTCTTTAATCTTAGTGAGGCCACGCGCTCGACATCAATATTTCATTCTGATTAAGAGATTTCACTTAGAGGCACTTATTCTCTTTCCCTCTCCCCCAGCCCTCACGAGGGGGTTTGCGATAACTTTTTGAGATAAATCAAATCCATTAGGAAATACCGCTCTTTTCGTTCGCCCTATGGCGGGGGTATAGTTACTTTCCACGAAGCGCAGAACTCAGTGTGAGCAACGCGCTTCCTATCCTAGACAGTTTCCGCTTTTGGAGGCGGTTGGGTTTGCCCCATCACTGGACTCCTCCCAGTCAGGTGGCCAATTCAACTTCCCTCTTGACATCCACGCCCTTGGGGTGAGGATGTCGCGATGGTGATCATGTCGACCTTAGCTCAGCATCTTTTTGCTAAGGGGATCCCATCGTTGCGACGCCCCTCTTGTGAAGACCGGTGTTTCGCTGATTTTCCCTTAAAAACATTTTTCACACGCTTGTGTGTGGTGTGCACAACGCTTCGCACGGTACGTGGGTTCGGACGGGTCACTCGGTTACGGTTTCCCTGTTGACGCTCCCATCGACGCCGCGACGATTCCTCACAATGTTGAGCCACGAAACACCATGGGCCACAGAGGGGTTTGATTCGGTTTATTGTCCCCCGTTGGCTCGGTCGTTTCGCTTCCATCGTGAGTGCATCAAGGAACGTTTACGCACCGCTGCTCGCAAGCGACATAAAACGAAACGAAAGGACAAATTATCATGCAAAAGCGTACTCTCTTTAAAGCCATTCTTGCTACCTCGGCTGCTCTCGTGATTGGTGGCGTCTTAACGGGTTGTGGCGACGATAAAGCCCCCGCGAAGGCGGCGGCTACGGAAGCCAAAGTGACGGTCGTTAAAGTGGGCGTCGTGGGTGCCTATAACGCCCAGTGGGACGAAGTCAATAAGATTTTGGCCCCGAAGCACATCAAAGTGGAATTGGTGAAGTTTTCCGACTACGCCACGCCCAACCGTGCGTTAAATGACGGTGAAATCGATTTGAACGCTTTCCAGCACAAGGCCTTCTTAGCGAACGACATTAAGCAGAAGCACTACGAAATTGAAGCCATTGGCGACACGATCATTGCGCCCTTGGCGATTTATAACAACAAGACAAAGATCAAGAGTCTGAAGGACTTAAAGCAAGGCGACACGATCGCCATTCCGAGCGACTTAACGAACGGGGGTCGTGCGTTAAAGCTCTTGGAAGCCGCGGGTCTCATTAAAGTGAATCCGGAAAAGGGCTTTATCCCGAATAAGACCGACATTACCGAGAACCCCTTAGGGCTCAAGATCTTGGAAGCCGAATCGGGCGTCTTAGCGAACGTCTTACCGGACGTGGCCGCCGCGCTCATTAATGGGGGCAATGCCTTTACCGCCAAACTCGATCCGACGAAAGATGCGATCTTTGTGGAAAACACCGATCCTAACGTCAACAAGGCCGTTGCCAACTTGGTGAACGTGATCGTTGCCCGCAAGAAGGATAAAGACAATCCCACCTATAAGGCCGTGGTCGATGCCTACCACACCAAGGAAGTCGCCAACGTGATCTACACGGTGTATAACGGCGCTTACCAGTGCGCTTGGGAAGGCGCTCCGAAGGCTCCGACGAAGTAATCCGTTTGGGGAGGGGCACGCGGCCCCTCCCTCAAGCGTGACGGTTAACGGTCGACTAAGCCCAGAGCCCCTTTGATGTCTTGGGCGCTCGATCGGCGTGTTTTTCGCTCGTGTTGGTGTTTCACTTCGTGTGGATGCGAGGGGCCATTTGGTCACAGGGACGACGCACAACAGCGCTCGCCCTGTGATGTTCACCGTAGGGTGAACCCAACACGAGGCGAAATTGTGGGTGGGAAGGCAGTAAGAAGCCAAGGCCCACCACCGCACGCCACACTTTCCGTCCTCCCCGACGCGATGCCATGCCATGCCGTTGAGGCCCCTCAACAAGGCAACCACTCGGCAACGCGTGAGGGTAACTGTTCGACAGCACGCGTAGCGACCGTCCCTTTGGAGAGGTGTCGCTTTCGGATTCACTTTATTTTCGGTAAGGATACACACCATGACGACCCCCACAACCCTCAACCCGTCCACCCCGACCCCATCCCGTGAGGCGCTCTACGCCCAGATTGAGGCGGCCGTGGCCGAACACTATGCCCCCTATCGGGAGGCTGCCCAAGCCATTCATGCGCACCCCGAAACGAGTAACCATGAAGTCTTTGCCTGTGACACCTTGACCCGCGCGTTAGCCAAGAACGGCTTTACGATCACGGTCGACGTGGCCGGTCACCCGACGGGGTTTACCGCGACCTACGCCTCCAGCAAACCCGGTCCCGTCTTGGTCTTTTTGGCCGAATACGATGCCTTGGCGGGGTTAGGACACGGCTGTGGTCACAATCTTTTTGGTGCCACCAGTTCCTTAGCGGCCGTGGCGCTCAAAGCCGTGATCGATACCGTCGGGGGCGAAGTGCGTGTCTACGGGACGCCCGGCGAAGAAGGGGGCGAAAACGGAAGCGCTAAGGGTAGTTTTGTGCGCGACGGGTATTTTGCGGACTGCGATGCGGCGCTTTGTGTGCACCCTGGCTCGCGCGGGCACCGGTTGTCCGACAAATCCATTGCCTGTGCGCCCGTGACAATTGAATTCTTTGGGAAACCCGCCCATGCCGCCAGCAGTCCCGAAAAAGGGATCAACGCCTTGGACGGCTTGATTTTGACCTATAACGGATTGAACGCGTTGCGCCAGCATGTTACGCCTGACGTGCGTATCCACGGGATTATCACGCACGGGGGGACGGCTCCCAACGTGGTGCCGGAATACGCCCGTGCGCTCTTTTATTTACGAGCTGCCACCGCCCCCACGCTCGACGCCCTTTATCAACGGGCGTTAGACGTGGTCGCGGGCGCCGCTGCCATGACGGGGGCGCGTGGGGTGATGCAGCCCTCGCAAAACCGCGTCGACAATATGGTCGTGACGCCCAGCTTTGATGCGATTTATGCTCGCCATTTGGCGGCAGCGGGTGAAGTACTCAATACCGAGCCCCGCACGAGTATGGGATCCTCTGACGTTGGGAACGTCTCCCAGGTGATCCCCACGATTCAGCCCTCGATTAGTATTACGGACACGTTTGTGACGCCCCACTCGCAAGGGTTCTGCGACGCAGCGATCTCGGAAAAAGGTCTCGCCTCGATTGCCTTAGGCGCCAAACTCCTGGCGAAAACGGCCTTGGATTTGATTCTCGAACCCGAGACGCTCGCCGCGATTAAAGCTGAACACCGCAACGCGGTGGCGCACCAAAACGATGGCGTTTAAGCCGAGAGGCTCAGGAAACGAACCGAACGATAACCTGACTACGTTAGCAACCTCATTAACCCCACTCATCGAACGAGGCCCCTCCTCACACGATGTGATATTGACCGGTGAACACAATGATTGAACTCAAACACCTAACCAAAACCTTTGAAACGGACAATGGGCGACTCACCGCCTTAAAGGACGTTTCGCTTTCGATCGCACAGGGCGACATTTACGGCATTATCGGTTTTTCCGGTGCCGGCAAAAGTACGCTTGTGCGCTGTATTAACCTCTTGGAGCGCCCCGATACGGGGGAAGTCTGGGTCGATGGAACGGAACTCACCCGCTTAAGCGAAGCGCAACTGCGCGCGGAGCGTCATCGCATTGGGATGATCTTTCAGCACTTTAATTTGATGCCCTCGCGTAGCGTCTCGGAAAACGTCGCCATGGCCTTAAAGCACTCCACGTTGAGTGCGGCGGAAAAAGCGCAAAAGATCGCCTCGCTCTTAACCCTCGTCGGGTTAGCCGATAAGGCGAACGCTTACCCTTCGCAGCTCTCGGGCGGCCAAAAGCAACGTGTCGCCATTGCACGCGCCCTGGCCAACGACCCCAAAGTCCTTTTGTGTGACGAAGCCACGAGTGCGTTGGACCCGCAAACGACCCGCTCGATTTTAAAGTTACTAAAAACCGTTAACGAAACGCTGGGGGTCACGATCGTGATCATTACCCACCAGATGTCGGTCGTGAAAAACATCTGCCGCCATGCGGCCGTGATGGAACACGGGGTGGTGATTGAAGAAGGGCCCGTGACGGACTTATTCGCTCACCCCAAGGCAGCCGTCACCAAAGGCTTTATCGATACCGCGTCCAACATTGACGACTTACGCGACTACTTAGAGGAAACCCAAGGGAATGGTATTCACCGTGGGCAACCGGTGTATCTACTCACTTACGCGGGCGACGAAACCGGGGAACCCTTAGTGGTGAGTCTTTATCGCGAATTCCAAGTCACCGCCAACATTCTTTTTGGGAACGTGGACTTGATCGATGGCACGGCCATTGGCAAACTCGGGGTCACGTTAAGTGGTGAGGCGGACGCGATCACTAAGGCCCTTGACTACATTAAAGCGCACAACGTCACGGTGGAGGTACTCTAACAATGAACTGGATTTATGCACTCGCTCCCAACTTGGAGCAACTCTGGCCCGAACTCTTAGAAAGCATTCAGCAGACGGCCATCATGGTCTCCATTTCGGGCGTCATTGCCTGGTTTTTAGGGATTGCCACCGGGGTGGTGCTCGTCACGACCCGTCGTGGCGGGATTTTAGAAAACCGCTGGGTCTTTAACGTGATTGACCGCTTAATTGACATTGTGCGTTCGATCCCGTTCATCATTTTGATTGTGCTCTTGATCCCTGTCTCGCGCTTTGTGTTGGGCACGGGCTCGGGGGTGAACGGCTCCTTTGTGGCCCTCATTTGTGGCACGACGCCCTTTTTTGCCCGTCAGGTCGAACAGGTGCTCTCCGAAGTCGACGCTGGGCTCGTGGAAGCGAGCGCAGCCATGGGCTATTCCCCCTTTGAAATCATCAAAGACGTGTACTTACGCGAAAGTATCCCGGGGATTACCCGTGTGACAATGATCACGTTTGTGAGCTTAATGAGCGTCACCGCCATTGCGGGGGCCATTGGAGCGGGGGGTATTGGTGACTTTGCCATTCGCTACGGGTACCAGATGCACTACACCGACATGATTTGGTTGTGCGTGATCATTATTTTGGCCACGATCTCGATTTTCCAATTAATCGGTAACTGGATTATTCGCCGGGCAACGCACTAACGTGCGCCCCTGTGCATCCCGCTCCTGAACACTCGCCCGACGGTACGACGGGCGAGTATCCTTCACCAAGGCGTTTTTCCCATCAGGATAACGCCTTGGTTTTTTTGTTGCCCCCTCTTAAATGGCCGAAGAAGCCAAGAAAAAAGCTGAAACCGAGGCCAAAGCTAAGGCCCAAACCTCCTCCACCGAAAAGTAACCCTGCACACCACACGCTCGTCTGGGCACATTGTTGACGCGGTCCACTCATGCCGGGATCGAGCGTTGCGCACAACACCCCTCGATCAAGCCGATTGAGCGTTCACACCACGTTGTGCTACGAAAGCGCCTTCACGATCGCAAGGATCGCTCACTCCTTACACCGAGAGGGGGAAGCCGCCGCTTTCCCCCGTTGTCCTCTCGGTCTATTTCCACGACCAGGTGTAACCTGCGCGGACACTCCACTGGTTGCTCAGCCCTGAGCCCACCGTGCGTTCCACATCCGCAAAGAAAACTCGATCGCGTTTTATCTTATGGGTGTAGCCTAACCCAATGACGCCCCACGTTCCTCGGGTATCGAGTGACGAGCGATAGGCAGGGACCACAGCGCCGCCTCCACTTTCCATCGTCAGATTGGCGTGCGAATTAAATTCGTGCAGCAACGAGGCTTTGGCATAGAAGCGCTTTTCTTTGGCGTCACCCCATTCGCGTGCCACGTCAAACCCGACGCGTCCAATCAAACTCCACGTGTTGTCGACAAAGGTACGGTTTCCGTGCGTATCCGTCCACTGTGCTTCACCTAACCAGGAGAACTGGAGTTGCGCTTGCGGTAAAAACGACCACGTTTCGCTCAAGGGCTTTTTAAAGCCATATTCCGTACTCAGATTGGCACTCCAGCGGTGGTAGTGTCCTTGGTTCACTTCGCCCGTCAGGCGTTCGGTTTCACGAATATCCGAGCGCACGTAGTGAAGTTTTGCATAGGAGTCACGCCACCAGTACTGATCCCGCTCCCAGGGTTCTAACCGTTCGAGTTCATCCAAGCCAAGACGACGTTCAAACGTGTCGTAAACGGCCCCGTGGAAGTCTTGAATCGTGCTCTTGCCTGAGAGATCCGCCATCTTTTCATGAAATTCCCCATAGCCCAACGCCACGCTACGATAGTGGCGGTCATTGTGCTCATGCGTCATCGTATGATCCACTTCGCGGCGGTGGCCAAATTCAAAAATCCCCCCTTGTAAGCGTCCCGCATCATCGTACGTTGAGCGATGGTAGGTCGCCCGCGCCCAGACGTCTTTTTCGGGATAGCGTTCCATGTATTGCATCTGACCGGCACGCTTCGTGAACGTGTCGATCAAGGTCGCCACGTGCCAACTCGCGGCCGCTGCTTGCTCGTTCCCACGAGCCACATCACTGAGTTCTTCCGTGCGGTTCAGAACCAAATAAACGTTTTGCGGGGTGTCACTGGCCTCTGCGCTCGTCGTGATCACAGTGCCGCTCGTCTCTGCCGTCGGTGTCGCATCCGCCGTCGTAGCGAGGGCCGCCCGACGCACACGACGCACGCGACGTTCCGAGGTCGCTTGCGAGCCTTCACGCGCCGCTTCGGCCACCGTATCGAGCGTTGCCATTCGGTAGCGCTCCCCAGCGTTCGGCCCTAATTTCGTTTGGGCGGCAATCGCCTCGGCGTCGCCATCGATCGCTTGGTTGTTCGCTTCGGTATTGAGCGGATCCGTGGTGACATCGCGCCGTTCAATCGTGATCTCGCCAACGTAGAGCCCACGCACCACCTTACCCATCACGGTCCCACTGCGGAACGGGTCGCGCGCTTGACGGATCGTGGCAAAGCGAACCGCATCGCCAAAGTTCATCGACGCCGTGAATTCGGCCGCGTTGTTCAAGACAAGCGTTTGCGCGTCATCGCTCGCCTCATTGATGTAGAGCATGTCCGAGCGACTCGCGTCTTTATTAAGCGTCATCGCCAAGCGCTGCGAGCCAGTGAGCTGATCAATATAGAGCGCTTTGCCTAACTGATCCTCACGCGTGCCAAAGGCAATCGTGCCGCCACCACCACTCACGCTTTTGAGCATACTCATGCCCGTGAAGTGCCAGAGGGTGTTGTCCTGCATCGTGAGCGCAATGCGCCCCGCCACCTGATTGGTGACGCCTAAGGCCGTGTAGTCGGTGGCATTCCCTGACCAGCGGCTCCCAGGCGTTAACGTTACGTCAAGGCGTGCGCCATTGAAAAACGTCGCCTTCCCGTCAAGCATCATCGTGCCAGGTTCGGTGTCGTTACGCGGTGAAATTTCTGTCGCGACCCCATTGCGTGCATACAGGTCCCCTTTAATTTGGCTATCCTGAGCATAGTGCAGTTGGATATCAAACCACTCCTCGGCCGTAGGTTGCGCATCGATCGCGCGCCCCGTCTTCGCCACGATTGTTTGCTTACCCTCAATCGTCACGCGCCCCGTATCGGGCAGGTAGTGAGGTTCAATCACGATTGCATCACGCTCGGCCACGATGCGGTTTTCGCCCGCCTCGGTCGTCATCGTCACCGACCCCAACCGTACGAGTAGGGCTCGCGTCGCCTCGACTGTATTATTCCCTTCGCCCAACGCGTCGAGCGTAATCTCTGCACGCGAGCGCTCACCCGTCGAGGTGGGTACGATGGAGATCCCCACCCCGTCTTTTGCTTTAACGGTCACGGTATTGCCCGTTTCGGTGGCACGCAAACGCACGATCCCCTCATCGTTAATGGCTATCCCCGCGGTCTTGTCCTTCACAATGGATTCAAGCGAGGATTCGACCGTAACGCGGTTCCCTTTAGCGGTCAAGTACGCTTCACCTTTGTCAAACACCATCACACCGCGCGTTAAACCCTGAAGGGGGCCTTCGTTGCCCGTACAGTGCGTCGTCACCGTCACGCGGTTTTCCCCTAAGGGAGCGTTCTCGGATACACGCGCCGTCCCGTAGGCGTATATCCCGAAATGACCGTACCCCGTGATGAGATGACGGGTCGCCATATCGACCGTATTGTCACCCGAACGGGCGAGGAGTTCGGCATATGCTCCGTTGGCAGCGAAAACGCCAAAACTATCACGGCTCGTCGTCCGAAGGGTCACGGCGTTTTCCAACGCATCGAGTTGCACGTGCGCACGATCCCAGGTGAGCGTTTCGGGCACATCGCTAGCCCTTCCGTAGAGCGCCGCATAGACGCCTGTCGTATCGCCCAACAAGTTGTCTTCAACGTAATTCACCGTCTCGGGGACAATCGGCGCCAAAACGATGCGATTCATGCCTTGGGGCGCCAAAAGACTTACCCAAGCTTGAGCGTTATAGGGCGATACGCTCACGCCACGCACGTAGGACGCCGGCTTGTCGATCACAATGGTATTATCGCCTTGGGTGGCATTCACTTCCACATCGCCCCCCAAAAAGCTATTCACAGCCGTAGAAAATCCCCACCACGTAGCAAGGTTAACCACCCCGTCGGGTGATACGTCACGTTGCCGATCAAAGGTGAAGGTGTTCGTGCCCTCGGTGTTGAGCGTGAGTTCACCGTGTGTCCCATCGGCCGCCATCCCCACCTTTAAGAGCGAGACGGAGCGATTCCCAATGCGGGTTAGACCATTGGATTGCCCCAGACCGGTTCCGCTCACCAAAGACAACGGCACATCGGAATTGCCTCGGATGAGGGTGTCGCCTGACACGTCAATCTGAAGTTTGCCGACGCTAAAAAGTGAAGAATAGTAATTGGTGTTCTCAAAACTACACACGCCGCTACAAGACGACGCCTGATAGCGCACATCGGACGTGAAGGCGCCCGTCTGAATCCGGTTATCCGTATAGGAAGCGAAAAAGCCCGTCAAAAAATTGGGAAAGTAGTTGACCGGTTGTGGTGCCATATCGAACGTCAACGACCCAATATTGAGCCAATGGTGCTCGTCATTCCTCGAACCCATTATTGCCTGTGGCGCTGTGAACGTGAGCGCATCCACATTTTCTACGTGCACATTCCCTAAATAGTAGGACCGATCTTGAGTGAGGCTTCCCACGTCGTTGACGTGATACACGCCTTGGCTGAGTTGAAAATAGGCACTCAAGTTCACCGATTGGGTATCCTCAATCGTCCACGTCCCCGACGCGAGATCTACCCGCCGATCAACGTTTAGAACGCCAACGCGCGTGAGCGTGAGTTCAGCGCCCTCTTGCACAAAGAGCTGCTCTCCCGCAAAACCAGCCGTATCCGTAATGGTGCTGTGACCTGCGTTATGCACCCAATAATAGCCCTGCCATGCGATACCACCCATCTGGCTAAAGTTGAGTGTCCCGCCATTCACGTTAATGGATTGCCCCCCATTAAGCGACGCGGCATTCGCTCCCGTCCCGACAAACTGAAGCCTCCGCCCTTGGGCGACGAGCGAATAGTTGTCTCTTACCGTTAAGCCGCCACTGCCTAACTCCACGGTCACGGGCGAACCTTCAATCTTAAAACTCGGAATACTGAGGCTATTGACTTTGAGCCGGTACCCGTCGGGGGCATTGATGGAGTGAGCGCCGTACCGTAGTCCACCGCTTCGGCATGGCGATCGTCGATCACTTCAGCAGCCTCAACACTCATCAGCGCCATTGCACTCATGAGCGCAACGCTCAACAAGGTTTTGGTTAAACGCGTGCTCGGTTGAGCGTGCGCGCGACAAACGGTGCGCTTGTCACCCAACGCTCGGTGTTTCACGCCTAAACTAACGTGAGAAAAGGTCATACGTATCTCCACATCGCAGGACAAGCGGACTGAGATTTCCTTCAAAAGCGACTCGACCCGGGTGGTCAATCCGAGCAAAGGAGGGATGAGCTAAAAGGAAAACATCGCGTGGCAAACGTTAAGAAAAGCGCTTAAAAAGCGGGCGCCAACCGTGGCCACGAGAAGGATCACGCGTCCTGTCAGTGATTAATTAAATCGTTTTATTAATTAATGAATGCCTATACTATCGTTAATAGATCTTGGTTTGTCAATACGTACTCTTACCTAGATTTCTTAATACGACCAATCCGTATGACAAGGGTCTTTTTTTAAATATTTGAGTGTTTAAATTACGTTTATTTGTTTTACGCTCTCTCCGAGTCGATTGCCTAAAGGTGACTGTCGTTTACTGCCTTTATCTGAGGGGTGTCGGTTACCGGGACGCAACGTCGAAGTAAAAAAAAGGAGAACTCCTCGTGAAGAATTCTCCTTCTGATCGGTCGTGCGCTCGGGTACTCACCCCGCCGCACCGAATCGCTTTCGCCTCACGGCGGAGTGTTTATTTTTCGCCCAAGAGCGCCCGCTTTAAGCCCGCATCAATCGCTTTGGGCCCTAACCAGATCCCCAAGACGGCTTGGTAGAGTTCGCGACCGCCTAAGGCCTTGCCTTTGACGTTGCCGTTCACATACACCGCGGTCTGATCCGCCGTGGTGAAATCAAAGTCAATCACGTCGCCCGTTTTCACGTCCCCAATGGTGTTCATGCAACGAACAAGCGCATCGATTTCGTTTTGAATCGCTTTTCGGGTCGCTTCACTCGTGTTCGCGGCTAAGCCGTCGACCAAGGCGTCCACAAAGGTTTTCGCCCCCACATCACGCTCCATCACTAAGCGTACGCGCAGCGGAGCGGGCAAGGCCCGAATCGCGTCCAAGTCTTTCGCGGTAGCACTGAGATAGAGCCCGGCGGCATAGACCTTAAAAAACACCTTGGTGCGCATCCCGGCCCCAATCAATTTGAGGGGCTGCTGGGCGACCGTCATCGTGCTTTCGTAGGTCACATCGCCTACTTTAAGGGAGGCGGCCCCCACGGGCATGGCAAAGAGCGTGGCACAAAGTAGCGTGGTCAATAACGTGGTTTTCATCGTTTTCCTCATCGGGTTCCCTGAGTGGTCAGGGGAAATATCTTTCATTGCCTGAGAGTATAGCCACATTAAAAACGTCAAAACGCCCGCCCGAATCCCCTCTTCGGATTAATCCGTCCGAGTCGGGGAGGCGGGCTGAGCGTTCACGCTTAGCGCTAGGAAACGATTCACCGGTCAGGCGCAAGCGCGCCTGTCGTGAGTCCACACGTCTTAGACTTTGCCAGCGGCCTTATCTTCTTCGGCACGCTTTAAGAGGATTTCAATACGTTCTTTCAATTCCTCTTCGGTCAAGGCGCCGTTATGGTGCCAAATGGGTTCCCCGTGGATATCAAAGAAGCGCTGTCCCGGGAGTTGCGCCACCAGGTACTTATCTTCAATGCCCGGGTACTGGTCAATGTCCACGTAGACCATCGCCACGCGATCCCCATAATAGGCTTTGACTTTATTAAAAATCGCTTCCATTTCGGGGCAGCCCGCGCACCACTTCGCGCCAAATTCCGCCACCGTCACTTTCCCCTTGACGGGGAACGGATCCGCCCATGTGACGCCACCCGCTTTCGCGTCGGCCGCTAAGAGTTTGGCCGTGGGGCTCATCGTTACCCCGAGCGCTAAGCCCGCTTGAATGAGTTTACGTCGAATCATGATTGTTCTCCTACTGGTTGGTCACGTGGGGGACATCCTCAAGCGTCCCCAACGTGTTAAAGTCCTCGCCCCCCAACGAGATCGTGATACGCCACGGGCGTCACGACCCCTTGGGCCATTTGATAAATCGTATCCTCGGGCCCTAAGCCCGTCATGTCGTGTGTCACCGAGAGGACGGCTGCCCCGTCACGGGCCGCCTGACGCAGTCGTGCCACGACCGCCTCACTCGTCTCGGCATCCAAACTCGCCGTGGGTTCGTCCGCAATTATGATGCTCGGATTGACCATCAACGCCCGCGCTAAAGCCACCCGACGGCATTCGCCCCCGGAGAGGGCCTCGGGCATTTGCTCAGCCAACCCCTCCAAGCCCAATTCCGCTAAGAGCGTCATTGCGCGACCCTCGGGTTCCGCCCCTCGGGCACTTAAGTACCACGGGAGTCGCACGTTATCGAGCACGTTTAAGGTCGCTAAGAGCGCCACGTTCTGGGGCACATACCCCACGAACTGATTGCGTAAGTGACTGCGCGCCGTCTCGTCGAGCGCTTCGAGCGCTTTGCCCATTAACGTGACGCTGCCTTTGTCACTCGTCAATAGCCCTACCATCATGGCAATCAAAGTGGATTTCCCGGAGCCACTTCGCCCGACGAGCGTCGTAAAGGTGCCACGCGTGAGCGTGAACGAGACACCGTTCACGGGCCAAAAAGCACGACCCCCACGCTCATAGCGTTTCGCGAGTTCGCTCGCAACGAGCACCGTATCGGTTGCGCCGTTATCGGTTTGCCCCATCGTTTAGCCCTCCTTTAACGTCTGGTAAATATCGTCGTGAGCACGACGCCGTAAAATCACCCGACTCGCTATGACGGGAGTGAGTAGGCCGAGCCCAAACGTGCCCGCCCCATTCATGAGCCACAGCGAAAGGGGTGCCGCTAAACTCGGTAGTCCCACGACTTTGGCTAAGTTGTCGGTAAAAAGCGTAAAAAGTACCGCCCCTAAACCGATCCCCACCAAGGACCCAGCTACCCCGACAAAGAAGGATTCGAGCATCACCACGTTGGCCACAAACGTTGGGCTCGCACCCATCGCCCGCAATGTCGCACGCTCGAGTGCACGCTCATTAAAGGCAAACGAAAACACAGTAAAAAGAATCGCTAAGGCCGCAAGCCACAGTACCCCGCCCACGGTGAGCATCGCGTTTAAGAGTTGACGCAGTTTGGCTGCCGTATCGCTCATCATGGCCGAGGCAAACACGAAGTTCACTTTGGCCCCTAACCCTAATTGGTCCAACACGCCGTCCGAAATATGTAAGGGATCGGTCCCAGGCGTAACACGCACCAACACGGCGCTCACACTCTGGGCAATCGCTTTGGCTTCATCAGGGTCCTTTTTTTCACCCAAGGCCCGAGCAGCTGCCATCGTCATAAAAATCGAACTATCAAAGCCCATGCCCGAAGGCGCTAACTCGGCCACGATAGTGAATTCTTGGTCAAAGAATTTGAGTTTGGCCCCCACACCCCCAACGATGTAGTTCCCCACAATGATTTCGTTGTCTTTTAAGGGGCGATCGAGCTTACCTTTGAGCCATGGTTTCACCACAAAGTCCGAATCCCAGTCCATCCCAATTAACTGGACCTTCACAGAGCAGCACTGCGCATCCATCGAGGAGATAAAGAGTTGGGGGGTCACCGCGGCCGCGCCAGGGACTTTTTTCACCACGTCCACCATGGACTGATCAATATAAAAGGTGCTTGGTTCCGCGCGCAAGAGGACGTTTTCGATTTTTTTACCCTGTCCTTGGGGTACCACCAGCATATCGGCCCCTAAGCGGGCGCTTAAGCTCTCGAGCCCCGTTTGCCAATTCGCCACGAACATGCTGCCCGTAAAAAAGATCAGCGTAAAGGTCGCAACAATGGCCAGAAGAAAAAGCGTTCGGGCTGGCTTTCCCCCGAGATTTGCCCAGGCAAGTCGACAGGGAGTCAATGGCATCAAGGATTGGGTCATGGGTCTTACGTCTCCGCATCACGGGGAGGTGGCGTTTCTGACGGTTCCGTTCTCACCGCCCGGCGTTAAACGAGCAACGCTGCTCACCCCCTCCATGCTAACTAATTCAAAAGTGTACTCAGCTTTGCTGAGGTTACGCTTAAGAAAAGCTTAAGTGAAGCGGTTTTTACAATTTTACTGACTAGGATTTTCCCTTAGAGCCCCAAGGGATTAACACAACTAAACGGTGGGTTTAGTTGAATTGCTGCGCCTCGGAAGTGATTCGCGTGAGACGTAAAACAACAAGGCTTTACTGACGATACGAGAGGAAGTCGAGAGGCGGGAATTTTGAAGAAAAATCCTGTACTTAAAACCACAAAATGGGTAAAGAAAGGCGTACACTATCGGTAGTTAGCAATTGACCTAAACTCCGCGAAAATTTTATAAACAGCAAAAAATAATTTTTCGTCCCCTAACAAGTCTTTGATTTCACTCAAAAAATCTTGTTAGGGGACTTGTTTTTCTTGAAAACATAGATTATAATTAGTAAGTTATCTCGATCTATGGATTTTCTGCCATGACCACCTCCGTTGACACTTTCCCGCTTAATTTCTTGACGTTCAAGAGCAATGGACGTACCTACATCCGCGC
>OOCP01000766.1_pt1 | contig 38191 bp, 34 predicted proteins | sample 1671511 | NCBI WGS metagenome assembly OOCP01 (sample SAMN06348164, study PRJEB24527) | human gut metagenome | biome: human gut; feature: ankylosing spondylitis patient; material: feces | host: Homo sapiens | place: China | collected 2015-10 | reverse complement strand
GGGCTTTCTGGTAAGGATCAATGCGAAGGCCTACTCTTCTCTTCACAGCCATTTTTGTGATATTGCATTTATAATAAACCACTCCGACGGATTTGTCAACACCTACAACGAAGTTTTTTGGTAGGAAATTGGGCCTTCCGTCAGCCGGAGCGATGGCGCGGCGGCAGCGGGATGCTGAGCACCAGCGAGATGCCCACGGCCAGTGCCACCGCGACCTTGAAGGTGCTGATGCCGTTGGACAACGCCAGTGCGTTGTCGCCCTGAATGAAATAGTAGGCCGTGTAGTAGATGCCTGCACCCGGCACCAGCGGGAAGATGCCGGAGAGCAGGAACACGGTCACAGGGGTCTTTTGCAGGATGGCGAACACGCGGGTGAGGATGGTGAGGGGGATCACCGCCAGCAGGCTGGCCGCAGCAGTGTCCAGCCCCAGCATGACGCACAGCTCATACACGAACCAGCCCACGGCACCCACCAGCGCACAGGTGGGCAGGCTCCGGCGGGGGCAGGCGAACAGGATGGCAAAGCTCAGGGTGCCGGTGCCGGCCAGCAGGAACTGGCCCATCAGCTCCCCGATCTGGGAATTGGTGAGAGAAATCATGCGACCACCACCCCCGTGAGCAGAGAATACAGGCGCAGCACAAGGCCGGTGCCGATGGCGATGCTGGCGGCGATGAGCAGCGCGTCGATCATGCGGATGGTGCCGGACAGGTAGTCGCCGTGCACGAAGTCGCGGATGCCCATGGTGAAGGCGATGCCGGGGGTCAGGATCATCAGCGCACCGATGATGGCATGGCTGGCCGAGGTATGCAGCGCCTGACACAGCAGGATGCACACCAGTGTGATGAGGGACGCGGTGGTGATCTTCTGGAAGCCGCCGGGCAGGCTGTACCGCCCGCACAGCAGCAGGTAGCCGCTGGCCGCCAGACCGGCCACGGCGGCAGCGATGGCGCTGCGCAGATCACCGCCAAAGATCATGGCAAAGCTGAACGCGCCGCCCATGCCGCTGACCAGCTGCACCCATTCCTTGGGGAAGGGGATGCGCTGGGCGGCCGCCAGACGGTACTCGGCCTCCCCCAGCGACATATTGGTCTCGGCGATCTCGCGGGAAAGGGCGTTCACCGCCGCCACCCGGCCCAGATGGGTGGTGCGCACCGGCACGTTGCGCACTTCGCTGATCTCTGCGGTGCCGGCGCTGGCAAAAATGCCGTTGGTCAGTACATAAACATGGAACTCCCGCAGGTGGAAGGAGCGTGCCATGATCTCCATGGTCTGCTCCACCCGGAACACTTCCGCACCGTTCTCCAACAGGGTCTGCCCGGCTGCCATGATAAAGTCCATGATGCGGCGGCGCAGTTCTTCGTCGGGATAAGCCTCTCTGCCCTTCATTGCCCGGCCTCCTTGAAAAAATAATATCGTCTTATTCTAACATGCGCGTGCCCGGCGCACAAGAGCAAAAAAGAAGAGCGGGGAAAACGCCCCGCCCTCCGGAAACCGCATCAGATATAATCCGAAATATAAGGGATCTTGTGAAACAGCACATCATCCAGCCGCTCCACGGCATCCTCCCGGCCCTCGATGCGCTCCAGCTCGAACAGACGTTCGGCGGTCTTGTAGCCCAACAGCAGGGTGGAAAGGGTGCCGATGCCCATCTTCAGGTGGTATTCGGCGGGGGCATCGGTCAGGGTGCAGCCGCCGTCCGCAAACCGGATGCGGAAGGTGTGGTCGTTCCAGGGCAGCAGGTCGTCCTCGATCTCCAGATCAATGCACAGCTCGCCGCCGTCCGGGTCACAGGGGTAATCTTCCAGGAAGCTGGCCACATCCACGATGCGGCCCATGGCATAGGGGCGGATGGTCTCCTTGATGTCGCCGTCGTCTATCTCAAAGGCGATGGGTTCGCTGAAGTAGGTGTTGCCGTGCACTTCGTCGATCATGGAGTCGTGGGCGTGGATGTACTCCCACAGGCCCTTCTGTGCCTCGCGGTTCAGGTAGATCATTTCCTTGATGTGCATGATGTCGTTCTTGATCAGGTACACCATGTAGCCGCAGGGTTTGTCCTTTACATTATAATAGACGGCGACATTGGTGTCATCCTCGTCCCAGCGCCAGTACTCCTCCCAGGCCAGTGCGTTGCGGAACAGGCACCCGTGGGTGATGGAGGCAAAATGGGAGTGCAGCTCGTGGAACTCGGTGTTGTCCCAGGCGACACGCCGCACATAACCGGGGGCCGACACCTTGGTGGGGATCTGCCGGTCCTTGATGTTGTAGGAGATCTTGTTGGAGATGATCTCCCACCCCAGGTGGTGATACAGCGGGATGGAGTAGGGGTAGAGCAGGGCAAAGCTCTTGCCTTCCTTGTGCATCTGGGTCAGGCCCTGGATCATGAGCCGCTTCATGATGCCGTTGCCGGTGTACTCCGGGTAGGTGCACACACTGGTCACAAAGCCCACATGGTAAACGGCGTCATAGATGTTCATCTTCAGCGGGTAGACCGCGAACTGGGAGACAAGGTTTTCTCCGTCAAAGCAGCCCAGCACGTCCGCGCGCTCCAGCACGGGGAACTTGGACTGCTTGATCTCGTCGTCCTTCCATCCGGTGGCAGTGAGCTCATCTTCCGTGACCTGAAAGGTATAGCGCAAAAGGGCGTTGTACTGGTCCAGATCATCGGTCTCCAGATAACGATATGTATAATTTTCGGCAGGATTCATGCAAAACTTCCTCTCTCTGGCGGGTGACTGGTTGCCGAACAGTTCTATTATACACCCGCCGTATAAAACCGGGCAAGAACCATTTTCACAAAAATCTGCGGCCTGCAGCCCGCCAAACCACTGCATTTGCCGGAAAAACTGCTCTGCTGTGTGTTTTGCATTGCACCTGCTTTTTGAGTGTGGTATACTATGCCTGTTATGGAAAAATGCCGGTGCGGTGTGCCGGCCCAGCGATGAGGAAAAGGAAACGAACAATGAAAATTGGATTTGACAACGACAAATATCTTGCGATGCAGTCCGAGCATATCCGCGAGCGCATCCAGAAGTTTGACAACAAGCTGTATCTGGAGTTCGGCGGCAAGCTGTTCGACGACTATCATGCCTCCCGCGTGCTGCCGGGCTTCCAGCCGGACAGCAAGCTGCAGATGCTGCTGCAGCTGAAGGATCAGGCGGAGATCGTCATCGTCATCAGCGCCGAGGACATTGTGAGCAGCAAGATCCGCGGCGATTACGGCATCACCTACGATCTGGATGTGCTGCGCCTGATCGACGCCTTCCAGGGTGTGGGCCTGTATGTGGGCAGCGTGTGTGTGACCAAGTACACCGCCGCCCCGGAGGTGGAGGCCTTTGAAAAGCGCCTCAACGATCTGGGCATCCGCACCTTCCGCCACTATAAGATCGCCGGTTACCCCAACGACGTGGCCCACATCGTGAGCGACGAGGGCTATGGCCGCAACGACTACATTGAGACCGAGCGCCCGCTGGTGGTCATCACGGCCCCTGGCCCCGGCAGCGGTAAGATGGCCACCTGCCTGTCCCAGCTGTACCACGAGTACAAGCGGGGCGTGAAGGCCGGTTACGCCAAGTTCGAGACCTTCCCCATCTGGAACATTCCCCTCAAGCACCCGGTGAACCTGGCCTATGAGGCCGCCACCGCCGACCTGAACGACGTGAACATGATCGACCCCTTCCATCTGGAAGCCTATGGGGTCACCACCGTCAACTACAACCGAGACATCGAGATCTTCCCGGTGGTGAACGCCATGTTTGAGCTGATCGCCGGGAAGAGCCCCTACAAGAGCCCCACGGACATGGGTGTGAACATGGCAGGCAACTGCATCGTGGACGATGAGGTCTGCCGTGAGGCCTCCCGCAAGGAGATCGTGCGCCGCTACTTCAAGTGCCTGTGCCAGCAGAAGATCACCGGCACTGTGCATGAGAGCGAGCGCTACAAGCTGGAACTGCTGATGAATCAGGCGGGCCTGAACGTGGGCAGCCGTGCTGTGGAACAGCAGGCCCATGCCCGCAGCGAGGCCACCGGCGGCGCGCCTGCAACTGCCATTGAGCTGAGCGACGGCACTGTGATCACCGGCAAGACCGGCCCCCTGCTGGGCGCGACGGCCAGCGCCCTGATCAATGCCCTCAAGGCACTGGCCGGCATCCCGCAGGAGACCGACTTGGTCAGCGCTGCCGCCATCGAGCCCATCCAGACGCTCAAAACCAACTATCTGGGCGGCAAGAACCCCCGTCTGCACACCGACGAGATCCTGATTGCCCTGTCCAGCAGCGCCGCCACCAACGAGCTGGCAGCGGCTGCCCTGCACCAGCTGCCCAACCTCAAGGGCTGCGACGTGCACTCCACCGTGCTGCTGTCCGGCGTGGACACCGGCACCCTGAATCGTCTGGGCATGTACCTCACCTGTGACCCTGTTTACGAGGAAGAGGACCGCAAGTATCACAAGCAGTAAAGAATCAGACCTGTAAAGGGCCGCTGCACCAGTTGAGGTGCAGCGGCCCTTTTTTAAAATTAAAAAAACCGCATTTTTGCGGCAGAGGTGGGCTTATTCTGCGAAAAACAAGGTGCCCGGAAGGCCCCCTAGGGGGCAGCACAAAAAAGGCGCAGGACTGCCCGGGGAAGTTTGCAAAATCCCTTGACAAATCAGTACGGGGGGGGGTATTATATAGTGGTAAGCGGCCCTATGATACGGTTTGGGGCTGCAAAAAAGATTGTGAGGTTGATTTTTATGTCTAACATCTCTCGTCGTAGCTTTCTGAAGGGTGCAGGCGTTGCGGCTCTGGCCGTGGCTGCTGCTGGTGTTCTGGCGGGCTGCTCTGACAAGGAGACCCCTGATACCGGCGCAAAGCGTGATGTGAAGCTGAAGTATCTCAGCACCAGTGCTGGTAAGGTCTTTGGCAATGTCGTCATCCAGGTCCCTGCTCTGGCAACGACCGTGAGCTTTGCCACCATCCAGGCAAACAAGCCTGCAGCTGCTGAAGGCTACGACTTCATCAGCACCGAGGACGGGAAAATTGATGATAAGGGCATCGTTACCATCAACATGGTCGTGAAGCAGGCTCCCAAGGTGGAAGTGCAGGTCAAGTATATGCTGGTCGAGATGGGCACTGCAACTGAGCTGAACGCTACTGACAGCAAGCTGGACGGCGCAAAGCTGAAGGTGTCCGTTGCTGCTGGCACCACCAAGATCGATACCGCAGACCTGCTGCCTGCAACCAGCACCCTGGCAATCTGCGATGCTCAGCACATGCCCACCACCGAGGGCCTGGTGAACGGTGCTGTGACCAACGGCATTGCTACTGTCTACGTTTACAAGAAGTAAGATAGCTTGCTGAAAAAGCATTGACCCACAACAGGAGCTGATGCAAAAGCCCCGACAAAAGACCAGAGCCAGAAGGCCGTTTACGGCTGGGCTCTGGTCTTTTGCTTTGCAAAACCATAAAAAGGAGCGGCTGTATACGGAACTTTCCGCATACAGCCGCTCCTTTTGGTACAAAACCGCTGTTGGCTTACTGCTTATCAGCGGTGCGGGCATAGAAGTTTGCCAGCACGGCACCGGAGATGTTGTGCCACACCGAGAACACGGCACCCGGGATGGTGGCCAGCGGGTACTGGGCAAAGTGGGCGGCAGCCAGGCTGGTGGCCAGGCCGGAGTTCTGCATACCGACCTCGATGGAGATGGCGCGGCACTTGGTGGAATCCAGCTTCAGGGCCTTGCCCACGGCGTAGCCGGTCAGGTAGCCCAGCAGGTTGTGCAGGACGACCACGACCAGGATCAGCAGGCCGCTGGTCATGATCTTGGCACTGTTGGCGGAGACCACGGCGCAGATGATCAGCACGATGGCGGTGGTGGACACCAGCGGCAGCACGCGCACGGCCTGCTGGGTGAACTCATGGAAGAAGTGGTTGACCACAAAGCCCAGTGCGATGGGCACCAGCACCACCTTGACGATGGAGAGGAACATGTTCACGGGGTTCACATCCACGCGCTGACCGGCGTACAGCAGGGTGAGCAGCGGGGTGAGCACGGGAGCCAGCACGGTGGAAACGGCGGTCATGCCGACGGACAGAGCAACATCGCCCTTGGACAGGTAGGTCATCACGTTGGAAGAGGTGCCGCCGGGGCAGGTGCCCACCAGAATGACGCCGATGGCCAGCTCGGTGGGCAGGTGGAACACCATGGTCAGCACCCATGCTAGGAAGGGCATGAGGGTGAACTGTGCCACGCAGCCTACGATGACGTCCTTCGGGCGGCTGAACACCACCTTGAAGTCATTGGGCTTCAGCGTCAGGCCCATGCCGAACATCACGATGCCCAGCAGGGTGTTCACCCAGCTGGTTTTGACCACGCTGAACGGGCCGGGGAAGAACAGGGCACCGGCTGCCACCACGATGACGATGGCGGCCATGTACTTGCCCACAAAATCGCTTACTTTTTCCAGAGTTTTCATGTTGTTTCGTCCTTTCTGTTTTACAGGCTGTTCTTGCATGAAACATCCGGAATGGCCCGGTGCCGCAATAAAAAACGCCTTTGTCTCCCATCATAAGAGACAAAGGCGTGTACATCCTCTGCGGTACCACTCTTACTTGCCGACCCAGAACCGGGCCGACCCCTCAGTGCGCATCCAACAATGCGCGGCTTCTGATAACGGAAGCCTGCCGTCCGGGCCTACACACAGCAGCCGCTGTTTCAGCCCGAAAGCTCGGAGAGGATCTTCCCACGGGGTTCATGCACTGCCTTGCATCCACCGGCAGCTCTCTGAAGCACTCCACCCGGGTACTTGTTCTCGTCATAGCCGAATATTTCACTGACACGGAGTATACCCCTTTGCAGGCTCTGCGTCAAGGGGCTGCGGCCTGCTGTTTTTTCATGCCTGAAACCGCACAGAACAATCCGGTTCATCCAACCGAGCAGGGAGGACGTGAATATTCTGCTAAAAAATCCGTATGGAATTTGTGCAATCAAACAAAAGAAAAAACGCATGTCGGTGATATATCAACAAAAACCAGGAAAATCTACTTGCATGTCAAACAAAATACGTCTATAATAAAGTAAAGGAACGACGTCCGACGTCATGACGTCTACAAAAGGCATACGGCTTCCTTATAGAAGCTGTAGGCAAGCGGAGCAGAACGGAGTACAGATACGATGGCACAGGATCATAGCGTATTCAGCAACATTCAGGACAACCGCACCGCCTCCCTTGCAGAGCAGGTGGCGGATCAGATCAATCAGGTCATCATCGACCAGAACATCAATGCAGGCGAGAAGCTGCCCAACGAGTTTGAGCTGGCTGCCCGCCTGAACGTGGGGCGCGGCACCATTCGCGAAGCGGTCAAGCTGCTGGTGGCACGCAACTGTCTGGAGATCCGCCGGGGCAAGGGCACCTTTGTGGTGGAAAAGCCGGGTCAGATCGAGGACCCGCTGGGCTTTGCCTATGTAAAGGATAAGATCACGCTGGCGGTGGACCTGATGGAGCTGCGCCTGCAGCTGGAGCCGTGGGTGGCTCAGCTGGCCGCCCAGCGCATTGAGGAAAACGAAAAGGACACTCTGCGCCAGCTGTGTGAGCAGGTGGAGCACAAGATCCGTTCCGGCGAGGACCACGGCCCGGCCGACAAGGAATTCCACGCCTGTGTGGCCCGCTGCACCCACAACAGTGTGATCACCGAGATCATGCCCGTGATCACCTATAGTATTGAGATGTTCACCAAGTTCAAGGCACCCCGCCTGCTGGAGGACACCATCCGCACCCACTGGCAGATCACGGAGGCCATCTGCGCCAACGACCCCCAAAAAGCTTACGATAGCATGTATGAGCATGTGTCCGAAAACCGCGAGAGCATCGAGATCGTGCGGCGCATGAGCATGGAGCAGAACCGGAATCGTGATAATTAACAAAATATGAATTTTCCGTTTGTAAAATATGGAGAATTGAGTCAGACACCGTTGACAAGCCCTGTTGACGGTGTTATATTTTATCCAACATAAGACGTCATACGTCACATGACGATGCATGTCTTGGAAGAAAGCGAAGCATATACACAAGCGAAGAAGGAGATCTTACCATGAAAAACGTTATTTCTCGTCGTTCTTTCCTGAAGGCAGCCGGCATCATCGGCGCATCTGCTGCTCTGGCAGCCTGCGGCGGCTCTTCTGCCTCCACCGCCGGCAGCACGGCTGGTTCCACCGCTGGCGCTGCAGCTTCCGGTGAGTCCGTCACCTTCACCCTGTCCATGGTCGATAACGAGCAGTCCAACTACTACAAGGGCGCTCAGGCCATCGCGGACAGCGTGAACGAGGCCACCAACGGCCAGTTCCAGATCAAGGTCGTTGCAGGCGGCACTCTGGGCGGCGAGTCTGATACTCTGGACATGGCTATTCAGGGCGACCTGGATATCGCAAGCTGCGCAAACTCCGTGCTGGCAAACTACATCCCCGAGATGAGCATCCTGGACCAGGCTTTCCTGTGGGACAGCCAGGATCAGGCCAACTACGCTGTGCGCAATGAGCTGGGCGATCTGATCCAGGAGAAGGCAAACGCTCAGGGCATCCACGTCATCGGCTACATGGAGTCCGGCTTCCGTGATGTGTTCAGCAAGAAGCCCATCCAGACCATGGCAGACTTCAACGGCGTCAAGATCCGCACCATGCAGAACGATGGTCAGCTGCTGGCCTTCACCTCCTTCGGTGCAAACCCCGTTGCTCTGGCAGCCGGCGACCAGTTCACCGCTCTGCAGCAGAACACCATCGACGCCTGCGAGAACGCTGTGTCCAACTGCTGGGTCAACAAGTTCTATGAGGCTGGTGTCACCTCCGTCACCAAGACCCATCACTGCTTCGTTTACATCCCCCTGTGCATGAGCGATAACGCCTGGAACAAGATCCCCGACGACATGAAGGATACCTTCGTGGAGGCTGTCTGGGCTGGCTGCGAGAAGCAGTGGCAGTACCTGAACGATGCCAACGACGAGGCCATCGGCCTGCTGGAAGGCGTGGGCGTCACCATGTACGACATCGACACCGACGAGCTGAAGGCTGCATACGAGGCCAAGAAGAGTGCCTCCGGCGTGACCTACGACGAGACCTGGCAGGCCGCTGTGGATGCCGCCAAGGCAGCCCAGGCCTGATCGGAAAACACGCAAAAACGTAAACAAATTGCATAGATAGAACGCCTATCTGTGCCGCAGTTCACGGATGCAGCCTCTGAGGCTGCATCCGCGGATTGCTGTCATACACAGGAGGAGCTTCCATGAAAGCACTGAAGAAAGTGGTTCGTGGTGTCACCCTGGCCGAGTTGTGGGCAACGGCCCTGACCTTTGTGATCATGGTCGTGTGCTACTTTATCTCGGTGGTGAACCGCAACTTTATCAAGGGTTCCATGCCCTGGACCGAGGAACTGGCCCTGTACTGCATGGTTTATATGGCCCTGATCGGCACCGAGCTGGGTCTGCGCGACGGCACGCAGGTGAGCGTGACCGCTCTGACCGAAAAGCTCAAGGGCACCATGGTCGGCAAGGTCATCAACTTCGTCGCCAAAGTGGCCCTGATCGTGTTCTCCTGCACCATGCTGCGCTTCAGCGTGGCCCTGGTGGCCAAGCAGATGAGCGCCGGCCAGACCACTCCGGTCATGAAGGTGCCCATGTTCGTCATCTACATCTCGCTGGTCATCTCCTTTGCACTGATCGTCATCAACCAGATCCTGATGCTGGTGGGTGAGATGATGCACATCGACATGAGCGACATCACCAACATTGATGCCATCATCGACGGCATCATCAAGAAGAAGGAGGCGAAGTGATCATGAATGCTGGCGTTATCCTGTTTCTGATCTTCGCAGTCTGCGTTCTGATCGGAGTCCCCATTTCCATGTCCCTGGGCATCGGCTCTCTGGCCGCTGTGGCTCTGGGCAACCTGGGCGTTTCGCCTGCCGTTATCGCACAGCGCGTGTTCGGCGGCCTGCAGTCTACCTCCATCATGGCCATTGCTTTCTTCATCCTGGCCGGCAACCTGATGGCCGGCGGCGGCATCTCCCGCCGTATCGTCAACTTTGCAAACTGCCTCATCGGCAACATCCGCGGCGGCATGAGCGTGGCTCTGGTCATCGCCTGTGCCTTCTTCGCTGCTCTGTCCGGTTCCGCTCCCGCAACCGTCGTCGCTATCGGCTCCATGCTGTACGCTGACATGGTCAAGCAGGGCTACCCGGAGGACCGCACCGCCGGTCTGCTGGTCATCGCCGGCGGCCTGGGCCCGGTCATTCCCCCGTCCATCATCATGGTGCTGTACTGCACCCTGACCGGTGCGTCCGTCACCAACATGTTCAGCCAGGGCATGGTCATCGGCATCCTGATCATGATCGTCCTGATCCTGGAAGCCCTGTACTATGCTCACAAGGAAAAGTGGCCCAAGGCTGAGACCAAGCATACCGCCGGTGAGATCGGCAAGATCTTCCTGGAGGCTGTGCCTGCTCTGCTGACCCCCGTCATCATCCTGGGCGGCATCTACTCCGGCCTGCTGACCGCTACCGAGTCCGCTGCTGTGGCCTGCGTGTGGGCTTTCATCGCCGGTGTGTTCATCTACCGTGAGATCAAGATCACCGACCTGATCCCCATCCTGATGAAGTCTGCTAAGAGCGCTGCCATGATCCTGTTCATCATCGCAGCTTCCACCGCATTCTCCTGGGTGTTCACCTTCTCCGGTGCTTCCGCTGCTCTGGTGCAGCTGGTCGTCTCCATGAACCTGAACAAGACCCTGTTCTGCCTGGTCGTGGCCATCATCCTGCTGATCTTCGGCACCTTCATGGAAGGTACCGCCATCGCAGTTCTGCTGGTCCCCGTTCTGTGGCCGATCGCCGAGAGCATGGGCATCAACGTCATCCACTTTGGCATGATCCTGTGCATCTCCAACGTCATCGGTACCATGACCCCTCCCGTGGCCGTCAACATCTTCTCGGCTGTGCAGGTCACCCGCTCTGTGCGTGAACTGAAGATCGGCGAGATCTCCAAGGCTGAGATCCCCTTCTTCATCGGCTACGTTGCAGTGTTCTTCCTGTGCGTATTCTCCGAGACCTTCTGCACCTTCCTGATCCGCTAAGGAGAGAAACCTATGGTAACCATCAGAGACATCAAGACCATCTGCACCGCGCCGGAAGGCATCAACCTTCTGGTGGTGAAGGTGGAAACCAGCGAGCCGGGCCTGTATGGCCTGGGCTGCGGTACCTTCGCTTACCGGCATCTGGCCGTCAAGCTGGTCGTGGAAGAATATCTGCGCCCACTGCTGGTCGGCCGTGATGTTTCGGACATCAACGACATCTGGCAGCTCATGCACCAGAACGGCTACTGGCGCAATGGCCCCATCGAGAACAATGCAATCTCCGGTGTGGACATGGCCCTGTGGGACATCAAAGGCAAAATGGCCAACATGCCCCTGTACCAGCTGTTCGGCGGCAAGTGCCGCGAGGGCGTGCCGGTGTACCGCCACGTCGATGGCCGCGACCTGTCCGAGATCTGCGAGAACATCGCCAAGTACCGTGAGATCGGCGTCAAGACCATCCGCTGCCAGTGCGGCGGTTACGGCGGCAGCGAGTACGGCCATACCCCGGCCGGTGCACCGGTGGGCGCAAAGCCCGGCGTGTATCTGGACGGCAATGCCTACATCCGTGATACCGTCAAACTGTTCGACGGCATCCGCAGCAAGATGGGCGATGAGATCGGCCTGGTGCACGATGTGCACGAGCGCATCGCTCCGGCCGATGCCGTTCGTCTGGCCAAGGAGCTGGAGCCCTACCACCTGACCTTCCTGGAGGACCCCGTTTCTCTGGAGCAGGTGGAGTACATCCGCCAGATCAAGAACACTTCCTCCATTCCCATCGCGGAAGGCGAGCTGTTCAACAACCCCTACGAGTACCGCACCCTCATCACCGAGCGCCTGATCGACTACATCCGTGTGCACATCACCCAGGTGGGCGGCATCACTCCCGCCCGCAAGCTGCAGATCTTTGCAGAGCAGTTCGGCGTGCGCACCGCATGGCATGGCCCCGGCGATATGTCCCCGCTGGCTCATGCAGCCAACGTTCACATCGACCTGGCTGCCCCGAACTTCGGCGTGCAGGAGTGGTCCGGCATTGAGCCGCCCAACTTCGTCATCCAGAAGCTGAAGGGACCCCATGGTGCTCTGCTGGAGGTGTTCCCCGGTCTGCCCGAGTACAAGGACGGCTACGTTTACGCAAACGACAAGCCCGGCCTTGGTGTGGACCTGATCGAGAAGGAAGCCGAGAAGTACCCCTGCGAAAATACCGTAACGACCTGGACGCAGACCCGCCGCATGGACGGCGCGCTGCAGACTCCGTAAGAAACTGTAAAGAACATCTTGTTTTGGAGGCATAAAAATGGTTAATAGTCTGTTTGATATCACCGGCAAGAAAGCAATCGTTACCGGTGGCACCCGCGGCCTGGGCAAGGGCATGGCAGAGGGCCTGATGGAGTCCGGCGCAGAAGTGGCGATCATCGGCACTTCCGACAAGGTCTATCAGGTTGCCGACGAGTTCAAGGCACGCGGCTTTGTGTGCTACGGCGTCAAGGCGGACCTGTCCGACCGTGACCAGTGCAACGAAGCATTCAACAAGTGCGTCGAGCTGCTGGGCGACCTGGACATCCTGGTGCCGGCCCACGGCATCCAGCGCCGTCACCCCTCCAACGAGTTCCCCGACAAGGATTGGGATGATGTGATCAACACCAACCTGAACTCCGTGTTCTGGCTGTCCCGTGCTGCTTCCAACATCTTCAAGGCCAAGGGCTACGGCAAGATCATCATGATCGCCTCCATGTGCTCCTGGTTTGGCGGCAAGACCGTGCCCGCTTACTCCGCTGCAAAGGGCGGCGTGATGCAGCTGTGCAAGGCCTTCAGCAACGACCTGCTGCAGTACGGCATCAACGTCAACGCCATTGCTCCGGGCTACATGGACACCGAAATGAACGTTGCCCTGACCGACCCGAAGAACCCCAAGTTCACCCAGCAGCGTTACGACGAGCTGACCCAGCGCATTCCCGCTCACCGCTGGGGCACCCCCGATGACATGAAGGGCTGCTGCATCTTCCTGGCTTCTCATGCCAGCGACTACCTGGGCGGTGCCATCATCCCTGTGGATGGCGGCTATCTGGTTATGTGATTCTCCTTCTTCCATATATGCATCGTTAGCCAAATGAGAGAGGGCCTTCTCCGGCGCAAGCCGGGGGAGGCCCTTTCTCAGTGCTGCCATCTTTCGGCGGAAATAGGCAAAACGATTGTGTTCGGGCCGGGATTGTGCTACACTTAAAAGGCTTTCTGTTTTGAATAAAAGGATAGGAGAATCATTACTATGGAAACTCAAAAATCCAAGCGCAGTGCGTTTTCCGGCAAGATCGGGTTCGTGCTCAGCGCAGCAGGTGCCTCGGTGGGTTTGGGCAATATCTGGCGTTTCCCGTACCTGGCAGCAAAGTACGGCGGCGGCATCTTTTTGCTGGTCTACATCCTGCTGGCTGTCACCTTTGGCTATACCATGATCGTGGCAGAGACGGCTCTGGGCCGCATGACCAAAAAGAGCCCGGTGGGTGCCTATGCCTCTTTTGGTAAGGGCAAGGGCCGGGCGTTAGGCGGCTGGATCAATGCCATCATCCCAATTCTGATCGTACCGTATTATTCGGTCATTGGCGGCTGGGTCATCCGGTATCTTTCCGCGTATGTCAGCGGCCACGGCAGTGAGCTGGCACAGGACGGCTATTTTTCCGGCTTTATTTCCAGCGGTCTGTCTGCAGAGGTGTGTTTCCTCATCTTTACCATTTTTACGCTGGTCATCATTTTTGCCGGGGTACGCAATGGTGTGGAACGGGTGTCCAAGCTGATGATGCCGGTTCTGGTGGTCCTGTCGGTGATCATTGCCGTTTACTCGGTCACCCGTCCGGGTGCACTGGCAGGCGTCAAGTACTTCCTGGTGCCCAACGTGGCCAATTTTTCCTGGATGACCGTCGTCACCGCCATGGGGCAGATGTTCTACTCGCTGTCCATTGCCATGGGCATTCTCGTGACCTTTGGTTCCTACATGAAAGAGGACGTTTCCATTGAGGAATCCACCGAGAACGTGGAGATCTTCGATACGGCCATTGCCATCATGGCAGGTCTGATGATCATTCCGGCAGTGTTCTCCTTCTCCGGCGGTGACCCGGATACCCTGCAGGCTGGTCCCTCGCTGATGTTCATCACCATTCCCAAGGTGTTCGAGAGCATGGGGTTCGGCCACGTTGTCGGCGTGCTGTTCTTCCTTCTGGTCCTTTTTGCTGCGATCACAAGCTCCATTGCTCTGACCGAGAGCGCCGTTTCCACCTTTGAGGATGAATTGGGCTGGAACCGCCAGAAAGCGACCGGCTGCATTGGCGTCATTATGGTGGCACTGGGCAGTCTGTCTGCGCTGGGCTATGGTCCTCTGGCCGGTGTGACGGTGTTCGGGATGCAGTTCCTGGACTTCTTCGATTTCCTGACAAACTCGGTCATGATGCCCATTGCGGCCATTGCCACCTGCCTGCTGGTGGCGCGGGTCATCGGGGTGGAAAAGATCGAAGCGGAGGTCACCGCCGACGGGAAACCGTTCCGTCGGAAAAAGATCTTCAACTTTATGATCCGCTATCTGTGCCCCGTGTTCGCGGCCATCATTCTGGTGAGCTCTGTGGCCAATGCTCTGGGCTGGATCTCGATGTAAGGATAAGAATGTACGATATGTGCATCTTTCGATGGATGAGATGGAAGAACTGGCCGGCAAGATAGCGGCATCTTCTTAAAACAAACAGCGGCAGTTTTCCGAAAACGGAAATCTGCCGCTGTTTTATATCATGTCCCGGACAGGAGTCGAACCTGCGGCCTTCCCCTTAGGAGGGGGACGCTCTATCCAACTGAGCTACCGAGACACAGACCGATGCACACAAGGCGCACTGCCTATCTATAATACCGCATCGTGCGCATAAAATCAAGTTGAACCGACGAGGAAAATGGTGTATGCTATAAGGGAGAAAACGAAAGCGGCAGTGCAGGTGTGTGCTGCCTGCGGAGGAACGTATGAAAAAGCCATTCAAGAACCCATTCCGGCATCATCGTGCAAAGAACCGGAACAAACCGCGGGGGTACAGCCCTACCCAGATCATCTGCGTCAGTTTTGTGATCGTGATCGCACTGGGTACGCTGTTGCTGTCGCTGCCCATTGCCAGCCGCTACGGGCGGATGCGGGTGATCGACGCCATGTTCACGGCCACCAGCGCCACCTGCGTGACCGGTCTGGTCGTGCGGGACACCTGGACCCAGTTCACGGTGTTCGGGCAGGCGGTGATCCTGGTCCTGATCCAGGTGGGAGGCCTGGGTCTGGTGACCCTGACCAGCTTTTTTGCGCTGGCCATGCGGCGGCGCATGGGCTTCCGGGACCTGCGAGTGCTGGGCGAGAGCGTGTCGGCTGATGGCTACGCGCAGGCCAAGGACGTGCTGCGTATCGTGGTGGGCCTGGCCGCCCTGTTTGAGGGCATCGGCATCCTGCTGCTGCTTTTTGCCTTTGTGCCGCAGTTTGGCCCGGAGGGCATCTGGGTGAGTGTGTTCACGGCCATTTCGGCTTTCTGCAATGCAGGCTTTGACCTGTTTGGTCAGTTTGGGGCCTATTCCTCCCTGGTGCCCTATGTCCACAACTACTATGTCCAGGCCGTGGTCATGTTTATGATCATTGCAGGCGGCCTGGGCTTTATGGTGTGGGTGGAGCTGATCCAGTACCCCAAAAAGCGCAAGTTGTCCCTCCACGCTCGGGTGGTGCTGATCTTTTCGGTGCTGCTGTGGGTAGGGGGTGCAGCCCTCATCGGTCTGCTGGAGTGGAACAACCCCGGCAGCATGGGAAACCTCAGCGCAGGGGATAAGATCATGGCGTCCTTGTTCCAGTCGGTGTCCACCCGCACGGCCGGTATGAACACCATTGATCTGGCGGCCTGCGGGCCCATCACCAAGCTGCTGATGAGCGTGCTGCAGTTCATTGGTGCGGCACCCGGTTCCACGGGCGGCGGCGTGAAGGTGACTACCTTTGCGGTGCTGTTCCTGACCATCCGCAGCGTGGCGCAGGGCCGGGATGATTGCGTGATCGCCGACCACCACATTGAGTCCAAAACGGTGTACCGTGCCCTGACCATCATCGTCATCGGCGCACTGGCTGCCTTTGGCTCGGCTGTGGTGGTGTACTACAACACCTCGGATGCGGTGTCGGTCATTGACGCCATCTTCGAGTCCTGCTCGGCCTTTGGCACGGTGGGTCTGTCGGTGGGCGTGACCGCCCGGCTGAAGGATGGGGCAAAGATCCTGTATATGGCCGTGATGTTTATGGGACGTGTGGGCCCGGTGTCGCTGGCCATGAGCCTGACCGCCAAGCCGGACGACAACAAGCGCAAGATCATGCCGGTTGGCCACATCAATGTGGGCTGAGGCATTCTGTAAATCATGCAAAAATGGAGGCTGTCCGAATCCGGACAGCCTCCATTTTTGCTATATTAGACGATGAAATTACTCTGCGTACAGACTGATGATGTTCAGCAGGATCTGGGTGCAGCGGTCCATGCGCTCCACGGTGGTGCACTCGCACACGCCGTGGAAGTTGAAGCCGCCGGTGCCCAGGTTGGGGCAGGGCAGGCCCATCCAGCTCAGGGTCGCGCCGTCGGTGCCGCCGCGCACGGGCACTTCTTCCGGTTCCAGCCCGGCCATACGGATGGCCTTGCGGGCGGTCTCTACCAGATGGAAATGCGGCTTGATCTTTTCCAGCATGTTGCGGTAGCTGTCCTTGATCTCCACTTCCACGGTGCCGTCACCGTACTTGCCGTTCAGATACGCGGCAATGTCCAGCAGGTTGTCCTTCTTAAACTGCAGCTTGGCTGCGTCGTGGTCGCGCAGGATGTAGCCCAGCTTGGCCTCGGTCACGTCGCCGTACATCTGGCACAGGTGGTAGAAGCCCTGGCGGCCCTCGGTGGTCTCCGGACGTGCCATGACCGGCAGAGCGCCGTGGAACTCCATGGCCACGTTGGAAGCGTTGATCATGGTGTCCTTGGCAGAGCCGGGATGCACGGAGAAGCCATGGATGGTCACGGTGGCAGCAGCGGCGTTGAAGTTCTCGTATTCCACGGAACCGGCATCGCCGCCGTCCACAGTATAGGCAAAGTCGGCACCAAAGCCGGGAATGTCAAACAGGCTGGCACCCTCGCCGATCTCCTCGTCCGGGGTAAAGGCGATGCACAGCTTGCCGTGAGGCAGGCCCTTTTCCAGCACGGTCTCCACGGCGGTCATGATCTCGGCCACACCAGCCTTGTCGTCAGCACCCAGCAGGGTGGTGCCGTCGGTGGTGATCAGGGTCTCGCCCTTCATAGAGGCCAGGAAGGGGAAAGCGGAAACCTTCATCACCATGCCGGTGGCGGGCAGGGTCACGTCACTGCCGTCATAGTTCTCGTGCAGGATGGGGTTCACGTTCTCACCGCTAGCATCGGGGGCGGTGTCCATGTGGGCGATGAGGCCCAGTGCGGGCTTGTCCTCGCAGCCGGGAGTGGCGGGCAGGCTGCCGTAGACGTAGCAGTGCTCGTCCACACGGGCATCCTCCACACCCAGAGCCTTGAGCTCCTCCACCAGCTGGTGGGCCAGGTCAAATTCCCGGGAAGCAGAGGGGTGCAGGCCGGACTCAGGGTCCGAGGTGGTGTACACCCGGACGTAATTCAGAAGTCGTTCATAAGCGCGCATAGCAGGCACACTCCTTTATCAAAATCAACGGCTGCCAAAAGGGCATCCACCTATTATCATACCTTTTTTTCTCCTTTTTTACAACCGTTTTGGGGCCACTGGACAAAAAAGAACCGCCCTCACAAGAGCCTTGAACAAAATTCATGGAGAAATCTCTGTTCCTCTGCAAAAAACGTGCTACAATGGGGCAGAATGAAGAAACCGGAACAAAGAAACCGGAGGAGAAAAATATGAGTACCAAAGTTTTTTTCTACACCCTGCGTCCCTTTGATGAGCAGGCCATCGTCAAGGACCTGGCCCAGCAATGGGGCGTGGAATACGGCTACACCGAGGCCTATCCCACCCTGGAAAATGCCCAGCTGGCGGCAGGGTACGACGCTGTTTCCCTGACCCCCTGCGACATGAGCGCACCTATGGTCCAGCGGTTCCACGACCTGGGGGTCAAGGCCATCTGCTGCCGTTCCATCGGCTACGACCATGTGGACCTGGAAAAGGCCCGGGAGCTGGGCATGAAGGTGTCCAACGTGGACTATCCGCCCAACGGCGTGGCAAACTTTGCTATTATGCTGATGCTGATGAGCCTGCGGAAGGCTGGCCATATCCTGAAACGTGGAGAAGTGCAGGACTACTCCCTGAAGGGCAAGATCGGCCGGGATATTTCCAGCTGCACCGTAGGCGTTATTGGCACCGGCCGCATTGGCCAGACGGTGCTGAAGCATCTGTCCGGCTTTGGCTGCAGCCTGCTGGCCTACGACCTGTACCCCAACCAGGAGGTAAAGAAGATCGCTGAATATGTGCCCCTGGAGACCCTGCTGGCAGAAAGCGACGTTATCACCCTCCACACCAACGCCACCGAGGAAAACCACCACCTGCTGGATGCCGCTGCCTTTGCCAAGATGAAGCCCGGTGTTACTATCGTCAACACTGCCCGGGGCAAGCTCATTGACAGCGATGCCCTGCTGGCAGCCCTGGAAAGCGGTCAGGTGGGGGCAGCCGGTCTGGATGTGCTGGAAAATGAGAATGGCCTGTACTATTATAATCGGATGGGGGATGTGATCCCCAACCCGGAGCTGGCAGCTTTCCGGGCCATGCCCAACGTGATCCTGACGGACCACACGGCTTTTTATACCTACGAGGATGTAAAGAGCATGGTGCGTGGCGTGCTGGAAAGTGCCGCCGCCTTTGCCGAGGGCTCGCCTACCCGGCATGAGGTGACCAACCGCTGAGAAAGGCCTTTTCCCCAAAAAGAAAAATCGGACAGACCAGGGTCTGTCCGATTTTTTGCTGTTTAAAAGGATGCGGATGTAGATCAGCCAGCCAGAGCGGCAGAAACAGCGTCCTTCACGCCGTTGGTGGTGAGGGTTGCACCGGACACGCCGTCGATCTCGGCGCTGTTGGCAGCCACAACCTGCTTAGCCAGCTCCTCCAGAGCGGCACCGCCGATGCTCTCGGTCTCGCTTGCGCCCTCCAGCTTGCAGTCGGAGACAGTGCCGTCAGCTTCCACAGTCAGGGTGGCAACGATGTCGCCGCCAAAGCCTTTGCCGGTGCCGGTCTTGGTAACGCTGGAAGCAGCGGTGGGCCGCCGCAGGCCACCAGAGAGGCACCCACAACGAGGCTCATGGCCACAGCAGCGGCCAGCTTACGAATGGTCTGGTTCTTCATTCTTCATTTTCTCCAAAATAAAAGATGATTCATACGTTTGACCTGAAAGGTGCGTGCAATTCAGGGATTGTATTAAAGTACCGTACAAAAGCGTGGTCTGTCAAAAGGAGGGCTCAACTTGGCATCAATTGGATAAAAGAATGTGGAGCTGTTGCTTTTTGTCAACGTGAGGCAGAAAAAGCTGCCCCACCGGTGAGGGTGGGGCAGCCGTTTGCAAGGGGGAGGGGAGAGGTCAGCCCAGGCTCACGCCCATGCGGCGTGCCACGGTGAGCAGCTCGCAGCCCTCGGGTACGTTGCGGGTCTTGCCGGCGATGTCGGCCAGACGGTTCTGGGTCACGCGGCCGTTCACCATGGCCACGGTCACGCCGTAGCGCTCGATCTCCACCAGCTTGGCGGCATAGCTGCCGAACTCGGTGGCCAGCACGCGGTCGTAGGCGCTGGGGCTGCCGCCGCGCTGCATGTGGCCCGGGATGCACACACGGGTCTCCATGCCGGTCTTTTTCTGCACGGCCTGTGCGATGCGGTTGGTGGCGGTGGCACCAAAGCCCTGATCGGCACGCTTGGCCATCCAGTCCTTACGCTTCATGCGGGCTTCTTCCACGTTCATGGCACCCTCGGCCACGGCGATGATGGAGAAGTTGGAGCCTCTCTTGGCGCGGCGCTCCACGGCCTCGCACACGCGGTCGATGTCGTAGGGCATCTCGGGCAGCAGGATGATGTCGGCACCGCCGGCAATGCCGGAATACAGAGTCAGCCAGCCGGCCTTGTTGCCCATGATCTCAATGCACATCACGCGGCTGTGGCTGCCGGCGGTGGTGTGGATGCGGTCGATGACCTCCGTGGCAATGTCCACAGCAGTGTGGAAGCCAAAGGTCACATCGGTGCCAAAGATGTCGTTGTCGATGGTCTTAGGCAGGCCGATGATGTTGAGCCCTTCCTGCGAGAGCAGGTTGGCCGTTTTGTGGGTGCCATTGCCGCCCAGGCAAAGCAGGCAGTCCAGCTTGGCGTCCTTGTAGGTCTTTTTCATGGCGGCCACTTTATCGACGTTGTCATCCTCCACCACGCGCATCATTTTAAAAGGCGTGCGCTTGGTGCCCAGGATGGTGCCGCCCAGGGTCAGAATGCCGCGGAAATCGTCCTCGGACATTTCCTTGTAGTCCCCGTTGATCAGGCCGCTGTAGCCGTTCAGGATGCCGACGATCTCCACGTTGTCACCCATGCGGGCGTACAGTGCTTTTGCTACACCGCGGATGGTGGCGTTCAGGCCCGGACAGTCGCCGCCGGAGGTCAGGATACCAACACGTTTTTTCATTCAAAAGCCCTCTTTCCTCTGAGCTTCAGGGCCGCTGACCCTGAGCACACTATTTATAGTATAAGAGTATTCCGAATGCGGGTGGGTGTCAAGCCATCTGGACAAAATTTTACATGCTGCCGTGCTGCAAAAGCGCCCGGCAAAAAAGTTTGCGGAAAAAGCAAAAAAGTAGTTGACAAGGACACGCTCTTCGGGTATAATATCCCTTGTCAGCAGCGCCGAGCCGCTCCTGACAAACCGAATAATGGGGATTTGCATAGTGGTAGTGCGGTAGACTCTGACTCTATTTGTGGGAGTTCGATTCTCTCATCCCCAACCAGACCGCAGCCCAATCGGCTGCGGTATTTTCGGGGCATAGCGCAGTTGGTAGCGCGCCTCGTTCGGGACGAGGAGGCCGTGGGTTCAAATCCCGCTGCTCCGACCAAAAAAAGCAGACACACGTTTGTGTGTCTGCTTTTTTGTTTGTCGGAGCCGGGATTTGAACAGGGCGGCGGCATGAAATGCCGTAAACAAAGCCATAGCATGGCTTTGTTTAGCCCGCGGGTCCCAACCAGTAGGAAAGTCTACCCAGGGAGAAGTCGTAACACATTCGTGTACTGGTCTTTTTTAATCTCCGCAGCGGGATTTGCAGCGGAGGCGACCGCCGCCTGCGGCGGGAACAGGGAGCCGAGGCTGGGGCAGCGGTCAGCAAGACGCGAATGCCGCTCAAGGCATGAAGCGGATGCTGGGTAACCGCAACCCGGTACAGGGCGGCCCTGCCGCAGGCAGGGTAAGCAATCAGCCCGCGGGTCCCACCCGATAGGAATGTCTACAGGGGTGCATGCTGCAGGAGCAGCGGGATTTGAAAAATCACGTTTCTTTTGGCCGAATGCGTGCTATCCTTTACGCAGGAGCGATTGCCCCATACCCTGCAAGGGGACGGACCTTCAGCTTTCCAGTTGCAAAATATACCTGAAACTGATTTTATCCAACACCCCCGCAAGGGGACAAACGAAAATGCCCTTTTCTGTTTTCGCGCAATGGCGGCAGAAAAGGGCATTTTTCATGGAAAAATCGTTGTCTGATGTTCGGGAAAAAGCAATGCCGCCCGATGCAGGTCTGCATTCCTGCACGGGCGGCGTTTTTGCTGTCCCCTTGCGGGGAGGACCGTTCCAGGACGGTCAAAGATGGGTAACGTTGAAATGGTCATCACAGCACTTTCGTCCCCTTGCGGGAAGAACATGGAAAAGGTGTGAGCGCCTGCGCTCACAGAGACCTCTGCGGCGGGGCCAGCGGCTCCACCGATACGCCGCCCATGCCAAGGGTGGTTTTGATCCCGATGCCGCCGTAGGGTGCAAAGGAGAGCAGGGCGTTCCAGAGCTCCAGCAGCGGCAGGGCCAGCCGGGCCTCCACGACAGCGCTGCCCACAAAGCCCGGGATGCGGGTGTTCTTGATGGGATAGGAGACGGTGTGCAGGTTGTAATCCAGGATGTGCAGACCGCGCAGGATGGCGTCCAGCGCGTCCGGGTCGTTCAGCTGGCAATCCGGAAATGCGGTGTTCCAGTGCAGCACAAGGCTCTGCAGCAGCAGGAATTCCTGCGGGTAGATGGCGTAGCGTCCCGCCTGCTTGAAGGCGCAGGGGGTGCGGAACCACAGCCTTGTCCGGCTGGCGAGCTCCTCCCGTGCCGCCAGCAGAAGCTGCAGGCCGTTTTCCACCGAGTGGCTGCCCAGCGGCTCCATCTGCAGGGGCGCGCCGTGCAGTTCCAGCGTGGTGCAGCGCTCCAGCGCCTGCAGCATCCAGCGCAAGGATGCGTCCTCGGCGGTGTTCAGGCAGATGGGCTCGCTGTCCAGATGGAACCGACCGTAACCGGCGCTGGTGCGGCCGCCGATCCCGCCAAGGTAGTCCAGCTGGAGCAGCTTCATGGCCTTGGACAGAAGCGAAAGGTCCTCTTCCATCTCTTTGGGGTCGGACAGGTTGTAAACGATGTTGACCCCGAACCGGGAACCGGCAACTATGCGCTCGATCTGGCGTTGGTTGGCCTTGGAGGTAAGGCGGTTGATCGTGTTCTCCGACTTGACTTCGGTCACGCCCACGCCTTTCAGCTGGTCGTAGTTGAGCAGAAAAGCGTCCGCAAACTGCAGCCGTGCAAAGCGGACTGGTTCAGAGCTGCCGAACATCCGCAGGATCACCTCGCCGTCTGCGGAAAAATCCGGCAGCGTTTCGCCGTTGACACAGCTGCGGCGGGCAAGCAGGTAGACGCACCGTGCAAAATTGACCTGGTCCTCCCGGGTATTGCGCAGCAGGTCGGTCAGGTTGTACAGCGTGGAATTGCCGGGGTGATCGTCGTCCTTTTTCTGGAACTGCGCAAAGAACTGCTCCAGACAGGGTATCTTCTCGCCCAGCACCTTGTCCCGCAAAACATCCCAGGAGTAGGTGGGGTCGGGCACGGCGTCGAACAGTGCGGCACCGTTCTTGCCGGGCAGCTTTTTGGCTTCGTCCTCCAGCGCGGCGGTCTGCTCAGCTGCGGCGCGGAACAGGTTGACGTACTTCATCCGCTGCACGGGGTCGGTCTGGTCCGGCTGCTCAAAGCCGGCAATAAAGGCCTGCCCCAGATTGCCCACGTCCATGCGGCAGATGGCGACGCGGCGGATGCCCTCCGACTGGTCGGCAAGATCCTCGATGCGGTTGCTGGCGGCATAGTCGCCGACGAACAGGTTGATGGACGGGCTGAGCGTCCGCACCAGCCGGTTCTTGGTGTAGGAACGCACAGCGTCGGCGCAGAGGGCGGAGTCGTTCGAGAACGAAAGGAACCGAACTGGCAAAGCAGCTGGCCGCCTATGAGCTTGCCATGCTGGGGGTGCCGGACGGGACAGAAATCACGGTCCAGCCGCTCGACGAGGACCGGTTGGGCTACTACAGCGCTGCTTCCCGGCAGATCGTGCTTTCCCGCTCTGTGCTGGAAAGCGGGAGTGCGCAGGAGACCATGGACACCATCGCCCACGAGGCGTTTCATGTACAGCAGGCTTATGTGGTGGAAAACATCGACTGGGACGATGCCGCGACCCAGGCGGCCTACTACAACCAGGCCAGACGATGGCTGCGGAACTATCAGAATGGGTACGTCTCGGGCGAGGAGGACATCCTGAGCTATTACTTCCAGCCGGTGGAGGTCGATGCCAGAGCCTATGCAGCAGAAGAGACCGAGCGCCTGCAGGGGCTGATCGACAAAGAGCTGCAGAAAGAGACCTGACAAGAAAAGCAGAGCATCCCGCAGAAGGGGAGCGCTCTGCTTTTTCAATATTCCCGAAACGCCGGTTCTGCGGTATAATGGAGCCGGATGGACCGGCCTGCCGTGTCGGACGCGGACCGGAAACGAAAGGAGCTCTTGTTTATGGAAAAAACGCTGCGCAGCTGCGCGGATCAGATCGTGGAAACCAGCATCCGGGCGGTGCTGCCGGACGAGGCCGTCCGCCGTGCGCTGAAGGATTTTCACCCAGAAGGGCGCACGGTGCTGGTGGCCGCCGGAAAAGCCGCATGGCAGATGGCACATGCTGCCGTTGCCGTGCTGGGGCATGTGGACGGCGGTGTGGTCGTGACCAAATACAATCATGTAAAAGGGAAGATCCCCGGTGTGACCTGCTGCGAGGCAGGCCACCCGGTGCCGGACGCCAACAGCTTTGCCGCCACCCAGAAGGCGCTGGAGCTGGTGCAGGGCCTGCAGCCAGAGGACACGGTGCTGTTCCTGCTTTCCGGCGGCGGAAGTGCGCTGTTTGAAAAGCCGCTCATCCCTGCAGAGGAGCTGCAGGACATTACGTCCCAGCTGCTGGCCAGCGGCGCGGACATCGTGGAGATGAACACCATCCGCAAGCGTCTGTCCGGCGTCAAGGGCGGGCGGTTCGCGCAGGCTTGCGCCCCGGCACAGGTGTTCAGCATCGTCCTCAGCGACATTCTGGGCGACCCGCTGGATATGATCGCCAGCGGCCCGGCGGTGCCGGACACCTCCACCTGCGGGCAGGCGATCGCCATTGCTGAGAAATACCACCTGCGCCTGTCGACCGCGGCACAGGAGCTGCTGCGGCAGGAGACCCCCAAGGCTCTGACCAACGTGACCACCCGCATCACCGGCAGTGTGCGGGAGCTGTGCACGGCAGCCGCTGCGGCCTGCCGTGCGCTGGGGTATGAGCCGGTGCTTCTCACCGACCGGCTCTGCTGCGAGGCGCGGGAGGCGGGCAGCTTCCTTGGTTCGGTGGTCCGCACCCATGCGGGCGGAGGCCGGAAGCTGGCTTACATTGCAGGCGGCGAGACCGTGGTGCACCTGACCGGCAAGGGCCTGGGCGGGCGCAACCAGGAGCTGGCCCTTGCGGCGGCTCCTGCGCTGGCCGGGCTGAAACACTGCTGTGTGTTCTCGGTGGGCAGCGACGGCACCGACGGCCCCACCGATGCCGCCGGCGGTTATGTGGACGGCGAGACGGAAGCCGCCCTTCGCGCAGCCGGGCGGGACGTGTACCGCACCCTCGCCGACAACGACGCCTACCATGCTTTGCAGGCGGTGGGCGGGCTCATCCGCACGGGCGCTACCGGCACGAACGTCAACGACGTGGCTGTGGCGCTGGTGGAGTGAACACCGGGGTCACGCCTGGTTCCGCAGGGGAAGCTCCGGCAGAGGTGCTCCTCCATGCAGGGAACATCATACAGACCGCCCGGCTGCATGCAGGGCCCCTTTGCCGAGGGCAAAAACGACTTCTTCAACACGCCGCTGCTCAAGGAGATCGGTGCCAAGCGCGCAGAGCAGGCCCAGCAGTAAGCCCGCTGAACATTCCCGCATAAAACAAGCCGCCCGGTTCCGTAACAGGAGCCGGGCGGCCTTGGTCATTTCTGTTTGCGTTTTCTGCCGGAGGCCAGCAGGCCGATGAGCAAAAGCAGCAGCAGCGGCACGGCCAGCAGCGGCGCAATGAGGATGGGCTCAATGCGGGTGGCGTCAGCCGAAACGCGGATGCGCTTGAGGTTCTCCGGGGCGGTGACACGGTGGCCGCGCACCAGCAGCCGGTGGGTGTTGATGCCGTAGGGGGTGCAGGTCATCAGGGTGACGTAGTCCTTGCCGTCCACCACCTTCAGTTCGTCCACCTCGGTGGGCAGTACGATGGAGATCTTGTCCACCTCGTAGGTCAGCTCCCGGTCCAGCACGGTGATGGTGAAGGTGTCGCCCACCTCCAGCCGGTCCAGATAGGTGAACAGCTTGGCGCTGGGCAGGCCGCGGTGGGCCGAGATCACCGCATGGGTGCTCTCGCCGCCCACCGGCAGACTGGTGCCTTCCAGATGGCCTGCGGCCACCTGCAGCACAGCGTCGCTGGTGCCGTGATAGATGGGCAGCTCCACCCCGATGCGGGGAATGGTGATGTAGCCCATGATGCCGGTGCCGGTCACGTCCAGCGTGGTGCTGTAGGTGGAAAAGCGGTCGGCGTGGTACAGGGCATCCGGGGCGGCGGCGATCTTTTGATTAAAGACGTCGGCGGCATCAAAATAGGCCGTGTAGTCGGCGTCGGACAGGCCGTCCACCTGTTGGGCGTAGCTGTTCACAACCCTGGTCTGGTTGCGCTGGTTGATGTAATCGCTGATGGTAGGGTAGAGCATCACCGCAAGGCCCACAAAGAAAATGAGGACGAGCAGGATGGTGCCGGAGTGCTTTTTCATGGCAAGGCCCTCTGTGCTGTGAAAAAGGAGCGGAGGCGAGTTGGTCGCCCCCGCTCCGGGTGTTTTCAGGGATGGTTGCTTAGTTCTTGTGCTCCATGCGCTTCTTGGTGACCAGCAGCACGACTGCTGCCACCATCAGGCCGCCGCCGATGACATAGAACAGGGTAGTGCCCATGCCGCCGGTGCTGGGCAGCACAGTGCCAGCGTTGTTCTTAACCACAACGCCGCCGTCTACATAGGTCTCACTTTCGATGGTGGCAGAAGCCTTGGAACCATCGGTCAGGTTTATGATTTCGGGGGTTACCAGCTTGTTGTAACCGTCCGGAGCCTTGGTTTCGGTCAGGGTATAGGTTTTGCCTGCCAGGCCGTAAATGTTGACCTTGCCGTTCTTGACGGTAATGGTAGTAGTTGTACCCTTCTCGCCAGTCGTAGCCACACGATAGTTGCCGTTAGCGTCCTTTACGAAAGAGAGTTTGGTTTCGCCATCGGCCAGCTCAAACTCAGCACCGTCCAGCAGCTTGTTGGTGGTGCCGTCCACCTTCACCAGGTCGAACTGGTAGGACTTGGTGGTGACCTTGCTGGGAACAGTGTTCTGATGATTGCCGTAGCCCAGCTTGACCTCGTTGGTGTTGCCATCGCCATCAATGACAGCATCCTTATTCAGGGTGGCATTGTAGGTCACCATGATAGTAGTACCCTTAGTGAGAGTGCTGACGTAGGTTTCAGGAAGCACCAGAGTGAAGCCGTTGGTGGTAGGGGTGAGTGTATAATCGGTGGTCACAACATCATTGGCGGTAACCTTGAGGGAACCGCTATTGAAGGTCAGGCCCTTGCTCATGGTATCGGTGACGGTGTACTTCTGAGCACCGTCAGCAACCGTGATCTCGACCTTGTACTCTACGGTATCACCGATCTTGGCGTTGTTTTTGTCGCCCCAGTCACCGGTGCTTGTCTGGACTTCCTTCTTGATCTCCGGCTTTTCGTTCTTTTCCTTGATGGTGGCATTGGGATTGGTGGTATTCAGACCGCACAGAGCACCCAGAGAGCTGTCCACCAGGTAGTAGCCCAGGTCCAGGTCAGAGAAGGTGACGGTATCACCAGTTGCGGTTTCCTTAGTGCCAGAGATCTTCTTATCAGCTGCCCAGGCCAGAGCTGCCTTAGCAAATGCGGCAACAGTGGTGGAATCGTTTTCGTCAGCAGCCGTCCAAGTGGGGTGGTTCTGGCCGTCCAGGGTGATGTAGTTTCCACCGGCACCCGTCTTGAAGAAATTCTCCCAAGCCGATTCTACGGTGTAGGAATAGGTATTGCTTTCAGCGTTGTAGCTGTCCAGCTTGAACATGCGGTAGATGGTGTAGGTCTCACCACTTACAGTGCCGTCGATGGTGATGGAACCTTTGGTGGCATTGGTCTCTGCAAAAGCAGGCACGGCCATAGCCAGCACCAGGGCTGCTGCCAGCAGGGCAGCAAACAGTTTTTTGAACGTCTTTTTCATGAGGGGATGATTCGCTCCTTTCCAGATGGGGGAAATTTATGCACACAACATTGCTTCGGAGGCGGGACGCATTCGCCCGCTCCGCAGGCACGATCTCAGAAAACCGCAAGGCGGTTCAGCGGCCAGATGCGCAGGAACACCCGCCCCACGACCTGGCTTTTTTCCACGCAGCCGATCACACTGCTGCGGCTGTCGATGGACACCGAGCGGTGGTCGCCCAGCACAAAATACCGGTTCTCCGGCACCTGATAGGGGAACCGGATGTCACATTCGCCCAGTGCCAGCTCGTCCACATAAGGCTCGTCCAGCACAGTGCCGTTCACGGTCACATGGCCGTCCTCGTCCATGGAGATCACGTCACCGGACTGGCCGATCACACGCTTGAGCAGGAGTTTGTTCTGCCAGTAAAAGCCGCACAGGTCGCCGGTTTTCATGCTGTCGGACTTGACCAGCAGCAGAATGTCCTTGTCTTCCAGCGTGGGGTTCATGCTGTCGCCGGACACCTGCAGCACCGGCAGGAACAGGGTGGCCAGCAGCACGGCCACAGCGGCCACCACCACCAGCGCATAAATGGTGCTGCGCAGTACCTGTCCGTACCGGCGGCGGTAGGCCAGACGGTCGCGCTCGGCCTTTACCTCCTCTGTGGAGGGGATGGCCGTAAATTTGATCTCGGTTGATTTCATTTTGCCTTGCCTTCTTCCGGCAGGATATCGGTGTCACAGCGGCTGCGCAGCAGCTCACAGGTGCTCTGCTCAAAAGCAGCCCGCCGTGCCGCGATCTCCTGTTCCGTTTTGGCCCGCAAGGCGGCACAGTCGGCCTCTGTCTGGGCACGCTTGTGTTCTGCTGCCTCGGTCAGGGCGTCACATTCCCGCTTGGTCTGTGCCTTCAGCTGTTCCGCCTCGGCCCGGGCCTGTGCCAGGATCTGGTCTGCTTCGGCCTTTGCCTGCGCCTGCAGGGCGTCCCGGTCGACCGACCGCACCGAAGCCAGATAGTCATCGGCGGCTGCCTGCGCAGCCTCAAACACATGGTTCAGTTCCAGAGCGGCCTGTGCAATGGACCCGGCACTGTCCAGATGGATCTGCCGCTGTTCCAGTTTGGCGGTCAGATCTGCATTTTCGGCTTTGAGCTGATCTTCGCTCTGCTTGAGCGCAAAGATGATCTCGACCAGTTCAGTGCGGCGCATATGCCGCAGTTCACGGTCTGCCATAACGGCACCTCCGTATCAAAAGCGTTGCAGGGCCGGTACGGGCCCTGCTGCGCGAAAAAGCGATTTTCGTACAGAAATTCGTCAAAACTCCGAACATCCATACATACAGCATTCTACCAGACGAAATGCAACAAAACCATAACAAAAATGGCGTTGCAGTGGGTTTTCAAAAAATATTTTTTGAAAATCGCGCACAAAATCCTCAGGCTGCGCAAAAAGAGCACCCTGCGCGGAAAACAGGGTGCTCTTTTTACGGCAGAATGTTTACTTCTTGATGAAACCGCCCAGCAGATTGTTCAGCTCAACGACGGACTTGTAGATCACATTGATGTTGTTGATAATGGAACTTGCACCGGAGAAGATGCGGGCCAGCTGGTTAAAGACCTGACCCACGTTCAGGAATGCCTTGTAAGCGTCGCTGTCGGCAATGGTGGCACCGCCGTCCAGATAGGTCATCTCGTTTTCGTCGATCACGGCATAGCAGGCGGGCAGTTTCATTTCGGTCATCATAAATGGGAATTCCTTTCTTTCGTAAAATCAGTGCATGTTTTTCCAAAATGTAAAAATCAGACGGCGGCCACGACCACCAGCGTGACCAGAATGCCGGCCACCAGCAGGGTGCCCAGATGCTTCTGCAGGGCAGGACCGCCGGTCATGGGCAGGGTAGGGGTCGTGGGCCTGGCGGAGCTGGACTTTGCGGTCCACTGGGCGTAGATGGTGGTGTCACCGGTGAACACGGTAGCGGTGGTGATCCGGCTGCCGCCCACCGGCTCGGTGTACCAGCCGTTGAAGGTGTAACCGTCCATCGTGGGAGACTCCGGCAGGGTGGTCAGTTTGCCGTCCAGATTGGTGGTGACCACCACGGTGGAGCTCACACCGCCGCAGGCGTCCAGACCGATGGTATAAAAGGCGTCCTCTTTATTTCCTGCGGCAAAGGCAGCAGGCACTGCCGCACACAGCAGGCTGAGCAGGACCAGACAGAGTGTCAATGCTCGGAAGATTTTTTTCATAAAATTCCTCACTTTCCCGGGAGTAACCGTGCCCCGCAGCGCTTGCGGTGCCTGCCCGGCGGGGGCGGCATTCCGGCACGGCCTTGAATGGCTGCGCACCCACAGCGTACCACAACCGCAACAGTTTGGCAAGGTTTTTCAGCGAATCCCCAAAAATTTTTCAGGAAAGAAGATCTGCCTCCGCGCGGAAGAAAACATGCCGGTGCCTCTTGTGAAAATCCGGAAAATATGATATACTGTTTTGCACGATGCGCCATCGCCAAGCGGTAAGGCAGGGGACTTTGACTCCCCCATCGTAGGTTCGACTCCTGCTGGCGCAACCAAACGCCCCGGAAGCTGGAAGGCTTCCGGGGCGTTTTTTTGCTTATTCGAGATCCGGTCAGCGGCGGTGGATCTTCCGGGTGGGGCGGCGGTGGTTCCAGCGGTTGAGCAGCAGCCAAAGCCCGTAGATGGCGGCGCTGAGCACGCTCAGCACGATGACCACCTTCAGGTACAGACTGCCCAGAAATTCGCGGATCTTGGCCACGGTGAGCAGCAGGGCGTTCTGGTCCACATCCTGCCCGGCGATCAGGTTCACCACGCCAATGGTCTCGCCCGCCAGCTTCAGCTCCACGGTGCCCACCACGTCGCCCTGCCGGATGGGCGCACAGACGTAGTCCGGCAGGTGGAAATACTTCTGGGTCACGCTGCCGTCGCCGGTGGAGGGCAGCAGGGTCATCATGCTGTCGGCCGGATACAGCTGCAGGGTGTCGGTGTCGGCGGAATACTTCACCGGGATCTCGGCCAGCGCCAGGTCGGTGTCCAGTGCGGCCTGGATGGAAAAGGTGTCGAACACCCAGTCGATCAGCCGCACCGTCTCATACAGGGCCGGGCGGCGGTTGGCGTAGCCGAAGGTGTCGCAGGTGTCGGGGCTTTGCATCACACAGAAGATATAGGTGGCACCGTCCTGATTGGCCCAGGAAACGTAACTCTGGTTTCCGCTGTCCTTCTTGTAGGCGGTCACGTCGCACATGCCGCCCTGCATGGCGCTGCGGTAGTAATTGCCGCCGCTGCTTTTGCTCAGGGCTGCATTCTGGCTGACCAGCACCGACGGAGACCGGTGCTTCTCCTTGGCCGGCATGGTAAAGGTGGGCACGCCGGAGATCTCCACAAAGGCGTCAAAGCTCATCAGGTAGCGCAGGATCAGGTACATGTCCACAGCGCATGTCACGTTGCCGCTGTCGATGCCGCAGGCGTCCGTCCAGGTGCTGTTCGTGGTGCCGATGCGCTGAGACAGGGCGTTCATCTGGCTCACCCAGCCGTCCAGGTCTCCGCCCGACAGGGTATAGGCAAGGCCCATGGCGGCTTCGTTGGCGTTGCGAGTGACCATGGCGTACAGTGCTTCGCGGTAAGTGAAAGTCTCGTTGGAGCGCATGTCGGCGTTGCTGGTGTTGTGCACATAGTCCGAGATGGCAAACGGCATCTGGAAGGTGTTGTCCAGCTGGTCGGCATAGTTGGTCAGCACCAGTGCGATGGTCATATACTTGGTCAGGCCACCGGCGGACACCTGTTTGGTGCTGTCCTTTTCGTAGACGATGATGTTGGTGTCGGTGTTCACGATGTAGGCGCTCTGGGCCTGCACCTGATAGACGGGGGAGGGGTCGAACATGGCACCCGCCGGCAGCACCAGGCAGCTGAGCAGGAGTGCAAACGACAGGATCAGTGCAAAAATACGTTTCATGTGGACAATTCCTTCAAAAAGCGATAAACTATACGAAGCAATGCGCACCGGCAGCGGTACGCAGAAAACACAAATGGAACAGCAGACGCTGTATACTTTATAATAACAGGTTTGCCGGGACGTGACAAGGGCTTTGCGGCTTTTGGCTGCGGTTTTGCACGCTCCGGCACAGGAGGACGGGAATGGTATATCTGACAGGCGACACCCACGGCGATCTGGACCGGTTCCGGCACGGGCGGCTGCGCTGGCTGGGCAAACGGGACATCGTGGTGGTGCTGGGCGATTTCGGCTTTGTGTGGGACGGCGGCGCAGAAGAACAGAAAAAGCTGGACTGGCTGCGAAAGCGGCCGTATACCCTGCTGTTTCTGGACGGCTCCCACGAGAATTACGACCTGCTGGCCCAATATCCGGAAACGGAGCGGTTCGGCGGCCGGGTGCAGAGTCTGGGCGGCAATGTGTACCATGTGTGCCGGGGCAGCGTACTGGAGCTGGAGGGCAAAAAGTACCTGTGCTTCGGCGGGGCCGAAAGCCCGGACCGGGAGGAACGGGAGCCGGGCGTGAACTGGTGGAAGCAGGAGATGCCTTCCGATGAAGAATATGCGGCCTGCGAGCAGAACCTGGAAGCCTGCGGCTATCAGGTGGATTATGTGCTCACCCACGACGCGCCAAGCAGATTCCTGGATTTTACGGTGCTGGCCAGCGGCGAGACCAACCAGCTGCACCAGTTCCTGGACAAAATTCTGTTGAAGCTGACCTATGAAAAATGGTTCTTCGGCTGTTATCACCGGGATGTGCAGCTGTCCACCAAGAGTCGCTGCGTGTTCTGCGACGTGATCCCCATGGGGGACCGGCACGCAAAGCAGCTGTTTCGCCGATAGGAGGTATAAAATGAAGGTCACAGTAAAACTTGCCACCCGGGAGGGCGCTGCCCATATCAGCGGCATTCTGGCGGGCTTTACCCTGCTGGCAAAGCGCGGGGAACTGACTTTGCGGGTGTTGGACGCGCGGCAGGGCAGCCCCATTGCCCGGGAGGCGCTGCTGGAAACTGAAATTGACGGCCGCACGGTGGTGTTTGATCTGATGGACGGCTACTTCTACAACGACCCGGCGGCGGTGCAGGCGCTGTTCAGCCGGGCAGATGTGGTGTTCAAGCGCTCCTTTTCGGCTGAGAAGAACCGGCAGTTCCCAGGAGATATCTCCGCAAAGCTGCGGCCGCTGGGTCTGAACTACTACGTTACCTGTCCGGGTTCGCCGTTGGATGCGGAGCGCAGCGCAAAGAGCCGCCTGAAGCAGTGGGCACTTTCCACCCGCTGCTATCCGCAGGACTTTGAAGCCCGGCTGACCCGGGTGCGCAAAAAGCCGCGCATCCTCTTTCTCACCCGTCTGTGGGACCCAGAGGAGCCGGCGGTGCAGCAATATCCGGACTTACAGGCAGAGTGGCGGCAGGTGAACGCAGACCGCATCGAGCTGCTGCACCGGCTGAAAAGCGCCTTCCCGGCGCAGTTCACCGGCGGCGTGTCCGACAACACCTGTGCCCGGCGGCAGTGCCCGGAACTGATCGTGCCGGACATGCTGACCGGCAAGCGCGCCTACCTGCACCGGATGCAGCACACCGAGATCTGTGTGGCTTCTACCGGACTGCACGGCTCTACCGGTTGGAAACTGGCCGAGTATGTGGCGGCGGGACGTGCTATCGTTACCGAGCCGCTGCGGTACACCTTGCCGGGCGGCTTTGAAGAAGGGAAAAACTATAAAACGTATACGTCCCCGGCACAATGTGAGGAGCAGCTGCGGCAGCTGCTGGCAGACCCGGCGGCGATCTTAGCCATGGCGCAGCACAATGCGGACTACTATCAGATGTGGCTGCGGCCGGAACAGCAGGTGCGGCAGGCTTTGCGGCAGCTGGAAACAGGGGAGTTGTAAGGGGGAAAAACGGGGTATGGAGGAACAAAAACGGCATAGCGGCTTTGAGACGATGCGCATCCTCAGTATGGTAATGATCGTTCTGATGCACGGCATCGGGCACGGCGGGCTGGGCAGCGCCGCACCGCAGGGGTCGGCGGCATTCTGGATCTACTGGCTGCTGTTTATTCTGGCGCGTGTATCCACCAACTGTTTTGTAATGCTTTCCGGCTATTATCTGGCAGAGCGCAAGGGATCTGTTCATGTCGGGCGGCTGTTCCGCATTGGGGCACAGGTGTGGTTTTACTCCATGCTTACCTTCTGCGTTGCGGTCAAGGCCGGGGCAGTTCCGCTTTCGGCAGTCAACCTGCTTCGGGCACTGCTGCCCCTTACCTCCAACGACTACTGGTTTGCCTCGGCCTATTTTCTGATGTATCTCTCGGTGCCGGTGCTGAACGTGGTGGTGCAAAGCCTTGACAGGCGGCAGTACAAAACGCTGCTGCTGGTGGTACTGCTGCTGCAAAGCGTGTGGGGCACGCTGTTCTACTGGGCAACGGATGTGACCTTTGTAAATAACGGATACAGCTTTATCTGGTTCTATATCCTGTATTTTATTGCCGCCTATTTCCGCAAATACCGGGTGACTGTGCCCAGCGGGCTGTGTCTGCTGGCATATCTGGCAGCTTCGGCGGCGGGGCTTTTCAACCGGATGCTGGCGCTGCGGGTGGAAAACGCTTTGCACCTGAACGGTTTTGTAAATACCGTCAACGGCTATCAGGCACTGGCTACGGTCATTGCTTCGGCAGCGATGTTTCTGCTGTTCCAGAATATCCACATCCGCTCGGATTACTGGCGGCGCTGGGTCTTTCGTCTGGCACCGCTGTCCTTCGGGGTATACCTGCTGCACGACAGCGATTTTACCCGGGTGCTGCTGTGGCGACTGGTAGACCTGCCCCGGTTCGGCGGGGCGCTGCTGCCCTCGCTGGCTTACCTGACTGGCGCGGTGCTGCTGATCGCCGTGGTGGGCTACGCGGTGGATGCCGTGTATCAGCGGCTCTACCGCCTGCTGCGCCTGCCCGCACTGGAAACAAAGCTGGATGCCCTGACTGCCTGCATTCTGCAAAGGATCGTCGGGAGTGAAGAAACGTGAAAAAAGCGCTGTCGCACGAGTTTTTGTGTGACAGCGCTTTTTTTAGTTCATCGGCCCGGCCTTGTCGAACATCTGCTGCACCTGCGCGGCCAGCAGGGCGTGCTCCGGGGCCTGCAGCAGCGGGTCCTCCGCCAGCATGGCCAGTGCTTCGCTCTGGGCGGCGTGGAGGGTGCGGGTGTCGTTCATCAGGTCGGCAATTTGCAATGTGGGCAGACCGTGCTGTCGGCTGCCAAAAAAGTCGCCGGGGCCGCGGGTCTCCAGGTCGTACTGGGCCACGGCAAAGCCATCGGTGGTGCTGCAGAGGAACTTCAGCCGCTTTTGCACCGCTTCGCCGGTATTGTCGCTGACCAGAAAGCACCAGCTCTCGGCGGCACCACGGCCCACCCGGCCGCGCAGCTGGTGCAGGGCGCTCAGGCCATAACGCTCCGCGTTCTCGATGACCATGACGCTGGCGTTGGGCACGTCCACACCCACCTCAATGACTGTGGTGGACACCAGTGCGTCCAGCCGCCCGGCCTTGAAATCCTCCATGACAGCGGCCTTCTCCTTGGGCTTGAGCTTGCCGTGCATCAGACCCACCCGGCGGTCGGGCAGCAGGGCCTTGGCAATGTCCTCGTAGTAGGTCTTGACCGCGTTCAACCCGCCGTCGGGGGTGTCCTCAATGGCGGGGCACACCAGATAGACCTGCCGCCCCTTGTCGATCTCCTGATCGAGGAAATGGTACAGGTCCCGCCGTTTTTTGCCGGTGATGCACCGGGTCTTGACCGGGGTACGGCCGGGGGGCAGCTCGTCCAGAATGGAGATGTCCAGATCGCCGTAGATCAGCAGGCCCAGTGTGCGGGGAATGGGGGTGGCGCTCATGACCAGCAGGTGCGGATTCACGGCCTTTTCGGCCAGCATGCCGCGCTGCCGCACGCCGAAGCGGTGCTGCTCGTCGATGACGGCCAGCCCCAGCCGGGCAAACTCCACCCCCTCGCTGAGGATGGCGTGGGTGCCCACGATGAGGTCCGCTTCGTCGCCCCGGATGGCGGCCAGCGTGGTGCGCTTTGCAGCGGCTTTCATGCCGCCGGTGAGCAGGGCCACCCGCATGCCAAAGGGGGCCAACATCCGGTTCAGACCCTCGGCGTGCTGTGCGGCCAGAATCTCAGTGGGGGCCAGCAGAGCAGCCTGATACCCGGCCCGGATGCAGGCCCAGATGGCGGCAGCCGCTACCAGCGTTTTGCCGCTGCCCACGTCACCCTGTAACAGGCGGTTCATGGAGTGCTCCCCGGCCATGTCGGCCAGGATCTCGTCCACGGCTCTGCGCTGAGCACCGGTGGGAGAGAAGGGCAGGCTGGCCCAGAAGGGTTCCGGGTCTGTGGGCTGCATGGGGGCACCGGTGGCGGCGGAGCCGCGGTTCTTCATGCGGCCGATGCCCAGCTGCAGCACCAGAAGCTCTTCATAGATGAGCCGCCGCCGGGCCGCAAAGGCTTCTTCTTCGGTGGCAGGGCGGTGGATGGCCCGCACGGCTTCGGCCTTGGAAGGCAGGCGATATTTGCGGCGCATCTCCTCCGGCAGCGGGTCGGGCAGAAGCTCGGCATGGGGCAGCAGCTGCCGCACGCACTTGGCAATGGCACTGCTGGAAAGGCCCTCGGTCTGGGGGTACACGGCCTCGAACGGGGCTGCCTGCACCTGTTCGGCAGTGCGCACCAGCGGGTTGACCATCTGACGCCGCAGCATCCCGCCGGTGACGATGCCCTGAAAATAGTATTCCTGCCCGATCTCCAGTTTCTGGGCGGCATAGGGGTTGTTGAACCAGGTGATCTCCAGCCCGGACACGTCATCCCCGGCGGTGACCCGCTCCATCCGCCGTCCACCGGGCAGGATGCGCCCGCCGGGCTTGGCAAACACCTCTGCCTTGACCACGCATTCCGTGTCGGCAGGGGCTTCCGCAATGGAGTAGGGCTTCGTAAAGTCGATGTATTTACGGGGATAATGGCACAGAAGGTCGGCCAGCGTCACGATGCCCAGCTTCTCGAACCGCTCGGCGGTCTTGGGGCCTACCCCTTTCAGGTAGCGCACCGGCGTGTCCGGCGTGAGGGTGATGCGGGTTTCGGCAGGCATGGCGTGTCAGCTCCTTTCCTGGATGCAATATAGCCATTGTAACACGGAGCGGCAGCGGATGCAAATGGCCCAAAAAGGAAAAACCGGCAGGACCTTTGCCTTTGGGCAGGAACTGTGGTACACTCGGAAGAAAAAGAGGGGAGAATATTTATGGAGATCCGTAAGGGGACCTTAAAGGACTTGGAGGCCATTGCAGCGGTGGAGGCGGCCTGCTTCCCGGCGGCAGAGGCGGCTACGGCAGAGGAGTTTGCCGGGCGGCTGCAGCAGTACGGCGATCATTTTTGGCTGCTGTGGGAGGGGGAAAGGCTGCTGGCCTTTGTGGACGGCTTTTGCACCGACTGGCCGGACCTGACCGATGAGATGTACGCCGACGCCTCCCTCCACCGGGAGAATGGTGCCTGGCAGATGATCTTTGGGGTAAACACCATCCCGGCCTGCCGCAGACAGGGGTACGCCGGGCAGCTGCTGCAGCAGGCCATTGCCGACGCCCGGGCCCAAGGCCGGAAGGGGCTGGTACTGACCTGCAAGGAGGCCCTGGTGCACTACTATGCAAAGTTCGGCTTTGTGAACGAGGGCGTTTCCGGCTCCACCCACGGGGGCGTGGTGTGGTACCAGATGCGGCTGAAGTTCTGAGGGGGACGATCTGGAATGGCCTACGCCTTGCTCCGGCCGTATTCAGCGGAAGAATAATTTTTAAGAGAGCAATGCCGGAGCGTCCGCGGAAGCTCCGGCATTGCATTTTCACTGGAGGGGGCGTAAAGGTAGACGGCATTTGCAGTGCCGCTTTCTGCGAAAGTGCGGCACTGCGGCAGACTTTTCGGCTTAACTGCAAAGTGACCGGTTTCGCCAGAGGCTCTCCCTTTGAGGAAAGACTTCCCCCGCTCCGGGGGAAGATGTCACCGCAGGTGACAAAAGGGGGAGTCTGTCACCGTAGGTGACGGAGAGGGCGAGGAGGCTGATAGGGAACAACGCAAAACAAAAAAATCCCGGAAGCTTCAGCTTCCGGGAATCTTTTGGAGGTGACGACCAGATTTGAACTGGTGGATGAGGGTTTTGCAGACCCTTGCCTTACCACTTGGCCACGTCACCATATTTAGGAGTGAATTTCCACTCCTGTTGGAGCGGCCGACGAGGCTCGAACTCGCTACCTCCACCTTGGCAAGGTGGCGCTCTACCAGATGAGCTACGGCC
>OOCP01000765.1_pt1 | contig 38203 bp, 36 predicted proteins | sample 1671511 | NCBI WGS metagenome assembly OOCP01 (sample SAMN06348164, study PRJEB24527) | human gut metagenome | biome: human gut; feature: ankylosing spondylitis patient; material: feces | host: Homo sapiens | place: China | collected 2015-10 | reverse complement strand
ATGGCTGATGACTATAATATGGATGCTTCCAACATTAACGATCTTGTATCTGATTTCAGTGCAACATCAGAAGAGCTTGTTGCATCTATAAGCAATATCACTCAGGCGATAGATGGAATCACTTCCGCTTCTAATGACAGTGCAACTGGAACAACCAACATAGCCCAGAAGACAATTATAATTGTAAAAGGCTCAGAAGCTGTTATGAATGGAGCTAAAACTGCAGAAGCCTCTGCTGCTGAACTTCGTAAGAATGTTAATAACTTTGTTATTGATTAATTTTATATATTGCAGAAATTACGGGTGTGGAAATGTTTGTTTCCACACCTATTACATTCCTCTGCTTTATTCTTTTATATTTTTCCTTAATATGCAGATATACCCGGCTCCACAACAATATGAAGCCGGGTATGATTAATTATCTTTAGTTTCTACTTATTGCTAATCTTATTATCCTCATCAATGACTTTAGATACTATCTGCCATTTGTCTAATTATAACAATAAGATAAATAATCTCTTTACTTTATACATTCTTCTTTCTTGTTACAGCAGCAATACCTGCTAATGCAATTGCCATCACACACAGAACAGCATACAATGCTATAGGTGTGCTGTCTCCTGTTGCTATGCCGCCTGTTGCTGTATTATCAGCATTCTCTGTTGTTACAGCATAATCTGCTATTACGACTGCATATTCAGATGCGTGACTAAAGTTAAGAGATATATTACCATCTGCATCTATTGCACCTGCATTCTGGAATATCATTCTGCCTGTGCTGTCATAATAATAGAGATTGCCATATTTGCCAGCATATTCACTTCCTATATTGTATGTAAGACTTGCCTTGAATCCAAAATCTCCACTATATGCAAGTGAAATCTGCTTAACTGGGTTATTGCCAGCAAGCTCCGATATAACATCATCTGGTATTGCATCAGAGTCTGTATCTACCGCAAGGTTAATATCCTTAAGATTATCAGCCTGAATATTATTTCCGTTGATAGTCCATTTATAACCATTCATATCAAGAACAATATCAACATCCTTACCCTTGGCTGCTTCTAACACATCCTTTGGTGCAACTGTTGCATCTGACATATCAACTGTATAAGTATCTCCAGCCTTGGCAGTAGTAATTGCTGCTACAGCTTCCTGTATCTTATCAGATGATAACTTAGTTCCTTCATTGTTGCCTTTGTTTCCATCAGTTGTTGTCTGATTATTATCACCTGTACTGCCATTGTTGTCATCAGTAGGTGGAACAGAATCGTCTACTTCAGCAAGTGCCTCGAAATAATATCTTCCAGTATCTGTATTAATGATATATCCATTCTTTATATGACAACAACATCTACCATAAGCTGATTTCAATACATCTAATGTTGCTATTCAACATGCAGGAAAGATTACAAGTGGATATATATCTGCATTTCAATACATCTAATGTTACTATTCAACACGCAGCAGCTAAAAATGCAAATGATAAAGCAAAATTTCAATACATCTAATGTTACTATTCAACGCTTTTACCACGATACTTACATAAGCTGTGCTTAATTTCAATACATCTAATGTTACTATTCAACCACGGACTTTCTGACAGTCCTTAACAGCTCTTGCTAATTTCAATACATCTAATATTACTATTCAACTGTAGCTGCGCAGCTTCGCTTACTGCATTGTCTCTGATTTCAATACATCTAATGTTACTATTCAACGCGGATCATCACTGCGCGACTTCATCGTCAAGCAGCATTTCAATACATCTAATGTTACTATTCAACTAGTTGCTTGCATAGTGGCAATATGGCTAATTTGCAAATTTCAATACATCTAATGTTACTATTCAACAAATCAAGCATATCCTTAGAAACAGGAATAAAAGCATTTCAATACATCTAATGTTACTATTCAACAAGATAAGGATTTGCCGCACCCGGAAGAACTCTCGATTTCAATACATCTAATGTTACTATTCAACACTCTTCGGGATTAGCATTATACCTAGCAATCCTATTTCAATACATCTAATGTTACTATTCAACGAGAAGATAGGGCAGTTAGAGAATAGATTTGACAAAAATTTCAATACATCTAATGTTACTATTCAACTCCAATTCTATCTATATTATTATTAATGTTGTCGCATTTCAATACATCTAATGTTACTATTCAACCACCAAACAGGCAGAAAGAAAAATCCGTCTGCTGAATTTCAATACATCTAATGTTACTATTCAACTAGAATGTCAGGAATATTACAGGTCTTTTCCCATCTATTTCAATACATCTAATGTTACTATTCAACCTCCGAAATAGGTTGTAATGGTTTTTCTTTCTCTTCATTTCAATACATCTAATGTTACTATTCAACAGGATATGATTTATACGCTGCTATTACATCTCCTGATTTCAATACATCTAATGTTACTATTCAACTATTATGACGGCAATGGTGCTACAGGTGGACAGTAATTTCAATACATCTAATGTTACTATTCAACATAACTTCTCATACTTCAAATCATTACAGGCTACAGAATTTCAATACATCTAATGCTACTATTCAACTAGAGCAGAAATCGTTAAATGTCATAAATAATACATTTCAATACATCTAATGTTACTATTCAACGATAGCAGCATATCAGATAATGTGCCGGCCAGTATATTTCAATACATCTAATGTTACTATTAAACGATATGAGCGTATCACCTGCTCAGGTTGGAAAGCTATTTCAATACATCTAATGTTACTATTCAACCAGTAATGAGAGTAAACTTATCGAAGCTGGTCTTAAATTTCAATACATCTAATGTTACTATTCAACGATATCGTTGCCATACATACCTCCTATCTAAATTCTATTTCAATACATCTAATGTTACTATTCAACTGGTCAGAATGTATGCGTATATCACGCAGCTGATTAATTTCAATACATCTAATGTTACTATTCAACCTGAGCCAGAACGCACTGATTACAGCAGAAGGACGAATTTCAATACATCTAATGTTACTATTCAACAGTATAGAATTAATTGAACAGTTTTTAGAAGAAAATTTCAATACATCTAATGTTACTATTCAACGGCTTTGAAGAGCTATGTAACCTTATATCTACTGTATTTCAATACATCTAATGTTACTATTCAACCAACGATTTTAAACCATCTATTTTACAGCCAATTCCACTATACCCACTATATTAGTACATTCTCATGAATTTTACCAGCCAATTCAATAATTATTTAAATTTATCTTTATTATTTGTTTAACCCACATATTTACAGGCTTTGTTAATATCTACACTAATAAACCGGCTGGTAATTTATTTAATTATTATATCATCAAATCTTCTCCTGTTGGCTCACCACCATTTCCTAACACTTCTTCCCCAAACACACTGTCATTCTTAAGCTTGACAATACAGATAAAATCCTCATCCTCATTTATAACCTTTTTTAATTCTGCCCTCAGTGATATAAACCGAGATGGTGTCATATCACCTCTGAATACTGACTTTTGATAATGTGATAAATATTTTTTACATATCTTAAATACTTTCTGCACTCTTTTTTCGCCAACATCATAAAATAAAAATGCATAATTATAATTCAATTCTTTCTTCATTACATACCTTCTTTCAGTGAAAATGGGACAAAATCTTTTCCTTCCAAAATACTTTTAATTAGTTTATAACAATCCAGCTTTAATGCTGTTCTGTACGATACTTTTCTTTTTAGTACCGGATGTGTAAATACACTTTCCATTCTGTCTTCAAAAGCCTGCACAAATATTTTTCTTCCATCTTCATTTAAAATGCAGTAATTAACATTTTTATCAAAATGCTTTTCCACCTGTAATTTTCTATTATTAACCAAATCAAATATGGTTCTATAGACAATAACAGGCTTGAATACCTCACTTATATCAAGACTTAGTGAAAATCTTCCTTCAGACGGCTCATGCAGAAAACTTATTCTCTGGTCTAAATGTGTCTGATATATTGCTGAAATAGTTTTCGTATACAACAATGTATTTCCAAAAGAAATCAAGGCATTAATTGGATTATCCGGTGGTCTTTTTACCCTCTTATTCATTACAAAATCATCTGGCAGAAAATATCTGAAATTATCATAAAAACGCATCCACACTTCACCCTCATATGCCATCAACTCCTTCACATATTCTGCCTGTTCAACTGATTTTAAAAAATCACTTTTTATCCAGTCTATTGTTTCCTTAACATCTTTTTTATCGTGCTTATAATAATGATAAAGAAGTTCATAAATATTAAGTCCAATACCCCTTACTATTGGTCTGGCAATACTCATTCTGTCATCGTTATATTTACCTACCTGCTTTACTAAAAGCTTTCCACTAAGATAATGGTCTCTCGGATAATATGTACCGCTATATCCTCCATAGTAATTAAAGAAATGAACTATAATATTATTTTGTGACAAAAAGTCCAACAGCTTTGTATTAATACTAACCTCATTAAAACAAAATATTTCCTTCGTATTTTCTACTGGAATATACACATTTTTACCATTCTTGCGAAAACATAATGAATTATCTTTTCTTGTTAATTCTCCCATTGACATTATATATCTTGTACTTCCCATAACACGCCTTTCCTATTGCATCAGATATAACAATATTCATAATATGCACATTTTTTACACTTGCTGCTGTTAAGTATTTCTGGTGGCTTATCACTTGCAATTAACTCCTGTATTTCATTAACATACCCATCAAGTTCATTTTCCAGTTCTTCTGTTAATTCAAGAATCATAACTTTCTTATCGCTTTTATTCTTTTCTACAAACTCAAGTTTTCCTTTTCTTACTATTCCCTTATTTTTTAATACTTTTAAATAATACAATAGCTGCCATTTTGCTGCTTCTACATCTGCATCCGACTTTTTTACTTCTGTAAGATATTCTTTGGTAAGCTTATCAAGCCTTATATTGTCTATTGCAATCTCTGAATTACTTTTATCTGCCGCTTTTTCTTCGTGAATTGCCTTGCCTATCTTAACCTGCTCACTATTATCCTCCAGATTTAACCTGTTACCGTGCAGATAGCATTGTCTTTTGCAATGAAAATAATAATTAATCAATGTACCATTAACCTGCATACTAAACCTCCTTTCTACGCACGTTTTTTTCTCCTATTAAATTTGTGTCAAGTGTGCGCAGCCACAAATCATACGTATAAAAAATCAGATATTAATCTAATTTTTTACTACCTCCTTATATGAATAAATCTTCATTATCCTTGAATAGCTCTTTATTTAACACTCCATTTTCATCATAATAATCTTCGCCATTTTCAATATAAAAAATATCTCCTATCTGCTCATCCCACTCCAGATTTTCAATAACCGGTTTATGATTTTCATTGTATAATTCTATTTTAAACTGATACATAAACATATTCATTTTACTTCTGATATTATGTAGTTTAACGGTCTTTTCCTGATAAGACATATGATTATCCTGCAAAAGTTCTTTATACTCTTTCCATATCTTTTTACCATCTATAACATTCTCAGGATTATTTTTATCAATAATATTTCTTGAAAAATATATCGAATACATCTGTCTGTTATCATCTATGAGTTTCATTTTATCTGCAACTTTATTAAAATCCAGCTTTCCTACTTCTTTTCTGATAAATTCATCTATATTATTATCGTTACATTGTCCCTGGGCATTTTTTAAAACTGGTATTACATATTTTTCATAATAATCATAAAAATCTTTAGAATTAAGTATTTCTCTTATTTCCTCATTCATTAAAGTATTATCAGTATCCACGCGGACATCTTGCCTGTATATTCCTTTAGCATCGTCCATATTAAAGAAATATACAACTCCATCTTTCCTGCACGACCTATTAATTCGCCCTATAAACTGTTCCTCGCTGTCAAGTCTTGATATATCTTTATATCCTATGTCCATATCTATATCTACACCTGCTTCAATAACCTGTGTTGCAACAAGAATGACTTCCTGCATATTTTCAATGTCAGCAATTATATCTTTACGTTCCTGTATGCTGCTATCGCCTGTTATTAACCTGACCGGACATTCTGCACTTTCACTTATATATGCATAAAATTCTTCTGCACTTGATTTTCTTATAAATTCTATAAGTATTCTCTTATTTTTATGTTGCAAAATGTGTTCTTCTAGCCCAGCAATTCCTATTTTTCTGTTAAGAAGTTCATAATTAACTTTCACCCTATTGGCAAACATTCTGTGATTAAAATATTTTTCTCTGTTATTTATCAATCTGACAGCTTTGGCATTATTATTGGTAAGCAATTCAAGATTAGGCAAAGTTGCTGACATTATAATTATTTTTATATCTAATAACTGTGCATATGCCTTTAGAAAATTTATCATTGCTCCCCATTTGTTATTGTTGTAACTTTGAATTTCATCTAAAACAATAACTGAATGACATAACTGATGAAATCCAAATGTACTACCTTTAGACCTGCCAAACATTGTATCAAATAAAGTAATATGAGTTGATAGCACTATAGGATAATTTAAAAATTGTCTATCCAATAATATTTTTTGATAATCTTCTATGGCATATTTCTCATTCTTATATAGATTTATATTTGAACTATTCTTTACTTTATATGGAGTAATTGAGTTTACTACAGCTATATTTGACATAATATCCTCTTTTTGTCCAAATATTTTCTCCATAGAATTCATATTCTGTTCAACTAAAGTATTAAACGGATATACATAAAAAATCTTTTTGCAATAGTCCGATTTTTTCAATAATTGAAAACTTAAATTAAATGCGGTATTACTCTTTCCACTTCCGGTTGGAGCTTCAAGATAGAATATCTTACTGTCTATATTGTTTTTCAGATTATATTCTGTTTCAAGAAACATTTCTGTCCGCAGTACATTTATCCCCTTAATATTTCCAATAACCGTGTCTTTATTAACTTTAGCAAGCTGTTCTTCATCTAATCTTTTAATATTCTTCTCATAATTACGTATACTTTTCTGTACGTCATTATTCTCATATTCATTTATTATGTTATCAATATTATTAACATTTCCATAATCGTTATTTTCATATCCATTCATAAATTCAGATGTTGCATAATAATCTGCTGCCACTAATAAAGAATATAAAAGCCTTGTCCACGCATACAAATAAATATTCTTTTCATTACTTTGATATGCCATTCTATTAAGCCATTCATCACGTTTTCTAAGCTTTACAACCGGCTCTTTGTATAACTCCTGTTTAAACATTTCGTACCAGTCATATGCATCTTTTCCTGAATTATCACCTTCTGTATTTTTTCCAGTCAACCCACTAAAAAAATATTCCAGATTATTCATATCACTATGATGCCTTGAAATTATATAAGAATAGATATACGCAAAGTCTTTAAGCACATCAGACTCATCCCTGTTAATTCTTCCATCACCTTTTGCTGTATTAATAATATCCAGAAAATAATCAAGATAAAAAATTGCCGATACAATAGAATGTCTGCTCGATATACTTTCAGGTGCATATTCCGTTTTCCAGTTATTCTTCATTTTCAGCTTCTGAAATAAAGGATTTATCTTTCCAACATCGTGTAAAGTTACAACATTAACCGACATCAACTCAAATATATGTCTGGCTTCATTGGTAATATCCCCCATATACAACTGCTCAAACTTTATAAATACTGTTTCAATATGTTTAGCTTCAACAATATTAAACCAATACTTCTGACAACGCCTTGTGTGCCCTGTTAAAGTTTCTTTTTGAGTTTCATCTTCTGATAAATGTGCATAACATTCATCTCCAAATTCCGTAATACTGTCTAACGGCAGCATTAAACTTTTTATATTAAACAACATTTTCCCATCACATTCTTTACTCATACTTGTCTATGTTTCCTCTTTCTCTCACTTACATAATTAATTAAAAATGCCACATCAGACAAAATGAACTTATAATAAATTCCTATTGCCTGATGTGACACCATTAACAAAATTATTAATAAAACTCTAAAATCTTATCTTCAGTTTTATAAAGCTTATGTAACTTGTCATTATTTATATCTACTAACATATTAGTATAACAAAAGTCTGCATATTCATATAAGTTAGTGTATCCATTCAGAGCAATCGGCAATTTTTCAGCATACTTAAACACTTCTATATCATCCTCATCATCAGGCATAATTAAACTGCCTGTTTCCTTTAAAAACATACTAGATATAACTGTTTCTTTTAATGTTATTTCCTCAACAACAACTTTTTCTACATTTGTAATATCTGCTGGATGATCATTTTTACCAAGATAAGGAAAATAAACGCACTTTCCCTGTTGTAAAAATTCAGCCAGATTTTCGGCTTCTTCACAATCAATTAGTACATATATATCCCACACTGGATTTTCTAGCCATTGCTCTTTTATAATAAGATTACCGCCCTGTTCAGCACTTGCATAACCTACTGAATTATTAAATATCTGGACTTTCTTAGGTATATATCCACGTTCATTTTTAGGCACAACTGACACTTTTATATGTCTTAATTTTTCATAGAATTCAGGATAATCAACTTCTATAGACTGCCCCTTCTTTTCCTTTTTCCATTCTTTCTGTGCGTATCCACCATACCCTAATATTGCACCAAATATTCCTAACAAAGCAACCTTATGTATATGACTATATGTAAAATAATAATAGGCATTAACTTCCGGTTTCTTGAAAAAGGCATTTCTGCCACTTAATGTAAATTTAACAGCCTCCATACATTACACCTCTTTTTGTGTAATAATATCATAAAGCTTCTCCCCTTTAATTCCAGATACAATCTTAGTTGTATGTGGATTAAAGTAAACTTCAACGCCCTTTATTCTATCTCCGATATTATTAAGTATTTCTGCAACTCCACTTATATCTATTGTATTAAGCTTATCACCTTTTTCAAAGTTTATGTATTCAGATAAATTAGGAAGATATGTATCTATCTCTGTCTCTACAAATATTGCAAATTCATTCTCGCAGCCTTCTTTAGCATTAGTTGCATAAGCTGTTGCACTTACTAAAGCAGTTCTTTTAAAGTTCTCATAATCTTCCTCTGTATATCCGTCTGTAACTCCAAGACTTACCAGTTCCTTATATGCAAGTGGATTAATTACAAATGGATAGAAGTAATGTGCTTCATCGCTTGTAATTTTTGTTCCTAATGTTGAATTCTTTGCCTCTTCATTTTTCTCGCTATCTTTACTTGCATCTCTGAATGGAGAAAGTATCTGCTGTTCTTCTGCATTCGTTTCCTTATATTTATTAAAGCCTTGTCCAAACTGAACTGCTCCTGTTATCGAAAAGTTATTCTTTGCTTCCGCAAATGTTGCTCCAAAATTCTTAACATCTACAGCAGACATAAGATTGGTAAGAACTTCTTTGGAATTATTGCACTCTTTCAAGTCTCCAACATTAAATAATTCTTCATAACGCTCTTTTAATGAATTTGGTACAAGTGCTCCATCCTTGGAAAACTTCATAGACTTAATATATAATACTTTCTTTCCCTCATCGTTCCACATTTTCTTCATAGGATACTTTAAAGCTTTATCACTTCCGTACACATCTCCATTCTGCATACTCTTTGGATAGCCTGTAAAATCTGCATTCCAATTAGCCATAATTGAAGAAATTCCTATAACTCCATATACTCTCTTATCCATATTAATCCTCATTTCTGCGCACATTTTTTATACATAACAAATTTGTGCCAAGTGCACTAAGGCACAAATTCTGCGTATGAAAAATATATTTTTCACACTAATTATTCTCCTCTGACTTCTTTGACTCGTATATAAGATTATTACTTATATATCCCGCTATTATATCATCGCTTATTACCTTTCCACTTGGAATATACGACAAAATCATTTGATAAAGATTGTTATATCTATTATTATTAATTTTTATTGCATAATTATATTTCTTATAAAATTGTTTCAATTTACTTTTTATAACATCGTCACTTGTAGCATTAATAAATGGATTTGACAATGAATGATATTTATCTTTTGATTTATTTAAAGAAATATAATATCTGACAAGCTGACCAACTGCATAATAATATTCTTTTTTACTTTCTATATGACTATGTTTTTGCTGATTAATTTTTTTACTAAGAGTATTTCTTATATCTATATAACTATCTTCTATATCTTTTATATTTTCCATATCATTCCCTCCCAAATACATATCTAATGATTTCATCAGGTTAAACTGCTTAACCGCTTTTCCCATATAACCATTAGTAATTGAACTCTTAATAATATTCATACTTACCAAATGCAGAACTCTTTGTATACCTTTACTCTGACCCTTATAGAGCCACGCAAATATAGCATCTCTTGATAATAATATATTTCTCTTCAAAACAGCATCTGCATTTATTTTATCTTCATCTGAAAAGAAATTGCCAGACAACCACTTAGAAAATAATACTTCGTTGATTACAGCAAGCAATTCTTTCTTATTACCATATTTCCTATATTGTTCATCTGTAACATCATCTTCCAAAACATTAGAATATATAAATGGCTTATAAAGATTATACTTGTAATCAACTATAGTATCCTGATGTTCTATCGCTATTTCCTTGCCTTTTTGAATTTGTAAAAAGAACCCTGAGAAATCCCCTTCAATAAACTCTCCATTTTTCAAAGCTGTAATTCCACTTTTGTTATACTTGCTATGAAGAACTGAATTATCAAAAAATAAATTGGTATTACCTTTATTAGCTTCGTTCATAAGATAATCAAAAAACATTCTCTGAACAGCTGCACTTTGGGGAGACAGCAAGTATGGAACTGTTTTCTTTCGTGTCTTGTGTTCCATATATGGTTTCTTTGAGTTCAATGCAAGATTATCATTAGGAAGACCTAGTATCTGCCCATCAATTTCGATATTATAATCATTCTTATTATAAATTTTAGTCATAAGATAACGTTGTTCTTCCCTAACATACAGTTCTTTATCATCTTCAAAAAATATCTTAAGATAATTCTTGCCTGTTAACTCTATCCCCATATCTTTAAGCTTAAATATATTCTGTTTTATCCAGTTTCTTGAATATTCCAGCTTTTCCTGATTAACATCGCCTACCTTTTCAGCTATATAATCATACATTTTCGCATCCTGAACATTTTTGTACTTTGCTCTTGGATTTTTTAATACATCATAATATCTGTCAATCGCCTGCATATCAAGCTTTCCATTATCCAGACTATCCTGCTTCACCCAGAACGACAAATAACTATTGGAATGTATTACTTTTTTCGGATCCTGTGGCTTGTCCATACTTACCAGTCTGCTATGGTAATCATAAAACTTAATGTCATCATCTAATTGACTACCGCTTATCATACCGTTTAATGTTCTTGTCTTCTTATCAAGCTTAAATGACCTGCTCTTTAACGTTCCATCCTTCTGCACAACAATATAATCACCATCTGCCGGAATATAGCTATCTAATATAAATTTCTCACGATTTCCAAATTGTTCTTCGGTCTTTTCAAGTTCCATAGCAAATATTTCAATACAATCTTTTAACAAACATATCCACCTCCATCATCTTAATATTTTGTAATATAAATATATAACTATAAATGATACGCAATTATATATATTTATAATTACAATATCCAGCTCCTCTGGAATTCATTTCGCAGATCCCTGTTCCAATCAGAAAATATGCTAATTCCTGAGCCTTTTTATTATCGGCTATCTTAAGGTCAAACTTATCACCAAGAAGTGTAATGCCTTTATACCTAAACTTCACCGGCTTCTTATTAAGGAACTGTATTGATGTATATAAATCAAAATCTTCATTTAGCTTACTATTAGTAAATGCATTATATTTTTTAACAGCATTTATAAAAAGTCTCTGCTCATACTGCTCTACTGAGTAATTATCCTTCCAGTAGCCAGTATCATTCTTCTGGATCGCCGGTGTCAGGGTATATATCTCCTCAATAAATCTCTTTGGGATAATTCTTTTCTCAACTGTCAAACCTTTTAATGTTTCTGTATAATGATTAGCAAGCACCTTGGACATATAAGATGCCAGTTCATATTTAACTGTTCTTATTGTCATCGTGTATATACTGTCTTTCTTATATATACCAGAACGCTCAAGAGGATATAAGCCATTGTACGTATACATCTTATATCCTGTGTTCTCATGGTATGTCAGCCACTTATCACTCAATGCCAGTGCTGAATCTATGTAATCTGATTCTATTGATAACATATCATCAACTGGTATATCTTTAAGCGTATATAATTTAATTCTCAATTCATATACCTTAACATTCATTAGTATCACCTCCTTTTTACCTCAATGCTTTTTTGTATTCATTATAATACTCCTATATAAATAAAATTGCAACATATTTTCTATAAAACAATAAAAAAATTTTTATTTTATGTTGATAAATAATGATAAATTCGTATATAATACCAAATATGTACTTAAATGCTACATTATCATATTTAAACAATAACATATATTGTATTGAAATATGCTTTTTTGTATTATTTTTATAAACCTCAACATACGATGTGTATTCATTTCATTTACTATAGTATATATCAAATTTATTGATCTACTTATAATTGTACTGGTCAAGCTTTTTTGTAACACTTTATTCGATAAATATCTAACTGTAACGAGCCTCCATAGGTGTTAAATAATTATTGTATGAATGAGGTCGAACATAATTGTACCAGTTGATGTATTTCATAGTAAGCTCATCCATCATTTCAACACTTGAAAATGATGTTATGTTATAAAAATTGCTTTTAAAAGTGTTATAGAATCTCTCCATAGGTGCATTATCATAAGGGCATCCTGCCTTGCTCATACTTTGAGTAACATTATTATCTTTGCAAAAATTCACAAAATCCCATAAAGTAAATTGTACGCCTTGATCTGAATGCAGAATCACTTCAGGATAATGTTCCTTCTCCAAAGATTTTTTGAGAGTTTCTATCACCAAATCAGTATTAATATAATTACTGTTTATTGATGCTACTGATGATCTGTCAAATAAATCAATGATAGAGCAGTTATATCTGAACTTTCCGTTTGGCTGGCGCATATAAGTAAAATCTGTGCACCATACTTTGTTTTTACAATCGACTGTGAAGTTCTGGTTTAAGAGATTATCAAATATCTTGTGCTTTTTTCCTGTTTTATAGCCAGGCTTTGAATGCATAATTACAGCACATAAATTAAGTTCTTTGTTCATATATTTATGCATAGTGGTATTACTAACTTCATACCCGTAGCGTTTAATAAAAATGCGCATAGCCCTATAGCCTATAACACGGTTATTATTGTAATAAACGTACTTTATAAGCTCAAAAATGTGCGTCAAACGCTTGTGATATTCCCGTTTTGCGTCCTTTTTATAATTGTAATAACAGTTGGGGTTAATACCAAACTGCTGACATAACCATCTTAAACCAAATATATTTTTATTTTCATCAATGAATCGATATACCACTAATTGATTTCCTTCGCGAAGGATGCCGCTGCTTTTTTAAGAAAGCAATCTCTTTATCTTTTTCGTTAAGAAGCTGATTTAATCTCTGGATTTCCTTAGCTTCATTAGACTCAGATGTTGTGCTAGTGGTATAATGGTATTCTTCCTTTTATTCGTTAACCCATTTGCTAACGGAACTTTTGGCAATGTTATAATCAATAGCAATCTGTGGTATTGATTTATTACCAGCAATTTTGCATTGGTTCAGAAATTTAATGAGGATGCCTCTTCGCTACTACCTTCTGGCAGACAACCGATTACTCGCTTCTCAGAATTCTATCGCACCTTGCTTGCGTTAGAAGATGCCGAAGTCAAATTCACTATATCCGTAGATGAAATTGTGAGCAGGCGAAGTGCTGCATTTTATATTGATTTAGATTACATTCTGAACAGTTCAAATGAAATCAAGAAACTCTATATGGAATTCAGACAGTGCTGGTACGATATGAAAGAAATCGGAATTGAAATACACGAATCGCCGGTTCCTGTAAATGGATATATAAATATAGCACTATATTCCGATAACATGCAGCTTATAACATTGTTCCATGCACATATGCGCCACTTAGAAGAAAAGAATCCACCCATATATGACGAGGACATGTATAAGGCAGAGATTGAGGATACATTGCAGATATTCAATGTTCCAATTGGTGACTATATTGAATAATTCAGGGAAATAAAGACTATAGTAGATAAAATTTCTTATTTTCCTGTTTTGAAAATTTTATAGGTGGTAAGTTTTATGAAAAATAAAATAATAAAAAGAGCTAGCATCTGCATGGCGTTTTTAATTACTTGCTCTATTTTTTGCATGAATGATGTTTTTGCGTCGAAAAAGTCACCATCGGATTATGAAAAGATTAGTGAGCAAATTGCAATAGATGTAGAAAAATATTTTCTCCCCATTAGGTATGAACCATTCTGCAGCATCTTTTAAAAAAAGCAAGAAAAATGGTTTAATTAATGGATACAGAAATTATTTTGGTATCCCTATAGATGGAGAACCAGATTATCCAGATGATATTGCATACGGAACTTGGACAAATATTCCTGCCGGCTATCTTTCATCAAGTATATCCGATATGGGCAGATATTTGCAGATGTATCTAAACGATGGAGAAAATATAATAAGTAAAGAGAGCATTAATAGTATGTTTTTTGATAATGTATCTGTTAATGATGGTTCCTATTATTACGGTATGGGATGGCTCTATTCAACCCAAATGTATAGTCAGCCAATGTTTTGGCACGCTGGATTAGTAGAAAACTATACTTCCAATATGTTTATTCTCCCAAAAGAGGGTATTGGTGTAGCTGTTCTTGTTAATATGAATGATTATCTGGTATGTAATAATCTTATTAACAATATTATAAATCCACTCATAGGCGAAGAAAGACAAAATTATCCTAATTTATATGTCATATTACATCTGGTAATTGATGTAATATGCTTTTTGCTTTGTTTCATAAGTGTTCATTCTATAGCAACAATTGGACAATGGACTAAAAAAGAAAACAGAAACTTTATTATTGATGGTTTGCGTCATATATTACTTCCCATATTTTTGTTATGTATTCCATTAGTCACAGGCACACCTATTAGGATATTATGGTTATTTGTAAAAGACTTGTGCCTATTATTATATCTAAATGCAGGGATTTTGATTATCGTAGGAGTCTATAAAATAGTATTCTTATTGAGAAAATTATATATAAAAAATCACTGCTTGGAATCATAAATAATGAATTAACGTATTTAATAAATTTGAGATTTCCTTATAAAAAAGGATTTACAGATTTTACTTTTTTGTTTGAAAGGTCGGTGTGAAGTGAAAAATTATAAGTTTTGTTTTGATATATGGGGACTTGTGCTTTTCCTAATAATTATGCTTCCAAATTTCATATGGTTTGCGATTCCTGCTCCAAATGATATTCTGCGAACAGATTCCGTTACGCCCATAGTTGATGCTATCGGGAGCTTTTGCCAGATATTTTTTATAATAACTCTTTGTATTTTACAGAGGAAAAGCACACCTAAAATACAAGTAAATCCACTTATCATCATGGTTATAGCATCAGTGATTTTGTATTTTACAGGTTGGATATTCTATTATATCGGAGTAACTAATCCGTTAATCATTCTACTATTGACAATCCCACCTTGTAGTGCATTCATTTTTCTTGCAATAGATAGAAAAAATATTATCGCTTTGATACCTGCTATTGCTTTCACTATTTGTCATATAACATATGCAATAATTAATTTCATCATTTAAAATTCTAACTGCCATAAGAAACTGCAATCATTTTGCAAGCACAGAAAACGGGAAGCTGCATAAATACTGGCTTCCCGCTGTTTTTACCTTACTCAAACTCGCAAAGTTTGGTTTGATTTTGGTTGTTTCAATATAGTTATCTATACTATCTTGTATTGATATCCCACACCTTTTCCACACATTATTTTTCGTTTCACATATTTTTAGTACCAATCCAGTACCATTGCATTTTTTCATTATTGTGTGTAGTTCCGGTGGCTTGCAGGTTTGGTTACTATTCAGAGAATAACCATCTGATAGTTTGCACGTCAACCTATGGAAATTATAATCTGCAACCGCTAATTCTGCAATAAGAAATTTTGTGGTACTAATGGTTAGTACCATTCATAATTTGTATTCATACTTTTTCTTAAACAAGAGAATTATTTACTTTCCCTTTAATCTACTAGTTTTAGTTTATCAATTCAATTTCATATTTTCTGCCAAAAAGATTTCTTACCATTACATTTTTCATAATAAGTGTGTGATTTCTCCAACAGCCTATTTTTTATCCATTCTGCGGTATAATCAGCTTTCCATTTAACAACATTATCAAATCTATCCATACATCTCTCATCAGCCTTAAACCCCGGTTCCCAATATAAATCCAATTTATTATTCCATGTTTTATTAGGAATTACTGATATTGTAGCTAATATATCGCCTCGAATATTTCCGTTTACATTTGGTGACAGTATCAAACTATTTCTACTACAATTATTATTGAATATATTCCACTCTAATTCGCCATCTTCTTGGAACCAATCATGATTTCTCGCAAAAAATAATATTTCCTCCCATTCCATTATATCAATTGTCATAAGCAAGTATCTATTTCCCACCCTACTCAAACCATTAGTTCCAAGAATGCTGTCAATCTCACTTTTTGTTGCGAAATACTCTTCTTTAAGCTCCTCAAATAATTTATATATATGATATGCAGTATGTGCATTCAAATTAATACGCATATTTTGAATCTGCATACATATTTCTTCTTCATCCTCATATCTACCAACATGATGTTTATTTTCAAACTCCGTTTCTGATACAAAATAGTCCTCTAATAACATCTCTTGATCAAATGTAATGTATACCCCTGACAAATTATGTTGCCTAATTTGAAGCATACAACTTAACTCACCTTTATAAGACAATGGAATAAATGCGGATAAATGTATATCTCCATATCCTTTTAGCCAAGATTTTGTCTCATCTAAATCATAAGTTGCTGTTCTCATCAATAATTCTGTTTCATTTACAATACTAAAATATTTTAATCGTCCCGAATCATATACCATACTAATGCAATCATATATGTCTACGATAAAATCATTTTCTATTTCATTTTTCTTTTCTATTTCATGTATAAGTTTTTTGAAATTCATTATATTTTCTTTGTAAGAAAATATTCTTCCGTTATTTAAACATTTTGTATCTTTACCATTATGTCTATGTTCATCTGAACTCAATATAAGGAAGTGAACTTCATCAATATCCTTGTACATGCCCGAAGAATTAAATTTTTCAAGAGTCCTGTCAATTTTGTTACGAATATTTTGTGAAGTTACTTGGTATGCAATTCGCTTTTCATAATCAACTAAGTCCACAGCTATATAATTTCCAGAAACTTCTGCTGACATCGAAACCAACTTTATATCATATAGTTTATTTAATATTTGTCCAAAAATTTCTTCACATATAACATTTATGTCCGTTAAATTGTTTTTGTTATTAATTTTTATTTCTTCTGCAATTTCTGACAAACGCTTCTCAACTCTTGCCAAATCAATATCTGAATCTTTTATACTTTTTCGTGTAACCCTATGCATTGTAACCTCTTCCTTTTTGCTAATAAATTACCTATTGTAGATTATAGTCAAACCCTTATCATTTGTCATAAAAATACTCTTACCTATAATCGTTCTATTCCAAATTTGTTAGTTGGTTGCTTGCACCTATGATATACTTCTTTCTGTAAATATTCTATGATATCAGTTCTCATTTTTTATTCCTCTGAAATTTACATATCTGTTAATAGATATCTCTATGTCCCTCTATTTTTTTATACTTTCAGTTATATCTTTGAAAGAAGAAATCATATCTACTACGTTGCCCATCTTTCGTGCTTTTTTCCTTGCTATTCTTCTAGAGTCTCCTGATATGGTTGAAAAATCATATGTGAATTTTTCAATAATTTTCTTAATTACCCACACAACAAGAGCTGTTGTCAAAGGCGTTATAATATATGGCATAAATATAATAATTGCTTGAAACATGCCATCCATAATCGCTTTATTCATCATTTCTCCTATATTTACCAAATCTCAATCTCCTCTCTTCTTATAATGTATCATCAACAAAATTTTTCATCTGTAAATACTTTTCTATCAATTTCGGCTGTATCAAAGGGTATGTCCAATTCTCAGGCAACTTATCCATAAGAACAACCTTCTCCATTTCGCTATGTAATTCTTTCGCAAATTCCGTTATCTCTGCAAAATAAAGCATTCCAAAGGTTTCCTCGCCTGTATTATTCACTCTTGTCTTGCCTATCACTGAATATACACATATTGGTTTTATCTCAAATTTGACAGCTCCTGTTTCTTCCTGTAATTCTCTTTTTGCTGTTTTAACAATATTTTCTCCAGCTTCTCTGTGTCCTCCTGGCACTTCGTATGTGTCTCTTTCTTTATGTTTGCAAAACACCCACTTGCCATTGCTCTGTGAGATGATTACTGCAAATTTTAATAATGAATCATCCACTGAATCATAAAACTTGACTTCTAGCATATCTCTTTTCCCTTCTCCACATAAATCCAATTAAATCTGCTTTGAAACAAAATGTACAATTTCTTTCCCTGGCTCAAGGATATATGGTATCAACTCCAAAGGATATACCTTAGTACCATTCTTTAAATCTTCTAATGAAACCCAACAGAAATCCAAATCAATTCTTTCATTATCTAGCTCATCATATCTATGAAACACACCATCTAATGGAATATTATCATCCATCAGATGTACATTATAATATAAGCATATCTGATGACAGGGTCTTTTTCCCCATGGAAAATAAATTTCTCCGATTGCTAACAGATTATCTACCTCTATCTTAGCATGAAGCTCTTCTTCAAATTCCCGTTTAAGAGTTTCCATACTTGTCTCCATAGCCGCAACATGTCCGCCAATAATGGCATAATCATCATTCTTCGGATGCTGTAACAAGATTTTACCATTATGTTTCAATATACCGCCAACTCTGTATGAAAACACAAAATCATCATTTTTAAATAGAATATCCATATAATCGCCTCCAATCATTACATACTATTACATATTCCCTAATCATTACTCCGCCCACAAATAGAGCCAAATTAGAGCCATTTTGTATAACAAATGATATTAAACATTGGAGCTGATTCAAACTCTTATAATCCATAAAACATTGATTCTACAAGGCTTTCGGCTACTACGAAATAAAATAAAAAGAGACCGTAAGATGAGGAATACTTGGACTCATCTTATGGTCTCTGGTTTGTTTTATTTAGTTTTTGACGATACGGTATTTTGCCTTTTGGACGATAAACCATATTGCCCTTTAACATAGTAGAGACCCTGTAGCTAATATGATTATAATTTAATTAAACTTATAATACAAGCATTATCCTGTGCATCTGTGAACAATATGCACCAACATGCAATACCTATTTGCAATTTAATCCATCCAGTATTCTCTTGCACATACACAATTAATTATCTTTTAATTTCTATTTCCAGAAATTATAGTTCCAATTGGAATATCATTTGTATTAATAGATACCTTCAATACTATTTCTATTATTTTCCGTTCATTATATATAAATTCTTTTATTTCTTCCTTATCAAATTCTACAGGCAAATTAGATATAACTTCGTATTCATATTTCCCAGTTTCTTTATTAAATTTAATATTCATATCATTTATTGTTCCTGGACGAATCGATACTTGTACATCATGCAAATATACTTCAATACTATCTTTTCTTAATGCCAACCCATCAGCTACCAAAGATGTATATATACAATCATAATCATTAAGAAAATCATTAAATTCTTCTCTCAATTTATAATCTCTATTTGATAAAATATATTTAGAACCAATTAATATAGAAAACCCATTGTCCTGCAAATATCGCATATATGCTCTATCATTAGCGAAATCATCATATCGATTCATCAAATTAACCATTCCATTATTATTCAAGTACCTAATTAAATACAATACAAAATTTCCAAACAAGTTGGAATATACTCCTTGATATAATTCCCCATTTACCTGTTCTGTATAATCACTAAGCGTGAATGCTTTAATTTCTATTATAGAATTATCACTATTTCCATCAGAAATAATACTGCTAAATTTATTTTTAAATTTCTCTATTGTATGCATTTTCAATTTTTTACACATAGAACGTACATCAACATGTTCTTCATATGTTTTTTGTGCCGCAGCAGCTTTTTCTATTACTTTTTTCTTATACCCAATTTTTATTTTTCTTTCAAAGATGTCATACATTAAGTTCACTTCTCCCTCAATAACATCTTCATTATTTTCTTTATCAATCAAAACATACAATTCACAAAGTATCTTTTTAGTATGCTCACTGTTCGTTAAATACACATAAGATGTATATTCATCAATATCGAGAGCTTTCTCAACTATTTCAGGAATATAATACTTATGAGCCAAATAAAGAATTATAAACAAATAAAAATCTTTCACCACTGTATCACCAATCATTGTTTTTGAATTTGAATATTTAGGGAAAAGTTCATGTCTATCTAAAATTTTTAATATATCTAATGCTAGTTTCTTATTAATAAATTCTTGATTTTCTGATAACATATATAAGAAACGTATAAAAACTTCTTTTACTTTTGCATCACCTAATATTCTTTGAGCTTGCATTTTTATACTTGTATCAACGCAATCCTCAGTCTCCCTATATCCCAAATAATATAAAAAGCAATGAGTACTTAAAACCAGCACTGCATACTGTCTATTTTCAATTCTATATGTATTTGACAAACTATAGTAATACAAATTTTCTTTTACAATTTCCGCCTCATTATTCATTAAAAAGCCATAACAAAAATCAAATTGAATTGTGCCACTTTTATATGCGTAATCTTCAATCAAATTTTTTTGCATATTTGCTGAATAAAAATAATTACAACGTTTAAGTGTATTCCCCCAGAAATTTTTATTCACAATAGCACCCTTTTTATTCTGCATTGCTAAATAGAATCCTATATGTCGTGCAAAACTATTTAAGCAACCAATTTCATAGGAGCTTTTTTCTGCATCATAACCAATCCAATATGTCACTCTCAAAACATTATCCACAAAAGAATCGAGACTAATAACTTTTTCAAGCTTCTCATTTGATATATAATTCATTGCATCCACAAAATCACATGCAACACTACCAAATAAAGTTATTCTGCTAAAATTTTCATATCTCCTTGATTTATCTTGCATAATATACATCCATAAAGAATGATAAAATTCTTGTACAAAAATAATACCATGTACTTTCTCATTTTCACTTATACCTGCAAGCAAATTAACAGATATCTTATAGCTTAATTTATTGATATCGTCATACCCCTGCTTATCATTACATTCAATTAATGATTTCATTCCTTTTATAAATAATTTTATGTATTTATCTACTTCCTCATCATTCTGTATTTTACTGATTTCTTTCCAATCATCTACAAATGAATCACATATATTAACTTTTTTCTGATAACTGTCATCATTTTCTATGACATGTATAAAATACATTTCAATTTCTTCATGCATTTTTCTTTTTCCATTAAAGATAGAATAAACTTCTATAATGGACATTCCTACCAGAAAAAAAGTCAACACAAAGACAAAGATTACAATGTTATATAATGCCATCATATGGCAAATAGCATTTATTAGTATTAATGCTAATGAAACAAAAATTATCACTTTTTGCTTCAAAAATTTTGGTCTTATATTCAAATAATAGTCGCTTACAGATGTTCCCATATATGAGTCCGAAATATTACCACTAATCAAAGCAATGATTGCAATGGTCAATGTACCTATTGTTGCTTGAATTTGTAATAATGCAAGCGAAAAATCTGGCAATGAATCAACAACCCAAAATACAATATCATTTGCAACCAAAATATCGCACGCTATCCCTATAATAATGCACATTATTCCGATACCAATACATATAGCTTCTAATCTCTTATAGTTACTTCTTGCTTTTTCCCATTGACTCATAGCTGGTCTCCTTTATATTAGTTCAGTTTATCCGTATATTACATATTTGACTTGTATCGGCATAACTAATCTATCACATCATTGCCATTCCAGATATCTTATCCAATGTTTTCTGATTTATCTTCATACAGCAATTTATAATATCCAATAAGGTATATGACTGTTTCTTTCCGATAACCTCTGGTAGTATTTCTTCCACCTGTTCTCTATACATTATACCATGTTTTTGTATGATGTCATTAAACCTTAAAATAGATTCTCTCTGGATATCTCCTATAAACGAGCTTTGACACAATAGTTTTATAGCGACCTCTTCTGGTATAACATCTATTCTAGTTGTAGCCTTATCTCTTATTATTTTCTCATCACATTCATACAATTCATTAACAGATACACGATATAAACTACACATCTTTTGTAATAATGATTTAGACATTCCAGAACCATTTTCTACTCTTGATATTGTTCTGATTGATATTCCTAATTGTCGTGCAACAAACGCCTGGGTCCATCCCTTTTTAATTCTACATCCCCACAATTGGTTACCTATCACTCTTTTTACTCTGTCATCCATAAATTCATATCTCCTTTCTGTAGACATTGATATAGAAATTTCAAAATATTTTGTCTATCTATTAGCAATCTCTATATAATAAAATATACCGACTCTTCCTCTAATTTTGTTATGACATGTAACATTTTTAGGAAAAATCGGCATATTTTTATTAATGCAACCTACTGATATCTCTCAATGATACACATAAAATTCTCCTATACACATATAGACAATTTAGAGCTTCATTAGGTCTTTTTCCTGAAAGCTGACGAAATCATCACAGCCTATCACTATAAAAACATATAATGGGATTCCAAGCAGTTCTCCTGCTTCTCTGATTCTACGACACACACGAAAGTCATCCCTTGATGGAAGCGGAATACCCGAAGGATGGTTATGTATCACCACGATATTGCTCGCTCCTATCTGTAATGCTCTCATATACACGCCTCTGGCATCTATAAGGCTTGAATCACCCAAACCATGGCTTATCTCAAACATTCCAAGAAGCTTCATCCTGTTATTAAATGCTCCCATATAGACATATTCATCTGCCTTTGTATTCATATGAAATACTTCCGTCATCAGAGCATATATCGCCTTTGGTTCTCTAAAACTGTCAACAGCATAGGCGAAGCTGTCCTTTACCTGTAATGCTGTATGTTTTGTCTCTACATCAATAATCAAATCATATGTTTTTATATCCATTGTGGTTTACTCCTTTCAAAAAGGGGACACAGATATCCTGAATCCCCAGTGTAATTTCATTTCTCATACATGTTTTCACGACCTAGATTTAATCTGGTTCACAGCCGATTTTTAGGCTACACAATTTTTTATAGCGGATTTTTTCGCCGTCAAATTATTCTATTGCTTTGAATTTTTCTATCAGCATAGATGCTTGAACACCTGTAATCTTCTTATAATCATCAACATTAAAGTTAGATTTACAGTATTTGTTCATGGCTTCCGCAGATGTATTATGCTGGCTCATAAGTGTTTCCAGATATTTTATCTGCTTCTGCGTAACCGACTTTTCTGCTTTCGACTTACTGCTATTCTTTAATTCATCAGGATTCTTGCCACCTGTGCTGTCAGGCTCTATATTCATATCCTCTACATCCTGCGTAAACCTTGCTGACAAATTACCGACATTTAGTGACGCATCCACCAATGCACGCTTCTTCGCCATTTTTAGCACAGTATTTTGTACTGCATATCCATTACTCTTTGCATACTTACCTTCTCTGGTGTTTGTTATTCCGATTCCTTCTCCCTTAACAACGCCATTGTAATCTATCAGATATACTTTAGCTTCGTAAGAAAAGAACCCGACATTGTAATCTTCAACCCTGTTGGTAACTTCCGTTCTGGCAATCAGACCAAGATAATTTAATATCTTCTCTGCTTCTGACTTTAATAATGTCGGTTTGTTACAATGCGGTATAAAACATTGATTCTACAAGGCTTTCGGCTACTATGAAATAAAAATAAAAGAGACCGTAAGATGAGGAATACTTTGACTCATCTTATGGTCTCTGATACTTTTTATTTTATTGTTGACGATACAGTTTTTTACCCTAAATACGATAAACCATATTGCCCTTTAACAATGGCTTCTATTCAAACTCTTAATTGTAAAGTTGTTTTGTGGTGTTCGAGATTGCTTTTTGCAGTAGAACGCCGAGAGTTTTGTCTGAATTCTACCTGTTGCGTGGATTTTATGAAGATTGTATTGTCATTTTATTGTCAGCACAATAATTCAACACCTCAACATATAATCCCTAATATGCTTATACCTATTTTATCTTTTCAAGCACAAATGATATTGCGTTTGATATAATTTTTCAAATTCTTCTAATATCAATCTAGTTGCATTTTTTACATTTTGACTTTTACTTGTTTTGCCAAAATAAATATTTGCCAAACGAGATTCAAATGCATCTCCTTTTACATATTTTCTAAAATAATGTGGAAAACCGTATTCAATAATGCAAAATCCATTCATTTCTCCAAATTCGAATCTATACTGTGCCTGAACTTGCCTAAGTATTAGCACATCATGATATGACGGATCAGAAATGTATTCTACATTCTCTAATGTTTCCCCTTTTTCACTGTTAATTATAATATTTTTTACACTTCCATTCATCCATTTTGCAGAATCGGGCAACGGCTGTTTTGATTCCCTATCTGGTCCTATTTCTATATTTTTCACTGCTTCAAACTCTAAAAATCCATTTGGACTGTTATTAGCTATTGACAGCATAAACATAAATCGTTGATTATTACTGAATTCTTTAGCAGATAGCTCTGTTGCATTATCAGAAGTTGCTACTGCACCTTTGTCCTTTAAAAGTTTCACTACATCCTTAACAACTTTTCGATTAATTGCTTCGGTTTCAGATGATGTGAACTCATTTCTAAATGTAATTTCTCTTGTTTTTTCATCTTTTACAATTTCAACTCTTCCTGAAAATTTACTCTCACAATTTGCCCAATCTTTTGTAATATCCTCTCGCAAAATTTCGTATTCTAGAACAAGATTATTTTCAGAGTTCATTGTAAATTGCATATCAGTATTAACAGTATAATTACTTGAATCATCTACTATTTTTTGAGGCTCAATCAAAGAAAGTGGCACTATATCATTTAAATTTTCAGTTGTTGATGATTCGATTTTAGAGGTTCGAAATTTCACACTGTCTTCTTTGGTCTTTTGAAACTCTTGCAATTTTTCAAACTCTTTAGGACTTATTATTGAAAGTGTCAAAAGAGGAATTGACATTTGTTTAGAATTATCGCCAATAAATACCCCACGTTCTGCTAAAATCCCCTTCAAATCAGCCTCACTTATACATGATTTGCTTAACAATGGTTTTAGTTTTTCACCAACTGGAAGCAATGTTTTTATATTTATTTCTTCCATATATTAAATCACCTCATCTCTGAAATCTGGTTTATATGTTATAACCTCAATACTGTTCACAAAATCTGCATTTTCAAAAGAACTTTTTGCCATCAAAACCGCTTCCCTATGTTCAAATGAATTATAATCTGGAAATGCAATTGTAACCTTTGCAGTCCATGTACTAGTTAATTCCTGTGCCAATCCTATCAAACGTTCTAAATACTCTTTGCAAAAAGATTCCGCAACACCAATAAACAATCTTTTTTCGTCACCATTGCTAATTGCCAATGGGATAACATTTGAGTTAACATACTCATATGGCATTTCTTTTCCTCTATATACGCGTTGTATACTAGAATTATTCAATCCCGTATCAATATAAAAAAACTCAACATTTTCCTTACCATATTTTGAACGAGTGTATGATAACAACTGATATAAGAATTGTGCCCTTTTGTTGTCCACCAATGCTATTGTTTCATATACACATTCTTGATTCATATAAAAATTCCCTATTTTGTCTATCACACTTTCATTTTCGCGACCATCTTCACTTCCTCGATCAATCCAAAATATCAGCCCTGATATAACCTTCTTATCTGTATTAGGTATCTTTTTCTTGGCTAATTCGCATGCTGGATAGCACTCCATTGCATACGCCAAATCCAATACAAATTCCTTAAATTTACTTTTCACTCCGCTATCTGTTGCTGGATACCCATCTCTACATTTAACACTTACCAAAACATCTTGTTTAGTGGCATCCCTTAATTGAGATTTATATGTATAGACATAATCAATTCCATGCTTTTGGGGTTCTTTAGAATTTTCCTTTTTATGTTTTTCTTTATGTACACATGGTACCGTCACCCCACTATTTGCATTGTTCCATCCCATCAGCTCAAGAATGTTCTTTACAATTTGTTCTCCATATTCGCCCGAACTTTTCGCTTTTTCACCACCGGCCATTATATTTGCACCTCCTAATCTTCATCATTATAATATATTTTATAGTATTTTCTTTTCTTTTCCCTATCGTAACCTTTCTCAATCAGATTATCAATGTCATCTACAGTATCACTAAATTTAATCTCCACATTATCATCTAACTTGATGCATTTCTTTATTGTCTTCTTAATTTTAGTTACAGCATTCGACGATATACTAAATTTGTTATCTACATCATACGAATCTATATAAACTTTAAATTTATCCGATTCTTCCTGATTATCAAATACTTTTTCTGTGAATTTTTCCAAATCAAATTCTTCATTATTTTCAAAATACTCTACAGAATTGTTCATCAGTTCCAATCTTTTTTCAGGTTCTATATTTTCTTTTTTAGCAATATATTTTTTACAAGACTTCAATACCTTTGCTGTATTGGTATATTCATTTTTTTCTTCCTCAATCATCAAAAAATTCTTTTTCCAATACATAGCATCATTAATATTTCTATCCACAATATATACCTTATAATTTGAATCTGACAAATTAAATATAAGACAACCTTTATCCAATTTCTTAGGATTAATACCCTGTTGACATTCAATATCATATCTCTTTCCATTACTATTTACTTGCAAATAATAATCCTTAGATTCCGATTTATAAATTCCTATTGCATCAGTAACATTATCATCTATTATGCAATTTTGTAAATAAACTATATACAATTCTCCTGCTTTTATATTGGGATGCACTGACACTTCATACAAGTGTTTAGCAATATTGACAGATTGTTCATAAAACTCACTTGGGTTTTCAAATATATGTTTAACATAATTATATATTTCATTCATTGCAATATCTGTTTCATGTACAAATCTATATGTTACATCAAATTTAAATGTAGAAAAAAAGAATTGTTTCAAATATTGATTTGTTACTTCATTATTAGCATCACATATTTCCGTTGATATCTCTAACGATTCACCTTTAACTTTATTTCCCACATTATGAATAATCATATTTTTTATATTTACACTTGAAAAATCCTGCACGTTCTCACCACTTCCCTTTCCAGAATCAATTATTGCTTTTTTATGCCATCATCCTTTTCTGCTCTCCTACATTACGAATAACAACATATTCCGCTTCTTCTTTTTCTTTCTCCAACAGTTCCTTTGCAAACACTGCAATCGGTTCAGCAACAGCCAATGCCAATCTTACCGGCACTGCATTCCCGATTTGCTTATAAACCAAATCCAACTTTGCATTATCGTTTCTATTACTTGTTCCCCTGCTAAACTCATACCAATCAGGGAATGTCTGTATTCTAGCAATCTCTTTAACCGACAGCCTTCTATTGTTTTCTTCACCATCACTAAAGATATATTTGTCTTTACCTACATGCACCATAGGCTCTCCTGCCGGATGGATAGGTGCCTGTCTACCAGATGCCTGAATCGTAAAACTTGGTTGTGTCCAAAGTTTCTTTCGGTTACGTGACATAAAAATGGTCGAATACGAACCGGTAAAATAATCTCCCGGATTATCTTCCAAATCACCAATCGCATCACGAAGCGTAACTACTTCTTTTAAGCCTTCAACACCATACCCATGTGTTGGTTCTGGATGTACATATTCAAAGTCTATATCATTTCTGACACCAACCAAAATCACTCGTTCTCTTATCTGTGGCACACCATATTCTGCCGAGTTTAAAAGTTTGTGATATATTGTATATCCCGCTGCTGCAAAATCCTGAACAATCTGTTTAAAAACCTCGCCCTTGCCAAGAGTCATCATTCCTTTTACATTCTCAGCCACAAAAATTTTCGGTTTGCTCTGCATCAAACAACGAATAAAATGCAAATATAAAAAGTTTCTCTTATCATCAACCAGTCTCGGTCCAGCCTCAGAAAAACCCGGACAAGGGAAACCTCCTAATACAATATCCGCCTTAGGAAACTCCTTTATCTTTCTTATATCGCTTTTGTCCATATATATATATTTACCCGCATTCTGTGCATAGGTTTCTCTTGCCTCATCAAATATATCGTTTACATAAATCGTATTAAACACATTATTATTAATGTTTTCATCAAAAACCTTTTTATCAGCAAATGCAGCTTCCATAACTTCTTCACCCATAACGGCTTTTAATCCAGCTAATTCAAATCCTAAATCAAGACCACCACATCCCGAAAACAATGACAGCAAGTTCCATTTATTCGGATCATAGTTGAGTTTATCAAACTCTATTTCTTCACTACAATCAGCAAACGCTTGTCTTTCTTCTTCAATTTTAGCATTCAAAAGTTCCTTGACTTCATCCACTTTATAATCTGGAGCCGGCTTAAATTTGCCACGCCCTCTTTCTTCTAAAATAACAGCCATGGTTTCACCTCTAAATTATTCTATCTGTCCCGGCATTGTCATCATCAATGTCGTCTGTTGTTTTAATGTTTAGCTTTTTCATATAATGCAACAACCTGTTCGCCACTTCATTTCCCTTAACAGTTAATGGCTGATCATACACCAATTCGGGAACAAGTTTATTGTCTTCAGCATTCCAATACACTTGAACCGAAAGTGGTCTGTCTCCATCCCATTTTCCAGCAAATGTACGATAATTCAATGCCTTACATGCAAAGTAAATATCAGGGTGCATCTTCACATACTCTTTAATCGGAACCATTTTATCAATTACGTCTTGTGCCGAATTTACATTTTCATCCATCAATATGTAATTGGCTATGCCGCTATTCTCAATAACCTGTCCTGACACCATAGCATTTCGTTTATCATCTACCAAATTACTACCTGCATACACATCAATAACCTGTTCTTCTGTAAGTAGCATTTTACCTGATAAATCTCCACTATTTTTGTTTAAAAGCTCAAACTTCCATCCCAAAGTGATAGCGCCCTTTTCCGTTCTCTTAAACTTATTCTTATATATGAGCATTCTTTCTTCAAATCTATCACTTATAGCCATTGTCGATTGCTCAATAATATTTACCCAGTCCTCGCCGAATAATTGCTCTGCTCTATCTGCACTCATCTTATTCTCAATAAAATCAGCGTTTTCTTTTTTATATGATATTTTTATTTCCACCTTATCAGATGACGATTCTGCTAAAATATAAATATCTGTTTTAGGCTCACCTTTATGGCATGTTGGTTTTCCTGAAAGAATTATTTTATAATTCTTCTCTTGGAACACGAACTCTGTTCCTTCAGCCATAAATGCTAATATTCTTCTTTCTGCATCACCAAAATCACCCATAACAAGACCTCCTAGTATTGTTTTCTACATATCTCTTCTTTTCCTATGTTTTCAAATGAATTAACTTGTGGCTTTCCAATGTCTGTTGCATTTTTCTTAATAAACTCAAACAATTCAGGATAGTTTTCCAGATAATAATACATTTGAGGACATACAAAATTCGGATTAAACTTCCGAAGTGTTTCCAAGTCTATTTCCTTGGTCATCCGAAAAGATAAGATAGGCATGGCATATGTGTGTCTTGTAAGGAAATCATCTACCCTTTCACACACCTGTGCGTCTTCCTTGTATTCCTCTTTCCAAGTGTTGATGTCTATTTTTCGTCCCAGATGAATCTTTCCCACTATCATTTTCATTGGACTACTCACATACATATATGCCAATATTTCTTCATCTGGAAATGTTCTTCTATATTCAAAAATCTTGCTTCCTTCTTTAATCCTGTTATACCATTCAGGTTTAAAGCTTAACAACATTGTCCGCATACCTTCTCCTATCCACCCAAGTCATAAGATTTAGCCATATAAATTATATCATATTAATAAGTCCAATAATCTGTACTCCGGCATCCAATTTTTCTGTGTAGTCCTTGCAGCTATTAGAAAAAAGTATACAAAAACTCAAGATAATTCTACCACAAATACTAGGTTTTCTCCACTACAAGATCTTAACAATTCTATTAATTTTGTATCACCTCCCCCTCCCCTCTCTAACCTTCTCGCCAATCCACTCCAGAAACTTATCAAGCATTGACTTTCCTTCAATCACAAACTTTTTCATAAATTCATACGCCTTATCCAGTTTCTCCTGCAGCCCCTTGTTTTCTTTTTTCAGATTTTGGTTTTCATACCTCAGCTGAATAACCTCTTCCTTTAGATAATAATCCCCTTCACCCTGCTTTATCAGGTCATCCCTAAGTTTTTTAACCTCTGACAATTCTTCCTCTGCCTGAGCCAGTTTTTCATTTGCATTCTCAAATACTGCACGAGCCTTATTAAGTGCTACCTGCACATCTGCCAACTGTTTCTTTTTATCTGCAATAATATCTTCCAATTCCTGACCATCAGCAGCCAAAGCTTTATTATATTTTTCTTGTGCAACCCCTTCTTCCATGATTCTATCTTTCAGGGATGTTACTATCGCTAAGGTCTTTTCCGCTTCCTCTCGTTCTGTTTTCAAACACATTTGTTGTTTATGAATCTCATCGTTCAACTGAGCTTCTCGTTCTTCTTTTAACTCAATTACAACACCGATATCTTCAAGCTCCTGCTCTAATTCTTTGACTTCCCGGCTACGCTCCTGCTTTTTATAATCCAAAACCGACAAATGTGGATTGTGTGTATCCAGTTTTTTCCAGCCAACACCGTATTTCTGCATTATCATGGCAATATCTTCTTTCTCTGCCTCCGACCACTGCTGCCATTCGGTATTACCCTTGCCCTCACTTTCAAAACCTCTGGAGGCAAGCGCACCCTTAAGGGAATTTTTTATTTCTAATCCTCTCTTGTTATCTGTTGAAAACGGTACAAAATCTATATGCACATGTGGCGTCTCTTCATCCATATGAATATAAGCCCCAAATACATATAGCTGTGGATTTCTGCGAATAAATAACTCCACATAATCTTGTAATGCCTTAACTGCAGTATCAGCCGCAGCACTGCCCACGCCGGTATCATCTCTGTTCCCTATCTGCACAATGACTTCATAAAAAAGCTTCTCCTGCTTGCTTCTTGAAATCTTGTCATAATAATTCTTAATCTGCCTGTCTTTGCGTTTCTGCTTGGCATTGTACTTTTTAAGAGAATCATCAAACAATTTGTGATACACCTTTTTCAAATCTTCATGCACAAGAGTGATATTATCTTTTGTTCTGTCTGCATCCACATTTGCCGCAATAAATGCTCTTGTATTATGACCAAGTGACCCTTCCCCATTCATAAAACTAATCGTTCTTTCCATCTGAAATCTACCTCCTTTTCCTATGTATGCGTACACCTCCTTCTTATCCGTACTCGTGCCGGATACGGCACATATCAGTAAATTTCCCAGGGAAGGTTTTGTTACTTTTGTCAAAAGTAACGCAAAAGCACTTTTGACACCTGCGGCATCAAAAATGCAGACCCGCAAGCGGGTTTTGCGCTCCTCGCCGGAGAGGCTATAGTCGCGGATACGCGACATATTGTTTACCAACTGCGACTCCACTTCATACGAAGTCTACAACTTGCCTCTATCCTGCCAAAGTACAACAAAAATCTCTATGCTCCGGTAGGAATAAATGAGCTATGTATCATGCCATCCTTTGCATCTAGTGAAAACAATTCACCACATCATGTAATACAACTTCCTCTGCTATCAGCCTTGCTTCCGTTCTCAGCTTATACATTTCTGAAAAAGAATTTTTATTCCTCGGCTTATGCTTTTGTAGCCATTCCGTTTCAATATCCTCAAGCAATTCATAAGCCACTTCATTTACCTCTGCTGCCTTTTGGTTCAGTTCCCCGAATCGTAGCAGACTCCGATACCGCTGTGGATATTCTGACTTTAAATATTGCATCCACATATGCCCGTATTTTCCAACATTCACACCATTATCCTTAATATCTAATGTGATTAACGGATAAAACAATCCGTCTCTTTCCTCATACTGAACACCTATTTTTTCAAATAATGTTTGCTGTCCCATGTTAATCGCTTCCTTTCGATATTCAACACATTTTTAGTCTTCATCACTGGCTGTCAGCCTCTCCATACCTGCCAGAGTACGAGGCGTTTCGCGAAACGCCTCCAATATCTCCAGCATAGTTCTGATTGGTGTTAGCAGCTCCGAATCCATGTCATCCGCTTTTTGTAACCGCTCCAGTTCTGCTTCAATGTGTTGCAGATTCTGCCGAAATGATACCAGCATTAGCGGATTGCCTGTAGCCACAACCTTCTGATGCAGAATGCTTTGTATAATATACTCTTGTCTCGTCCTGCACCCGCACATTTTTACGCGGTTAGTAAGTTCCTCATTTTCTTCCGGTGACAAGCGAAATGCCACTGTCACCGTTCTCCATCTGTTTTTTGCATCTCTATTTTTTTCTGACATTGATAAGCTCCTCCCTTTCTGAATCTAGATGCACAGCCATATCTGACTGTACCGTTGGAAATAAATGTGCATAATGATAAGTGATATCAACTGCCTCATGTCCTACTCTTTCAGCAATCGCAAGTGCCGAATAGCCCATATGAATCAGCAGTGAAATGTGTGAATGCCTGAGTCCATGAATCTTGATTCTCTTAACACCTGCCAGCTTTGCGCCTCTGTCCATCTCGTGATGCAAATAACTCTTTGAAATGGTGAAAATCCTATCATCATTTCTAATGCCATCCAATCTACTGATAAAATCTTCAATTTCAAGAGCAAGAAAATCCGGCATAACAATCACTCGATTACTCTTCGGTGTCTTCGGATCTGTAATTACATCCTTCCCCTCCAGCCTTTGATACGATTTATTGATGCGAAGTGTTTTCTTCGTAAAATCAAAATCGTTAGGTGTCAGTGCCAGCAGTTCTCCTTCACGAATTCCTGTCCAATACAGAATTTCAAATGCATAATATGAGATTGGCTTGTCCGCCACCTGCTCAATAAATGCCTGATACTCCTCCTGAGTCCAAAACATAATTTCCTTCGACTCTTCTTTCCCCATAGAACCAGCTTTTCGAGCCACATTATCCTTCAAATCATACATATTAACTGCATGATTTAAGATGGCACTCAACTGATTGTGTATTGTTTTTAAATAAGTCGGAGAATACGCTTCTCCGTTGTCCTTCTTGAGCTTCATAATCTCATTCTGCCATTGAATCACATCCGCCGGACGAATCTCATTCAACTTTCTGTGTCCAAAGTATGGCAAAATCTTTGTTTCAATAATGTGCTTTTTCGTCAGGTAAGAATTGTATTTAATTCTTGGCTGAATATCTGACAGATACAGTTCCACAAAATCTGCAAATTTCATATTGATATTCAATTCATCCTTTAACTTAAAAGCTCTTTCCCATTCAAGGGCATCGCTTTTCTTAGCGAAGCCCCTCTTGGTCTTTTGCCTTCGTGTACCAGTCCAGTCCTTGTAATAAGTCCTGACCTCCCACATTCCGGTCTTTTGGTTCTTAATAACCGCCATCAAACCACCTCTTTCTTATCTGTTGTTCCATAGATTCGTTCATCAAAATACTGTCTGCTGACTCGTCCCTTGATTGTCAAAAATCCATCTGCTGCTCGCTCTGCGTTTAATTCGCGTATGAGCTTATATGCATATGATGTCGAGACTCCAAGCTCTTCCACCACATCCTGCACATTGATAAATCTTTTGTTCTCCATACACTGCTACCTCCTCTCTCGTCATTTATTATTCAGTTCGTTTTCGAACTGTTGTGTTGTGTATTATATTAACAGTTCATTTCTGTACTGTCAATATCATTTATCAAAAAACATTTCATTTTTGCACTGTTAGTGTTATACTGTATATAGTTTGAATGCTGAACAGGCAATCTCCTTCTTCTAACGTGTGAAATATGGAACAAAGCTATTGGAGATGCCTGTGTCAGAAGGGGAATTCTATCCCCTTCTGACCACCACGAAGTGGCAGCATTCATGAACAAGTAGCAACGCGGATTGCGAATATCCGCTTTATAAAGAAGGAGCTTTTGTAATGGGCGATAAATTTACCAGCCGAGTAGGCGTTTTAATCAGAAACTTCCGAATCGCAGCCGAACTTACCCAAAAGGAATTGGCTGAGCGATGCGGACTTAATGAGTCTACAATCCGAAACTACGAATTAGGAAATCGTTATCCCGACGAAGCAACTTTGCTTAATATTGCGAATCATCTTAATGTCAGCTTCTTTGCACTTTCAGATCCGGATGTAGCAAATATCTTCAGTGCACTCCATGTGTTATTTGATATGGAATGGGCATATGGATTGCGACCTACCATAAAGGATGGCGAAGTAGTATTAAAGTTTGAAGAACGGCTTCCAAGTGCCGGGTCTCGTCCGCAGGAGGATTTAGATTCATTCAAAAAAATGGTTGAGTACTGGGCAAGATTAAGAGACAAACTCGATGACGGAGAAATCACCGAAAGTGATTACTACAAGAAAGAAATCCGCTTCCCTGCAAATCCGATAGATAGTGATACATCTTACTCGGTATCTCTTGATTTAGCAGATGACGACCAGATGATGGTTCAGGAGATGATTGAAAATGAAGAAGTTGCAGAAGCATTGAAAGATTTGTTTCCGGATTTCTCATATGTAAAGAGGAAGCGGAAACCGAAGAAAGATTAAAATATGAGGAGATATTTATGGCAACAAATGATACAATATTAATTGACGGAATTCTTGATGACATAATTTCATCAAACGGTATGGATGATACCAATGAAAATCGTGGAAAAGCCTTTGAAGATTTTGCGATATCTGAACTACTAAAAAACTATGATTTAACTCGTGACCAAATCATTGATGGCTTAGTCGACGGTAGCGACGATGGTGGAATTGATGGGCTTTACTTTTTTGTAAATGGTAACTATGTCGCAGACAAGTCAGCTATTCTTCCACGAACAAACGCGCATTTGGAAATATATGTCTTAACCTGTAAACATCACGACACCTACGAATTAAACCCACTAGAAAGCCTTGATTCGTCTCTTTCAGAATTATTTGATATGACAATCAAGGCAGAGTCGCTAAAAAGTAAATACAAGAGTGATATATTAGCTAAGAGGGAGTTGTTAATACACTTATACAGAAAACTTTCGCCTGCACTTACAAAAACCAACATATATATCAGATATATTTCTAGAGGTGTTTCTGAAACTGTTGCGTATAATATCAAATGTAAGGGAAGAAAAATTGAGGCTACATGTAATAAACTTTTTTCTATAACAACATCAGAAATGAAATTCATTGGTTCTAAAGAATTACTTATATTATATCGCACAAAAAGAAACGGCACTGTGGAATTAAAAATAAAAAAAGGATTCCAATGCGGTAAAGATTTTGTTGTTTTAGTTGGACTAACAGACTACTTCAATTTCATAACAGACTCTGAACAAAAGTTAAAACGCTACTTTTTTGAGGAAAATGTTCGTGATTACCTTGGAAACAACAGAACCAATACGGATATTATGAATTCTTTAGAATCTTCAGAAAAGATTGATTTTTGGAATCTTAACAACGGAATAACCATTCTTACTTCAAGCGCCACTCTATATGACGACATTATTGAAACAGACAATATACAAATAGTAAATGGATTACAAACCACAAATACCATTTTCAACTATTTTTCAAATGGAGGAACAGATACTACCAACCGTTCAGTTTTAGTTAAAATAGTTGTATCTACAGATCCTTTAGTACGAAAAAATATTATACAAGCAACCAATAACCAATCTGTAATTCCACTATATTCATTACATGCAACTGATAAAATACAAAAAGATATAGAAGAAATATTATACAAACATGATATATATTATGAACGCAAAGATAAATATTATCAAAATCTTGGAATTCCTACTTGTGACATTGTAACCCCTTTATATCTTGCCGGAGGGTATACAAGTTTAATTTTAAAATTACCACACAGAGCAGTATTATTGAAATCAAAGTTTATGAATAATCCCATCCAATACAACAAAGTGTTCAACGAACAAATTCCTTTATCTGTATGGATTAACATTGCAATAATATTAAAAAAAGTTGATAGCATTACACCTAACTATAAAGGAACGATTAAAGCAAGCCAAGATAAATATTTGAGATCCGTAAGACCCATTGTGTCTCTTGTAGTCACCGCTAAAGTAATTGGTAAACTGAGTTTTGGTACAAACGATATTATAAGATTAAATCCTCAACTTATAACTAAAGAACTTATCGAAGATGTAACGCATAACACTATAAAATTCTTCAATGACAATCATCTTAAGTCAATTAGGAATTTGTCAAGTAGACAGCAAACAAATTTGATTCTCAAAGAATTAGCAACCCATTATCAACTTCCTGATTTTATTTCTATTGAAAAAAGAAAAGATTTTATATATGACGATTATCAAATAGACGAAGAATTTATAGAAACTGTAAAAGAAATGTTACCTGCTCAACCATGGCAAGTAGGAATACATAAGACTATTGCTGCTCAGCTTGGTTGTCCAAATGCGAAAGTATCACGAACCATCGAAACGCTCATAGATACTGGTATTTTCAAGAAACAAATAAACGGACAAATTATTGAGAGTTAATTTTCTTACTATGTATCTCGAATTTTTCCAAAATTATTGTCATTCTATTGTCACGCAACAAAAAACGAGCCAAGAAACGCCGTAAATTCAACGTTTCTTGGCTCTTGTGTATTATTCAAACTCCAGACAGACAGTATGCTATATAAGTGAAAATCATTGATTTTAAGGCATTTTCAGGAACTATCAACCACTAAAATCTATGTGAAAAAAAATAAAAAATGCAATAAAAATGCAATCGAAGTACATTCAGATTTTATAAGATAGACCAGCAAACCTCAATATCATCCAAAAATAGACGTTCAACAATGAGCGTCTATTTTTTGTTTCAAAATTAAATGGGGCTGAAAACAGCCCCGATGGGAATTGGAGATTTGACCCTCCCGGATTCTTCATGTCATGCCAGCCGTAATTTTTTCCATTGCCCCTGCACATTTTAGCAAAAATTCCCAGAAATTCCGTCGCCCACCATAATGCTTTTTACAGTTGTTATTATTGTCATAAGCGTACCTCCTGATATTATAAATCTCCACTGAAATCTACTTTTAAGTTGTTGGGAGTACATGACAGAGCTACATGAGAAAACACAAGCTAACAATCCTAACCATGACTATTTAATTTTTAACACCTAGATAATATCACAACCCTGTAATTTCTTCAATAGCCCCAGAAAGGATGTGATACCACGAAGAAATCACCACCGCCGGAGCGTTCCCCTCCAGCTTCCAGACCGGAACCCGAAACCTACCATCAAACACAACATTCAGAAAGGACAGGTACATCTATATGGAATTAAAATTTGTTATCCCCAACATGGAAAAAACATTCGGCAACTTGGAGTTTGCCGGAGAAGACAAAACAGAACAGAGAAGAATCAACGGACGCATAGCGGTACTCTCTCGCAGCTTCAACCTTTATTCAGACGTACAGAGGGCGGATGATATTGTGGTTATCCTCCCTGCCGA
>OOCP01000748.1_pt1 | contig 38770 bp, 45 predicted proteins | sample 1671511 | NCBI WGS metagenome assembly OOCP01 (sample SAMN06348164, study PRJEB24527) | human gut metagenome | biome: human gut; feature: ankylosing spondylitis patient; material: feces | host: Homo sapiens | place: China | collected 2015-10 | reverse complement strand
TACATGGTATTTACATGAATATACGATATTGTGATTACTTTTGTATTTCATATTTCATATTATAATACTTTATTTTTCCTAATTCAACAGCAAAAAAAACGTCGCTGTATCCCCATAGCTAAAGCTAGGGGTATTAGCGGCGACGATTTTTGATAATGCGCGCCGCCTGCTCAAAGGTGTAGTAGCGGTAGCCACTCTCCGAGACCTGCACTTTGAGTAACCCATGCTCTTCATAATGCTTCAAAAAGTCGGGGCTCACTCCTGTGAAGTGGGAAAAGTCGCCGATACGGTACTTGGGTGTTTTAGGTGTGTTTGGCATGTTAGCGTTCTAGGAGGAGGGTAGTGTGACAGAGCAAATCAAGACTATCCTACACTATAACCGTATCGCCATTGAAGACGTTCGGCTCGCTATCCCTAGGGGAGATTCGGTAAACTTAGGCGGTACAAGTCATGATCGGGGAGGCAAGTGTGCAAGAAACGATTCGTATTGACAAATGGCTCTGGGCTGCGCGGTTTTTTAAGACCCGCTCCATTGCTCAAGATCAGATTGAATTAGGGCGTGTGCTCGTTGGGGGACAACGCGTCAAGGCGTCCCGTGAACTCAAGGTGGGTGATCGATTAGAGATTCATCGTGGGGAGGACGTGTATACGGTCTACGTAGAGGCGCTTTCGCTGAAACGTGGCCCCGCTTCCGAGGCGCAATTACTCTATCGTGAGACCCCCGAGAGTATGGCGGAGCGCACGGAAAAAGCACAACTACGTAAGATGGCGTTTGAACCGGCGAAGACAATTGAGCAGGGGCGTCCCACGAAGCGTGATGCTCGCAAATTGCGTGATTGGAAACACCAAGGTTGGGAATAATAGGAAAAAGGCACGGCGATCAATACTCACCGTGCCTTTTCATTGAGAAGTTTTTTTCTACACGAATTAGTAGTTGTAGCCTTCTTTAATCCAGCGGGCCACATCGAGGGCGCAGTAGGTCAAAATGCCGTCGGCCCCAGCGCGCTTAAAGCACACTATGGTTTCAAACGTGACCTTCTTTTCATCAATCGCGCCCGCTTTGGCCGCGAACTTCAACATGGCATATTCGCCGGAGACATGATACGCAAAGGTCGGTGCCTTAAATTCTTCCTTAACACGCCAGAGCACATCCAAGTAGGGAACGCCAGGCTTCACCATGACCATGTCCGCCCCTTCAGCTAGATCCAAACCCACTTCCCAGAGGGCTTCGTTACCGTTCGCCGGATCTTGCTGATAGACGGCCTTATTGGACTTACCTAAGTTGGACGCCGAGCCCACTGCATCACGGAAGGGGCCATAGTAAGAGGACGCATATTTGGCCGAGTACGCCATGATGCGCGTGTGGATTAAACCTTCTTTTTCGAAGGCGTCACGGATAACACCGATACGGCCGTCCATCATGTCCGAGGGGGCCACCACATCGGCACCAGCACGGGCGTGGCAAAGCGACTGCTTGACCAACATCTCAATGGTTTCGTCATTGAGGATGTAACCCGTTTCATCAATCAACCCGTCCTGACCATGGGTGGTGTACGGATCCAAGGCCACGTCCGTCATAATCCCCAACTGAGGATAGGCAGCCTTTAAGGCCTTAATGGTGCGAGGAATCAAGCCATCGGGGTTGGTCGCTTCCGAGCCATCGGGCGTTTTGAGTTCATTTTCAATATGCGGGAAGAGGGCGATCATGGGGATACCCAGTTCCACACATTCCCCGGCGACTTTCAAGAGCTCGTCAATCGTCAAACGATCCACGCCCGGCATGGTCGGGATGGGTTCGCGACGCTTCTCGCCTTCCATAACAAACACCGGGAGAATCAAGTCGTTCGGCGTGACCACATTTTCGCGCATCAAACGACGAGAAAAATCATCATGACGCATACGGCGCATGCGTTTGGAAGGATAAGCACCTAAAGTTTGCATTCTGTTTTCCTTTTGTTCTAGAGAGGTCAATACAAGGACTGACATTAGGCACTACTTTAAACCGCTTGGCTTTCTTCAGCATTAAGCCCGAGCCAGTCCAGTAGTACCGACTGTAGTTGGGGAATTCCTTCTTTTTTTAGACCCGAGAAGAGTTGTACGCTCACATGCGGCCCAATTTCGGCAGCGCGTTTTTGCGCTAAGCGTAGCGTTTCTTTTCGTTCCATGTTTTTGAGTTGGTCCGCTTTGTTGAGAAGCCAGTGCATGCGCACCTGGGGACGTTTACGCATGAAGTCGATGAGCCATTCATCGGTGGGCATGAACGGACGGCGTGCATCCATCACAATCACTAACCCCGTCATGGCTTGGCGGGTTGCAATATAGCCCCCAACTAACTCGGACCATGATTTACGGGTGTCTTCACTCGCTTTAGCAAAACCATACCCCGGTAAGTCGACTAAGTAGCCGACATCGTGGGATTGTCGTTGTTCGTCTTTTTGCGAAATGGCAAAAAAGTTAATGAGCTGTGTACGCCCAGGGGTTTTACTGGCAAAGGCCAAGCGGGTTTTACGGGTAAGCACATTAATGGAGGTAGATTTTCCGGCATTCGAGCGCCCAGCAAAAGCGATCTCAGGAATCGTTTCCGAGGGAAGCCCTGTCAATTTGGCGGCGGAAATCACAAAACGTGCAGTGTCGAAAATACTCAAAGGATGACCTCATGTGGCGAAAAAAGGCAATAATTGGCTCTCATTGTAGCGAATGTACAGAGTGGGGGGAACTCGGTAGCTCGCCTCAAACATAAAAGGGCTCTTGCCACGGAGCAAGAGCCCTATCGTAAAACCTCGCTTAAGGCTGACGAGGAGGCGTTACGGTGCCTTACCGAAAACTTCGTTTAACTGCATGCTGACGCGAACGAATGTGGTACGCATGGTCAACTCTTTGAGACGACGAGCGCCCACATAGGTGCAGGCGGAGCGAACGCCCCCTAAGATATCCTGCACGGTATTGTCCACCGGACCACGCGAGGGGATAAGGACCGTTTTCCCTTCGGCGGCGCGATAGCTCGCGACCCCACCCGAATATTTGTCCATCGCATCTTTGGAGCTCATCCCGTAGAACTTCTTAAACAGACGGCCGTCTTGTTCCACGGTTTCGCCACCCGCTTCATCGTGCCCTGCGAGCATGCCACCGAGCATCACAAAGTCCGCGCCACCACCAAAGGCCTTGGCAATGTCCCCCGGGACCGTGCAACCACCGTCTGCGCAAATACGGCCACCTAAGCCGTGCGCAGCGTCGGCACATTCAATAATGGCGGAGAGTTGGGGATAGCCCACACCGGTCATCTTACGCGTTGTGCAGACCGAACCCGGCCCAATGCCGACCTTGACGATGTCAGCGCCGGCTAAGAGCAATTCTTCGGTCATGTCGCCGGTGACAACGTTACCGGCCATGATCACTAGGTCCGGATAGGTATTACGGACCTTTTTGATGAAGTCCACAAAGGATTCCGTGTAGCCATTGGCCACGTCAATACAGAGGTACTGGATGGCACCCGCGGGGGACTTGCTCATCACCAACTGGAATTTGTTCCAGTCCCCGTCACCAATACCGAGCGAATAAAAGGCGTTGGACTTGGTTTCGAGTTTCGTAAAGAAGTCAACGTACTGTTCCACGTCATAGTGCTTATGTAAAGCGACCGAAAGACCGTGGCGTCCTAAAGCCTCAGCCATTTCAAAGGTCCCCGTAGTGTCCATGTTGGCCGCGATGATCGGGATCGCATGGTAGGCCACTTTGGCGTGTAAAAATTTAAATTCGCGGGTGATATCGACTTCGCTACGGCTGGAGAGTGTGGAACGCTTCGGACGAATCAACACATCTTTAAAGTCGAGTTTCACAGTATTTTCAATATGCATGGTATATCCCTTTAAAGGGATTCCGCTTCAGCCAACGCTAGTGGGGAATCCTGAAAAACAGGCTGTCGTGTACGTTTGGCGATCAATACGCTCATTGCTAACGGACAGGCACAAGGTTAGTAGGATGGCGTTTATGTACGCCTTCGCTTAGCGCGAAGAAGAAAAATTTGCGCACAAAAAAACGCCGATTGACAATCATTTGTCAATCGACGTTGACTAATTCTACGGGAAAAATTTAGGGCATTGCAAGCGTAATGCCCTAAATAAACGCAACCAAACGCGAGCTACACGAATTCGATCAATCGATCCCCTTCAATAATCGCTTCAAACGATTCGAGGGCGCGTAACACATGGAGTTTGCCTTCGTGAATCAAGAGCTCGGTCGGGAGGGCGCGTGAGTTATAGCGACTGGCCATACTTGCCCCATAGGCTCCCGCATCGTAGACCACTAAGGTGTCGCCTTCTTTAACGGCCAGAGTACGTTCTAGCCCCAAGAAGTCAGAGGACTCACACACCGGTCCCACCACATCAAGGGTCAGAGGAGGAAGTTCGGGGTGCGCCTCGAGCACCTCAATCGCCATCCATGCTTGATAGAGTGCGGGGCGAATTAAATCATTCATCCCGGTATTGGTAATACAGAAGGTTTTGGTGCCATTGTTTTTCAAGTATTCCACACGCGCCAACAGCACCCCCGTGTTGCCGACGATGGCGCGTCCAGGCTCCACCATGATGCGCAGATGCCCTAGCCCGTTGGCTTTTAAGAGTTCAATAATCGGCTGGAAGAAGTCTTCCAGCGGGGGATTCGTATCGGTGGGTTCATAGGCAATGCCATACCCCCCGCCAATATCAATATGCTCCAGTTCCACCCCTTGTTGCTGCAATTTGAGGATGAGTTCCACCATTTTGGTGGCGGAGTCATAATGTGGACGTGCCTCGAGGATTTGACTCCCGATGTGGGCATCAATCCCGACTGCCCGCATATGGGGCAGCGTGAGGGAGCGCACATAGAGGGCTTCGGTTTGATCGGCTGGGATCCCAAACTTGTTCTTCTGTAGGCCCGTGGAAATATAGGGATGGGTTTTGGCGCTCACGTTGGGATTGGTACGAATCGAAAAGGGAACGACGACATTGAGTTCGGTCGCGATACGATTAATACGCTCGAATTCAGCTTCGCTTTCGATGTTGAAACACCCAATCCCTTTTTTGAGCGCATAGCGAATTTCCCGTTCGGTTTTCCCGACCCCAGAGAAGACGATTTTTTTGGGGTCAATGCCTGCACGCAAGGCCCGTGCAATTTCCCCACCGCTTACCGTGTCTGCTCCGAGTCCCGCCCGGGCAACGAGTTGCAAAATACCCGCGGCACTGTTGGCTTTCACTGCGTAGCGAATGTCATGGGGGTGCCCCGCTAGCGCGGTTTTGAAGGCTTGAATATTGGCTTGTAGTGCCTCCCCAGAATACACATACGTTGGTGTGCCATAGTCCTGGGCAATTTGCCGTAACGAAAAGCCTTGGCAGAGCAAGTCATTGGCCGTGCGGGTAAATCCACGGCGGGTGACGGGTGCTAAGGGACCAGTGTGTTGAACAGTGTCGGGGTGTGTCATAACGTTTTCTAGCCGTTTAAGAAAAAGAGAAAAACGATTAGAATGCAGACAACGAGGTCTGTGGGGGCATATAGAGCGGTCCTTTGAGACCGCAACCAGCGAGCCCTAAACCAATCGAGGTGAGCAGCCCCACCAAAATAATCTTACGTAACATAAGGATCCTTCTCATGGATAGTGATACCGAATTTTTAACGCTCGCCAATGCCAAATTGGAAGCGATCGATGAATGGTTAAATGCCGCTACGGATGAACTTAGTACTTCGCGTAATGGCAATGTACTCACGATCGAACTTGACGATGGTCAGCAAGTGGTAGTGAATATCCAAACGCCGATGCATGAGATCTGGTTGGCTTCGCGTTTCGGTGGATTACATTTTCAGCCCCAAGGGGATGCTTGGGTAAGTACCCGAGATGCCGCGACGCTCGATGAAACGCTCGCGCACGTGCTGACCCAATTGGGGATTGAAATCGACGAATTAGCGTAAAGTGTAAAGGAATCTATCGCGACTGTGCGCAATCACGGTTGCGCTTTTTGAGCGCATAGGCATTGCGCGGGGGATTTTGCCTAGGTAGCGTAGGGTCCCCTTGCGAGCAAAAAAAGAGGATGCATTCCGAATGGGTGCATCCTCTTTTACTGAGGGATTAGAAGATTTGATCGCGGATCAAATCATGAGTGGGTTTATCGAGTTCACTCTTGCCTTCATCCAGAATGGGAGGAACGCCCCCAATCGGATCTTTATAGAATACGTCTCCGCCCATCTCGACAATACTGTCGGGTTTGAGGCGCGTGTATTCCGGTACTCCCTTGAGTGCAGTTTGCATAAAGTCGATCCAGATTGGCAGGGATAAGCCACCACCGGTTTCGCGTGAACCAAGGGGTTTAGGCGTATCGTAGCCCATCCAGGTAATCCCAACTAAATTGCCACCAATACCGCAGAACCACGCATCATGCGCATCGTTGGATGTCCCCGTTTTTCCCGCTAAGTCTTTACGCTTTAAGGTGCGTGTAGCGCGGGCGGCCGTCCCGCGGACAGCCACACCATGCAGTAAAGAGAACATCGTGTAGGCATTGCGGTCTGAGAGCACGCGAATTGCCTCATCGCCCGCGGTGCGGTTGGTCGAGCGCATTAACGTGCGACCGTCGACGTCGGTGACGCGGTCAATCAGGTAAGGTTGCACCCGATAACCCCCGTTGGCGAAAATGGAGTATGCGCCCAGCATTTGCCAGGGGGTCACACTGCCCGCTCCGAGCGCAATCGGGTACACCGCCGGATGTTTGTCCGGCATAAACCCAAAGCGCTGAATGTACTGCTGTGCATAGGCCGGTGTGATGGACTGCATGATGCGCACGGATACCAAGTTCTTGGAACGTTCCAGCGCCGTACGCATGGTCATGGGACCGTCATACTTACCATCATAGTTTTTCGGTTCCCAAAGTTTGTTGCCCGTGAGTTTGGGGTCAATCAAAATCGGTGCGTCATTAATGATGGTGGCCGGGGTAAACCCTTTCTCTAAGGCCGCCGAATAGATAAACGGCTTAAAGGAGGAACCAGGCTGGCGCCAGGCTTGGGTTACGTGGTTAAACATGTTGAGGTTAAAGTCAAAGCCCCCGACCAATGCTTTCACGGCACCGGTATTGAAGTCAGCTGCGACAAAGGCGGTTTCCACTTGAGGCACCTGAGCCAGCGTCCAACTCTGCGTTTTTTCGTTACGCATGATGCGGATAATGGACCCAGGAATAATGGGGTTTTTAGCTCCCTTGACCAGATAGTGGCGGGCAAACTTCAAGCTATCCTCGTCGAGCGTCACCTCATTAGTGGTTGAGGTGGCCGCACGGATGGATTTGGCGTCAGCATCAATCACAACCGCGGCAACCATGAAGGGCGACGCAGCCGTCTTCGAGAGGGCGGCCTTAATCGCCTTCGGGCGATCGGTGGGGTTAGAGATGTCGACAAAGCCTTCTGGACCACGATAACCGTACTTACGGTCGTAGGCAATTAAGTGACGACGAACGGCGTCGACCGCGGCAATTTGATCCTCGGAGTTGATGGTGGTATAGACATTAATCCCGCGCTTATAGGTTTCGTCCTTGAAAATGTCGTAGACCAACATGCGAGCCAATTCCGCCACAAACTGCGCGGGCACACGGTTCGGATTCTCAATCGAGGGATCCGAGAGCAATTCTTCTTGTGTGGGTTCTTTGCGCGTTTGAATCGGGGCCGCTTTTTCGGCGTTGTAGGTCACTTCGTCAATAAACCCTAAGTCGTACATGCGGCGCAACACGTAGTTTTTACGCATTTGGGCTCGACCTGGATTGACGATCGGGTTATAAGCCGACGGCGCGACCGGCAGACCGGCGAGCGTAGCGGCTTCACCAATGCTCAGTTTGTCGAGCGGACGGCCAAAATAGGTCTTCGCCGCACTTTGGAACCCGTAGGCGCGTTGCCCAAGGTAAATTTGATTTAAGTAAATTTCAAGAATTTCATCCTTTGAGAGTGAACGTTCAATCTTAAAGGACATGGCAATTTCATAAAGCTTACGGGTGTACGTACGTTCCGAGGAGAGGAAAAAGTTACGTGCCACCTGTTGGGTAATCGTGGAGCCCCCTTGGGCGCGACGTCCCGTAACGAAATTTGAAATTGCTGCGCGGACGATCCCGCTCAATTCAATCCCGGGGTGTTCATAAAAGCCATCGTCTTCTGCAGCCAGAATGGCCTTTTTCACATAATCCGGAACGTCCTTGAGATGAATAAAGTCACGACGTTCTTCACCGAATTCACCAATCAGTTTGCCGTCAGCACTCCAAACGCGCAACGGGACACTGGGTCGATAGTCTTGTAAAAGATCGACAGGGGGGAGCCGGCGATAGATGAGCGAAAACACAATCGCTCCAGTCAACAGTGCTGCAATGATACCAGTGCAGAGCACGTAGAAGCCCCACTTGATGAGTGAAAATACACTAAAGCCACCAGTGGATTGCTTAGAAGCTTTGGTTTTTGAATTGTTTTCAGCCACAGCAGTAGTAGAAATAAAAAGGAAATTATCTAAAGAGCTCTAGGGCAAAACCCTAGTGGGATTCCCACGATTGTAGACGAGATAGCTCTTGGGTGTGAACCGAGCGGATGTAGAGAATATTGCAAATGCGCGTAACGAGGGGGCGAAACATCAAGAAGAATGTTGGCCCTATGCTAGGGTAATGACCAAAATCAAAGGTACCGAGCTTGGGCACTCTGATCGAGCAGACTAAGCAACGAATGAGGGTGCATCGAGGTGAGGACCGTTCGAGGGAGAAAAAAGGAAGGCCGCACAGAAATGGCGTGCGAACTCGCGCTAAAATGGAGAATCTTACACTTATAAAATGCGTAGCTGACCCGCCCGATTTTTCGTTAACACGACGTCTCGGTAGGGACGCTCTTTGGTTGACGGGCTGGTTGCGAGCAAACACAAAGCGGTGGTGTCGGTCAGGGAGTGTGGATCGAGTAGCTTTGAGCGAACACTTGGTGGGTTCGCTCTGCTAAATGCGCCGTGAATACGGGGGGAGATGGTTGAGCATTGGGCGCTATGCGGGGAGGAATAACGCAGTGTCCCTGAGTCCCCTTGCCCCTCATAAACAGAAACAAGTGATGACAAACCAAGGAATTTATATTAAACCCTTACATGTGGGACCCGAATCGATTGATATTCTGGAACATGTGAACAATAAAGAATATTTGCGTTGGATGGAAGAGGTGGCTACGGAGCACGCTGCGAGTAATGGTTGGGACTTTGAGACGCTTCGCTCGCAGAATGTGGTGTGGGTAGCACGCCAGCATTGGATCGAATACTTGCGCCCAGCGCTACTGGGTGACGAACTAACGATGTATACCTGGGTTCAGAGTTGCAAACGCTTGAATTCTTTACGTCGTTATGCCTTAAAGCGTGGTGAGGAGTTACTCATGGTGGGCGCCACGGAATGGGTGATGGTGGATTATCAACAACGTCGCCCTGCTCGTATCCCTGAGGCCGTGAGCCAAGCCTTTACGCTGATTGGCCCCGATTCGCCCCTATTGGCTGAACTCAACATTCAACGGTTGGTTCGATTTGAACCGAGCCCCGGGCTCTAAGACAAAACAGGAACACCATGGCGGATTATGTCTGTATCGATAACCTGACCTTTGGGTATGGGAATCGATTAATTCTCGAAAATGTGAGCATGCGTTTTGGCGAAGGCAAAGTCGTCGCCATTATGGGTGGTTCCGGGATGGGAAAAACCACCCTATTGAAGCTCATTGGTGGACTATTGGCTCCATCGAGCGGCACCATTACGGTCGGTGGTGAACCGGTGGACCCGAATAATTTCACGGCGCTCTATGAAATGCGTAAACGGATGGGTATGTTGTTTCAGTTTGGGGCGCTCTTTACGGATTTGTCCGTATTTGAGAACGTGGCCTTTCCTTTACGGGAGCAAACCGCACTCGATGAGGAAACGATTCGCGATTTGGTTTTAATGAAACTCAATGCGGTTGGACTGCGTGGTGCCGCCCAATTGATGCCTTCGGAAATTTCGGGGGGTATGAGCCGTCGTGTGGCTTTGGCACGCGCGATTGCCTTAGACCCACGGCTCATTATGTATGACGAACCCTTTGCAGGGTTAGACCCGATTTCGATGGGGGTAACGGCTCGGTTGATTCGTCGCCTCAATGACGCGTTACGTTGCACCTCGATTATTGTGACCCATGACGTGGCGGAAACGTTTGCGATTTCGGACTATGTTTATATGGTTAGTTCGCGCAAGATTATTGCCGAGGGCACACCGGAAGCGTTGCGTGTTTCCTCGGATCCCTATGTCAAGCAGTTTATTGAAGGCCAGCCCGATGGTCCCGTGAAGTTCCACTACCCTGCCAATGAGTTAGCGGACGATTTTGGAGTACGGTCATGATTGGAGACATCATTGAAGGGGTGGGGCGGTTTGTTGTGAAGTGGATCCAACGCATTGGACGCTTCGGGATTTTTTCCGTACGACTGGCCTCGCGATTACACCGTGCCCGACTTGGACAGATCATTACGCAAATTAATTTCATTGGGAACTATTCGCTTCTCATTATTGCGGTGTCTGGCCTCTTTGTTGGGTTTGTTTTGGGCTTACAGGGCTACTATACGTTAGTGCGCTACGGAAGCGAACAGGCCCTTGGAGTCTTGGTGGCGTTGTCTCTCGTGCGAGAGTTGGGCCCCGTGGTCACTGCCTTATTGTTTGCAGGACGTGCTGGGACCGCGTTAACGGCGGAAATCGGTCTCATGCGAGCGGGCGAACAAATTGCCGCCATGGAAATGATGGGGGTTGATCCTGTTGGTCGGGTCCTAGCGCCTCGTTTCTGGGGAGCCTTTATTTCTATGCCCATTTTGAGTGTCATTTTCTCTGCAGTGGGTATTATGGGGGCTTGGCTCGTTGGGGTGGTCTTGATCGGCACAGACAACGGGGCGTTCTGGAGCCAAATGCAAAGTTCGGTGGATGTGGTGTTGGATATTGGCAACGGAATGATCAAAAGTGTGGTCTTTGGGATTGCCGTAGTGCTCATTTCGCTTTTTAATGGGTATGTGGCCCGTCCGACTCCGGATGGGGTATCACGTGCCACCACGTCGACAGTGGTGTTGTCATCGTTACTGGTTTTAGGACTTGACTTTATGATGACCGCCGGGATGTTTACGACTTTTTAATACAGATACGGTAGCTATGGAAAACAAAAATCGTTCTTTAGAATTTTATGTAGGCCTATTTATTGTGCTGGGGATGTTGGCACTGTTATTTATGGCGCTACAGGCTGCGAACTTAGGAAGTTTTTCCTTTGGGCATCGTACGTATCAAGTGACGGCTGCGTTTGACAACATTGGTGGGCTTAAGCCACGAGCTGCCATTAAGTCAGCTGGCGTGGTCGTGGGGCGTGTGAATTCAATTCGTTTTGATACGCAAAGTTTCCAAGCCCAAGTGTTGATGGATTTGGATGCGCAGTATCAGTTTCCTAAAGACTCGTCGGCCAAAATATTGACGGCGGGACTCTTGGGGGAACAGTACATTGGGATTGAACCCGGAGCCGATGAGGGCAATTTACAAAACGGCGATAAGATTCGTCGCACCCAAAGTGCAGTTGTCCTTGAAAGTCTTATTAGCCAGTTCCTATATAACAGCGCCGAAAAGTCGGGTAAGTAATTTAATTCATCCAAGAGAGGTGGGCCATGCGAAAGACATTGAAAACAGCCTTGATCAGTGTGAACGCACTGAGCGTACTAGCAGGTTGCGCGAGCACCTCCTCGACGAGTCCCGAGGACCCGTATGAGCCGTTTAACCGATCGATGCACCGTTTTAATTCGGGCTTGGATCAGTACCTGATTAAGCCGGTAACGACGGGGTATCGCGCGGTAGTGCCACAGTTCGCTCGTGATGGGGTGTCCAATGTGTATGACAACATGGGGGAGCCAGGCAATGTCGTGAATAATGTCCTGCAAGGGAAAGTCAATGCAGGGATTGAGTCGGCATTCCGTTTTATGGTCAACTCCACCTTCGGACTCTTGGGACTCTTTGACGTAGCGTCCTGGATTGGGATGGATAAGCACGAAGAGGACTTTGGCCAGACCTTAGGCGTTTGGGGTGTGGGTCCTGGCCCCTACTTGGTGTTGCCCGTTTTGGGTCCCACTGGGGGGCGCGACATTTTCCGTTATCCCGTGGCATACGCGACAAACCCGATGACTTATGTATTGGCCAACCAAGATTGGCCCTATGGGGCGGCTTGGACCGTTGGTGGCATTATTAATGCACGCTCACAACTCATGGATCAAGGCTATGACAAGATGATTGCCAATACGGTCGATGAGTACGTTGCGGTTCGTGATGCCTATCGCCGTTCTCGTGAACGTGCGATTGGAGGGAGCGAAATGTCTGAAAAAGAAGAATTACAGAGACTTACACCCCTTATCAGGGATGATAATGAGTAAGCGAATTTATACAAAGGAGTAGCAATGTTACGTCGAGAACTATTGGTGAGTACGTTAGCGGTGGCACTGCTGTCTACGACGACGCTGGGCGCTTGGGCGGCTCAGAGTGACAACAAAGGGGACCCGTATGATTGGGTGCTCACCCTGAGTAATCAGGTACTGGATCGTATCAAGAGTGATCCGTCATTGCGTAACGGCGATATTGGTTCGATCAACCAGCTGGTGGATCAAGTGATCATGCCCGATGTGGATTTTGCGATGGTCACTCGTATGACCGTGGGGCCGAAATGGCGCCAAGCGAGTGCCGAGGAGCGCCAGCAATTGCAAGACGCTTTTAAGCAACTCTTGATCCGTGTATACTCGGGAGCACTGGCGCAAGTGACAGACCATGTCTGCGAATTAAGCCCGACACGCAATCGTGCCGTTGAAGACGAAATGGTGATTCGTACTCAGTTGAAGTCGGCGTCAAAGCCCCCGATTGCGATGGATTATCGTATTTATCGCAATAAGGCGGGCGAATGGAAGATTGTGGATGTCAACGTAGAAGGCGTGTGGATGGTTGAAAACTATCGTACGCAATTCAGTAGCGTTCTGAATCAAGAGGGTATACCCGGCTTGATTCGCGATTTGAAAGCCCGAGCAGAGCGACCCGCTCAGTAATGGCGGAGAGCGACCTAGGGGAGCGTCATGCAGTTTACGCTAGCACAAATTACATTTGAAGAGTTTGCTCAAGCTAAGAAAGCGCTTAAAGAGGCGCTTGCCACAGGTGATGCTGTACTCGATTTTAGTCAGGTAGAACGTGTCGATAGCACGGCAGTGGCGTTGATTTTGTACGCACGCCGAGAAGCTCTGCGCAGCAATCTCCCGCTTCAATTGGTCGGAATGCCAGAAAGTTTTGATGAACTCGTCCAGCTCTACGGGTTAGAAACGCTTTTTGCGCAATCCAAACCAACTTCCTCAACAACCTAAATCCTAACCGACCGACCTCATCAGTCTAGGTCGGTCGGAAACCATAAAGAATCGACGTATGGAACAGTTAAAAATTAATGGTGGACGCCGTCTCGTGGGTGAAGTGCGCGTGTCTGGTTCAAAAAATGCCGCGCTGCCGATTTTGGCTGCTGCCCTTTTAACCGCCGAAGACTTGGTGTTACACAATGTGCCCAATTTAACCGACGTGCGCACGATGCTTAAATTGCTCGAGTGCATGGGGGTGAAAACTCAACAGGAGGGCACGACGATACGACTCAATGCGAGTCAATTAACCAGTACCAAAGCGCCGTACGAATTAGTCAAAACGATGCGCGCGTCGATTCTGACCTTGTGCCCATTAGTGGCACGTTTTGGTAGTGCGGAAGTGAGCTTACCAGGAGGGTGTGCCATTGGAGCCCGTCCCGTGGATCAGCACATTAAAGGGTTGCGCCAATTGGGCGCCGAAGTGGAAATCGATCACGGGTACGTGAAAGCCACAGCGAGCCGCTTGAAAGGGACCCGCTTATTTACCGATATGGTCACGGTGACGGGGACGGAAAATCTTTTGATGGCGGCTGTGCTGGCAGAAGGGGAGACGATTATTGACAATGCGGCTCGTGAGCCGGAAGTGATTGACTTAGCCAAGTGCTTACGTGCCATGGGCGCGCAAATCGAGGGCGAAGGAACGTCGGAAATCCGTGTTCAGGGGGTCAAGAGCCTCCACGGAGCCGAGCACACGGTCGTGGCTGACCGTATTGAGGCGGGTAGCTTCTTTGTGGCAGCCGCGCTCACCCAAGGGGATGTGTTGGTGACGCACTGCGAGCCCTCGCAAATGACCGCCGTCTTGGACAAGTTACGTTTGGCTAATGTTTCGCTCGACGTGGGTCAGGACTGGGTACGTGTTCAGATGAATCAACGTCCGAGTCCGGTGAATATCCGCACGGAACCCTACCCTGGGTTCCCGACTGACATGCAAGCCCAGTTTATGACGTTGAACTGTCTGGCGACAGGGAGCGCACGGATTACCGAAACGATTTTTGAGAACCGTTTTATGCACGTTTCTGAGCTCATGCGATTAGGAGCACAGATTCAGATCGAAGGATCTACGGCAATTGTCCAAGGCGTAGACAAACTCACTGGTGCTACCATTATGGCTACGGACTTGCGCGCCTCTGCCTCACTCGTGATCGCAGCGTTGGCAGCGCAAGGTGAAAGTATCGTTGATCGTATTTATCACTTAGACCGTGGTTATGAGCAAATGGAACTCAAGCTGCGAGCACTGGGTGCAGATATTGTGAGGATTCATTCTTGATTACATTGGCACTATCAAAAGGCCGTATTTTCGAGGAAGCCCTGCCGTTTCTCGCAGCGGCGGGTATTGTACCCGAAGAAAATCCCTCAGAGTCCCGACGTTTAATGATCGGTACGAACCGCGATGATTTACGTATCGTCGTGGTGCGTGCGACGGACGTTCCAACGTATGTACAGTACGGAGCGGCCGACTTAGGCATTGTGGGCTGGGATACCCTCTATGAACATGGGGGTGAGGGATTATACGTTCCGATTGATTTGCAAATTGCACGGTGCCGTATGTGTGTGGCGGCCCCCGAAGGGTTTGATTATGAGAAGACCGTTCGTCGCGGGGCGCGCCTACGTATTGCGACAAAATATTTGAAGTGGAGTCGTGACTACTTCGCCCGTCAAGGGGTCCACGTCGACCTCATCAAACTTTATGGTTCCATGGAACTTGCTCCCATTGCCGGTCTAGCCGATGCCATTGTGGACTTAGTGAGTACCGGGGCCACCTTACGCGCCAATCATATGAAGGAAGTGACGACGATTTCGCCCATTTCCTCTCGATTCATTGTCAATAAGGCATCGATGAAAACAAAACGTAGCGACATCGATCCTATCATTCGAGCCATTCGACACGCCGTTGAGGCGTGCTAACACTACATCATCACCCCCGCCCACAACGAATACGAGAGTTGACTAGCTGTTCTCGTGGTCGTATTCGCTTTGATCGTTTTTTCCCGTTATTTGTTCTTAAGAAGGTACTGTTATGGCTATTCGCGAGCTTAATACCCAAACTGAAAACTTTATGCAGGCATTTGATCAACTCGTTGCGGTCGATGCTAGTGTGGATCCTGAAATTACACGTCGTGCGGAAGCGATTGTGTTGGATGTGCGCAGTCGAGGCGATGAGGCGGTGCTCGAATATACGAACCGATTCGACCGTATGAATGTGAGTTCGATGGACGAATTGATGATTTCCGCCGAGGAAATGAAGGCGGCGTTAGACGGGCTGCCTGCCGATCAACGTGAAGCCTTGATTGCTGCGGCGGATCGTATTCGTGAGTTCCACGAAAATGAGAAGCTCGAAAGCTTCTCCGTGACCGATCCCTTAGGGAATCGTCTCGGGTTGCGCGTCACGCCGGTGGATTCGGTTGGTTTATATGTGCCTGGCGGTAAGGCTGCCTACCCGAGCTCGGTGCTGATGAATGCCATGCCCGCTAAGGTGGCAGGCGTCAAGCACATTGAAATGGTTGTGCCGACACCAGGCGGAGAGAAAAATCCCTTAGTGTTGGCTGCTGCGAGTTTATGTGGTGTCTCACGTGCTTGGGCAATTGGTGGTGCGCAAGCGGTGGCGGCTTTGGCCTACGGTACAAAGACAATTCCGAGTGTCGATAAGATTGTGGGGCCAGGTAATGCGTATGTGGCCGCTGCCAAGCGTTACGTGTTTGGGCGTGTTGGGATTGACATGATTGCTGGTCCCTCGGAGATTTTGATCATTTGTGACGGAAAAACCAATCCCGACTGGATTGCCATGGACCTCTTTAGTCAGGCCGAGCACGATGAATTGGCACAAGCCATTTTGCTGACACCGGATGCGGAATTCGCCCGTGCCGTTCAGTCCTCCATCGAACGTCAGTTGCCCTTGATGCCCCGTCGTGCCATCATCGAAAAGAGTCTGACCAATCGTGGTGCCATTGTGGTGACGCGGGATTTGGATGAAGCGTGTGCGCTTGCTGATCGCATTGCTCCCGAACACTTGGAGCTCTCCGTGGAAGATCCTGAATACTGGGCAGAGAAGATTCACCATGCAGGCGCTTTATTCTTGGGTCGCTACACCTCGGAAGCTTTAGGCGACTATTGCGCGGGGCCGAACCACGTGTTACCCACCTCGCGTACGGCCCGCTTTAGCTCTCCCTTGGGCGTGTACGACTTCCAGAAACGCACGTCGATGTTGCATGTGTCGAGCGAAGGGGTCGAGGTGTTAGGTCGTATTGCAGCGACACTTGCCGAAGGCGAGTCGCTTCAAGCTCATGCCGAATCGGCACGTTATCGCTTAAAGAAGTAAACCCTTTGAGCGACAGTGGGGTGAACGTCCTCAAAACGGGCGCTCACCCTTGCGACATCAACCCACAATGTAAAGAGGATACTGTAATGAACCGACTCGGAGAGATTGTGCGTGAAACCAAAGAAACACAGATTAAATTAACCCTCGATTTGGATGGGTCGGGTTCCTCGATTCATACAGGGGTCGGTTTCTTTGACCATATGCTTGAGCAGATCGCCAAACACGGGGCCTTGGGGCTCACGATTGACGCTAAGGGGGATACGCATATTGATGCGCATCACCTCGTGGAAGACACAGGGATTGCGCTCGGCAGTGCACTCAAGATGGCTTTAGGCGACAAAAAAGGGATCGTTCGTTTTGGCCACAGTTACGTTCCGCTTGATGAAGCGCTTTCTCGAGTGGTGATCGATTGCTCGGGGCGCCCGGGGCTCTATTTCCGCTGTACGTTTACCCGTCCCTATTTGGGCGAAATGGATACGGAGTTGGTGCGGGAGTTTTTCCAAGGATTGGTCAATGCGGCAGGGATTACGTTGCACATTGATAACTTGGAAGGCTTCAATGCTCATCACCAAGCGGAAAGTATTTTCAAGGCGTTTGGACGGGCGTTGCGAATGGCGGTGTCGCGGGACGAACGGTCAACGGGGATTCCGTCCACCAAAGGTACCCTGTAACGAGGAGACGCTGACGTGAAGATTGCGATTGTGGATTATGGCTGTGGAAATCTCCACAGTGTGATGCGTGCGGTCAATCATGCCGCCGATGGATTGGATGCGAGCGTGGTGATTAGCGCAAACCCCGAGGAGATCCGGGCTGCGGATCGTCTCATTTGGCCAGGCCAAGGCGCGATGCCCGACTGTATGGCCAACGTGCAAGCGAACGGTGGCGCGTTGCGTGATGCGCTTGAAGCGCGTCTTGCTGCGGGTGTGCCCATTTTAGGAATTTGCATCGGACTACAGCTCTTGATGGATTTTTCGGAAGAAGGGCATATAGCTGGGATGGGGATTTTGCCAGGGCGTGTAAAACGCTTTCCCTCAGGTATGAGTGACGCGTCGGGACGCCTGAAAGTCCCACAAATGGGGTGGAATCGTGTGCGTCAGACTGCCCATCCCCTTTGGAAGGGAATTCCCGATTTATCATGGTTTTACTTTGTGCACAGTTACTATGTAGACTGTCAAGATGCCCCTATTGTCGCTGGCAGGACGGAGTACGGCCTAACGTTTGCGAGTGCTCTGGCTAAAGACAATATTTTTGCTACACAATTTCATCCGGAAAAAAGTGCCCGCTGCGGGTTACAGCTTTTTCGGAATTTCTTAACTTGGACTCCCTAGTGGGGTTTTTGGAGTTTTATTCTCATAAAGGTTGATCGCGATGTTGTTAATCCCAGCGATTGATATTAAGGATGGACGTTGCGTACGTCTGCGCCAAGGTGACCTTCATAACAACGTGACGGTTTATTCAGAAGACCCAGTTGCCATTGCTCGTCAGTGGGCCGATATGGGGGCAGAACGCTTGCATATCGTGGACCTCGATGGTGCTCAAAGCGGCAAACCGACCAATGTGGCATTGATTCGTGCGATGGTTGAAGAAGTCCGCGATGAAATGCAAATCGAGCTGGGCGGTGGCATTCGTACGCTCGAGCAGTTAGAGACGTTTATTGATGCTGGGGTGGATTATGCGGTCATCGGAACGGCTGCCATTAAGCGTCCAGGCTTTTTGCATGATGCCTGCTCGAACTTTGGGGGCCAAATTATCGTTGCCTTGGATGCTAAAGACGGCAAAGTGGCCACCGATGGTTGGCAGGCAGTGAGCAGCAACCATGTGATCGATCTTGCGAAGAAGTTTGAAGACTACGGTATTGAGGCGTTCCTTTATACCGATATCGCCCGTGATGGCATGCTTTCCGGATGCAACGTGGAAGCCACGGAAGCGCTTGCCCGTGCCGTCAATGTGCCGGTGATCGCCTCGGGTGGTGTTCGGGATTTGGACGATATCCGTCGCCTGTTACAAGTGGAAGATTCCGGCGTGATGGGGGCGATTTTAGGTCGCTCACTGTACGAAGGGACGTTAAATTTTGAAGAAGCACTGGCTTTAGTAGAAGGGGACGAGTAATCCCGTTCTGGGCCAAGTAAGACTGGGAGGCTTACGATGTTAGCCAAACGCATCATTCCTTGCCTAGACGTGAACGCGGGTCGCGTTGTCAAAGGCATTAACTTTATCAATTTACGTGACGCAGGGGATCCTGTCGAGATTGCTCGACGTTACGATGAAGCTGGCGCCGATGAAATTACCTTTTTGGATATCACGGCCAGTAGTGATGCGCGTGACACGATTGTCCATGTGATCGAACAAGTGGCCAAACAGGTCTTTATTCCGTTAACGGTTGGCGGTGGTGTGCGCACGATCGCCGACATCAAACGGTTGCTTAATGCGGGCGCAGACAAAATTTCCATCAATACCGCGGGCATCAAAAATCCAGACCTCATCCGTGAGGCTGCCCAACAGTATGGTAGTCAATGTATTGTGGTGGCCATTGATGCACGCCGACGTGACCCGAACGATCCGAGCAAGGGATGGGAAGTCTATGTGCGCGGTGGCCGCGACAACACAGGCATTGATGCCTTGGAATGGGCTAAAGAAGTTGAACGCCTTGGGGCGGGAGAAATCCTCTTAACCAGTATGGATGCCGATGGTACCAAACAGGGTTTTGACTTGGCCCTTACCCGAACGATTTCGGATGCGGTGAACATCCCTGTCATTGCCTCCGGTGGCGTAGGTAATCTGCAACATCTCGTAGATGGGGTGAAGCAGGGGGGCGCCGATGCCGTGTTGGCAGCATCGATTTTCCACTTTGGGGAATACACGATCGGTGAAGCCAAGGCCTACATGAGTTCGCAGGGCGTCGCTGTACGTCAGTAAAGTGAGGACAGGCTATGTGGCTCGATGAAATCAAGTTTGATGAACGGGGGTTAGTGCCCGTCATTGCCCAGGATAAAGCGACGGGGCGCATCCTGATGCTGGCCTGGGCGAATCGTGAAGCTTTAGACGAGGCGGCGAGGACGGGACGTGCAGTGTATTTCTCGCGATCGCGCGGGAAACTCTGGCGTAAGGGTGAAAGTTCGGGCAATGTCCAACGGCTCCATGCCATTGAGCTCGACTGTGATGGAGACGCGTTGATTTATCAGGTGGAGCAAATTGGTGGGATTGCGTGTCATACAGGACGCGCCAGCTGTTTTTGGCGTGTCTTGACGCCAGAGCACACGTGGCAAGTCTCGCTACCCGTGTTAAAGGATCCTAAGGAGATGTATGGTGAGTGAATCGAAAGACAATGTGCTCGAGCGCTTGGCAGAAGTGATCGAATCGCGTAAGACAGCGGATCCCCAAACGTCTTATGTCGCCAAACTTTTCCACAAAGGCCCAGACGGGTTTTTAAAGAAGGTGGGTGAGGAAGCCACGGAAACGGTGATGGCAGCCAAAGACGCCGATAAGAGCAAGATTATTTATGAGTGTGCAGATTTGTGGTTTCACACTCTGGTCATGTTGGCGTATTATGACTTAGGGCCTGAGGATGTTCTTCAGGAGTTAGCCCGGCGCGAAGGACTCTCAGGGATTGCTGAGAAAGCTTCACGTAAGCCCGATTAAGCACCGAGGATTTGATTAGCCTCAGAGCGTGGGCTCCGAGGTTCTGAAAAGGACCCATTCAATGGTAATATTGGGTGAGTCCGAATTAAAACGTGTGGATTGCGTTTTAGTTCATTCACACCATGAGGACAGCATGCAGCTTGATGATTGTATTTTTTGTAAGATTGCCCGTGGAGACATTCCTGCCTCCAAGGTTTATGAAGATGAGGATGTAGTCGCCTTTAAAGATATTCATCCTAAGGCGCCAGTGCACTTGCTCATCATTCCGAAGCAGCATATCACGTCGTTAGCTCATGCTGAGGACTCGGATGCGCCACTTTTAGGTAAAATGCTTACCTTAACGCGTAAACTAGCTCTACAGGAAGGGGCTACCAATGGTTTCCGCGTCGTCATTAACACTGGTCACGATGGTGGTCAGGAAGTCGATCATTTGCATGTTCACGTTTTGGGCGGTCCCCAACCGTGGCACTAACTTGGAGAGTTTAAAATGGGATCCCTTTCTGTATGGCATTGGCTGATTGTATTAGCGATTGTTGTGTTGGTTTTCGGCACGGGCAAACTCAAGAATTTGGGTAAAGATTTGGGCGGCGCCATTAAAGGCTTCAAAGAAGGTATGGCTGAAGCGGAAACGCCTGTCGAAAAGAAAGAAATCGCTCAGGAAAAGCCGGCTCAGCCTCAGCAGACGGCTGAATCAAAAGACAAGGTTCAGGGCTAACCCCAGAGGACTTGTGCTTGGGTGTACAGGTCCTTGGTCGTTTCATATACCGCTTAGGTGAGAAAAGTCTTTTCTCACCTGTCCCCTTGTTAGGCGAAGGTCGCGAGCGTACGGCCAGCGGCATCGTTTAAGCCGCGGCAGTCGTATGACTGACCGCGGTTTTTGCAATACTGGAAAAATATCATGTTTGATTTTGGATTTAGCGAGATGCTCGTCATTGGGGCGGTAGCGCTCGTGGTGCTAGGGCCAGAACGCTTGCCGACCGTTGCTAAGACGGCCGGGGAGTGGATTGGTAAAGCGCAGCGCTTCGTTTCTCAAGTGAAGTCGGACATCGATCGTGAAGCGGACTTTGCCGAACTCAAAAAGCTTCAAGACCAAGCGAAGTCACTCGCTGACGAAGTCAAAAGCACCGTACAAAAATCGGCTAACGATATTCAGAAATCGGCCAATGCCTTAAACGATACGGTTTCGGAAACGAAAACCTCGCTCGATGAGTCGGTCTCGGCTGTGCAGAGTTCCCTCAACGATATGGAAAAGGAAGTCCAGGCGGCGACCAGTTCCATTGAAAGTGCGACGACTAACACGGTGAGTACGTCGGCGACGACCGAAGAGGAGATTGCTGATTTCTACGGATGGACCGGTGTCGATCCTCAACCTCCCACGCCAACCTACGAGTGGCGCGAACCCAAGATTTTCAAAAAGCGTTACCACTCGGGGCCCAGTGTGGATGAGCTGGCACGTGAAGTAGAGCGTTTGCGTCGCGAATTAGGCTTAAGAGAAACCAAATTGGGCGGTAGTAACCGTCGTTATAACGTACGCGCACGTTCCAACCGCGTTCGCATTTACCGCTAAAGAGACAAAGCTATGGCTGAACATAACGAAATCGAAACGGCCGACATGGAGCAACCGCTCATGTCCCACTTGGTGGAGTTACGCAATCGAACGGTGAAGGCGGCTATTGCCATTATTGTGGTGTTTTTTGCCTTGTCTCCTTTCATGCGTCCGATTTTTGACTTCCTGAGTCAACCGTTGATGGTCGCCCTTCCTCAAGGGGTGAAATTGCTGGCCACGGGGGTGGTGGCTCCCTTTATGGTGCCCCTTAAGGTGACGTTGTTTGTGGCATTTTTGATTGCCCTACCCTATGTGCTCTATCAAGCTTGGGCCTATATCGCTCCCGCCCTCTACCGTCGCGAAAAGCGTTTAGCGCTCCCGATTTTGGTCTCCTCGATTGTGATGTTTGCACTCGGGATGGCCTATTGCTATTTCATCGTCTTTCGCATGGTCTTCCAGTTTATTGCAGGTTTTTCACCGACGAGTGTGAACTTTGCGCCGGACATTGATTCGTACTTTAGCTTTGTCCTTACCATGTTTTTTGCCTTTGGGTTGACCTTTGAGGTACCGATTGTGGTGATGGTGCTCAATCATGTTGGGTTGGCCTCGTACGAAAAGCTGGTGAAGGCCCGTCCGTTTGTGATTGTGGGTGCCTTTGTGTTAGCTGCGATCTTCACCCCGCCCGATGTGTTATCGCAACTCTTGTTGGCGTTGCCATTGGTGGTACTTTTCCAAGCAGGGATTTGGTTGGTCAAGGCCTTTGGTAAGACCCAAGCCGATATCGATGGCGAGGTTCGCGTCGAAGACGACGAAGAGTAAAAGAATAATGGGGGTGTTTGTGAAACACCCCCATTTATTTGGGTTTCAGTTCTGGACTGCCAGGCCTTCGGGTTTAGGCGACGTTGAGAACCGCTTCATTGGAGGGTTGCTTGAGCGGATTGTCCGGTCGTTTACTGGGCTTAATCGTGATGGTATGAAGCGTTTTTCCACGCAACACTTTGATCGTGATTTCCTTTTCTGGCGTTAGCCCGGCAATCACATCGAGGAGTCGGGTCATTTGATAGATATCCTCGTCCCCCACACGCACAATGACATCAAAGGCACGCAACCCAGCACGACTAGCGGGACTCCCCTGAATGACGGAACTGACCATCACGCCATTGGTCACCTCAAGTCCTAAGTCTCGAGCGAATTCTGGTGTGATCTGCTGAGGCACGATGCCGATATAGCCGCGCTCGAGGCGATTGCCACTCATCAGGGTGGGTAATACTTTCTGAATCATTGAGACCGGAATCGCAAACCCAATCCCAATGAACCCCTCGGAAGCGTCGGGCGAAAAAATGGCGGTATTAATGCCCACCAGCTTGCCCTCGGCATCGACTAATGCGCCTCCCGAGTTGCCTTGGTTAATGGCTGCGTCGGTTTGGATAAAATCTTCATAGTTGTTGAGCCCAAAACCATGGCGCCCCAACCCCGAAATAATGCCTGCTGTGACGGTTTGTCCGACAGCAAACGGATTGCCAATCGCTAGGACGGGATGACCGACTTTGATTGTTTCCGTGTTGGCCATTTCAATGGCGGGCAGATTGTTGGCCAGAATTTTGATCATGGCCAAATCCGTATCTTTATCGGCATTGAGAATTTGACCGTGAAAGCGTTGTCCGTTGTTGAGCGTGACAATTAAATCCGTAAAGCCGTTAATGACATGCTGATTGGTTAACACATAGCCATCGGGGTTGACAATGACACCGCTACCGATCGTCTCGAGTGCGTGCTCGGTAAAGAGCTCTTGCACTCGGTCAGGGGCTTCTGAGCGTTCGGTTTGTGTGGCACGTGTTTGAATGGTTACAACAGAAGGGGCGGCCTTTTCTGCAGCAAAACTCATGTCCCACGCTTTAGGGGCGCTTTGAGTCGTCGTCTCCGGAACGGGGGAGGCGGTTTTTGGTGTATGCTCGACAATAAGACTGTAGGCCCCATAAACGGCCATGGCAAGCGTAAAGAGTTGGGCTAACAAAAGCCATAAACGGCGCAACATTGGTGATGAAATCCCACAAAACAAAAGGAAGCTTCTATGCGTAGAAACGATCTTATTGACTATATTAACAAATACCTTGCGGTTGAGGCGTTTAAGGATTATGCGCCAAATGGTTTGCAAGTTGAGGGCACCGACGAGGTCAATCGCATTGTTTTGGGGGTCACTGCTTCTCAGGCACTCCTTGAGCAAGCCGTGGCACAACGTGCCGATATGATTTTGGTGCACCACGGCTGGTTTTGGCGTGGAGAGCCCTCGGTGGTCGTCGGTATGAAGAAACGCCGATTGGCGACATTACTCACACACAATATTAATTTGGCGGCTTATCATTTGCCCTTAGATGCACACACGGAAATCGGGAATAATGCTCAGCTCGGTATGCGCCTAGGATTTAACCCCCTGTATCAGACGGGGGAGATGAATTTGGTTTGGGTGGGTGAACCCCTTACCGAAGGACTAACCGCTTCAGCGCTCATTGAGCGCGTCACGACGGTTCTGGAGCGTGCTCCGAGTGTGATGGGACCAACGGATAAACCCTTAAAGAAAATTGCTTGGTGCACCGGGGCCGCGCAGGATTTTCTCTCTGTGGCACTGGAAGAGGGATGTGATGCGTATATATCGGGCGAAGTGAGTGAGCGAACTTTCCATGAGGCCCAGGAAAATGACATTTTATATGTAGCTGCTGGGCACCATGCGACCGAACGCTTTGGTATTCAAGCCTTAGGCGATCATTTATTGCAAACCTTCCCTGAGCTCTCGATCCAGTATCAAGAAATTAATAATCCAGTATAGTTAAGAAAAAATCTTGCCTAGTCTCGCAGTCGAATTCATTAGAATAAAATAAAAAAGATTGTGTTTTTTAAGAAAAGTTGTTAAAATTCTCCACCTCAGTGGTTTCATGCGAGCGTTTTGAGGAGACCCCTCAATAGGCCCCGTTTTGAGACAGTCGTAATTAATGCGAACTTCCCCATCGCGTTGGGTCACACCGAGGGCTATCCTGACGCAGTAGGGGACTTTTAAGGAAATCCGTTCACTATGATGAAGCTTTATTCGGGGATGACGTGCCCGTTTTCTCACAGTTGCCGTTTTGTGCTCTATGAAAAGGGGTGCGAATTTGAAACGACCGAAATTGACCTCTATCACCCGGTCGATGTGACCAATTTGAATCCTTACGGTGAAGTGCCAATTCTCGAAGAGCGCGATTTAATTCTGTACTCGGCCGATGTGATCAATGCTTATATTGACGATCGTTTCCCGCATCCCCAGCTTTTGCCGCCGGATCCGATGAACCGTGCGCGTGCCCGCTTGTGCAATTTCGTTTTTAACCGCGAAATTATGCCTTGGGTTCGTGCCTTAGAAAACCGTGATCTGACGCCGGAAAACCATAAGATTGCGCGTGATCGTTTGCGCGACCAATTAACGCTCTTAGGGGTTCGCTTGAATAATTCCAAGTACATTTTGGGTGATGAATTTACGCTCTTGGATGTGTCGCTTGCACCGATCCTCTGGCGCTTGGATCACTATGGTATCGAGCTGCCGGAAGTGGCTGCGAATTTGATGACGTATGCTGAACGCGTGTTCTCGCGTCCGGCGTTCATCGATTCGATGACCCCTTCGGAACGCGTGATGCGTCGCTAATACCCTCTACAGGGGTTTGAATGCTTAGAAGGCGATACGCAAGGAGTAAGCATGGAAAATAAAGAAGCCAAACCGATCAAACCGTATTTGATGGATGCGGTGCTGGAGTATTGTCGCGATAACGGTTGTTCGCCCTACATGATGGTCGCTGTGGATGACTATTGTGTTTTACCGCGCGAATACGTCCGCGACAACATGATTGTGTTTGATTTAAGTGATGAAGCAGTGAACCAACTCTCGATCACGAGCGATGCTGTGCAGTTTCAGGCGCGCTTTTCTGGGGAAGTCGAAAATGTCTATGTCCCGTTAAATCGTGTTGCTGCCGTGACGCCGCTCGAGTATCAAGAATTTGCTTTGCGTTTTGAAGTGACACCCACGGAAAAGGCGCCGCAATCGGAAAATTCGGATGGTGAAGAAGCTCCTGTTCGTCGCCCAACTCGCGTAAAATAAGTGGGAGAGATTGTGCACAGTTAGGATGACGGTGTGATCGGTTCACACATTGGCGCAATATTGTGTATAATCCTCGCTCCAGTGCCTCTTTAGCTCAGTTGGTAGAGCAACCGCCTTGTAAGCGGTAGGTCAACTGTTCGAGTCAGTTAAGGGGCACCACTAAATTTAGGCCCATGTTATTAGAAGCTCAATAACATGGGCTTTTTCTTTGCCGTTCGAGTGATGCGATGAGTTAGGCTGCTCGACGCCCCATCGTAATGCGATCGTTGCCACCGTAGTCCTTTACGGTACGCACGCCAGCTAGCCCAGACACGCGGAAGAGACATTCGACCGCTTCGCCTTGATCATTGCCGTGTTCCACAATCAACCAACCGCCCACATTGAGGTGTTGCATGGCATGGTGAGCAATCTCGGCGATCGCACTCAACCCATCTTGATGGTCAGTGAGTGCATCGAGGGGTTCGGTACCTAGCTTAAGAAGGTGTTCGTCATCCGGGCGAATATAAGGGGGATTACTCACGATCAGATCGAATGTTTCCTCCTCACCAATCGGTTCCCACCAGGAGCCTTGCCGAAACTCAATGTTGGCATCCAAAAGCTGAGCATTTTCCTTGGCTACGTCCAGCGCTTCGGCGGAGCGATCCGTGGCGACCACGGTCGCATTGGGGCACTCTTTAGCGAGCGTAATGGCAATACAGCCACTACCCGTTCCTAAGTCCAAAATCCTCGGATGGGGAGTGACGACAATCTGGGCCTGCTCAATGAGAACTTCGGTATCCGGACGGGGAATCAAGACACTCTGATTGACTTTAAAGTAACGCCCGAAAAACTCTTGTCGACCCACCAAGTAAGGAATTGGCATCCCTTCTAAGCGCATCGTGATGAAGAGATCGAACTTCACAATCGCAAACTCGTCGAGGGTTTCGTCGTCATGGGCGATCAAGTACTCTTTAGGTTTGTCGAGTACAAAGGCGAGCAAAATCATCGCTTCGAAGCGACCGACCTTGGGGGTCGCCTCCGCGAGAACATAGCGAATGGTGTTACGTTCGATCTCAGTCATTCAAACCTCTTAGGCGAGCGCGGCAAGTTGGTCTGCTTGATGTTGGTTCATCAGTGCCGTCACGATTTCATCCAGATCTCCATCTAAGATGGCATCGAGCCGGTAGAGTGTCAAGTTGATACGGTGATCCGTCAGGCGCCCTTGAGGGAAATTATAAGTGCGAATTCGTTCAGAGCGGTCCCCCGACCCAACTAAGCTCTTGCGTTCACTCGCTTCTTTTGCTTGTTGCGCTTCGACTCGGGCAGCATAAATGCGCGAGGCTAAAATGGCCATAGCACGTGCTTTGTTTTGGGTTTGACTACGTTCGTCCTGACATTCCACCACTAATCCCGTGGGGAGGTGGGTAATACGAACCGCCGAGTCGGTCTTCTGGATATGCTGACCACCCGCCCCCGAGGCACGGAACACGTCGATGCGCAACTCAGACGGATCGAGGACGACTTCTTCCACCGCGTCCATTTCGGGGAGCACGGCTACGGTACAGGCCGAGGTATGAACGCGTCCTTGGCTTTCCGTCACGGGGACGCGTTGAACGCGGTGTCCACCTGACTCAAACTTCATGCGCGAATAGGCGCCACGACCGATGATACGCACGATGACTTCTTTGTAGCCCCCCAGATCACTTTCGGAGGAGGAGACGATTTCGTGCTGCCAGCCTTGACGTTCGGCATAGCGCAAATACATACGCAATAAGTCCCCAGCAAAAAGGGCGGATTCATCACCCCCTGTACCCGCACGAATTTCTAGGAAAATATTCCGTTCATCATTAGGGTCTTTGGGTAACAATAAAACCTGTAACTCCCCTTCGAGTTTGTCAAGCGTGTCTTTCGCCGCTTGGATTTCTTCCTGGGCAAACCCCTTCATTTCGGGGTCACTCAGCATTTCCTCGGCGACAGCCAGATCCTCTTCGGCGCGACGTAATTCGCGGGCTTTTTGGACTAAAGGTTCAATTTCCGCACGTTCTTGCGATAACGCGCGGAATTTATCCATATCGTTGGCCACTTCGGGTGACGATAAGATGCGATCAATTTCTTCTAAGCGCAAGCCTAACTGATGAAGCTTGGCGCGGATACTATCGTTAATCATTCGAATTCTGTAGATTGGAAACTAAGCCAAGGCTAAAGGATAACCCAAATATCTTCCTAAGAGGCGTATAGGTCTCCAAGAAAAGAGTCCTGTAAGCAAAACCTACAGGACTCCAACCTAGACAATGTTGAGGAGGGTTTTAACGATCGTGGCGACGATAGAAGCGATTGAGCATACGTTCCATCAGGTCACGGTCATCATTACTTAAACCTTCGGCATTACGTAAGAGAATGGTCGGGTCGTGGATTAATTTGTTGGTTAAACCACGGGCAAACATTTCGAGTACCTCTTCGGGCGAGTCCCCATGCTTTAAATGACGACGGGCTCGTTGCAACTCCACTTCGCAGAGATAGTGAGCACGGTCGCGTAAGGACTGGATGACGGGCACCGTTTCACGCTGACGTAACCACGTTTCGAAGTCGCGAACGCGTAAGTCAATAATCGTTTGGGCTTGCGTAATTGCCGCTTGACGGCTGGCCATCCCTTGACTGACCACTTTACCGAGATCGTCCACGGTATACACGTAGACGTCGTCGAGGCGTTCGATTTCACTTTCCACGTCACGCGGAACGGCTAAGTCCACGATAAACATGGGGCGGTGTTTACGCTGTGCAATGGCACGTTCGATCATCCCTAAGCCAATGATCGGTAAGGAGGACGCGGTGCAGGAGACAATGATGTCGAAGTCGGCAATGCGATCAGGCAGTTCGGCTAAACGAATCGCTTCCGCATGAATGGTTCGAGCTAATGTTTGTCCCTTTTCGAGTGTGCGGTTGGCAATGGTAATGGATTTGGGCTGTTGCGCAGCAAAATGGGCTGCACACAGTTCAATCATTTCACCCGCCCCCACAAAGAGCACACGCTCATTGTGTAAGTTGCCAAAGAGTCGGTTGGCAAGACGAACGGCGGCTGCGGCGAGACTAATCGAGTTGGCGCCAATTTCCGTAGCGGTACGCACCTCTTTAGCGACGGTAAAGGTCGACTGGTAGAGGTGATTGAGCATAATGCCCAGCCCGCCAGCTTGTTTAGCGGCACGTTCGGAATCTTTCATCTGACCGACAATCTGGGTTTCCCCCAGAACCATGGAGTCAAGACCAGAGGCGACACGGAAAGTATGGTGTGCTACCTTTTCTTGTTCATAGCGATAAATATGCGGTTCGATTTCCGAGCGAGCGACTTTCTTGCGTTCGCAGATAAAATTCAAAATGCTTTCTGCCGCAGCGGACAGGTTTTCCACAGCGCAGTAAATTTCCGTGCGGTTGCAGGTAGACAATATTGCCGCTTCACTGATCCCGCCCATTTGGACGCTGGAAAAGCGATCACGTAAATAGCTAATTGTCTCTGCAATTTCGTCGGGGCCAAACGCAACGCGTTCACGCACAGAAACAGGAGCAGTCGTATGATTGAGGCCTAAAGCTAGCAGTTGCATCGCAGTATTGTTTCGAAAGGTGACAGGTAGTTAGCAAACGAAATGCTAATTAGCTCTGATTATAGGCGGAGAATGTTTGCTTTTTCTTAAGTGAAAACCCCGTATGGGCAAAGAAAATTGTATCTGTGGGGGCTCTTTAAGCAACTGAGCGATGAGTTTGTAGTTTATTTTTGACTGAGATTGAGGAATAAACGGTATGTCGATAGGTAATCGTAATGACAAAGCCTTGGTACTGTTTTCGGGTGGGCAAGACTCCAGTACGTGTCTAGCTTGGGCATTAAACACGTTTGCGCACGTCGAAACAGTGGGATTTGAATACGGGCAACGCCATGAAGTGGAGATTGAGTGTCGAAGTAAAGTCCGACGCGCCATCGCCCAACTCAAGCCCGAATGGGAGGAGAAATTGGGGGATGACCACTTATTGGATATGTCGCTGTTGGGACAAATCAGTGACTGCGCACTGACCCGTGAAAAAGCATTGGAATTTGAGCGTAATGGGGTCCCTAATACGTTTGTTCCCGCGCGCAACTTATTGTTTTTCACATTTGCTAGCGCCTTAGCCTATCGTCGTGGAATGAGTGTGTTGGTAGGGGGGATGTGCGAAACGGATTATTCGGGATATGCGGATTGTCGCGATAACACCCTTAAGAGCCTACAAGTGTCGCTCTCGTTGGGGTTAGATACTCGCATGGTGATTGAAACCCCTTTGATGTGGTTAACCAAAGCCCAAACGTGGGAGCTTGCCTATGCGTTGGGTGGGGAGCCATTGGTCGAGATCATTCGCACCGAGAGTCATACGTGCTATCTGGGCGATCATGAGCATTTTCATGAGTGGGGGTATGGATGCGGTACCTGCCCCGCCTGTCAGTTGCGCCGCGATGGTTGGTTAGCCTATCAAGCGCAATGTTCTGTCCAATAACGATTAGCTCGTGACATCCGGGGCTCACTCAGAATGATGAGACCCCGGTGTATGTGCGTTAGTTTTCTGGCTGGATGAGGGCCTTGTAGGCGCCGTAGCCTTCTTTTTCCAAATCCTCGTAGGGGATAAAACGCAACGAAGCGCTATTGATACAGTAGCGCAATCCCCCCTTATCTTGTGGTCCATCGGTAAAGACGTGCCCTAAGTGGGAATTCCCATGACGTGAACGGACCTCGGTGCGGATCATCCCGTAGCTGCGGTCCTCATGGGTTTTTAGGGCATCCCCGTGGATGGGTTTGGTAAAGCTGGGCCATCCCGAGCCAGAGTCGTATTTGTCGGACGAACTAAACAGGGGTTCACCGGTAACGACGTCAACATACAATCCCGCGCGATGATTATTCCAATATTTACCGGTAAAGGGTGCTTCTGTTCCGCACTGTTGCGTGACTTCGTACTCGAGCGGTGTGAGTTGCTCCTTGATTTCGCTGGCCGAAGGAACGTGATAGGTTTTCTCACCCAGGACGTCTTTGGGGGTAGGTGCAATTTTCGAAGGCGGGACCGTTGGGAGTTTCTTTAAACTACTGAAGTCAATGTGACAGTAGCCATTGGGATTTTTCTTCAAGTAATCCTGATGATAGTCTTCGGCAAGATAGAAGTTTTTCAGAGGCATCAATTCCACCACAATCGGGCGAGAGTAATGGGTTTGTTTTTCGGCAAGGATGCGCTCAAAGCGTGCTTGCTCTTCGGGATGGGTATAGTAGATCCCAGTACGGTATTGTGTGCCGCGATCATTACCTTGGCGGTTAAGGCTGGTTGGATCGATGATTTCAAAAAACTGCTCAGTGAGCGTTTCTAAGCTGACCTGACTGGGGTCATAGCGCACTTCAACGGTTTCAGCGTGCCCCGTTAACCCCGTACAAACTTGACGATACGTGGGGTTTTCTGTATGCCCATTGGCATAACCCGAACGTGCGTCGAGTACGCCTGGAATGCGGGAAAAATACTCTTCAACCCCCCAGAAACATCCGCCTGCAAAATAGATTACAGCTTGCTCGACGGGGGCGACCTGAGTCTGCGTGTCGGTGGTCATCTTTGCCTCCAAATGCGTAAAGGGAAGTGGGCTAAAGCTCACTAACGCGAGTACGAAATAAATGAATGCTTTTCGCATATCACCACTCCTGTCGGTGTTGGGTGAATCGTGAATAAGAAGGAGACTAGCGGAGTGGTGACAAAAAAACAATCACTAAGCGAGGAGTGGTTCGTAACAGAATTAAACAAGGCATAAACAACGATGTGATGCGGGCGATGACGGGAAGGTACTCATGAGTAACGAGTGGGCCAGGATGTAGCTGCACTAAGCGGGGGTGTGTCAAGAAAAGTGGATTGATTAATAAACACGGAAAAAATCGATATTCCATGATATCTGATTGGGGAATGCAAAAAAGTGTCACCAAAAAATAGCCCTTGGTGGATGTGTGTCATCAAAAAAGAAGGGAGCAAAATAGTGACACATTTTGACGACAGTGCAGGCAGGGAATTCAGAATAAAAAAGTATAGATTTAGTGTTTAAAGTAACACAAAAAGCACTAATAAAACCTTGAAAACTAGGTTTAATTTGTATCTTTTGGGGAGTGAAACGCAGAAGAATTGAGAGTGGTGGTGGCTGGGGACGGAATCGAACCGCCGACACGCGGATTTTCAATCCGCTGCTCTACCAACTGAGCTACCCAGCCGCAAAATTGCGTGGTTTTTAGGAGGATTAATGGTGGCTGGGGACGGAATCGAACCGCCGACACGCGGATTTTCAATCCGCTGCTCTACCAACTGAGCTACCCAGCCAAAACCACGATATAGGAGGAAGAATTTTATTGACATATGGCTATGATTGCAAGGAGGACGGTGTATTAATACCGCAAACAGGGGATTGTCCGAGGTGTCTGAAACGCATGAAATCGCGTCGATTGACAAAAAGTTGCAGACGTATTCGCGCATAATGTGTACACTCTGGAACACAACACGATGAACCGATAACTCAGGGGGAAGTTCATGAAAAAACTAACGTCTCTGCTTGCAGGCTTGGCCTTGGTGGGTACTGCGCTTAGCGTGAGTGCAATGACACCGCAGGAACAAGCCATTGTTGACTCATTAAAACAACAATTTGACTGGAAAGTTGAACAGATTGAACCCTCTCCCGTGAAAGGGTTGTGGCAAGTCTGGGTTCAGAACCGTCTCTTTTATGTCGATGAGGGGGCAAAACATCTCGTCGCAGGCCCCGTCGTGGAAACGGCAACCCGTCGTGATCTTTCTGAAGCCAAAGAGGGCGAATGGCGCTGGGCGAGCTTCCCGCGTAAAGACGCGATCAAGCAGGTTTACGGCAATGGTAGCCGGGAATTAGTCGTCTTTTCCGATGCAAACTGCACCTTCTGTGCCCAAATGGAACGTGAGTTTGAAAAGGCAGGCAATTTAACGGTGTATACCTTTGTTATGCCGATGTTGCGAGGTCGTGAAAACGGTCGTGAAATCGTATGTGCTACCGATCCCGCGAAAGCGTGGCACGATTGGATGGTGGGTCGAGCGGCCTTACCTACCCCACCGGCATCGTGCGATGACTCCGTTTTGGATCGCAATTTAGCCTTGGCAGGTGAACTGGGGATTAATAGTGCACCGACGATGTATTTCAAGTCGGGGCAGACGGTGCGTGGTGCCATTCCGCTTGAAGCGCTGGAACGTCATCTCCAAGCCAAGTAATTTGCTGAGCATCAAAAAAGCGAGGTGTTACCGATAGGGAGCCTCGCTTTTTTTACGCATTAATGCTGCGTTAGTGTGCTGGTCGGGGTGTACCCATTGGGCATTAACACCCACGCGCGTGCTGCACTCTTTTGCCGCCCCGCTTTGGCACCAGCGTCATCCCCAAAACCCCAGAAATAATCGAAGCGAATGGGGCCTCGAATGGCACCCCCTGTATCTTGAGCGATCACGGTTTTGGTCATGTGTAGCGAAGGATTAGGCTGCGTGACATCGACTAAGAAAATCGTCCCTAACTGCCAATACGATCGATCTACGGCGACACTGGCTTCGGGGGTGAGAGGCACCCCTTGGGCGCCCAAGGGGCCTAAGTTGGGATCCCCTTGTCGTTCTTCGAAAAAGACATAACTGGGATTTTGTTCGAGCATGGTTTTTACGCGACCCGGGTTACGTCGAGCCCAAGCTTGAATCCCTTGCATGGAGGCTTCATGCGATTTGAGCTCCCCTTGTTGAATGAGCCACGTTCCTACGCTTTGGTAACGATGCCCATTTTGATCGGCATACCCGACGCGAACCATGGAGCCATCGGGTAGTCGAATACGCCCCGAGCCTTGAATCTGTAGGAAAAACGCGGCAATTTCGTCGTCAACCCAAACGATCGCCTTGCTATTGAGATCTTTTCGCGTATCGATTTCTTTACGACTGTCATAGGGGACGAGTTTACGTCCTTCCAATTTACCGCGAAGTCGCATGCCTTTGAGTTGAGGGTAAAGCGAAGCTAAATCCACAATGATCAAGTCATCAGGGACGCTGTAAAGCGGATATTGATAAGCTCCATGCCGAACACGTGATCCGCGCAAAAGGGGCTCATAGTAGCCTGTCATTAAGCCAGCCCCTGTGGGCAAAGTACTGGCTGAGACTTGCCAAGGCGTGAAATGGGAACGGAAAAACGATTGAGCTTGGGAGCTAGGCGTCATTTGAGCGCTTTGGCATACCGTCGTCCACTCTTTTTTCGCTGTCATGCGGGGGCATGATTGTTTGAGGGCCTCTAAGGCCTTGGGCCAATTCGATACTTCCAAAGCAGGTGTGTCCGCCCAAGTACGCTGGGTGAAACTGACTTGAGCTCGCGTGGTAGGTGTCTGGGCGCTGGGGGTTTCATCGGTCGTATCACTCACATCCACCGTGGAACAGGCACTCAAAATAAAGACAGGGGCGAGCAATACACTTAGCCGTTTGAAAACCGTCGCAAACATGGTCCAGTACTCCACAATACCAATAGACTAAAAAATGTCTGACTCGGGGATTCTAAAACAAACTTTTCAATGTGGGTTAGCGTATGTTTGCCAAAAATCATGCTGTCGTTACGATTCGGTACACTCGTTGTCCAATTGGGTAAAGCTATCGTGAAAAAATAAACCCTGACCCAGACTGAATTCGATAAAATGGCCTCACTTATCGCGTTTAGCCAAAGGAATTTCATTATGCGTACATGCCGAATCGCCCCGAGTATTTTGTCTGCTGACTTTGCTAATTTAGGGCAAGAGGTCACTGATGTCATCAATGCGGGTGCTGACTGGATCCATTTTGATGTGATGGATAACCATTATGTTCCGAATCTTACGGTTGGACCGTTAGTGTTAAAGGCGATTCGCCCTTATTCTCGCAAACCGATTGATGTGCATTTAATGGTTGAGCCGGTGGATGACATTATTCCGATGTTCGCAGAAGCGGGTGCCGATATTGTGACGTTCCACTGTGAAGCGTCTCGTCATATTGATCGCACCTTGCAGCTCATCCATAACCATAAGATGAAGGCCGGGCTCGTGTTTAACCCGGCAACACCCATTACGTATTTGGACTACGTTATGGATCGGTTAGATGTTGTGTTGGTCATGAGTGTCAACCCAGGGTTCGGTGGACAAAGCTTTATTGAGTCCTCACTCGATAAGATCGCCCGTATTCGTGAAAAACTTGACCAATACAAGGCTGAGACGGGGCGGGATATTGCCCTTGAGGTTGACGGAGGAATTAAGGCCAGTAACATCGCGCGTGTGGCAGCCGCAGGTGCCGATACGTTCGTAGCGGGCTCAGCGATTTTTGGCGAAAAATGCTCGTGTGGCTATGCAGAAGTGATTGAACAAATGCGCCATGCCGTCGCTCAGTTAGGAGACTAATGAGCGGTTGGTGTCAACCAAGGAAGGAGTCCGTTCTTGAGGCGAGGCTCCTTTTTTGATAAACCGAGGTAACAGAATGAATGAAATCAAGGCGGTGCTGTTTGACTTAGATGGCACACTAGTGGATTCCTTGCCCGAGCTCTACGAAGGGGTACGACGCACAGCCGAGGACTTCCACCTTACGCGCCCAACCAAGGAAGCCGTGCGGGATATGATCGGACGCGGTGTGATTGTATTGGTTGAACGTTTGTGTGCGCATATGGGGGTGGAATCCAGTCAAGTGAGCCAGAAAGCGTTTTTGGATCGTTTGGTTGAGCACTGGGCCCTAATGGATGGAAGCTATACCGAGTTTTTCCCAGGGGTGCTCGAAGGAATTGCTGCATTACGCGAACGAGGGATTAAAGTTGGACTGGTGACCAATAAGTGGCGTGCGTTGACTGATGAGTTTTTGCAGGCACGAAACATCGCTGAGTTGTTCGATGTTGTGGTGGCGGGCGATGATTGCCCCCGCAATAAGCCGTATCCTGATATGTTAGAGAAGGCAATGAGTACGCTGGGCGTACTTCCGACGGAAACCGTGATGGTGGGCGACAGTCGAAATGATGCCCTTGCGGGTCGAGCAGCCAGCACGCATGTGGCGTTGGTCGAAACCGGGTACAACGAAGGCGTACCGATTTCTGAGTGGGCACGCGAGGCGGGTTTTTCACATACGTATGTGAATGCCAAAAAAGTCTGTGACGTAATTCTTCAAGGTCACTTTTTAAAGTAATGGTTCTTCCGTGTGGGAAGTGGTTCGAAATGAACAGTAAGTTGGAGAAACCGATGAATAAAATGATAGCGGGACTGATTGCGGTAGTCCTGGGAACGACGATGAGCGCGACATGGGCGGCCGAAGATTCGGTTCAGGTATTAGCAGCGTGTTATCGGCAGGCTCAAAACTCCCCTGATAAATTGAGTAACTGCTTGACACGAGAATTTGGCATGCTGAAAAAAGAGTACAAGGATGTGACGGATCGCATCTTTGTCCTTGCCAAGTCAAAAGATAAGAATAAAGGTAAGCGAGGGCTGACCGCATCGCAACAAAAGACCAACAATGCGTTTGAGAGCTATGTCGACAGCGAATGTAAGTTTATGAGTGATATGAACACAGCCGACAAGCTCAGCCAACGTAATGAAGAGCTCTCGTGTCGTGTGAATTTATATCGGATGCGCATCGATCTTTTGGAAAACCACTTTTTGAGTGCGAGTAAATAATGGACGCTTTGTGGCCAGCAGAGCCTCTGGATTTAAGCTTGCCGTCCGATCCAACGTGGCGAGCGTTGACGGAACGCTTTATGGGGACTGCTCAGGGGCAAGCGCTTGAACATATGCTCACGGAGCAAATCGATGCGGGGATCCGTTTATTTCCTCATGAGGTGTTTCGTGCGCTCAAACTCACGGCTTTCAATGATGTGAGTGTAGTGATTTTGGGACAGGATCCTTATCACGGGTTGGGGCAAGCGGAGGGACTGGCTTTTTCGGTGCCACAGGGCGTGAAGTGTCCCCCCTCGTTACGCAATATTCACAAAGAGATTTTGCGAGATCTTGGTATTCATAACGAAGGGAAAACCTCGTTGGTCCCCTGGGCTCGACAGGGGGTATTGCTACTGAATGCCGTACTAACGGTTCAGGAGGGGAAGGCAGGTTCACACGCAAAAAAAGGGTGGGAAACTTTGACCGATCAACTCATCCAGGCCCTATCCGAACGCCAGACAGGCTGTGTATTTATGCTTTGGGGTAACTATGCACAAAGTAAACGTTCCCTCATTGATGAACGTAAGCATAAGGTTTTAATGGCCAACCACCCATCGCCGCTTTCCGCATTGCGACCCCCAATCCCCTTTATCGGGTGCGGACACTTCCGTGCCGCGAACACGTGGCTCATGGAGCAACAAAAAGCGCCCATTGATTGGGCGCTGTAGAAAAGGCAACGATTACATCAGGGCATTACTCTGCTTGAAAGAGGGTGCCTTGAAGCCATTCTTGTCCGAGAGGGGTCAGGTGCTCGACTGCGAGTTGCTTGAGTTCCAGCGGTGCATCGGTGGGCATCACAAAGGAGGTGCTTTGGAGTTGTCCCATGCGGAAAAAGCTAATCGTCACGGATTGTCCTGCGCGTTGAAGTAACGCTCGTTCCAACGAAGACGGTGTCACTTCGATCCCCGACACAGCGATGATTTTATCGCCTGCAAATAACCCTGCCTGGTAAGCAACACCTCCACTATGGGTGTAGGTGATCACAGGATAGGGGTGTTCCGCTTGCGTTTTGACAAAGAGACCGAGACGAGCCCCTAAGTGGGTTTGGCTTTGCGCGAGTACTTCGGTGAGTCCCACTAAGCCTAAAGTGCGTTGCCAGAGGGCATTCCAGAGTCGGTTATCTTGTGTACGGGTAAGGCGCTCAATGATAGAGGAAATATCCAAGAATCCCAAACGAGTAAAGAGCTCACCAAGGCCATACTCGGGAAGTGTGCGCCAATCTGGGTTTTCGATGGCGTTTCTAAACCACAACGCTAACAGTGTGTCGAGAGAGCATTGACGGTGACTAATCTCACGAATATGCATATCGAGCATAAAGGCGAGGACAGCACCTTTGCCATAGTAAGAGCTCTGTGTATACGGACTATCATCCGTCGGCTTATAGAGTTGCGTCCAGGCATTAAAACTGGATTGTGACAGCGCTTGACGATAGAACCCCTCTTTGTGTTTCACTCCATTGAAGCGCTCGGAAAGGCTACGCCAAAAGTCCGCTTCATCCACAAGCCCGGCACGATAAGGAATGAGCTGTTCGTAATACGAGGTAAAGCCCTCAAACACCCATAACAACTCCGTAAAGGTTTCGGACTGCGTCAAGGGGTAGGGAAGCAATACTTCAGGGCGCAAAAATTTGACTAACCACGCATGGAAATATTCGTGCGCGACGAGTTGTAAGAAGTCTAAATAGCCTTTGGGAGCGGAACTTTCGTGCGCACCCGGTAGCTCATAGAGGTCTTTTTGTAAGACGCAGGAGTTTTGATGCTCAAGTCCACCATAGAGCCCGGGTCCAAGGTGTAAATGAAAGAGATAATGGTCAAAAGGAATGCCTGACCAAAAGCCGTGAATATATTCGCACAGTCGAGTGACATCATGCGCGATCATATCGAGGTTAAGCGAGGGGGCTCCCGTGATGACCATGCGATGGGGAATCTGGTTCACCCCTCTCTGTCAGACTATCTTTCCTCCAACCCTAAAAGAGGAAAGACATGTATACCCAAAGGTTAAAACAGGCAGT